>LXOW01314446.1_pt1 | contig 13968 bp, 12 predicted proteins | sample 1368591 | NCBI WGS metagenome assembly LXOW01 (sample SAMN04884650, study PRJNA319009) | bovine gut metagenome | isolation source: Cow rumen | host: Bos taurus | place: Italy: Legnaro (PD) | collected 2014-07-09
CCTTCACGAAACAAGCCACCAAACCGTAGGTGATGGTGGGACGAATCCATATTTCGGTGAGCCCATAGACGGTATACTCGTCGGTGGGTTCCTTTAGGATGAAGTAGGTGTAAAGTCCGGCAAGGAGCATGTCGATAATACAAATCATCCACAGGTTGAGTTTGGAGTAGGTTTTCCATTCCTTGCGAGCATAAAAATAGGTGAGCATGAGGAGCAGCATCACCGCGAGCGTGAGACAAGCCAGTTGGAGAGGGTAGCTGGAGAGTGGGGGAGGGAAGAGTATGTCACGCAACAGTACCGTTATACCCACACAGAGGGAGCACCAGTAGTTGAACTGATTGGTGGTGATTCCTTTCTGTAAGAAGTACATCACAATCATCACCAGACAGGCGATGTAGAACAGGTTGAGAATCAGTTCCTGCCAGGCTTCCTTCAACCCAAAATGGAATACCCCGTAAATCATCGTGGCGACGGAAACGATGCCGCCAATTAGTACGATGGCTATGTCAATAATTTTGCTTTTTTGTTTGAATCTTACCTCCATAATAGTATCATTTAATGTGTATATCGCATTGCGGGAAGGCTATCGTGATACCCGCATTAGTCAAAGCCGTATAGACTACCTCCTTGGCACGCTCAACGAATTGAATCCGTTCGGGAACCAGCACGTACTGTTTCACGGCGATATCCACAGCACTGTCGCTCATGTTTTCCACGATGATGATAATGCCTTTCTTTGGATCAATGATATTGCGTCCGTATTTGTCTGTGGTGTCCATTTCCTTCATCGCTTCCAACAGCACTTCGCGCACTCTTTCCACATTGGTGCCGTATTCCACACCGACAATAATCTTGGTCATTTCATACGAGTTGTTTCGGGTGAGGTTGTTGAAACTCTGGCCAAAGAGGGAAGCATTCAGGAAAGACATTTCGGTGCCATTGATGGTCTCCACCAGCACGCATTGGTAGTTGATGGCAGTAACCCTTCCCCGCGCTCCTTCACATTCAATCCAGTCGCCAACACGCAGACGTCCTCCCATCAGCTGGATGCCATAGATGAAGTTGTTGATGATATCCTTGAGGGCAATACCGATACCGGCAGACAAACCGCCGGCCACCAATGCCAAAGAGCCCGTTGGTATCTTCAATTCATCCACCACCGCAATGGTATACACCATCCAGACCAGCGCGCTGATGATACTGTTTCCAATCGACAGGTTGATTTCGTTGGCGCGTACGTAAGTGCGTTTGTTCTTGCGCATGAATGACGTATATCGAATATAATGCCAAAGGACATGAAGGACACGATTGATGTAACGGAATATAAAGAGAAGCATCAATAGATAAATAATGCTCCCAACAGACACACGTAGGGTGGAGACACCTGTGGTCTCATTCGTTAGCTGAAAGAATGGATTATAGTAGTACCGCGTGAAAAGGTCCGTGAAATCAAACATGTCCAGAGACAGACGGATGAAAAACGGTATGGAGAGCAATACCAGGACAGGAATAATAACCTGTTTGATGAGGTCATGGAACCAGGTGACACTGAAGAGCAAGATGTCATGGTCTTCACCATACACGTAGGCATTGTGTTTTCGTTTCTCCTCTATACGCCCATTCAGCCTTTTTTCCTTGTAGCGATCCATCAAATCCGAGATACAGTAAATGGTTGACAAGCTCACCATCATGAAATACCACCAAACCAAGAGGACTAAGGCATTAAAAATATAGCCGCTGAACGAAAGAATCAGCGAAAAACTATAAATACCTAATGAGATCCAGCCCAGAACAGTGTCTGTTCGCGAAGCTTTGCCCTGCTTTAATAGACAAACGAGCAATTGTCCCAGTACTGCAATCAGCAGCACAGGCGTAAACACAATATTCAACAGAATGTCCGGGATAAAGGTGTTCCTGCAGATGATGATGAACAACGCCAACAGAATGGTGGGAATATAGAGACTGATACCGTGACGAATTTGGTTTGCTTCGACTCGAAGCAGCAATGAACCGGAAATAGCTGCTAACAGCCAAAGGAAAGTATTGATGTTTTTCACACCGTAATGCACATACTCGCTTCCTTCCCAAAAATAGCCGAAGGTCAGGAAATACAAAATAGTGCTCACTATTATGGAAAACAGTGGCAATGACTTCTGTAGAATAGCTTTCTTGAACTTGGTGTAACGATTGATCAACCAAAGGATTCCGAAAATAAAAATCCACAGTAAAAAAAGTGTGTACAATTGCCAGAGACATGCCTCCACCGTAAAAGCTTTTTCCGCCCGTCCGGATACCTTGTTGTAATACTCTTTATCTTCTGCTCTCACCTTACGCAGCGCATTAAAATCATACTCGTTGCGCATTTCTTTCTTCATCTTCCCCCAATAGAATTTGAAGTTGGAGAGAATTTCCGGATAGGGTGTTTGTCCAATCTCAAAAACGTACTTGTCCAATGTGGTATATTGGGCCTCCGCGTAATCATAGGCTTCTTTGGTACGTAAGAAAGCTCCTTCATAAAGGGTGCTGTCTGCTACCACTGCATCACGATTCTCTGCATGCATTTTCAGCAGTTTAGAGGCAAATAGAATACAGGAATCGCGGAACTGTTCTCCCGCTTGGTCCAGCACAAAGAGTGTCGTAGCTCTACCTTTATTGGCTATCTGGATAATTTCCCTTTCCAAAGAGGATTCTATGTCCGACAAATTGGTATCCAAAGGCTCATTATGGTAGAGCAAACTGTCGGGCACTATCTCAATTTCTATCTCTTTCATCTCCGGTGGAAGACGGCGGAGAGCCTCAATAAGGCGCGCATATCGCTCAATTTCGAAACTTAAGTCGTTGATGATTTCGTCATACGGTTGCATGCCCTTGCTGAAATCATCATAGCCAGTCGTCACTTTCTTGAGGGCGTAAGCCATGTCAAACGTCCTCTTCTGCTCTTGAGAATAGAGTAGTATAGAGAGTTCGTTTGTCTGCGTAATGACATCAATCATCCGTTGGTGCTGACGCTCGTAATCACTATTGAAAAGACGTTGTGTTTCAGGTATTTGGTTGCACGAGGTTTTCAATTCCATGCTCAATTCCTTAAGGGTATGGGTCAAAGAATGCTCGTTCACCGTTACCTCTTGTGCCTTTGCGCCGACTGCCATTATAACGACAGCTAAAAGGCATAATATTGTTTTTATTGTAGAATGGTTAGTCAACATTTACACCTGATTCAAAATTTCAGCAAAAATACTAATTTTCCCGAAAAAAAACAAATTTTTCTGAAAACGTCATTTGTGGTTCTTCCACACTCCAACGGTGACATTCCCTCATGCTGTACCTAAGGTGATGACGGAGTAAAAATAACCGCTGCAGAGGCTTAACACCTTTGCAGCGGTTTACGTATTGGGGATATGTTGATGAACTATCTACGTCCGCCGGGACCGCCGCCACCAGGACCACCAGGACCTCCGTGACCGCCAGGATTGCCTGCGGGTCTGGTGCCTGTATTAGGGGGAGTGGGTCTGTTGTTATTGTTGGGAGTGGCGGGTTTGTTGCCATTATTAGGGGTGGCAGGTTTGTTTTTGTTGGGAACTGTATTGGGAGTGGCGGGTTTATTATTGGGAGTCATATTAGGAGCTCCAGGATTGTGATTAAGTGCTCCTGGATTTGGTGCGCCAGGGTTCGTTGCATGAGGTGTCGGACCATGGTGATGACCTGAAGCGGCAGGCTTGTGAGGGATGCGGTCGGCATAGAAATGAGGGGGTCTGGGGTTGGCCCCTATATAGGCAGTGAATGCTTTCGGAGCGGCGAAGAAGAAAAGATCTCTCGAATAGTGGGTGAATACGAGGAATGCCCAAGCATCGTCCTCCCATTTTACGGGGCGATAGAAGTATTCGATTTCCAGATACTTTTCATATTGCCAAGTACTTAGCACATCGCGAAGGTTGTCGTTGCGACGTTCCCAGCATTCGCCAAAGAGGTCATCAGGACTATTCAGACACATGATGTAGTCGAGGTTAATCTCATAGACAGCCTCATACTGGTCGTCTGTCAGTTCCAGTTCGTAAGCCATTTTGTCGCTCAGGAAGAGGGCATTGTCTTTCGCTTCTTCATAGCTTATGGCTTTGGCCGAGATGGTCATCATCACCATCGCTGCCAACAACAAAAAATGTTTCATTTTCATCTCTTTTTCTTGATTAAACGAGTGCAATAAATACAAATTTGTTTAATGGAAGTGATTAAATCGTCACCGATTTCGTATAAAGGGGGAAACAGTTAAGTTATTTCAGCATTGCCTCAATTTCGGGTTCCATGTCCTCGGGCGTGGCTACAGGAGGGAAACGTTTGATGATGCTACCGTCTCGGGAGATGATGAACTTGGTGAAGTTCCAGCGGATGTCACCCTCACCACGACCCTCGGCTTTGCTCAAGCTATCGACCAATGCCATTGTGGCTTTGTTCTTCAGTCCTTTCACCTCTTCAGTGGGCACCTGTTGGGTGAGGTATGTGAAGAGAGGCTCTGCATTTTCACCGAAGACGTCAATCTTTTTCATCAGTGGGAAGGTTACACCATGGTTGAGACGGCAGAATTCTGCAATTTCCTCATCGGTGCCGGGTTCCTGGTGTTTGAACTGGTCGCAAGGGAAGCCGAGGATGACCAAGCCTTGGTCTTTGTACTTTTTGTATAGAGCTTCCAAACCATCGTATTGGGGGGTGAAACCGCACTTCGATGCGGTGTTGACAATCATCAGAACTTTGTCGCGATATTGCGCCATGTCCACTTCTTCGCCTTTGTTGTTTAGAACTTTGTAATCGTAAATTGTTGCCATTTTTTCTTGTTTATTGGTTATTTCTAATTGAATTCCGGATGTTGCACAGCCAGCGGCATATCCTTCTGCGATAGGTAAAACATATAAAGGATGGCGGGTTTGGTGCCTCGGTTCTCGCCGTGGTGTATNNAGCCTCTCCCTCGCGGACGACCTTCTCCGTCCCGTCCTGGGCGATAATGGTCAGTTCACCCTGCACCAAAACGCCATGGTTCATCACATCATGGTGATGCCAGCCAAGCTTCTGACCTGCGGGGAATTCGTATTTCATGCCCACCAATTCTGGACGCCCCTGAGGGTAATCGGGCAATTCCGAGCCGTCCCAGTTCTGCGAGGTACGGAAGAGTTCTGTGGTTTCAACTTGTTTCATATCAGATATCAGTTTATTCATTTCCCTATATCGTAATAATCAAAACTGTTTTTCGGTGCAAAGATACACATTATTTTGGAATACGGGCAAAATAAAAAACCGCTGCAAAGGAACGAAACCCTTGTGACGGTCATTAATAATATTAAACTCGGATTTGCTATGTATTTGGCAGGTAGATGCGCCCTCTGATATTCGATTGATATTCGATTCTTTTTCGATTGATATTCGATTGTTCTTCGATTTTTATCGAATATCAATCGAATAACAATCGAGGAACAATCGAGGAAAATACGACTCACCACAGAAGCATTATCGAAGCAACGACGAGACAATAACTTATTGATACTTATCTAGAACTTGGATTCCAGATGCCGTTAAGCAGTTCTATTTGCTCGCAAAAATCCGGTAATCAGTTAGAACTAATTAAAAGATCCCTAATGTGAATTGCCACAAAGGGACAAAAACTTGCAAAACTATTCAATCCATATTCTACGACAGTCCACAATAATCCATTCCCCATCTTGATTCATAAGCACTGCATCCCCACCATGGTAATAGCATTCCCATTGTACAACCGCACGGGTCGTATCAGGATTGAAAATAATTTGATCGGCAATGGGGAAGGTTACATATTGCACACCTCCCCAATGACCAGGTATTACATAAGCTGCTTTTCTTAAAAATTTCAATTTTTCAGACCCCAACAAAAAATTGAAGTTTTCAATGAAACTTTCATCTATAGTATCCAATTTAAAAGCGGGATCCTCAGAACAAAATTGATTTAACAACCTGATATACTCTTCCGTCAGATAAACCGTTTTTTTGTCATTAAATTGCACATTAGGTCTGAATTCAATGGCGGAATCTATAGTCATAACGGAAATGTTAAAGAAAGGAGGCCACCAACCTTCCCTATCGTAAAAGGGTTTATAATCATTATCAGGGTCCTTAACGGCATCAATCCACTCCTTAAGTTTACTGTCATCCCCTTGGAATTTTTGACGGATGCGTGCGACAAGGAAGGAATCCACTTCCTCGGGTATGACAATTTGCTCCGCCAGTGAAATTTTCCGCAACCTCCCTTGCACAATGAAATAGGGACTGTCATCATACATATCGGAACCATATCCTATCTCTTTTAGTTTCAACGATTGATAGAAAGCCTTGAAAACCTGATGAGCCTCAGCTATATAGGGGTCTTTTGCTTCCCCTTCATTGGATTGAACTTTCTCTGACCAATGGTCAAAAAATTCAAACAACAACCCATTGGAATTTTTCACACAAGCCTCTCGCAACAAATCCATTTGTAATGAATCTTGGCCTTTGGCATCCCATAAGGCAAAGAAACTCACTATAATTACAATTAGCCTCGTAATCCCCTTAGAAAAATAACACCTGCCTTTTACTGCATTCATTGATTAAGATCATTGGTATAAATCTGAGCAAAAATACAAAAAATTCTAACGCAAACCGCGTCTATATTGTACAACGTTAACAACTAAAATTGGAATAATAATGATAAGGTACCACAATAACAATGCCAACCTATCACGACTCTGCCAAACAATAAACATCATAACCTATTCCATTTTTGCCCCTACAAAAATACAATTATTTTTTTCAAAAAGTCACATACATATCATTTTTTTACGTAAGTTTGCAAATTGTATTGAGAAGATATACCATAATACATATTTACAAAGGAAATGAAAGAGAAAATCATTGTTACAGGAGGCACAGGCTACATTGGTTCTCACACCATTATCGAACTTATTAAAAGCGGTGAATTTGAAGCAGTTGCAGTGGATAGCTGTATCAGATCCACACCCGAAACTATCGACAGAATCGAACAAGTCACGGGTGTACGCGTCAAACATTACGCAGTAGATATTTGTGACAAAAACGCATTCTTCAAGATGCTGGAACAAGAGTGTCCTGTAGCCGGTATTATCCATTTTGCCGCCTTCAAGAGCGTACCCGAATCGGTAGAGCAGCCTTTAATGTACTATAGAAACAACCTTGGTTCACTGGAGAATGTGCTGGAGGCCTGCGAGCGTTACCATATTCCCCGCCTGATTTTCTCGTCTTCAGCCTCCATCTATGGTGATGTGAAAAAACTTCCCGTGAGTGAAGAAACTCCTATTGGCATTCCTGCTTGTCCCTACGCCCATACCAAACAGATTGGCGAGCAGATGATTCACTTCTTTGCAGACACTCACCCCGAACTCCAGAGTGTGATTTTGCGTTATTTCAATCCCGTTGGTGGAGACATGAGCGGTTTGAATGGTGAGTTATCTCCCGACAAACCCAACAACCTGATGCCTATAGTAACTCAGGTAGCCATCGGCAGAATGACTCAGCTCACCGTTTTCGGCACAGATTATGACACCCGCGACGGCTCTTGCATTAGAGACTACATCCATGTATGCGATATTGCCAATGCCCACGTGAAAGCATTGCAATTCCTAATGGCCAACAAGAATGAGAGTAATTGCGAAACATTCAATTTGGGGAGCGGAAACGGTGTATCAGTGCTGGAAATCATTGATGCTTTTGAAAAGGTAAACCAGATAAAACTGAACTATACCATCGGTGGACGTCGTCCGGGCGATGTGCCAGCCATCTACAGCAACAGCAATCGAGCCAACACGCTGCTTGACTGGCATTGCCGTTACGATATTAACGACATGGTGAAGTCAGCATGGAAATGGGAACAACATCTTAATCACTTACGCAAAACCGAATAAGCCACATACACCTATACTACTAGCATGAACATCAAAGAGGTAAAAACGGATCAAGAAATTCGGGAATTCATTCACTTCCCGAAAGAGCTCTACAAGGACTGTGTCCACTTTGTCCCCCCGTTGGAAAAAGCGGAATACGATACCCTTACTAAACATCCCGCTTTGAGTTTCTGCGATTTGCGCATGTGGCTGGCCTATCAGGACAACAAGATTGTGGGCCGTATTGCCGGTCTCATCAACCACAAATGCAATGAACTGAAACAACAAAAACGCATCCGTTTCTGCTGGTTTGACACCATCGATAACTTTGAAGTGGCTAAAGCATTGTTTGATACCGTAGAACAATGGGGACGAGAACAGCAACTGACAGAAATTTGCGGCCCCTCCCGTTATTCCAACATGGAAAAACAGGCCATGCTTATCGACGGTTTTGACCACACACCTTCCATCAGTGCCGACTATAACTACCCATACTACCCCACTCTGCTTGAAAAATACGGTTTCGAAAAAGAAAGAGATTACGTCCAGTATAAGGTGAAAGTTTCTAAAACGCTGCCCGAGAACTTCGACCGTCTGGCGGATATTCTTTCCCGCAAATACAAAGTCAAACTTCGCAATCTTAAAAGCAGAAGCGAATTGAAGAAATGTGGAATGGAGTTTTTCCATGTATTGAACCAAAGTTATGCCAACATCTTTAATTTCATCCCGCTGACCGACGAAGAAATACAATGGTCTATTAAGGAAGATTTCCAGGTAGCCGACATCAAACTATCGTCCGTATTGGAAGATGAAAATGGAAGGATTGTAGGCTTTGCATTCTGCTTGCCCTCTTTAAGTCAAGCTTTGCGTAAAGCCGACGGAAAACTGTTTCCTGGAGGGGGTTGGTATCACGTTTTGAAAGACCTACGGAAAAACGAATATGTGGACATGTATCTTACCGGAGTACTGCCGGAATATATGCACACAGGAATTCATGTATTGTATCACAAGCAGTTGCATGAGAATTTCATCGCAAAAGGCTACGAATACGCTTTTACCGCCCAGCAACTTGAGACAAATGTAGCGTCACATATCTGGAAAAAGTACGAAACCGAGCCTTATTTCAGAAGACGCTGCTACCGCAAAGATATCAGTCAGAAATAATGAAAGATACATACGCAGTGGTGACCGGTGCCAGCCGAGGTTTGGGCAAAGAACTGGTGGCAGCCTTAGCCCAACGGGGAATCAGCTCTATAATGATTGGCACCAATAGCACCGTAAGTAGAGTGTGTGAGGAAATCAATCAACAATATCACACCCATTCCATTTCCTTCATTTCGAATCTTTTTAAAAAGGACGATGTTTNNCGTCGGCAGCGTCAGATGTGTATAAGAGACAGCACCCATTCCATTTCCTTCATTTCGAATCTTTTTAAAAAGGACGATGTTTTGGCCTTAGCAGAAAGTATCAACAATCAATACGATATTTTCATGCTGATCAACAATGCCGGTATGGGAGGCAGCCGTGCCTTTTTGGAAGCCGACACAGAATACCTCGACAACATCATCCAGCTGAACATTAGAGCTACTTCCCTACTGACCCACGAATTGTTACCCAATCTGCTGAAGCAAAAACATTCCTATATCCTCAACATCGGCAGTATGGCAGCCTTCACTGCTACGGGTTATAAAACAGTATATCCTGCCAGCAAAGCATTTCTAAAACACTTCACTTTCGGAATGAGGGAAGAATTCAAAGGGACTCCTGTTAGTATCAGCTACACTTCACCAGGAGCCATGGCGACCAATCCAGAGGTAACCGCCCGTATTGAAAAACAAGGCTTTTTGGGACGTTTCACGCTGAAATCCACGGAAAGCATTGCCCAAAAGTGTATTCGGCAAACCCTACGGGGCAAAAAACATATCATCATCAATCCCCTGAGCTACTTTTTTTCAGTCATCATCCCAGGGTGTATCAAAAATCCCATCATGACCAGGATAGTCAAAAGAGAAGTTGCCCAATGAAAACCATCGGACAACTTCCTTTTACAATGTAAAAAAACTAAATACAGGAGCTGACTCCTATTCGCCTTAGTTACGTACACAACGCACGGACATACCATTTCGCTTAAATCCGTAGTCATCACTTGTAACTGTTGCCTCATAATAACGCATTATACGATCGCATGCAATCAAATCATTTTCACCCGTACCATTTCCATATTTAGTAGCAGTCCAGAAATAAGCACAACCGCCAAAATAATTAGGGGTCTGCTGACACTCGCCCGCTGGACCAGCATTAAAACCAGTAGCATTATTTGAAGACTGATTATTGCCCACTGAATTTGCCACAGAACTTTGATCCCAGCCGCTTGTGGCTGCCAAAGATTTAGCAATATTAGCACTCCCTCCGCTTTGATATTTTGTCTGACTACTCAAATAGTCTGTAAGTTCTTTCCATTCAGCATCTGAAGGCATGTGCCATCCATTGGGACATACACCCTGCACACCGCTAGGATTTGCTGAACTACTGTTAGCTTTTTTCATAGCGGCAGACCAATTGTACAAATAACCATAAGAATTAACCATAGAACTGTTGTCGTTAGGATTATACCGATGAGGGTCTGAGCCGTTGTCTGTCATCATGTTACCTGCAGGAATCGCAGTTCCATCAGCATAATGAGTGGTTTTTAGATTTGAAGCCATCCAAACCTGCTTGCCCAATTTGACAGCATCGTAGGTGTTACCGTCATAATCCTTGACAGCATTCTTAATGATTCCGTCTCCTTCAGGTTCCTGATTTTCTTCCACTTTGTCTTTCTTACATGAAGACAAAGACATTGCAAACAAAAAAGGAAGGGTTATACCCAAAACTAAAGCAAAGACTTTTTTCATAANNTCTCTTTTTTATATCTAGTTGACGCATTCTGACATAAAAACGTTACAACACAAGTGTTTTTTTTATACTTTTGCATTGAAAAAAAAACAAACTCAACAAAATGAACAAAAACAACCGAACTCTAATTATCATCTTAGTGAGTATAGCTATTCTTTGTTTTTCCGTAGCTTTTGTTTTCTTATCTCCATCCACTCAAACTTCCTCCGAAAGAACAGCCAACACCAAAAGACCAACTCAAGCAACAACACATGACCCAGACTCAATGATGGAAATTCCTCGTTATACACTTCAACGTAAAGGACGACAAATTCTGCACACGGGCTATACCGTTGATTTCAATCCCGAATGGCATATCCCCAACTGGGTGGCATACGAACTTACCGAAGAGGAATTACAAGGGGATATTCCCCGTGCACAGAATTTCGAGCCTGATCCACAACTTAGCGATTGTACCCCTACCACCTTCGACTACTCACGATCCGGTTACGACCGTGGACACATGGCTCCCGCCGGCAATATGAAATGGGACCAACAAGCCATGAACGAGAGTTTCTACACCTCCAACATCTGCCCTCAGAACCACAATCTCAACTCGGGTGTATGGCAACAATTGGAAGAACAGGTGAATCTATGGGCATGCTCCTACGGCAACATCTATGTTGTTTGTGGACCCATTGTCAAAGAGGGATACGAAACCATCGGTAAAAACAAAGTGGCTGTCCCCGACGCCTTCTTCAAAGTTCTATTGTGTCGTATCAACGGTCAATGGCAAGCTATAGGATTCTATTTCAAAAACGAAGCCGGCACACGCCCCTTGCGTAGCTACGCCCGTAGTATCGATGAAATTGAACGACTGACCGGAATAGACTTTTTCCATTTGTTGGATGACAGTATTGAAGACCAGATTGAAGCCCGTTACCAATTAGAGACATGGGGACTGTAAGGGATATGAGCTAGCTCAAGCCGGCATGTCTGTTGGCCCAGCGTTCTGTATAGAAATCATTGTAATCCGAGCAGCCATCATAATGTAACAAATGTAATACTGAAGGCAAACCTATTACAAAAAGATATAGAGGTCCAAAGATTTTGGAATCCACCGTATGTCCGTCCAACTCATGTCTCACCGTTTCTTCGTCATGTGCGCAATCAGGGCTAACCAAGGCAAAACTGCCCAACGAAACGCCACTCGCCTTCTGTGGTAATTTTGTTTTTAAAGCAAAACAAAAATGCCTATAGGCAATCATGCCTTCACTTTTGGAGAATAGCAAAATCAGTAAAGCGACCATATTTTGCGGCAACTGCCACAAAAACAGCAGTGTAAATACAATAGAATGCAAACACCTCCTAAAAACTGATTTCATCATTATATAATGATTAAGCACACACACCCTAACCCCACATCCTATTTACTGCTCTCCTTATAGCTCAATACTGCTGCCGTATTCAGTATAACAGCCATCACACTAAGCACAATAGTCTGGTATTTCACATCAGAGAACTCACAACCTTTCAACACCATCTTTTTGATTACATCCATATAGAAAGACATGGGGTTCAGATAATTGATGCTTCTAGCCCAATCAGGCATACCTTCGGTGGGAGTAAAAAGACCACTCAACAACACAAAGACAATAAACAAGAAGAAGACGATAAACATAGCCTGCAACTGATTTTCAGCCACCGCTGAGATAAAAAATCCCAAACCCAACATCACAAAAAGATAGATAGCCGTAATGGTCAGCAATACTGGAATACTACCTTGCACATTGATATCAAATATCAGTTTCATCAGAAACAGTCCCATGATAAATTCAGCCATACCCAGAATCCAAAATGGAATCATCTTACCCAAGAGAAATTGCCACTTTTTAATAGGTGTGACATTAATCTGTTCTATAGTACCTATTTCCTTCTCTCGCACCAAGTTCAGTGCAGTTACATAGGCACCAATCAAGGTTACCAAAATCACCAAGATGCCCGGCACAATAAGATTCTTATAATTCATCTGCTCGTTATACCAATAGATATTGGTCATAAACAACTGAGCATTATCAGACATAGATGCCATCCCTGTATTCTCGGCCGTCTCCTTGAGGTACTCTCCTATTACCGTCTGCACATAACCACAACCGATACCCGCCTTCACCGTATTGATGGCGTTCGCAGTAATAGCTATCGTAGTACCATACTGGCCAATAACATTTTTTTCAAAATTTTGGGGTATTTCCACCAAAAAGTCAATTTTGTCCGACTTCATCAACTTGTCTGCATACGATTTGGAGTCAATCATACCCTTACTCCTAAAATGTGGAGATGAGCTGAATTTATTAATCAAATTATGAGACAAAGTGGAGTTGTCATTATCTATAAAAGCAATATCAAGCACTTTGATTTCGTAGTCGGCGGTAAAAGGGAACAAAATAAACTGCACCATAGGAGCCACAATGAGAATACTCATCAGCAGCGGGCTTCTAAAAACCTGCAGAAACTCCTTCTTTATCAGCATTAGAATAATTCTCATCGTTATTTTCTTTTATCAACATTAGTCAAACTGATGGTTATCAACACAACAGCCATCAGAATCAAAATACCCAAATATTCCCATATATCAAAAAAGCCGGATCCCTTAATCATCACATCCTTAATCGCAATAATAAACCATTTGGCCGGAAACACATCTGCCAGTACCTGGAAGAACATAGGCATATTGTCCAAGGGGAATAAGAAACCCGACAACAGCACTGTGGGCAGAAACAGCCCCATCATCGTCACCATCATGGCATCTATCTGAGTTTTGCTGATTGCCGAAATCATCATACCAAACGATGCGGCCGTGAACATAAATACAATACAAAGCAACAACAGCAACCAAATACTGCCGTTAACAGGCATCTTAAACACAAACACACTGATAACAATAATCATGATGGTGCTAATCAGCGAAAGACACATATAAGGAATCACCTTGCCGATAATGACATATACCTTCTTAACTGGCGTAATCAACAACATATTCATCGTTCCAGTTTCCTTCTCCCGTGCTAAAGTAATAGATGACATGAGAGCTGTTACAATAATCATTATCAAAGTAATAATACCTGGAACAAACATATAAACGCTGTTGGATTCGGGATTATAGAGCATATTAGTCACAATCTCC
>LXOW01240275.1_pt1 | contig 13963 bp, 8 predicted proteins | sample 1368591 | NCBI WGS metagenome assembly LXOW01 (sample SAMN04884650, study PRJNA319009) | bovine gut metagenome | isolation source: Cow rumen | host: Bos taurus | place: Italy: Legnaro (PD) | collected 2014-07-09
ACACTCAAGTCGAGGCGGTGGTAATTGCCCATGCGGAAGTTGTTGCGTTCCAATGCGTTGATGGTGGGGATGTAGCCCCATTCATTCATCATGCCATCGTAGATCTGTGTTCCCAACGTACCACAGTTGCCGCTACTAAAGACCCATGTACCGCTGAGGTCGAAGCGTTCGCTGAACTTATGCTGCACTGTGATGCTGATGTCGTGTCGACGGTCGTATTTGGCGGGAAACACCTTGCCGCCGTTGATTTCCATGCCTTCGCGGTCGAACTGACGCTTGGAATGCGCCCAAGTATAGCCTATCCAACCCGTCGTTTTTCCAAAACTGCGTTGCACAAGGAACTCTATACCGTAAGCCCAGCCTTTGCCGAGACACACTTTGTTTTCCCAGGTCTCGCTGGAGCCAAAGAACGAAGCACCATCCTTGTATTCCAAGAGGTTGTCCATAATCTTGTAGTAGCCCTCGACGGAGATGTCAAACAAACGTGGCAACTCATAAAAAGCACCCAATGACCATTGATGGGCGTTCATCGGGAGGATTTTCGCCGTGACGGGCACCCAAAGGTCGGTGGGCAAACTGAGGCTGCTGTTGGAGAGCAGGTGAACATATTGCGTCATGTAGGCGTAACCTGCCTTAAGCGAGAGGTTGGAAGCCAGCATCACGCTGGTGCTGAGACGCGGCTGCACGCTATGGTAGGTCTTCCCTTCGACGGTAAAGGTGGAGTAATGCACACCCACATTCAGACGGAAGATGTCGCCTAAGGTCATATTGTCCTCCACATAGAGAGCCGTCTCGTGGGCGTAGACATTGGACGAACCCGTAACGGTATCGATTTCAACTTCGTTTCCTGAAATCATCTTCGCCGACTGCACCTCGGGACGGAACATGTGGTAGGTGTAGGTGCCACCGAAACGGATCTCATGGTTCGGCAGAGGCGTGTAGTCGAAATCCAATTTTGCCGTCAGGTCGTTGATGCCTGATTTGTAATTCATGTTGAACTCATCCTTGACGGATTGATTGGTCGGGATATAGATATTTTCCGTGGTCATTTCCATACCAAGGTTGTGGCGGTATTGCGTATAGTTGACCGAGGCATCCATGAAAAGCTGCTGCGACATGACATGGTTCCAACGCAAAGATGCCACCTTGTTGCCCCATTTCCAGTTGAGGCCCATATTGTCGGTGTAATTGAAGTCGGAATACTCATAGTCCCTATATTTCACGCCGAGGTAGATGCCATCGTCACCCATGTAATAGCTGAGGTACAGGCGGTCCTTGTCGGAAATCTTCCAGTTGAGTTTGGCATTGAGATCGTAGAAATAATAACCCGCGTTCAGTTTGCCCGTATCTGGGTTTTTCAAACTGGCAAGCCACAAGGCGGGCTTTATCAGCAAGTCACCATAGGTACGGCGGAACGAGAGGTTAAACGACAACTTGTCTTTCACGATAGGGCCTTCAAGGTTGACTTTCGACGAAATCAAGCCGACGCTCACGTTGCCATGGTATTTCTGCATGTCGCCTTCCTTCATGCGGATGTCGACTACCGACGACAGACGGCCACCGAAATGCGCCGGGAAACTCCCTTTGTATAAGGTGACATTTTTCAAGGCATCGGGGTTGAAGACGGAGAAGAAGCCAAGTGCGTGGTTGACGTTATAGACTGGCACGCCGTCCAAAAGTAGCAGGTTCTCATCGGGACCTCCACCACGCACATACATGCCCGCCGAGCCTTCCGAGCCATTCTGCACGCCAGGCAGCAACTGTATGGCTTTCAATACGTCGGCTTCACCAAACAAAGTCGGGATACTCTTGATTTGTTGCACGGGCAGCTCCACCACGCTCATCTGCGGGTTGCGAGCGCTCACCGTGGAACGAGAGGCTTCCACCACCACCTCGTCCAAAGTCGTGTTGGTCTCAAGCATGAAGTTCATACTGAGATTTTCCTTCAGATCGATGGTTTTGTTTTGCTGCGTGTAGCCCACGTATGACACTTGCACGTCCACTGTACCTTGATCTAAGGTCAGGGTATAAAAACCATAATTATTTGTTGCACAGCCTTTTCCGGAGTTTTTGTCAAAAATGGTCGCTCCAATAAGGGTCTCCTTGCTGGCGGCATCCATCACATAGCCACTGATGGTGTGTTTCTGCGCCAAACCTGGCAGATAAGCTAGTGCCAAACCGATGACAATCAGCCATCGGCTGAAAAAAACATGTTTCATTCCAATTTGATTTATTGACGTTTTAACGAAGGTGATTCCGTTTTATTGCATAATCCAATCCGCAGCGGCCTCAATCACGTTGTCAATGCCCTGGGCGGTACAGGCAGGGTCAAGAATGACGCGTTCTTGGGGCGGAACGCCATTTTCATAGTTGCCGCCATCGATGGCAATGGTGCGGGTGATGCTGAAACGGTATATCCAACCATTCGGCAGGGCACCACCGTTGGGCAGACCGAGACCGCCACCACTGTAGTCACCAAACAGCTTGATGTTGTCGTAGCCCATCGTGCAGATGGCAAAGAACGAAGTCGCACTATAGGAGCCACGGTCGATGAGCACGGCCACAGGCTTGGTATAAGGCGCCTCGGTGAAAGGATCGCTGTAGTCAATGCTGTCTGCGTAAACAGTGGTCAGCTCCTTGAACTCATTGTGACCTGGTCCCGACTTGATTTGCGTTTGATAGAGCGGCTGTCCATGGTTGTCGAAGATGGAAAGCAGCGTACTGATGTTGGCAACATTGCCTCCACCATTCTGGCGCAGGTCGAGGATCAAGCCTTTGCAGTCCTGATAGTAGTCGAGAAGATTTGACAGGTTATCTGTGGTAATGTCGTCCATGAATGAAGCATAGCGAATATAGGCCACCTTGCCGTCACGAATGGCATTGTGGGTAAAGCCACCAGTAGTGTGATAGTTGACAGTCAAGTAGTTGAGAACCACAACCTCAGTATTGATGTTTCTGTTGGCATACATCCTATAATAAACTGAGTCATTATGAGACACATCAAATTTGGAGATTAAGTTGGTGTGTCCGTCTTGCAAGGTGTTAAGCATGGCAGCACACACTTGGAAGAGGCTGTCAACATGCATGTCATCTTCAGACACCTTCGGACGATAAACTTCATAAACCGAGTCCCAATCCACACCTTTCACGTCAAAGAAAGCATATTGCTGGTCGACCTTATTCCATAAGTAATCAAAAACGTTAACTGGGTCAAGAGACTCGTCGTCTTCCATGAAAACACGTTCACACGACGTCGTTGCGACGCCCATTATTATAAAGAATATAATATGTAGTTTTTTCATGGCCGTAATCAATTGAGGTTAAACATAAAGTTAAGGTTGATAGAATGGATGGCATTGTCGTAACGATAAATGCCTTTATGGCGTGTCGTAAGATAATCCCAACGGTAATTAATGCCGATACGATTGCCATTCAACAGATTGAAATAAAAGCCAATGTCAGTGGTGACACCCGGAAACCACTTGAAGAAAGTTTCATAATCCTGAAGTATAGTATTGGCAATGTTGATGTTACTCGTATAGTTGTCCATATAAGCGAAACCCGGTCTGGTGACCACGCCCACAAGAGGCAGGCTCAGCTTGCCGTATACCGATAGGAGGTTGTGAGAACCGCCGCGAATAAAAGCAAAATCATACTGCATCATCCCTTCGGTACAGAGGTTTTGAAAAATAGAGACACCTGTAGAGGCGTTCATCAATGATGAAATTGACTTAATATCGGAGAAGGTCTGCACCCCGGCACCTGCCCAGAGGTGGAAACGGTTACGTTTACCATCGTAGAAGCGGTATAGGAACTCCGTGCGGTTGTCAATGTCAATGGCGTAGCCCTCACTAAACAAGCAGCCGAGTAACGAGTTCTCAGTCTGAATATGGCAACGACGCCATTCAATTGTAGCCCCAAAACGAAAGACGCCTCCCAAACCGACATATTTGTAAGGAACGGTACCGTTGTCATAAGTGTTGGATTCGCTCAATCCCGCGCCCATGTTGATCCAAATCGGCACCTTGCTTTTGCGGACGGGCTGTGGCAGTCGGCCGATTTCGTCTTCAACGATGTCTTTCCACAACAGATAACCGTCAGCGTTGAGGTGCAGGCCATCATTAGAATATTTGGGATTCATCTTGCCTTCATCATTGGCAAAACGGCTATAGAGGTCGAGGTATTCAACGTCTTCCTCGTCAGCCATCGTTTTCAGCATCCCATTGATGACAGCCACGTCGGCATAGCGCTTGGTGTGGCCCGTGAAGAGGCCGTAGCAGTCGTTGGTGGGCAGAATGCTCTGCACAATAATCTTGGTGCGTGGCGACTCCTGTTTGATGCGTTGCACGATTTCACGCACGTTGAGGGCGATGGTATCATTGCTATAGCCGTGGTTCATGTCGTTAGTGCCAATCATGAGAAAGACCATGGCGGGCTTACCTTTGGTGATGGTCTCAAGACGGTTGAGCACGCCCAGCGTGATGTCGCCGCTGATGCCACGATTCTTGCAATTGGAGTTTTGGAACAGCTCAAACCACTCTCCGCCGTCGGTGATGCTGTTGCCGAGGAAGATGATGTCTTTCTCCGAGGTTGGCATGGCCTCGAAGAGCAGTTCGCGTTGGTCGTAGTAGGTGCCGAATTTGCCTGTAATCTGAGCAAAGGCTTGTGTTGCCATCAGGAGGATGGCGGCAATGAGAATATGTTTGTTTTTCATTTTTAGGATATTGTTCGTTGATTTCAGGCGGCAAAGATACGGCATTTCAACAAATATCCTTATTTTTGCACCCGTTTTTAAAAATTAACATCTATGGAATCAACGAACAAACACTGCTCATTTCGTGACAACAGATTCAAGCGTTACACGGTAACCACGGCCTTGCCTTATGCTAACGGTCCCGTCCACATCGGTCACCTTGCCGGCGTCTACATCCCCGCCGACACTTATGTCCGCTATCTACGAATGTGCGGTAAAGATGTGTTGTTTGTCGGTGGTTCCGATGAGCACGGCGTGCCGATTACCATCAAAGCCGAAAAGGAAGGCTGCACGCCACAAGACATAGTGGACCGCTACCATGCCATCATCAAGAAGTCGTTCGAGGAGTTGGGCATCAGCTATGACATCTACTCGCGCACCTCTTCGAAGATGCATCGTGCCACAGCCCAAGAATTCTTCAAGAAACTCTATGACGAAGGAAAGTTTATCGAAAAGGAGACGGAGCAATACTTCGATCCCGAACGTCAGAAGTTCCTTTCCGACAGATATATCGTCGGTACATGCCCGAAATGCGGTGCCGATGGCGCATACGGCGACCAATGCGAAAAATGCGGCTCTTCCTTGAGTCCCGACGAACTCATCAACCCGCACTCGCAACTCAGCGGCGCGGCTTTAGTGAAGAAGCCGACTAAACATTGGTATCTGCCTCTCGACCAATACGAGCAATGGCTCCGCGAGTGGATTCTCGAAGGCCACAAGGAATGGAAGTCCAACGTCTATGGTCAGGTAAAGAGCTGGCTCGACGGTGGCCTGCAACCCCGTGCCGTCACCCGCGACCTCGACTGGGGCGTGCCCGTCCCGATTGAAGGTGCCGACGGCAAGGTGCTGTATGTGTGGTTCGACGCGCCCATCGGCTACATCTCCAACACCAAGGAGATCTGCGAACAACGCGGCGAGGACTGGGAGAAATGGTGGAAAGACCCCGAGACCAAGCTGGTGCATTTCATCGGCAAGGACAACATCGTGTTCCACTGCATCATCTTCCCCTGCATGATGAAGGCCTATGGCGACTATATCATGCCCGAAAACGTGCCCGCCAACGAGTTCCTCAACCTCGAGAACGACAAGATTTCGACCTCACGCAACTGGGCTGTGTGGCTCCACGAATACCTCGAAGAGTTCCCTGGCAAACAGGATGTGCTGCGTTATGTTTTGACCGCCAACGCGCCCGAAACCAAGGACAACAACTTCACTTGGAAGGATTTCCAAGACCGCAATAACAATGAGTTGCTGGCTATCTTCGGTAACTTCGTCAACCGCACTTTGGTCCTGACGCACAAATATTATAATGGTGTGGTGCCTGCCATGCACGACCTCACCGAAGGCGACCTGGCCACCATTGCCGAGATGAACGGCTATCCCGACAAAATCGGCTACCTATTACAAGACTTCAAGTTCCGCGAGGCCCTCTCCGAGCTGATGAACTTGGCCCGCCTCGGCAACAAATACCTCACCGACAACGAGCCTTGGAAGCAGATCAAGACTGATCCTGAGCGCGTGAAAACCGTGATGGCCGTGTCGTTGCAGATTGTGGCCCACCTCGCCATCTTGAGCGAACCTTTCCTGCCTTTTAGTGCAAAGAAGCTGCAAAAGATGATTAATGTGAAGTTCGATATTTGGGACGATGCCGAGAACACCGTTCTGCTTTCGGAAGAACATGTCATCGGTCAGCCAGAATTGTTGTTTGAAAAGATCGAGGACAGTGTAGTTGAGGCTCAGCTGCAAAAGCTGGAAGAAACCAAGAAGGCCAACCAAATGAATGCCTGGAAACCCGCCGAGGTGAAGCAAAATGTCAGTTTTGACGACTTCATGAAGGTCGACATTCGCGTGGGTACCATCCTCGAGTGCCAGAAGGTACCGAAAGCCGACAAACTGTTGCAGTTCCTCATCGACGATGGCATGAACAAACGCACCATCGTTAGCGGCATCGCCAAATATTATACCGAGCCAGAGAAGTTGGTGGGCAAGCAGGTGTGCTTCATCGCCAACTTCGAGCCACGCAAGCTCAAGGGTGTGGTCAGCGAGGGCATGATCCTCTCCGCCGAGGACAAGGACGGACGCCTCGTGCTGCTGACCCCAAGCGACTTGGTAACGGCGGGATGCTCTGTGGGATAATTTCGGGTGTAGGGCTGCCATATATGACAGCCCTACATTCTTGAAAAATACAAACTATGAACATTGCCGCACTAGTTTCGGGGGGCGTTGACAGCTCAGTGGTGGTACCGCTGCTCAAAGAGCAGGGCTATGACCCGCATATTTTCTATATCAAGATTGGTATGGAAGGCAAGGAAGACTTGTCGAGTTGTCCATCGGAAGAAGACATCGAAATTACAACATACATCGCGAAGAAGTACGGCTGTAAGTTCGACATTGTGGACTTACAACACGAGTATTTCGAGACCGTCGGCAAATACACCATGGAGATGGTGCGCAAGGGTCTCACACCCAACCCTGACGTGATGTGCAACCGCTGGATCAAACTTGGGGCTTTCGAGGAAAAAGAGGGTCACAACTTCGACAAGATTGCCACAGGACATTACGCCCGTTCGTGGGAAGACAAAAATGGCATCTTCTGGCTCGGTACCGCTGCCGACACTTTCAAGGACCAGACCTATTTCTTGGGGCGCATCACCTATGCCCAACTCAGCAAGGTCATCTTCCCCATCGGTGATCTCCCCAAGCCTGAAGTGCGCCGTCTGGCAGCACAATATAAACTCCCGAGTGCAGAGCGCCATGACAGTCAAGGCATCTGCTTTTTAGGCAAGATTAACTATAACGACTATATACGCGAGTACCTAGGCGAAATGCCTGGCGACATCGTGGAATTGGAGACGGGCAAGAAACTAGGCCGTCACAAAGGCTTTTGGTTCCATACCATTGGGCAGCGTAAAGGCCTCGGTCTCGGCGGCGGGCCGTGGTTTGTGGTGAAGAAAGACATCCCGAACAACATTGTCTATGTGTCGCAAGGCTATGACCCAGTGGCGCAATACACCAATATCGTCCCCTTGGGCGACTTGCAGCCCATGAACCCTGCCTTGCAGTTTGTCGACGGACAGCGTGTCCGCTTTAAAATACGGCATCAGCCAGAGTTTACCTATGGCACAATTCGCCTCTCGGAACGCGGTGCTGACATCGTTTCGGAAGTCGCTATCTCGGGTGTGGCACCGGGGCAGTTTGGAGTGGTCTATCATGAGATGGATCCGTATGTTATCGGTAGTGGGGTTATAGTTGAGAGTTTAGAGTTTAGAGTTTAGAGTTATGGCTAACATTTCTGACAGAATCCTCTACGAAGACAACCACCTCATCGTGGTGAACAAACTCCCCTCGGAAATCGTACAGGGCGACAAAACTGGTGACGTCTGCCTCCTCGACGAAGTGAAGGAATATATCAAAGAAAAATACGACAAGCCGGGCAATGTGTTCGCAGGCCTCGTGCACCGAATCGACAGACCCGTGAGCGGTGCCGTCGTCTTCGCCAAGACGAGCAAGGCACTATCACGTATGACGGTGAAGGTGAAAGACCGCGATTTCCGCAAGACTTATCTAGCACTCGTGAAAAACCATCCTCCAAAGCAAGCTGACGTGTTGGAGGATTATCTTGTCAAAAACGAAAAGATGAACAAGTCGTTTGTGGTGCCCGAAGGTACGAAGGAAGCCAAGCTGTCGCGACTGAGTTATCGTGTGGTCGGAAAATCAGACACTTTCTATCTACTTGAGGTCGAACTGTTTACAGGAAGGCATCATCAAATTCGTTGCCAGTTGGCACACATCGGATGNNAAATCGCACCTTGGACGGCGTTTCGGCTGTTGAAAGTTGAAAGTTAGCAGTTGTTCAGTTATTAATTCGTTGAGAGATAACTACAAACTGATAACTACAAACTCTTACAAAAGATTCAGGGTTCCCTTAAAGATGATGAAGTAAGCACCGCAGAGAATGAGCAAAATGCCTGCGATCTTGTTCATCAACATAGTGCGATCAGCATCGAGGAATTTCTTCAATCTGGACGCGCCCCAGGCTTTCAGCAACTCCAAAACCCAAGTGGTGCCAAGAATGATAGCAAAAAACACAAAAGTGCTTACTTTGTTGCCACCCATATTGCCCGCCACCATGGCTACGGCCGAAAACCAAAAAATCCACACAAACGGATTCAAAATATTGAGCACGAAGCCTTTGGCAAGAAAAACAAACCATGCCGGTTTCTGATCCTGTTTTTTGATTGCCTCATCGGCGCGTTTTTCAATGTATTCGTCACGTTTTTTCTGGTCTGTGACCTTTCTTCGGAAGGTGAAGACGCCGAACAGGACTAAGATGACACCTGCGCCAATACACGCCAAGGCCGCCTCAAACGATGATTTCATCACGATTTGCACCGAAGATAAGATGCAAATGGAGACAATCATCGCATCATTGAGAATCACGCCCGAGGCAAACCACGCCGCCGAACGAAATCCACGATGAAGGCTGGTCTGCACCAACGTGATGAAAGCCGGTCCCATATTGACGACCAAAGATAGAAAAACCCCAATCAATATGGCCCAGAACATGAAACTGAACGAACCAATACGGCTGAATTCGGGCATTCTATCGAAGATAATAGGCGTGTTTTCCATGACTTTTTATGATTTCACACCTTTCACATATTCTTCCCACAGCTCCAAGCGCTTGCCTTTCATCACACGCGGGAACTTGGTGGCGCCACCCCATTTGCCGATCTTTTGCTCCATGAACTCATAGAAAACACTAGTGGGCAAGACATCAACGAACAACTCCTTGATGGCTTGCGTGCGTTCCACGGCATAGTCATCATTGAGTTTACAAAGGTTTTCATCTATCTTTTTGATAGCTAACTCTTTGTCGATAGGTTCATCGCAACCAAGGTACCAATGATGGGCGTACATCGTGTCGTGACGAATGCCTGCCACGGTGAACTCAGTGATTTCAACGCCAAGCTCTTCGGCCATCATTTCGACGGCACGGGTCATATTGTCCTGCGAGAGATGCTCGCCTGTGATGCTCAGGAATTGCTTCGTGCGTCCCGTGATGGCGATTTCGCAATTCTTCTTGTTGAGGAACTTGATGGTGTCGCCGATGAGGTATCGCCAAGTGCCAGCGCAAGTGGAAAGCAGTAAGGCATAATCCACGCCCTCCTCCACCTCCGAGAGTAGCAAAGTCTTGGGGTTGGCCACAATGGCGCCTTCTTCGTCGAAGTTCTCCTCGTTGAAAGGCACAAACTCGAAATAGATGCCATTGTCGACCAGCAGCTGCATCACACGTTTCTTCAAGTCGACTTGATAGGCGATATAACCCTCAGAGGCCAAATAACTTTCCACATACAGCACCTCTTTGCCAAAGATTCGTTCAAAGCTCTTCTCGTAAGGTGCAAAAGCCACGCCGCTATGCACATACACCATTAGGTTGGGCCAAATATCATGTATAGTCTTGAGGTTGTATTCCTTGATGATGCGCTCCAACAGAATCTGCACCCATGCCGGCACGCCCACGATGACGCCGATGTCCCACTTGGGAGCGGCCTTCACCATAAGATCCATTTTCTCAGCCCAATCCTTCACCTTGGAGATTTTCTGTCCTGGCTTGTAAAACGCCTCGAACCATGACGGAATCTTGCCTGCCGAGATGCCAGAGAGGTCACCGGCATAATAACCGTATTCTTTGTTGTATTGCAGGTCGGTGCTGCCGCCAATCATCAAGATGCCACGGTTGTAAAAGTCGACGGGAAAATCGTAGCGCGTGACCGATACCAATTGTCGGACACCTGCGCGGGTGATTCTGTTGTTCAAACCCCTAGTGATGGGGATGTACTTGGAGGCTGCCTCAGAAGTGCCTGAGCTTAAGGCGAAATACTTGATTTTGCCTGGCCATGCAATGTTGCGCTTGCCCTGCAAATTAAGATACCACCACTCGTCGTGCATCTTGTTGTAGTCAAACACGGGAACGCGTTTGCGAAACTCCTCAAGAATGTCTCTCGACAACAGGATTTCATCAAAATGGTAAAATTTGCCGAACTCGGTAAACTGCGCCTTAACCAACAGCTTCCGCAATTCGCGCCGTTGGGCACGAATTGGGTCAGTATGGTTCTGACGGATTTCTACGGGGATGTCCTTCAGCTGTGCCGCCGCTTTCACCAAAGCCCCCAAAACGGGAACGGGCATCAACTTTTTCGTCACAGGCACCAGTTTCCTTTTTACAGGCTCCAACTTTTTCGCGACGGGCATTAGCTTGTTCTTTATGTTAGGGCGTTTCATTCCTTTTTCTTTTAAGCGGTGGCAAAATTACGCAAATTCATCGAATTGGATGACATAATGGGAAAATACTTATTTTTGCACCATTAAACCCTAAAATGCTAAACGATGAAAATAAGACTTATGCTCTTTCTGCTGCTTTGCGGGTTTTATGCCAAAGCACAATATATAGAAGTTTCCGGAATACAGTCGGGTGTTTGGGATGCCGACACCGTTCTTGTCACCGATAACGTCATCATTGAAGACCGCCTGGATATCATGGAAGGAACCACGGTTCTTTTCGATGGTTACTACAGCATCACCGTCGGGAGAGACGCTGCGTTGAATGCCATTGGCGCTTACAACGACTCCATCATTTTCACCGTGACCGACACTACCGGGTTTCATGTATTCAACATGGGTCGTGGCGGTTGGAACGGCATCCGTCTCGAAAAAGCCGCTGCTTCCAAGTTTGAATACTGCCGTTTCCAATACGGCAAGGCGGCCTTGGACGACGACCAAGACGGTGGCGCTCTGCGCATCTATTACTGCGACGACGTGGAAATCGCCAACAGCACCTTGTTTTGCAACTTCTCACGCGAACACGGCGGTGCTTTGAATGCCGTGCATTCATCCGTGTCAATACATGACTGCAACGTAAACAACAACATGTTGTATAGCGAAATAGACACCATCTACTTTATGTATGGCGGAGGACTACGCTTCATCAACTGCAAAGTGGATATCACCGACACCGACTTTCGCAATAACTACGGCCCAAGTGCTATCGGAGGTGCCTTGAGCCTCGACAGTTGTGCTGTCCTGATTGACCGTTGCCGCTTTGCGTACAACTACGGCATCAATGGTGGCGGACTCTACCTCATCCGCAGCAACCACATGGAATGCCGTATCACCAACTCGCTTTTCGCTCATAACACATCGGGGCACTTTGCTGGAGGACTCGCCATCAGCAACTCTTCGCCCTTGGTCGCCAACCTCACCGTTGTTGGCAACCACTCTTACGGCGTCAACTGCGGCGGCATTTTCTTCTACCAAGAGAGTGCGCCTGCCGTTTGGAACTGCATCGTCTACGGCAACACTAACGAAGTCCCGCTGGAAGAACCTGTCCAGATGTGGTCTTGGACCTATGAAGGCTATGCTCCAGAGTTTCACAATTGCCTAGTACAATTTGGATTGGAAAACATCTCAAATCATGAGGTCGTCACTGTTTATGAAGGCTGCCTTGATGAAGACCCGCTTTTCGTCGACCCCGAAAACGAAGATTTCCATCTGACTGCCAACAGCCCTTGCATCGACGCAGGCTATACTATAGCACCCGACATGGGTTACGACCTTGATGGCAATTGGCGCGTTTGCGGTGAACGTATCGACATTGGAGCTTACGAATATTCAGGTGCCGGAGTTCATGAAAACGCTCAAAACAAGAGCTTTATACACATCGTTGGTAACCCGATTACGACTTCCAGCTATGCTGAAATCGAAACGGAAAAGGCTAGTCATTTGACTGCACGTGTCTATTCCTTGGACGGGAGATTACTGATTAACAATCCTTTAGGCTATATTCAAAAAGGCACAAACCGCATTGAAATTGGCGAAATGTTCCAAAACCTATCCAGCGGAACATATTTATTCGTCGTTAGAAATGCAGATAAAACATTTGCCACCAAGGTGATTAAACCATAATATATAGGTAGGGCTGTCACACCGTAGCAGCCGCATGATAACCGTGCGGCTGTCATATATGACAGCCCTACATGTTTTTATTTAATCCAGGCTGTCGCCAGCCTCGCCGTCGCCTTCTTTGGCTTGTCTTTCGAGTTCCATCTTACCGAAACGCAAGGTAAAACCTGCCGAGATGTAACGGCTGTTCAGCATCTTTCGCGTGCTGTCGCTGAGGAAGTACGGGTTGGTATTGGTCGAACCCGAACCGTAACGGCCTCCCCAATTGAAGATATCCTGCACGTTGACAAACACCGACAGACGACGCTTGAAGAAGTCACTACGCAGACCCATGTTGAGAGAGTAACGTGCCTTGCTTTCACTCATTAGGCTGATGGTAGGCGACCTATAGAAGGCCGAGGCAGTCAACTGCAAGCGGTCAAAGAGCTTGGCCCAAGCGTTGACGCGCACACTCCATGACCATTTGTCGCGCTGGTCGATTTGGTGAGTGACATTGCCCATGTCGTCAAGGCGATCGTACTCCATGCGATAGCCGTAATCGTACACGTTGGCATAAAGACGCACATTGAAGAAACCCGACGGACGATAGGTCATGTTGAGCGAAGCACCGTAACGCCACGAAGTACCCATGTTATAAGGTATCGAATAGCTGACGATACGGTCGAGATAGTCATCGTATTCGGCATCGGTCAGTCGGCTGATTTCATTGGTGCTCCAGCGGCCGTAGGCCTCCAAACCGATGTTGCCGAAACGCTCGAAGAACTTCTGCCAGCCTGCTTCCACGTTGTGGGTATAACCGTTTTTAAGTCCGGCAGGATTGCCCGTCGAATAACTATCGTCGCCATACCTGCGGAAGGTGCTGATTTGGTCTTCACCCGCGTGCGACATGCGCATCGTGTAGTTGAGTTTCCAGTTGTGCATACTCTCCGTACGGTAAGTCAAGTGGATGGACGGACGCACATTGAGGAAATACAGCGTGCTGTCGTCAGCAAAAGGCATCTCGCTGAGATAAGCGTATCCGATGCGGTCGCCGCCCACGCCCACACCTGTGCTGACCGTGAATCCGCCCCAGCGGTGGGTCCAGTTGACATCGGCATTCAATCCTGCTTCAGAGCCATTAAAACGATAGGTGCGCAGTATGTCGACACTGTCATAATGGATGCCGCCATCGTTGGAATAAAAACGGTTATAGTCGCTGTTGTCCTTTTGATAGTCGGCACGCAGACCGTAACTGAGTTCGCCATCATC
>LXOW01399721.1_pt1 | contig 13957 bp, 14 predicted proteins | sample 1368591 | NCBI WGS metagenome assembly LXOW01 (sample SAMN04884650, study PRJNA319009) | bovine gut metagenome | isolation source: Cow rumen | host: Bos taurus | place: Italy: Legnaro (PD) | collected 2014-07-09
CTACTCCACCGTGACCGACTTCGCGAGGTTGCGCGGCTGGTCTATCTCGCAGCCGCGCAGGCGCGCGACGTGATAGGCGAAGAGCTGCAGCGCAACGGCGGAGACGATCGGCGCGAGCTCGGGGCTCGTCTTGGGAACGAACATCGCGTCTGTCGCGGACGCGGCGGCGGCATCGTCGCCTTCCGTCGCGACGGCGATCACCGGCGCGTTCCTCGCTCGGCACTCCTGCACGTTGCCGAGCGTCTTCTCCTTGCCGGGAACGTCGGCGAGAAGCGCGACGACCGGAGTCTTCTCCGAAAGGAGCGCGATTGGTCCGTGCTTCAGCTCCGCCGCCTGGTATCCCTCCGCGTGCACGTACGCGACCTCCTTGATCTTGAGCGCGCCCTCGAGCGCTACCGGATAGAGTATGCCGCGTCCGATGAAGAACATGTCGTTCGCGGACGCGTACTTCTCGGCGATCTGCGCGATGGTGCCGGACTGCGCAAGCACCTTGCGGACGAGGTCCGGCAGGCTCGTTATCTCGCGGACGAGCCTGTCCCCCGCCTCGCGCGAGAGGCGGCGCGTGCGGCCCAGCTTAAGCGCCGTCATGAGAAGCGCCGTAACCTGCGCGGTGAAGGCCTTGGTCGATGCGACGGAGATCTCGGGTCCGGCGTGGAGGTACACGCCGCGGCCCGCCTCGCGCGCGATCGTCGAGCCGACCACGTTGCAGAGCGCGGAGACGAGCGCGCCCTTCCTTATCGACTCGCGCACGGCCGCGAGAGTGTCGGCCGTCTCGCCGGACTGCGACAGCGCGATCACCCAGTCGTCCGGACCGACGATCGGATTCGAATACCTGAACTCCGCCGCCTGCTCTGGCGACGCCGGAATGTCCGCAAGGCTCTCGAAGAGGCACTTCCCGACCATTCCCGCGTGGAGCGACGTGCCGCATCCGACGATGACGAGCCTNNATCTCCTTGAGCATGAAGTGCTCGTATCCGCCCTTCTCGATCGCCCCCACGTCCCAGTCCACTTCCTGGACCTCGCGGGACACCGGCGCGTTGTCCAGCGAATGGATGTCGACGCCTTCAGCCGTTATCCGCGCGACGTCTCCGTCCTTGAGGTAGATCACCTGCCGCGTGTACGCGACGATTGCCGACACGTCGCTCGCGACGACGATGTCCTTCTCGCCGATGCCGATGACGAGCGGACTTCCCTTCCGCGCGACGACCATCTCGCCCGGATGCCGGGCGGAGACCGTGGCGATTCCATACGTCCCCTCGACGCGCTTGAGCGCCTCGCACACGGCGGCGAGGAAGTCGCCCTTGTCGAAGGCGGCTACGAGATGGGCGAGCACCTCGGTGTCCGTCTGCGAGGCGAACTTCACGCCGCGCCGCTCCAGTCCCGAGCGTAGCGCCGCGTAGTTCTCGATTATCCCGTTGTGGACTAGCGCGAGGCGTCCGTCGTCGGCGATGTGCGGATGCGCGTTGGCGACGGTGGGGAGTCCGTGCGTAGCCCAGCGCGTGTGCGCNNAGTTCGGAGACCTTGCCGGTCTGCTTGAAGACGCGGATGCCGTCCGCGGACTCCAGCGCGATTCCGGCGGAGTCGTATCCGCGGTATTCAAGGCGGCTCAGTCCGCTTACGAGCGGCCTCACCGCAGAGGTCGTCTTAGATGAAAACCCAACTATTCCGCACATGTGTCTTTCCCTTTTGGTTTGATCTGCGTCATTCAGAGCATCGGATCGGGCGCGAACTCGCCCTGCTCGGGCTCGGGTTCGGACGAGTGGAACGCCTCGACGGCGGAGCTCTCTATCGGACGGTCCCCGAAGCGCGTGTACTCCCTGTAGAAGTTCACCTTGACCTCGCCGATCTCGCCGTTTCGGTTCTTCGCGACGTCGATGATCGCGAGCTGCTCGTCGGCGGCGTCCTTGGAGGTCGCGGTGCGCGAAGGACGCCGGAGGAGGAACACCACGTCCGCGTCCTGCTCGATCGCGCCCGAGTCGCGGAGGTCCGAGAGCTTCGGCTTCTCCTCCTTGTCGCCGCGCTGCTCGTTCGCGCGGGAGAGCTGCGAGAGGACGATGACCGGTATCTTAAGCTCCTTCGCCATCGCCTTGATCTGCTGGGAGATCATGCTCACCTCGATCTGCCGGCTTCCCATGCGCGCGGCCTCGCGGCAGGTGCACAGCTGGAGGTAGTCGATGACGATGAGCTCGATGCCGTGCTGCTTCTTCGCGCGGCGCGCGCGGGCGCGGAGGTCCATCACGTCGAGTCCGGCGGTGTCGTCCACGATGAGCGGAGCGCCGCGGAGCTCCTCCGTCGCGATGGACAGGTTCTGCGTGAGCCTGCGCTTCTCGTCCTTGGTGCACAGTCCGCGGTTTAGCCTCCACGTGTTCACCTGCGCGCGCCCGGCGATCATTCGCTTGGCGAGCGCCTCGACTGGCATTTCGAGCGAGAACACCATCACCGGATGCCGCTTGCCGCCGTCAGTCTTCACCGGCACGTTGTTCATGTCGAGCCCGAGCGCGCAGCTCTCGGCGATGTTCATCGCGAGGGAGGTCTTGCCGACGGACGGCCTCGCCGCGATGACGATCATTTCGGAGTTCTTGAGGCCCTGGAGCTTCTCGTCGAGGTGGGTGAGTCCCGTGGACATTCCCTCGAGGTGCTTTCCGTTCGAGTCGAACATCGCGTCGATGCGCTGGAAGCCGAGGTCGATCGCCGAGGCCCACGGCATCGTAGCGTCGCCCCTTACGCCTATCTCGAGGAACGACTTCTCCGCCTCGCCGAGCACGGCCTGCGCGTCCGGATACTCCCCCTCGTCGAAGCACTTCTCGATCGTCCGCGTCGCGCTGTCGATCATCGTGCGCCGCAGCTGCTTGCCAAGTATGATGTTGATGTAGTACTCGGCGTGCGCCGTGGTCGGCGTCTGGTCTATAAGCGACTGGACGTACGCCGCGCCTCCGACGGCCTCGAGCGTACCCGCCTTCATCATCTCCTCGGCGAGGGTAAGCGCGTCCAGCGGCTTGGACTCGCGCGCCATGCGCTGCATCTCCGCATAAATTGCCCTGTTGCGCGGATCGAAGAAAGTCTCCGGCGTCACTCCGGACGACTGGCAGACGTCCATGACCCGCTCGTCCCTGCCCGTCGTGTCAAGAAGAATGGACCCGAGCACGGCCCTCTCCGCCTCGACGCTGTTCGGTGGTGTCTTCATCTCGTTCATATCCGCCAATTATACCAAACGCCGCGCCGCTTTCGCCGTTCGAGATGTCTACATGTGTCAAGCGGTTGTCAACAGCTTGTCTACCGGCGGACGATGCCTGCGCCGAGGCGGGAGAGCTCGGTCTCGACCGATACGTAGCCGCGGTCGACCGTCTCCGCGCCGAGGATCGTCGACTCGCCCTTCGCGGCGAGCGCCGCGATGACCAGCGCGATGCCGGCGCGGATGTCGGGGGAGGTGACCGTTCCGCCGTAGAGCTGCGACGGACCTGTCACCACGACGCGGTGCGGGTCGCACTGCACGATCTTCGCGCCCATCTGACGGAGGTGGTCGACGAAGTAGAGACGCGACTCGAACATCTTCTCGAAGAAGAGGCAAGTNNGGTATCGCGTCGCCGAGGTCGTACTTCATCTTCAGCCTGCGCTTCGGGACGTAGGTGAGCGTCCGCTCGCGCGCGCTCACTGTCCACGTAACGCCGAAGCGCGCGAACGCGCCCTCCAGCACCTCGAACGGCTCGGGGTCGATTCCGGTGAGGACGAGCTCCCCTCCGGTCACCGCCGCGGCGACGATGTAGCTGCCGGCCTCGATGTAGTCGCATCCGACGGACGCCTCGCATCCGTGCAGCGACTCTACGCCCTCGACCTCTATGCGGTTCGTGCCCGCTCCCGCGATCTTCGCGCCCATCGCGTTCAGCATGTTCGCGAGGTCGACGATGTGCGGCTCGCACGCGGCGTTGAAGATTACGGTCCTGCCGCGCGCCGTGACGGACGCCATGAGGACGTTCTCCGTTGCGGTGACGGACGCCTCGTCGAGGAGTATGCGCGCGCCCCTGAGCTCTCCGCTGAAGCGCAGCGTCTTTCGTCCCGCGACCGCCTTCGCGCCGAGCGCGCGGAATCCGGCGAAGTGCGTGTCGAGCCTGCGGTGTCCGATGTGGTCGCCTCCTGGCGGAGGCAGCGAGGCGCGTCCGACGCGCGCGAGGAGCGGCCCGGCGAAGAGGAAGCTCGTCCTTATCTTCGCGGCGAGCGCGGCGTCGATCTTCGCCGTCCTCACCTTCGGCGTCGAGAGGACGACGGTGCCCTCCTTCGCGTCGCGCGCAACCTTCGCGCCGAACGTCTTCGCCGCCTCGAGCATCGCCGCGACGTCCGCGATGTCGGGAACGTTCCTGAGCGTGACGGGCTCCGCGGAGAGGAGCGACGCCGCGATCATCGGAAGCGCCGCGTTCTTGTTTCCGGAGACGCGGTGCGTCCCGGATATCGTCTTGCCCCCCTGTATGACGAACCTGCTCACGACAGCGCGTCTATCTGCTTTGTCTCGCCGAAGACCACGAGCTTGTCGTCTTCCTCGATCCTGTCGGTTGGCTGCGGGATTATCACCGAGCGCCCCGCATCCCCGCCCTCGCGGCGGATGCACAGCACCGTGAGCCCCGTCTTCTTCCTGAGGTCCGCCTCCGCGAGCGTCTTGCCGCGCGCGGCGGACGGCACGTCGATCTCCGCGATGGAATAGCCCTCGGCGACCTCGAGGAAGTCGACTACGTCGTGGTTCGCTATCGCGCGCGCGAGGCGGTGCGCGCTGTCGCGGTCAGGATACACCACGCTGTCCGCCCCGATGCGCCGCAGTATCTTTCCGTGCAGCTCGCTCGTCGCCTTCGCGACGACGCGCGGGACGCCGAGCTCCTTGCAGTTCGCAGTCGCCATCATCGACGCCTCGATGTTGGACCCGATCGCGACGACCACTACGTCGCACTCCGCGAGCCCCGCCTCCGCGAGGACGTGCGGCTGCGTCGCGTCGCCCTGCAGCGCCGTCGCGAATTCGGACGCCGTCTGCATAGCCGGCCTGTTGCGGTCGATCAGCACGACCTCCGCCCCGCCGTTCGCCAGCGTCTCCGCGAGGCTCATCCCGAAGCGCCCCGCGCCAATGATACCGATTCTCTTCATCTGCTTTCTCCCGTGTTGTTCAGCGCGCGGCGATGCCGCGGACGAGGTTGCGGAGGTATGCGCCGTAGGTGGACTTGCCGTATCCGTCGGCAAGCCGCTTCAGCTGCGCGTCGTCGATCCATCCCCTGGACCACGCGATCTCCTCGATGCACGAGATCTGGAGGCCCTGGCGCTCGATGAGCGCGCGGACGAAGTTCGTCGCGTCGGCGAGCGACTGGTGCGTGCCAGTGTCGAGCCACGCGAAGCCGCGCCCCATCGTCTCTACGGAGAGCCTCCCCTCCTCGAGGTAGGCGCGGTTGATGTCCGTTATCTCGTACTCGCCGCGCGCCGAGGGCTTAAGCGCCGCGGCCTTCTTGACGACGTCGTTCGGATAGAAGTAGAGCCCCACGACGGCGTAGTTGGACTTCGGCTTCGCCGGCTTCTCCTCGAGCGAGACGGCGCGTCCCTCCGCGTCGAACTCTACGACGCCGTAGCGCTCCGGATCGGACACGCGGTATCCGAACACCGTCGGCTCGCTCCTCGCCGCCGCTCCCTTGAGGAGGCGCGGAAGGTCCGCCCCGTAGAATATGTTGTCGCCGAGCACGAGGCACGCGTCGTCGCTCCCGAGGAACTCCGCACCGAGGACGAACGCCTGGGCGAGTCCGTTCGGCTTCTCCTGCACCTTGTAGGAGAACTTCATCCCGAGGTCCGATCCGTCGCCGAGCAGCCGCTCGAAGTTCGGCAGGTCCTCCGGCGTCGATATGACGAGCACCTCGCGGATCCCCGCGAGCATGAGCGTCGACAGCGGATAGAACACCATCGGCTTGTCGTAGACCGGCAGCAGCTGCTTCGACACGACGCGCGTCAGCGGATGCAGGCGCGTCCCCGCGCCGCCTGCGAGTATTATACCCTTTCTTGCCATCACTTTTCCTCCCATGGTTCGATTTCCCCGAAAAGCGGATGCCTCCTGTCCTTCTCGGAAAGGTTCAGCTCCATTCCGAGGTCGGGCCACTCGATCCCGAGCGCGGGGTCGCTGAAGAGCATGCCGCGGTCCGCGGACGGACAGTATAGGTTGTCGCACTTGTAGCTGAAGAGCGTGTCGTCCTCAAGCACGATGAAGCCGTGCGCGAAGCCGCGCGGGATGAAGAACTGGCGCCTGTTCTCCGCCGTAAGCGTCACCGCGACGTGGCGTCCGAACGTCGGAGAGCCCCTTCTTATGTCGACTGCAACGTCCCACACCGCGCCCCTTATAACCCGCACGAGCTTCGCCTGCGTGTGCGGAGCGGCCTGCCAGTGGAGACCGCGCACCACGCCCTTCGACGAGAACGACTCGTTGTCCTGCACGAAGTCCGCGCAAATGCCGGCGGCCTTGTAGCGCTCCGCGTTGTACTGCTCGACGAACCATCCGCGCGCGTCCCCGAAGACCTGGGGCTCGATTATCTTCACGCCGGGAATCGATGTTTCAATGATGTTCATGGTATGAAAGTTCAAGGGTTCAAGGTTTAAGGGTTTAAAAGTTCAAGGTTTTAAGGACTTCGCAGCATGCCGAGGAACTGCTCCCATTCGCGCAGGATGCGCTCCTTGGAATACTCGGCCGCGCAGCGCTCGCGAGCGCTCGCGCCGAGCCTGCGCCTCATGTCGCCGTCCGTCATCATCAGCGCGAGCGCCTTCGCGTACTCCTCCGGGTCGGGACTCGCCACAAGGCCGGTCTCTCCGTTCTTCACTATGTCGCCCGCCCCGGGGAGCAGGCTGTGCACTACGGCGGGGAGCGAGAACGCCGCCGCCTCGAGGATCGCGAGGGGGAAGCCCTCGAGCACGGACGGAAACGCGATGAACTCCGCGCGCGAATACTCTCCCGCGAGATCGTCGGTGAAGCCGACGAAATCCACCCTGTCCGCAACGCCAAGTCTCTTCGCAAGCGCGCGGCACGAGTGCGCGTATCCCGACTCCGCCTTGCCGAGAAGCCGCACGCTCCATCCGGGGAACTCCACGGCGACGCGCGCAAACGCCTCGATGAGCAGCTTCTGGTTCTTGACCTTGTTCACCGCGGCGGCCGGGTATAGGATCACACTTTCCGCGCTTGCGCGGCCCCGTTCCTCGCCCCCCTTCATCTCCGTGTAGTTGCCGATGACCTTCGCCGGGACGCCTGGGGCCATGCGGGCGAACTCCGCTGCGTATTCGGAGCAGAGTAGCTGCACGGCGTCCACCTTGCGGAACGCCCGGCGTATCGCGAGGTTGCGCAGCGGATGCCGCCACTTGAAGAATCCGCGCGGCGCGAGATGCAGCTGCAACACCACGGGCGAGCGGCCGGCGCGCTCGAAGTACCCGGCGGCGTCGAGGTCCATCGCCTCGTTGGATCCCGTCGCCACGATGGCGTCCCAGCTCTCCTCCAGCGCCGCGGCAAATGCGCCGCGCTCCACAAGGCGCACGTCGTGTCCGCGTCCGGAAAGCGCCTCGGCGAAGGCCTTTACGGCCTTGTCCGCGCCTCTCCCCACGGAAAGACTGTCCTTGTAGACGAGCAGCTTCATTCGGATATCATGTCCAGCGAGTCGAGGTCGATGAGCCCTTCGTACACGCGCTTGACGGGGCCCGTTAGCGTTATCTCCCGAAAGCCGTCCTCCGTCTGCACGCCGCCGACTGTGAGTTCGTAGCCGCCGCCAGTCTTCACGCGGACCGGGAACTTGAGTCCGTACGACGCGACGCCAACGACCGCGGCGGCTACGGATCCCGTTCCGCACGCGAAGGTCTCCGCCTCCACCCCGCGCTCGTAGGTGCGTATCGCCACGCGGTCGGGCGCGCGGTAGGTCACGAAGTCGACGTTGGTGCCGTCGGGCGCGAACTCGTCGCTGAGGCGTATCCTCCGCCCCTCGCCGTCCACGTCGGTCTTCGCGAGGTTGTCTACAGGGACTATCTTGTGCGGAACGCCTGCGACGACGAAGTCTCCGTCGAGGTCCTTCGGATCGGGCATCGCGATCCTCACGAGGTCCTGGTCGAGTATCTCGGCGTCGACGAACCCGGCCGCGGTCTCGAAGCGCATCACCTTCCCTGCCACCGCGCCGACCTCGCGCGCGAACGCGGCTACGCAGCGCGCGCCGTTTCCGCAGAGGTCCGCCTCCGATCCGTCCGGATTGAAGAAGCGCATCTTGAAGTCGGCTGTCTCTGACGTCTGCACGAGGATCACGCCCTCGCAGCCGATTCCGCCCGGGCGCGTCGCCATCGCGGCGATGAGGCGGTGCTCGCAGGGGAAGCCTCCGTCGCGGTCGTCAACAAGGACGAAGTCGTTCCCCGCGCCGTGCATCTTCACGAATCTAATGGGCTTCATCAGTATCCTCCTCCGATTATGGAGTTGAACCATCCGCCGTTCGTGCGCGGACGCGGAAGCTCCGCGCCGCCGTTGAGGCGGATGAGGTCGTACAGGACGTCGAACGCGGAGTCGAGCACCACGTCGTCCTTCGCGCGCTCGTTGCGCCTGCGGCGCTTCGCGGGCTTCTCCTCGCCGTCGGAATCCCCGTCCTCGTCATCGTCGTCGTCGAGCTCGCGCAGCTCGCGGTCCGCCGCCATCTGCGCCTTCCTCGTCTCGCGCTCGAGCGACACGACCTCGCGCTCGCTTATCTCCTTCATGCCGCGGACGTTCTCGAGGTGCTTCTGGTAGCGCTCGTCCTTCTCGAGCCTGGCCTCGGCGAGGCGCTTGAGCTCGGGGACGTACTTGTTCAGGTTCCAGCAGCGCGCGTAGTCGGCGGGGAGGATGCGGCTGAACGGAAGCGCGTTCGGGAGCTTGTCCTCGCCGATGTCGAGGGAGTCGAGGAGCGAGGGGAGGCGGATGTCCGCCTCGACGCCCTCGAGCTGCGTGGACCTTCCGTCGACGCGGTAGAACCTCGCCGTCGTGATCTTCATCGAGCCGTACTGCGACGGACCCATCCCGAACACCGTCTGCACCGTCCCCTTGCCGTGCGTCCTGCCGTCGCCGAGAACCACCGCGCGTCCGGTGTCCTGGAGATGTCCGGCGACGATCTCCGAGGCGGACGCGCTCGCGCGGTCCGTCAGGACGACCATCGGCTTCCTGAAGGCGACGGGATTGCCGTAGGGGATCGGCAGGCTCCCGACGTTGCGGGAGTCCTTGATCTGCACGACGGGTCCGTTCGGGACGAACAGCGCGGAGAGCAGCACCGCCTCGCGGAGCGAGCCGCCTCCGTCGCCGCGCAGGTCGAGTACGAGTCCCTCGACCGCCTGCGCGTTGAACTTCGCGAGGTACTCCGCGACGTCCTTCGCGCAGCTGCGGAAGCCGGGGTCGGTCGGACGCTTGTCCATCGTGCCGTAGAAGCCCGGGAGGTAGATGTAGCCGATCCTGCTCTCGAAGCCCCCGCGCGTAACGGTCTCGACGCGCCCGGTGGCCGCCTGGTCCTCGAGCTTGATCTCGTCGCGGACGAGCTCGATGAGCTTCTTCGTGGCGCCGGTGGAGTCCGAGCGGGGGACGATCTCGAGCGTGACGCGCGTGCCCTTCTTGCCGCGGATCTTCTTGATCGTCTTCTTCATCGGCTTCCACATCACGTCCTCCATCTCGCCGTCCTCCTGCTGGACGCCGACGATCTTGTCGCCCTCCTTGATGCGTCCATCGCGGTCCACCGGCCCGCCGGCCATCACCTCGACGATCTTGAGCGCGCCCTCGTCCATCTGCAGCACCGCGCCGACGCCGCAGAGCGTGAGGTTCATCTCCATGTCGAAGTCCTCCTTCGAGGCGGGCGACATGTAGTCGGAGTGCGGGTCGTACGCCATCGCCACGGCGGAGAGGTAGTGCTGCAGCACGGCCTCCTCGTCCGGCTCGGTCAGCACGGTGTAGTACTGGCGGTACTTCTTGAGGAGGTTCCCCGCGGCGTCAACGGTGTTCGTGGACTTGTCCAGCTCCGCGCCGAGCACCTGCACGAGGACCTCGTTCTTGAGCCTCCTGCGCCAGTGCTCGTTCGCCTCCTCGGCAGTCTCGGGCCATGGCGCGTCCTTGCGCTTTATGCGGTACGTCTCGTTCGTCGAGAAGTCCCACTCTGCCGTCGCGAGGAAGTTCGTGACGAAGTCCATGCGCTCCGAGAGCCTGCGGCAGTAGAGGTTGTAGACGTCGAAGCCGAACGAGGGGTCCCCCGCGTGTATCTCGTCGTCGATCCTCTTCTCGCGCGCGGAGAGCGCGTCGAGGTCGGACTTCAGGAACACCGAGTGGTCGAAGTCGTAGTAGGTGACGAGGTTGGTCCACGCCTTCTGCGAGATGTCGTCGTCCAGCTTCTTCTGGAGGACGTGGTACTTCGGCAGCATGTCGCCGAGGCGCTTCGCGATCTTCCCGTAGTAGTCCTGCGGCTCGACGTCGGCGAAGGCCGCGATGGCCGAGGCCGCGAACACTGCGGCAAGCGCCGCGCTGATTCTGCTGTTATTCATGAATTGCTCTCCATTAGCGCGATGAGCCGGTCCAGCTCCTCCGGCGGAATCACCACGCGCTCCGTCGCGAAGCTCCTCTCGAGCTCGCATGAATTGATGACCACCGCGCCGCCGACCTCGGCGATGTGCTGGCGGAAGCTGTCGGACGCGAACGCGAGGACCGGCGTCACCGCGCCGTTCCAACCCGCGCGCGCGAGCGCCGTCTTGACGAGGTTCGCCTCCCGGCGCGCCTGCGAGAGTGGGTCGCGGTCGGGGAGCTGTCCGTCGAGGAGGATGTGCCCGTCCTCAACCGTGACCTTCCCGCGCCAGTACTTGGTCTCCACGGCGAACACGCCCGCCGGACCCGCCACGACGTGGTCCACGTGAGTCCCCCCCGCCACGAAGTCGTTGAAGACGTGGTAGGTGTTCGGGAGGTTCATCAGGATGCCGGAGACGCGCTCCTCGCCGCGCGCGCCCTTGAAGAAGCGCTCGGCGTGCCTGAGCCCCTTCATGAGGCTCCATCCGCAGTATACGAGCGACACGGCGAGCAGTCCGACCCCGAACCATATCTCGCCGAACACCAGCGCCGCGACAGAGAAGCCCGCGGCGAAAACGCCGAGGAACAGGGGCCACAGCCCCGTCACCATTCCCTTCACGCGGGCCCACTCGCCCGCAACTCCGTGTATCTTGGCCATGTCTTAGTTAAAAGTTAAAAGTTGAAAGTTGAAAGTTAAAACTCCGCCGAAAGCCGCTTGACAATCGACTCGACGTCAAGCCCGTAGCGCCTTTCGAGTTCGGCGCACGTTCCGTGCGGGATGAACTCGTCGGGCCAGCCGAACTTGACGTCCGCTCCGATCGCCTCCCCGAGCCCTCCCGCGACCGCGCCGTTCTCGAGGCTCACGATCTTCATCCCCTTCGCCCTCTGCTCGGCGAGCATCTTCGCGTCGAACGGCTTCAGGTAGCGCGCGTGAACCGCGACTCCCCCCACGCGCTCCGCGACCTCGCACGCCCTGCCGTACCAGTCTCCAGTCGCCCAGATTGCGATTTTCTGATTTGCCGGCAGTTCCCTTTCACCTCTTCCCTCTTCCCTCTTCCCCACCCTTCCGCGGGGGTAGCGGATCACCGTCGGACCGTTGCGTCCGAGGGCCTCGACGAGGAGGGCCTTGAGGTCTTCTGCGTCCTTCGGCTGGCAGATGGCGAGGTTCGGGAGGCACCTGAGCATAGCGAGGTCGTAGAGCCCCTGGTGCGTAACGCCGTCCGCACCTACGACCCCCGCGCGGTCCACGCAGATCACGACGGGGAGGTTCGCTATCGCGACGTCGTGCATCACCTGGTCGACGGCGCGCTGGAGGAAGGTGGAGTAGATCGCGACGACCGGACGCATCCCGCCCGCGGCGAGTCCGCCGGCGAACGCGATCATGTGCCCTTCGGCGATGCCCACGTCGAAGAAGCGCCCGGGGAACTCCGCCGCGAACGGCGCGAGCCCGGTGCCGTCGCGCATCGCGGCGGTGAGGGCGACCACGCGATTGTCCTCGCGCGCTATCTCGGAAAGCGCCGCGCCGAAGGCCTCGCTCCACGTCGGGGCCTTCGCCGCCGGCGGGGCGTCCGTCGGAAGCGCGAGGTCGACGGTGTCCGGTCCGGGCGGATACGCGAACGGACCCACCCCGTGCCATGCGGTCGGATTCTTCTCCGCGGGACCGTATCCGCGCCCCTTCTTCGTGACGACGTGCAGCAGCACCGGACGCATCTCCTCCTTCGCCGCGGTGAGCGCGGAGACGAGCGCCGCGAGGTCATGTCCGTCGACTGGCCCGAGGTAGTGGAAGCCGAACTCCTCGAACCAGACGTTCTTGAGCATCATCGTCTTCAGGCGGTTCTTCACCCAGTGGACGAATCCGTAGAGGAACGAGAGCCTAAGCGCGCGGCCCGCCTTCTTCGCGGCGTTCTTGACGCGGTTGTAGCGGACGCCCGANNGCGCAGTTGTTGAGCGCCTCGAAGCTGGTGCCGTTCGCAATCGCGGCGTCGCCTATCACCGCCACGACGTTCTCGTCCGTCCCCTTCCTGTCGCGCGCCGCGGCGAGACCCTCCGCGACGGAAAGCGCGACGCCCGCGTGCCCCGCGATCGCGGCGTCCGCCTTCGACTCCTTCGGATTAGGAAAGCCCGATATACCGCCCATCTTCCTGAGCGTCGGAAACTCGTCCCAGCGTCCGGTGAGCAGCTTCCACGCGTACGCCTGGTGCCCTACGTCCCACACGACGCGGTCTCGTTCCGGATCGAACACCTCGCGGAGCGCCATCGCTATCTCCACGGCGCCGAGCGAGGACGCGAGGTGTCCGCCGTTCTTCGAAACGGTCTCGAGAATCCTCTGCCTGACTTCAAGCGCGTTCACTTCGCCTCCGCCTTGCGCTTGAGGACCAGCAGCGTGGTCGCGTTCTGACCGAACGACTCCTCCTTCACGAGGAGGTCGTAGTGCTTCTTTAGGATGTTCCAGTACTCGAGCTGCGTGTCCACCGGAACCTCGTCGCACCTCGGCGCGTCGATGGCGAACGTGTAGCCCGAGAGCGCGGCTACCGGGCACGGCGCGGACTCGAGCAGCTCGCGCCAGCGCGCGTCGGAGAGCATGCTGAACGGACCCATCTCCAGCCCCTCCGGGACCCTGCGCCCCGTCTCGACCGCGAGATAGAGGTCCTGCGTGAGGAGGGTATCACCGCCCGGATCGGCCGCCTCGATCGTGAGCGCGGCGTCGCGGAGCTGCTCGAGCTCGAACATCTTCTTCTTGAGCGTCCAGAACCTGTCCTGTCCGTTGGTGGTCCACTTCTCCAAAAGCGGACTCCCGAACGCGCACGCCCACGCGAGCCCGAGCACGAGAAGAGGCTTTAGCCCACGATCAGGCAAGGCGGCATCCCCTGAGAACGCCAGCGCCGCGAAGACGGCGAGGAGCCCCATCACCGGGACCTGGTAGTCCTCGTACGGGAACGGCGCGAGCATCTGGACCGCAAAGACGGCGAGGAACCCTGCCGCCGCGAGCTTCGCGACAAGCGGCAGCCCCTCGCCCACGGCGGACGCTCCGAACCGGCGTCCGCGGACCATGAACGCGACGCCCATGCCGAGCACCACGAAGAGCGGGGCATACCAGCGCACGAGGCGCGAGAGCGAGCCGACGGTGAAGACGGGGTCGAAGCCTCCCCGCGAGGCGTGGTACATCTGCGCCGCGAGGAGTCCGGACCGCGCGTCGGCATCCAGCAGGAACGGACCGTACACGACGCACAGCGCGAGCGCGCCGCCGATTCCGAACCACAGGAAAGTCCAGCGCCACGAGCGGAACGAGAGGAGCAGCCCGAAGCCGACCACGGCGAGGAGCACGCCGAGGCTGATGCGCGTTCCGGACGCGAACGCGAGCGAGACGCCCGAGGCCGCGGCGAAGAGCGCGCCCTTCCATCCGCCGTCCCTCGCGAAAGA
>LXOW01387433.1_pt1 | contig 13950 bp, 12 predicted proteins | sample 1368591 | NCBI WGS metagenome assembly LXOW01 (sample SAMN04884650, study PRJNA319009) | bovine gut metagenome | isolation source: Cow rumen | host: Bos taurus | place: Italy: Legnaro (PD) | collected 2014-07-09
CGTCCCTGACAATGTGCCAGGCTGTACGGGCTGTTCTAAGCGCCATGCGTGCAAGCCGTATCGTGATTTTCGCGGACAGTTTGCCGGTCCTGATAATGGTCTTGCCGAGGTTGTAGGTTTGACGCGCCGAGTTAATAAGCTTTAGCAGATCGCTGTCTCCGCCCGATATTTTCTGCGCGAGGCGAATCACAAAGCGGAATCTTCTTGACCGAATGCTGCGGACCGCCCGCATACTGTCTTTCAGGTGGTCTGTGTGCAGTCTGAGCTTCAGATATTCCTCTGCAGCGGCTTTTTGTGAGCTGGTCAGCGTTATTGTTTCCTTGCTGAGCCGGCCTTTATCAAGTATATTCTCGATATGTTTTGTATCAAGGCGGCTCCACGGGCATTTGCCGACGGGGCAGGACGCGTCGAGCGCGTCTCCGAACTCGCGTGCTCTGAGACTGACCTGGCGTAGGTCGTTGAAGTCGAGCATTTCGACGCCGGACTTCCAGCCGATACCCGCAAGAAGCCGGTTCTGACTCTCTACCGCAATTGCGCCGCTTCGGGCGTATATGCGCATTTTTCCGAACGCGTCTACCTGTTCGGCGGTCAGTTCACGGCCTTCGAACTGCCCTTCGGACAGCACTTTATCTACGTCAACTTCTCCCGTGAGAATGCGTCCGAACAGATATTTAGTATCGCTTCCCGCCGCTGCTTCGAGCCTTTTTATGGAGTCGGCAAACTTTGATCTGTCTAAAGTGGAGCTGATGATTTCGCTGCTCTTGCCGTCAAATCGGTCCGCAAGGTAGTATTCCGGTGTCAGCGGTTCTCTGTTTTTAATAGCTCTTAGTAAGCCGTTTGCGGTATGCGCGTCTCCCGCTGATTGCTCGTATATCTGTCCCGCGTCTGACATCGCATCGGAAAAAGACACCGAGAGCTGATCGCCAGCCGCTATCGGTGTCTGAACAGATCTTTCTACGGCTCTTCTGAAAAAGTCGTAGCTTTCATACGATAGCTGGTCGGGTGACAGCGCCTTGTGATCCTTTACCGCCTGGACTATTTCCATAGCCATATAGGTTTTGGAAACGACCTGGCCCGCATTCATTGAGGATCCGGCAATGCGGATTGTCGACTTGGCTATACTGCCTGCCGCCCGGCCGATATATCGCAATGATGTTCCGTCTGCGATGTGCTTTATCGCCATTTTTGCTTACCTGGATTTTTTGATCTTTTCTCTAATCAGGAAAACGATTCCCGTTACTGCCAGAATCCCGGCGAATGACCAGGCGATTATTGTGCCGGTCTTGCCGCTCTTTTCGCCGCCGTCTCCGCCGTTCCCACTGTTATCCGTGGTTACTTCGGGAGCGTTTGTATCGGGAGGCGAAAGCGTATCTGACGTAAAATTGCTGTCAACGCCGGTCGTGTTTTCCGGCTCTGTCGCGCTTGTCTCTTCGGGTTCGGTGAGGTATTTTTCGTCTTCCGGCGATACAGTGCCGTTCTCAACGAATATGAGTTCGGGGTGTTCCGCCTTCTGGCTCTCTATCTCTTCCGGAGTTCCGATACGCATTCCGCGCACATAGTTCGATCCCCAGATCCAATAGTCTCTCGTGTCCTCGCCGTATATTACCCATTCTTCCACGGGCGGATCCGGCTGTTCCGCAGAACCCTGAAGGTATATATATACCGTCATTTTCTGCCCCGCCTTGACCTCAAATACCCCTGAACGTCCCCACACGAGAGACGCTGCGTCGTTGTAGTCGGGCGACTCGTAGGACAGCTTATAATATCCCGGCACAAGGCTGACGGTCTGTTCCCATTCCGTCGAACGAAGAGTAATCTTGCGGTCGTTCTGGTTGCCTTTTCCGTCCGCTCTTTTCAGCGTCTCGCCGGTCGAATCGGTGCATTCGGCGACAAGCACGTTCAGAGAATAGTAGAACGGCTCATATTCCAGCGCCCACTTGCACCGTATTGTCACTTCGACCTGTCCTTCTTCCGCAGACGCCGTAAATACCGCCGCAGAGATAAGAAGAACTATAAGGAGAGAGGCGGAAAGCGCCCGGATCAGGACTGCTTTTGCCGTGTTTTTCACTTCTTAGTTAAATTATTGAAGGCGTCTTCTATCGCCGCGCTGTGCGCCTGACGGGCTCTTTCGCGTTCAGTCATAGCCCGGTTTTCCGCCGCGCGTTCCTCAACTGCCTGCTCGGCTTCGGCTTCGATCTGCGTCATATCTATCTCGTCTGTGCCGTTGATGTTTACGTCTTCGGCACGGAAGAGTATTCTCAGCGTTGAGCAGTCCTCTCCGGGCTTGTCCGCGCAGAGAGACCAGGAGAACGGGTTGTCCGCCTCGACAAGAGCCGTGCCTTTGTCGATTATGGGGACAAGGACGAGAGAGCAGGCGGGTATGAATCCTATCTCCATACCGCGTGCGTCTACAAGGTCTCCGTATTTCTCTATAGCGTTATAGATATGCTTCAGTTCCTGAGCCGTAGCCGTCCTGAACTTCAGGCTGATTTCTATGAATTCCTCGCGAAAATGGATCTGTACGACCGGCGTCTGAAGTCCGGCATTCGCAACTGTTGTGCTCTTTCCGGTGTCTATATCGTATTTCGTGACGATAAATGCGACGGCGGCGTTCGGGTCTCCGTTTTCATCGGTGCCGCAGCAGTGGTCTATTATCTCCTCGGCTCTTTCAAGCTCCGGATAGTCTTCGGCAAGCTCGTCTTCGTCCTCTTCGGCGTCCATAAGTACGTCTAAAGGCTCGCTGTCCGCCTTGTCATCGGTATAGTCGCCGTTAAGCGCGTCTTCCGCCGCTTCGTCAATCAGATCTTCCTGATCGGCGCCGGAAATGGACGCGAGAATGTCTTTGTCGTCAAACAGCATATAAAATATCTCCTCTTATTAGTTGCCAGTCTTTGGGCGGTTCGGGCTTGTATCGCACAGCTTGTACGTTTCGGTATCAGTGGGAATGTCACCGTCTATCGGGACGATAAGGCTTTCCGTGCAGAGCAGTCCGTGGCCCGGACGGGCGTTTGTTATGTGCCGGAGCAGCTCGTCGGATATGTTAAGCAGGACCGCAAGCTGATCTCTGCTGTTGGCAGTGGACTGGTTGAACAGCAGTTTGAAATCCGAGTTGTAGATGATAGTCCGCGTCTCCTGCCTCTGGAGCAGGTCGTCGACGTCCTGCGAAATGCCGGTAATGCCGCCGCCGAACTTACGGCAGCGCTTGGTAATTTGCTGGAGATACTGAGCGGACGACGTGCTTCTGCAGAGCAGATAAAACTCGTCGAAATACGCCCACGTGCGCCTTCCGTCTGCGTTGTTGGACAGCATCTTCATCCAGATGTAGTCAAGCAAAACCGTCATACCGAGTTCGTATAGGTTGCGGCCTATGTCGCGGATATCGAATACGACGAAACGGTTGGTTGTGTTGACGGTTGTTTTACCCGAGAACGTGTTGAACGAGCCGGTTATAAACCGTTCGAGCATAAGACCGAGGTTGACCGCCTCGCCGTCAGTCTGCGACATAAGCGCGTCGTAGAACTCGACCATCGTCGGGCACTTTGAGGTGTCCGCCGTTTTGCCCGTTACCGTCATTTCTTTGAGGTATTCGGCGTAGATCTCGCGCGTTACGCGGTCTATAATCGTCTTCTGAATCGGAGACAGACCGTATCTGTCGCCCGCGACTATCTCGCACAGCGCCGCTATGAAGTCGGATTTAAGGGCTATGGGGTCTGTATGGGATTTGGTATCCGTGGACGCATAGTCCGTAGTAAGATCGAACGGATTTAGGCGTACGTTGTTGCCGGGCGCTATCTTGACGACTTCCCCGCCGAGCATTTGTGCCAGACGGGCGTATTCGCCGTCAGGGTCGACAACGTAGATGTAGTCATTGCTGTTGAGGAACACGCCGAGTATTTCCAGCTTGGCGGCAAGCGATTTGCCCGAGCCGGACGAGCCGAGGTATATACCGTTAGCGTTCTTGGACTTCATGCGGTCGTACATTACCAGGCTGCCGGTAATGCTGTTCTTGCCGTAATAGTGACCGCCGTTAAGGGTCAGGTCGCATTCATTGAAGGGTGTGAACAGTGCGGCCGTGTCCGTTGTAAGCACACGTCCTATTTCTACCGCTTTTGAGCCTATGCAGGCGGCGGTTGCAAATCCCGCTTCCTGCTGCCAGCGGAGCTTGGTAATCGTGCACATATGCTTTTTGCCCTCGGTCTGGAGCATGCTCGTATATGTCGCGAGCGTGTCTTTATCGGGGGCGTATAGCTGGAACACCGTAGTTGTCTCGAAAAGACGCTGATTGTTATCCGTTATATATTCAAGCAGCTGTACCGCTTCTTCGTGCGCCTTCTGAAGTTCGGGGGAGATATATAAACCCGCGGAATTGTTCTGGCGGTTTGCCTTCGTCTCCCTTTCAAGCATTGTCGCGGCTATGTTGTTGATCTGGTTCGATACGAGCTTCGCCGCTTTTTCCTGCGGAATTGCCGTCATATGTGTCGACACAACGCAGGTGAAAGGCAGAGACGTAATCGATGCTATAAACCTGTTAGAGAGCTTCGTTGGAAGCGCTGACAGACAGAACGACGCCGCATATGCGTCGCCGAATTCAAGGTGATCTGACGCTACGAATATTCCGTCCGGGCATACCACGTCCTTAGACGATATTCCCTGCTTGACTATATCCGCAACGGATATTGCGGGAGGGGTTGCTTCAAACGGGTGGTACATACGCCACAGAATCTCCAGCCGCTGCTCTACCGTAAGCGGCTCCGCGGACGAGCTGCCAGTTCCCTTGTCCGGGGCTCCAATGTCAGAAAACGCTCTTCTGACAATATCGTCTATACGTGCAAACTGATTCGACGCGTCCTCTATATCCTCGGCGGTAATAGTTATCGTCAGGTACTTGTCCGATACAATGTAGTTGTTGTCCTGGAGTTTGCTGAGAACGGTATTGTTGTACTCCTCACGGAAATTGTTAAGCGAATCATCGCGGGTCTCCATAAGGTGAGCGCGTTTGAACGCCGCCTCGTCTATCCGGTGGTTGAACGTTGTGAATTCAATTGCTGTGTCGGATAGAACGCTCAGCGCTTCGCAAATGCGCGCGAACACCATCTCCTGCACGTCGTCGTCGGCTGTCGTGAAGCAGATGTCCGTTATGCCGTACGTCCTCGAAAACTGCGAGTTGGCAAGCTCTATAATGCCGCTCCCGTATATCGCCTTGTAAGGAACCGACTGCTGCGCGGTTCTCGGGATCGACTGCTTCTCTTTCGGCTTTACTGTCCCGGCCTTTTTGCTATTATTAAACAGTGCCATTTATCAAATCTCCATGAATTCAGGATTTTTGGCTTTCTTCGCCGTTTTTTTCTTCTTGGCGGTTTTCTTGTTTGCCGTGCTCGGCTCTTCAAGCTCTTTTAACGGCGATTCCGTCACGTATTTCCGTTTGGTTGGCGCTATGAAGGAAAAGAACGCGCTTTTGAGAAATTTTTCGAGCGGCTGACCTTGCGGTTTCCAGAAGGCGAGCAATAGAAGGGGCAAACTGCTTATCATTCCCAGCAGGAATGCCGCGTCGCCGAGGTGCTTGCGTGTCAGGAAGAAAACAAGAAGTCCTGTGGCTATGCCCGGAAGGCCGAACAGAACCTGGCGTGCGGTGAACGGGCCGATCAGCTTCGGCTGATAGGATTTTATATCTTTCTGAGGTATATTTCGTGTAATCATTTCATACCCCCATTATATCGTCCGAAAGTTTGCCTGCCTTAAATACGCCGGCGATTACCATTATCGGAATGATGATATTGCCAAGGAATCCCTTGAATACTCTTGAACTCAATACCGAGTTGAGCAATGAATGCAGGCTGCCCGTCAGCGCCAGAATGAATATGATAACCACTCCATGCAGACAGCAGGCGGCGAATTTCTTCAGGTATCTGATCGAAGACGAGCGAAGTCCTTCACCGGCAATCGGAGCCAGGGCTATAGGCGCGAAAGCGTATCTGACAATTATTTCAATTACACGTGTTATTGAGACAAAGATGACAATAATAATAGCTACAGCCTGCGCCAATATCGGTATCAAGCTCGTCAGGCCATCTTCAAGAAGTTTCCAAACAAGCCCCATAACATTATTTATCTGTGAAATTTCACTGTGCGCTTTCGCCATAGCTGAGCTCCCGGTTGCGGCGGCGGTGTTCGCAAAATCGCTCTCGATAAGCATTGTGTCGAACACGCGTATTATGCCTTCAAACAGCGTAGTGCCGTTCATCATTATGAAGAGCGCAATAGCGAATATAATGAGCTTTTTGAAGAACTGCTCGGCGGTAAAGCTCTCGGCTTGAATCATATCCAACGTATATACGATGAAATACATCGCCATAAGCATAATGCCTATCATTTCCAGCGCCTGGAACGTGCTACGACCGTAAGACGTTATAGCGTCAATCAGGTCTCCGTCACTGCCGCCGTTTTTCGCTTTCTTTGACAGGAGCAGAAGCTCTTTCGACACGTCGGAAAACTTGAAATGAGGGTCTTCGCCCGCAGCAAACACTCTTATCTTGAAGATTGTTGTTCGCAGTCCGCCGTTTTTCATTTTTTCAAGCTTCGACAGATAATCCTCGTAAAGCTTTAAGGCGGTCTGTGCTTCTTCCTCAGCTTTCTGCTCTGATTGATCTTTTATTATTTCTTCCAACTCTTGGTTTTTCTTATCATCAACGGTTAAACCTTTAGGCTCATATGCGGAAGCCTGGAAAAGGAGTGCGCCCAGCGTGATAGTTACCGCGAGCATTAAAAAGAGAATACGTATTCTGTTTCTCATTACGCGATCTCCTCTCCAACAAGGTAGTTCAGGATTGCTTTCGAGCTTACAAGCAAAAGACCTATCAGGAACAGAGATATTCCCTTCCTCTTCGCACGCGGATCTTCCGAGGTGTCGGTAAGTGAGAGAATAAACTCGTAGATACCTAACGCCATTATCGCGAATCCGCCTATCATCAGAAAAGTCGTAAAGAAGGATAGAAGATCCTTCAACTTCTCTTCTGTCTTTGGGAAAGCGGATAGTATGAATGTTTGGTGGTTAAGAATGCTTTGCATTTTCTTCTCCGGGATAAAAAAGGCGGGCGGGAGGTCTTACCTGCCGCCCGCGTTGAGGCTGATTCAGAAGTTTCTTTTTAGAAAATTATTGCGTATCTGAGGTATTCTTCGAGTCCGGTTCCGGCAAAGAAGAATCCGAATATTGTTCCGAGCGACGTTAAGGCAATGCCTGCGAGCCCGAAAAGGACAACCTGGTGTATGCGTTCAGGCTCATTTTCTCTGAATCTCATAACGAGGTGGAAAATGGCTATGCCGATAAAAACGAGTCCGGCGTAGAAGCCGAATGTGGACAGGATCGACAGCAGTCTGCCGACAAACACATTGGCGGTTGGCGCGGTTATCTGCTCGGTCGTTTCTGCTGTAAGGAGATGGGCTATACGTTTCATTGTTCAAAAGTTCCTTCCTTATTTTCTACTTTTATTATAGCATTTTTTGTGCTTCTTTTCTACATCATACATGTATTTTTGGCATTTTTTTTACCCCTCGTCGTCAAAATATGCTCTTTTGGCGACAACAACGAGCTTTTGGCCTTTTTTTGCGGGCCGTGATGGCGGGTTCGAAGCCCATTCGCCATCTCTCTGTGCTTCTGCAACAGACGTTTCGAACGGCGAAGCCTCGGACGGATCGTAAGGTGCCGGCGGCGCTTTGCTTTCGACCAAAGGCCTGACTACCTGCTTGCCCCCTTTGCCGTCGGATATTTTAACTGCCACGTCTTCAGGCTGTTTGTCCGTTCGGGCTGTCTCGCCGGAATCGGGTTGTTCGGGCGTATCGAACTCCGCGTCGGGCGAATACAGGACTCTGAACCGGTCCGAGAACTCTTCTATCTCCGCCCAGTCGCCTTCGGCATATTTGGACGGATCTTCGACAGGGCTTATGCTGTTCCGGCTCATAGCTCTAATTCTCTGCGCTATTACCTCGCGCGTTTCCTCGTGGCTCTGCGTGCTCGTTACAGGCATTTCGTATTTGAAGTCGGGGTTCGCATCGCCCGTCTCCCTGTATCTCGGGTGCGCCTTGTAGTCGTATTTCTTTACGTAGAACGGATCAACTCCGCGAATGACTACCAGACAGTCGCTGTTAGGCATATTTGCTATTTCGTCCGGATACATAAGCGGCCTCTGCGAGTTCTTATAGCTTTGGCTTGCATGTCCGGTCTTTCCGTCAGACGCGGAGCGGTCTCTTGTAGTTATTGTCTGATTACCTAACAACTCGCTTATATACTTTGTCGTGGTATTCTCTGTCGAGCCCAGGAACAGCTTTGTGTCGCAGTTTCCAACGATTGTCTCCCAATCCTTGTCGTACTGAGCCTGTATCTGGGAGAGCGACTGAAGAACGACGTCGCATGAGATACCGTATTTACGGATCGTCGCTATATGCTTCTGAAACTGAGGTACTCGGCAGCAGTTTGAGAACTCGTCCATTAAGCACTTGACGTTTCTCGGAAGGCGCGAGTCGTTGCACCGCGTCGCTCCGAGATATTCAAGCGTTTCGAACAGCTGCGTGTACAGCATTGATACCAGGAATGCGAATGTGTCGTCCGCCTGCGGAAGAACCAGGAAGAGCGCCTGCTTTTCGTGTCCTTGTACAAGTCCGGACAGCTCTTCAAGATGCATATTGTCAATTGACGTCAGTTCGCAGACCGCGTCAATGTTGAACGCCTGCAGACGTGACATAACAGAGGTCAGTATGCCTTTTGCCGTTCTTCCTGCGCTTACGCGGAAGGTCTTGTAGAGATTAACGGCAATATCCTTTCCTTCCGGGTCCATTTCTTCAAGCGAAAGCATACGGCTGTTTCTGACTATCCGTCCGTCACGCCAGAACAGAGTTTTCTTCTGCCATTCAAGGAAGGAAGGCGACGGCGAATCGTCGGGATCGTTGGCTCTGTCAAGCGCAGACTTCTTCGGCGCCTGACGGGGCGCCAGGAATATCCGGTCGAGGTCCGACATATGGTTCTCGTTGGTTTCCTGAACTTCCGCCATACGTAGCAGCTTCATAACCGTCGCGAAGTTCTGATCTTCCACCGGCCTGTGCTGCCAAAGGTAGAAGCATACCGCCATTAGAATGTTCGTCTCTGCCTTCACCCAGAACGGATCCCCACCGTGTTCGTTGGGAGGCGTCGTGTTCTCAATAAGGCAGTTAATCATCGACATTATCGACAATTCGTCGCGTAAATAATGAAATGGGTTGTAGTGCGATGATTTTTTTACCTCGATCAGGTTCAGAACCTTAATCTCGTAGTTCTGCTTTATCAGGCAGTGTGCAGTAGACGCAATAAGTTCACCAGACGGGTCGTTGACTATATAGTTCGCGTTTGCTTGGAGCAGGTTGGGCTTTATGTGATACCTGGACTTACCTGTGCCTGCGCCGCCAACCGTCAGTATATTTGAGTTTCTGGCTGTCTTCCGGTCGTCAAGGGAGAGCGATATTCCTTTCGCAAGCAGCGTTGTGTTGTAGGGATCCGGATCTCCGAATTCGGCGTCAAACTTCTTCCCGTCCGCATTCCAGCGGGCTGATCCGGACTCTATATCCGGCATATCGTGGTAATGCCGTTCTTCGTTCAGCCACAGAAGAGCGCAAATGAAGAACCATATAACGCCGTAACCCAAGAACGTCTTCCCGGTGTATTTGCCCGAAAAGTTATTTATTTCGCGGTAATACTCCTTGAAGTGCTTGATTCCGTTTACCGTGCCGGTTATGATGTTTATCTCGTCGACCGAATTCCGGTAGATTGCTACATAAGACGCCAACAAAGAAAGCAATATTGCGAAAACCAGGAAGAAGATCAGGTAATTCCGGCGTATTTTCTTGCGCCGTTCTAGAGCGTTAAGATTTCTCTTTTTACGACGATTAAACAGTCCTATCATTCCGCAGCCCCCTCGATTCTCGTGCTTCCGTCAATGCTGTCGGAAATATCCGGGTGCGGTTCCCTGCCGCTTGTGTCGAGAACAAGTTCGGTCTGGTATCCTATCCACTTGCTCATATCTCGGAAATCAAGCATATCCGCTGTTATTTCGATATCTCCCGGATCAGCTTCAATCTGTGCCGTGCAGCAGACCATGACGTAATCAATGACTTCTTTGCTTTCCTTGTCTGACAGGGACAATCCCTTCAGCTGTTCGATTGCTTTCTGTTGGTCGGGCAACGCCGCGGCTCTGTCGGCAAGGTCGGATAAGGACGATATTTGAGACAGTTCGTCAACAGATTCAAGCCTCGTCTTCCCATCAATCAATACCGCGTGCGCAATTTCAAGAGCATATTTTTGCGCTTCTGCGATACGGGTGTCTTTCGGGAGCGTTTTTTCGTGTTCCTTTCTCGCTTCTTCCAGCCTTCCACCCGAAAATATCTTTTCTGCGGATGGTGCGTCGCCTATCATTTTGAGTTCTTCGCGGGTTTTTGCCGCCACGAGCGGTATTGTCATATCGCGTATTACCGCCGTTATATGGGCTTTGAACTTGTCCGGATTAAGGACCTCGTCAGCTATATGCTTCTTCGAACCGTCTTTTCTGACCTTAGACAGTTTCCCGTTCTCGATCACATACATCTCGCCTGATTTCTCCGAGGCGTCGTGGATATATATAATCCTCTCTCCGCCAGACTGCAGCGAGAGACCGACATCTCTTATAGCAAGATCCTGCTTCGCGGCAACATATTCTCTTTCGCCGGCGTACTTTCCCAGTACAGCAGCTCTTGCCTCGAATACTATGCGCGATACGATGTCTGCGTCGCGGGAGGCGCAATACAGTGTGAGCTCTCCGGGCTTTGTCGTTTCGAACGCGTATTCAATGGTCTCTTTCGCCATACCGTCCCGGATAATCCGCTGCATCGCTTTGTCTATGCCGCCGAACCTTGAGCATTCTTCGCCGATATGAGATCTCATAAACTCGGCTCTGGTCTGCTCGTTCTTTATCTGCGTGCGGTTGAGATTGTTTATTATTCGGTCAGCCTGTTCTCTGTATGCCTGCGGAACGGCTATAAGCGTCACGTTAGATCCCTTCATCGTATACGCTACGCAGGGCACGTTTTCCCGGCGAAGCACGTTAAGCGCTGAACGATAGCTTTTTCCTTCCGTTTCGTATAATCTTACCGTGTCTTCGCTGAAATTCTTTCGACCGCCTATAGCCTGACTGAACTCGCGGATATACCGCTCCTCTTCCGCGGCTGTTCCCGTCCTTTCAAGGACCGCGTCGGCGGCGGCTAATATGGTCGCAAGCGAGTTGAAAAACATACGTACGTATCTAACATTTTGCATGGCGTTTGTACCTTCCGATTTTTACTGCCGGTATTCGGGGCGGCGAAATGCTACTATATTAGTAAAGCCTGTTGAGGCAATTTTACACAAAAGGAGTAAGAGAAAAAATGAAATTCAAAAAGCTGACAGTCGCTCTCGACTGCGACGACGTTCTCGCGTCGTGCAATACCGAAGCGATTAAGAAACTGAACTCAGCCAGCGGGGCTTCCTTCACTAAGGAAGATATCTCCGGCTGGGGCTCGGACGACGGAACTAAAGACCGTCTCCGCTATTTTTCAGACCCGGCGTTTGTTCGGGCGCAGCCGGTCATTCCGGGCGCAAAAGAACTTGTGTCGAGATTGATAAAGCGCGGGTGCGACATTCTGATAGTGACGTCTGTTCCCGCGAACTGTGTTGCCGCAAGAAACGAATGGCTCAGAGAGAACTTTCCTGAAGTGCCGGAAAGGAACATCCTTTACGCTGCTAGGAAAGAGTTTCTCGCCGTAGACGTTCTGATCGACGACAACCCGCTGACTATCGGGGCGAGCATTGCAAAGTATCCGATACTTGTGCAGCAGCCGTGGAACAAGACTCTGTCGGGTTACAGGTCTGTCAGAGCGGATCATATCGTCGACGATACAATCGACATTATAGATATGATAATGCGCTTCGGCGGCTTTCAGATGACCGGCAGGCTGTCGGATATCATCTGCCTTGTCGGCCCGTCCGGCGCAGGAAAATCTGAGATAGCAGACGTGCTTTGCTCGGAACACGGTTTTGTCCGTCCAAACAACTACACAACGGCTTTCAGACCAGCTCCCTTCAAGCACGTTTCTCTTTCCGAATTTGTGGAATGGAGAGACAGCGGACTGTTCGCGGAACATACTCAGTATGCAGGAGCTTATTACGGAACTCTTGATTCAGAGATCCGCGATATAGTCGACGGCGGCAAGCGTATGGTTATGCCGATAGATCTTCTCGGCGCCAACGCTCTGAAGCGCGCCTACGGCGACAAGGTCAAGGCTGTATACGTTCACCGTGAGCAGACTGAACTCGTTTCGCAGATTCTCTCGAAGAAACTGCCGAAAGACGAAATGGTGTCGAGAATACTCGCGCTCAACGTCGAGGCAGCGAATGAGCAGTTCTGTGACGATTCGGTAGACTCAAGCGATGTCACCGAAGCCGCGAGACTGATTGACGGAATGTGAGGTTTTGATTATGGCAAAGAGCCAAAAGACTAACCGTTACCGTCTTCCATACGCCCGTCAGGCGTTTGCCAGGGTGTTCGAAGCGGGCGTCGACCGAACGGTTGCGTTCGTTGACGTGGAAACAACGGGGTTGTCGGCAAAGACTGACCGAATCACTCAGTTCGCCGGAATACGGTTCAGGTTCAACTCTGAAACGAAAACGTTCACCGAGCTGGAGACGATCGATACTCTTATCAATATCGGGTTCCCGCTCGATCCGCTGATTTCTGAAAAGACGCACATCACGGACGAAATGCTTGCTGCAGCTCCGAAGGAATCCGAGGCGTTCGGCGCTATAGCTGAATTCCTGTCAGGTATCGACTGTTTTATCGGGTACAACGAAAGCTTCGACTTCGGGTTTGTGTCGGAACTCTACCGCAGACATAATCTCGCGTTTGCTCCGCCCGAGCGGTTCGACGTAATGATAATGTTCCGAGATCTCGTCACCGTCTATCAGTCGTATCCCTGCCACCAGGGCGGCGCAGCACGGTATTTCGGAATCAAGGTCGGCAAGGACAGCCTGCATAACGCTTTGAACGATATTCGGCTGACGTACACTCTGTTCAAGCAGATGTTTGCCGACTACTCCGCGAAGCCGGTTCCGGATTCGCAGAAGGGACTGCCCGTACCGTTCATTATCGCAAAATGGTTCTGGCACTCGGATAGGACGGTAAGACAGAACAGGATCTACTTCCTAACGTCCTTCCGCGTTCCCGGCGAAAATCAGAACACCACACTCAAAATCTGGTACGAGGTCGGCGACCGATCTTTCGGCGTAGACACCGGCCAGAAGAAAACGACTATCTTTGATCTGGATATGGAAAGGTTCGTCGAACGGGTTCTCGCCTATATGGGCGTAGACCGTGTCGAAGATCTCTCACATCTTCCGGATGTAGCCTGAACACTCAATCGTTATCGGGGCGGCTTAGTTGCCGCCTCGATTTTTACTTTCCGCAGGGCTTCAGCTCTCGCCCTTCTTCAGAAATGCAAGGAAATCTTCAAGGCGGTATTTGTACACGTATTCCGCTATCGACAGACTTTCTGTCTCTCGTATCCGGCTAAACCTTTCCGCCTCTTCAGGAAGACAGGCAAAGTAAAACAGTTCCTCTGCCTTGTCGTCGGCAATCTTTACGAATTCTTCTTCCGTCATCGCTTTCTTCGGTGCGGATACCCCTTGCTTTAGCTATATGGAGGTAGCGCCGCGCTTTTTTTCTTTTAGTTTGCCTTTAGTTCTGTTAATGTTGTGCCTGAATGCTCGAGAAGCGTTAGCTTCTTCCAGGAAACAGCTGGATGTATTTTGGTTCCGTCAAGAAGGCGAACATTGAAGTTGCCTCTCGTTCTCCTTGCGAACACGAAGCATTCTTTGCCCGAGTATCTCACTTTGTCGAACAGTCTGAACCCGAACACTTCTTT
>LXOW01440997.1_pt1 | contig 13950 bp, 5 predicted proteins | sample 1368591 | NCBI WGS metagenome assembly LXOW01 (sample SAMN04884650, study PRJNA319009) | bovine gut metagenome | isolation source: Cow rumen | host: Bos taurus | place: Italy: Legnaro (PD) | collected 2014-07-09
TTCCCCAGCCTATACTCATTGGCCTGGTTCGTACAGTGCAGCCGCTTGCCAGACAGCATCTGATAATCGGCGGTAATGGTCTGCGGGCGAGAGGGCGGCTGGCACTTGCCAAGCGACAGTTGCAACACAGGCTGCTTCTGATAGCTGACCACGTAGCCATCGCCCTTCTGCTCCAGCGACAGCTTACCGTTAGGCGATGCCATTTGCTGGGCAGCAGCACACTGTGGCAAAAGGGATAAATAACAAATGGTCAAAGATAAGCCCAACATGAAGGGCCACCGATGTCGTGGAAAGAAAGAAATAGCTTTCATCATTTCAGGTTTTTGTTTATAGTATTGGTAAACGTAGTGCAAAGTTACGAAATAATTCCCTAACGACCAAATATTATACTAATATAATAACCCAAACCTGCACTTAATGCACTTGATATCCAAATGGCATATATGTGGAAAAAGTTCCTGCACTTCAACCTGCACTGAAGTAGGTTGCAGTGCAGGTTGAGGTGCAGGAACTTTTCTCCTGGTGCACACGTATTTCACACGCGCACGGAGAACTGATGACATTACTTCATCGAAGAACCGATATACTTCTTGCCATCGATGATATAGAGGCCCTTGCCAGCCTTGGTCACGCGGCGACCAGAGAGATCGTAGATGATGCCGGTCTTCGGCTGAGTGCTCACCTCAGTGATGCCCATATAGGCCTCCTCAGGAACGAAGTGCACATTGTAGACATAGTTCCAGTTGTTCCAGAGATAAACCAGACGCGTGTCCATGGTCTTTCCAGCGAAGCTGTCGCCAGTGTTGTAGATAGTGAACTCAGTCTTGTCGGCAGTGCCCTCAGAGTTGATTTCCACAATAAACTTACCACTCTCATCAAACAATCCCTGTTCGTTAAGGAAGAAGCCTGTCGTCGACGAGAGTTTTGCAGAATAATCATCCTCAGACTGCTGCACCATCAGGTGATCGTCCTCAAGCAAGTTCTGGTAGTCCTCAACTTCGAGCATATTCACGCAGGGAGTCATGTCTACGTATGCCACAATACCATCTTCTTTGTCAGGTTCAGGAATGGGCAGCATAATCTCCTCCGAATCCAAGGTACGTTCATCAAGGGTTACTTCGGCAGAGTTGGCCGAGAAGTCCTCAAAACGGAAATAGTAGTTGTTCTCCTCCTTCAGCACGTTGCAGTTGAAGGCAATGGTCTGCATACCCTTCTGGTCGGTGGTGATGGTGCGGTCGCCATCCACGCCGAACTCAAACTTCTGCCATTCCGGGGTCAGGTTAAGTTGACCCACCATATCCCAATAGATGTAGGAACCAGGAGTGGTGTGGGCCTGAGTCTCAATGGTAGCATCCTTGTCGGCACGTGCCCACATGACGAGCTTATACTGCTGGTTGGGAGCGAACTTATGGTTGCAGGACACGAAGAATTGGCTCTGCCAGTTGTCGATACTGGTCAGTGTGTCGTTCTTCTCCTCACCATACTTCACATAGCAGTCAGTCTCCTCATAGGTGGGGTCTCCATTCTCGTCAAGCACAGGATTACCCTCCTCATCCAGGATAGGAGTCCTCTTCACAGCGTTCCATCCGATAGAGGTGACATTCAGGGCAGGCTCACCGTCGGCATCGATAACGACTCTTGCTTTCCTGTCTATACCGTCAGCACCGTCACGTCCGGTGAAGGTGGTGAAATTAGTATTGTGGATCTTGTCCTCAGAGAGCGTTCCATGACGCAGGAAATTAAACCATCCCTCAAACTGCTCCGGTCCCTTCGGGTCACGCATTTCCAGCTTCACATCATCGAAATAATAGACATTTCCTTCGGCAACCTTAGCCAGGTTGAAGGCCACGCTGTGCATCTCCTTGCCGGCATCCTGCTGAGTCATGTCGGCCGTAATGGTAGCCTCAAGCTGAATCTTCTTCCAGTCGGTGGTGAAACTCATGTTGCCAAAGAGCTGGTAGTGGTTGTAGTCGCCCGGAGCATCATGTGCCTGGGTCTCGCCCTCTGCTGCCTTTTCAGCCCTGACGCGCATGGTCAGTCGAAGCTCCTTGCCCTCGGGGATGGCATCCCTCACATAGACAAAGAACTGGCTGTCCCAGGAAGCGAAATTTCCGTTGCTGTCCAGGATCTTGTTGCCAGCCTCATCGGCCTCGGCCTCGCTGCGAGCCACCAACTTGGCGCAGTGGTTCGTGGGGTCAGTGGGGTCTTCGACAATGTAGGCAAAACCTTGGAACTGCTCCTCGGGCGTGCGCCACTCGTGCACCCAGAAGCACGACCACTCGGGATCTTCCGGTCCCTCCATGTCGCCGTTAACGACCATGTTTTGCCACTCACTCTGTGCAAACGCACCGCTGCTGAGCAATGCAGCAGCCATCAGGGTAAAGAATTTTTTCATAATGACATTATTTATAAAGGTTAGAAAATTAGAGTGTCACTTTCATCCGCTTCAGGTCTTTGTCCAGCGAGCTGCTGCCCACCAGCACCTCGTAGGTGCCCGGCTTGGTGCGCATGGTATTAGTCNNGCTTGAGATCCTTGTCCTGCGAACTGTTGCCGACCATCACCTCGTATGTGCCCGGCTTGGTGCGCATGGTATTAGTCTCCGTATCGAAGAACTCAAACGACCGGGGGGTAAGCTGCAACGAAACGACGGCAGTCTGCCCGGCCTTTACGCTGACGCGCTGGAAAGCACGGAGCGACTTCAGCGGTCCTTCCGCATCAGCCGTGTTCCTGATATAGACCTGCACCGTCTCCGAGCCATCGCGCTGACCGGTGTTTGCTACCTCAAGCGTCAGCGTTCCGCTACCGTCGGCATTCATGTCTAGCTTTTCGTTCCTCAGCTCAAAGCTGGTATAGCTCAGGCCATAACCAAAGGCAAAGAGCGGGTCGGAGAAGTAGCGATAGGTACGTCCGCGCATGGAATAGTCTTCGTAGTCGGGCAACTGGCTGCTCGTCTTGTAGAACGTCACGGGCAACTTGCCGCCGGGGTTATAATCACCGAAGAGCACGTCAGCCACAGCAGTGCCACCCTCCTGCCCGGCATACCATGCCTGCACGATGGCATCGCACGTTTCGGTCTCTGGCTGCAGGGCAATGCACGAACCGGAACAGTTGACGAAGATGACCGTCTTTCCTGCCTGCTTCAGCGCACGCAGGAAATCGCGCTGCACTCGCGGCAGCTCAATATTGGTGCGGTCGCCTCCCTTGAAGCCGTCGATACTGACAGGCATCTCCTCGCCCTCGAGCGCAGCCGAGATACCTCCCACGAAGATAACCTTCTGGATACCGTCCAGCTGCTGGATAATGGCGGCATAGTCGATGGGCAGCTCCTTGGCGACATTTATCTTCATATTGGCACCCCATGTCTTGACTGTATGGAAGCGCACCTCTATATTATACTGGCGTCCCTTCTCGGCCTGAATAACGGTACGGGTGGGAGTAGTACGCCATGTGTGGTGCCTGAACTTCTGCTCGCCGTTGATGTAAAGCTCAAAATGGCCACATCCCTCGACATTGACCACATACTCGCCCGGCTCGGCAGGAGCGAACACCGTCTCGTACTTGGCAGAGAAGTCTTCCAGCTGCACACCGGGGGCAAACTGGTGCATTCCCGCCGTGGTAACTGCCAGCGGAGCAGTATAATATTGTGTCACCACTGGCTTGCCCTCCATGTCCAGGTTGTTCCAGAACGTTCCCTTCAGTCCCTTCTTCCCATCGGCCTTGCAGTCGGTGGCCATCAGACAGTCCATCACACGGTCGTAAGTCAGGTCGCAGCCCGGCAGGCTGACCAGCTTCTTCTGTTTGGCACGGATGCCGTCGAGGATGGTGACGGTATGGTTTGGCGTACCATTATAGTTTCCCCACATCATCGGCTTGTCATCGGCATTGGGACCAATAACGGCTATTTTCTCCTTGTTCTTGGCCAAGGGCAGCACCTGATTCTTGTTCTGCAACAGCACAATGCTCTGACGTGCCATGTCGAGGGCTATCTGGGCATGTTCCTTGCTCGACATGACCGAATAGGGAATCTTCGACCATTCCACCAGCTCAGGGGCATCCATCTCACCCAGGTCGAAACGGCCTTCCAACAGACGAACGACATGCTTGTCGACCTCCTGCTCGGAAATAAAGCCACGGCGCACAGCCTCGGGAATGCTCCTGTAGGCATAGTCATAGCCACACTCCACGTCGGTACCGGCCAGGGTAGCCTTGGCCGAAGCCGTGACAGGCGAGGAGCTGCTCTTGTGTGAAGTATAGAAGTCGCTGACGGCACCGCAGTCGCTGACCACCAGATAGCGGAAGCCCCACTCGTCGCGCAGGATTTGCTGAAGCAGGCGCGAGGAGCCACAGCAAGGATCGTCGTCCAGCCGCTGATAGGCGCACATAACCTCACGCACATGGGCATCCTGCACGAGCGTCTTGAAGGCAGGCATATAAGTCTCCCACATATCACGCGGCGACACATCCGTCAGGTTGACACTGTGGCGGGTGTACTCGGGGCCGCTGTGCACGGCATAGTGCTTGGCACAAGCCCACAGCTTCCGGTATTTGGCATCCTCAGGGCCTTGCAGGCCACGAACCACCTGGGTTCCCATGACAGAGGTGAGATAGGGATCTTCACCGTAAGTCTCCTGTCCCCTGCCCCATCGCGGATCACGGAAGATATTCACATTAGGCGTCCACACCGAAAGGCTATGAAACTTCTCGTCCTCGCCACTGCCACGCTGCATACGCTCGTTGTACTGTGCACGGAACTCAGTGGATGCCACGTCGAACACCTTATATAATAAGTCGGGGTTCCACGACGAGGCCATGGCCACCGGCTCGGGGAAGACCGTCACGTTGCCCTGGTTGGCAGCACCGTGCAGGGCCTCGCTCCACCAGAAGAATTTTTTGATTCCCAGACGGGGAATGGCGGGACTCTCGTCGAGCATCAACATGGCCTTCTCCTCCAGGGTGAGACGGCTGCACAGGTCAACAGCCCGCTCATGGGCACTGAGGTCGGGATTCTGATAGGGATGACGACCCTGCCCGACGGACGATGCCTGAGCCGACAGTCCCAAAACGGCGAAAACGGCCAATACCGGTGTTATAAATAGACGTCTTGTCATGATTTGAATGATTTCAACGCTTGCAAAGTTATGCAATATACTTATTTTTATGTATCACGCACGTTCCATGTTGTTTTCTGCATGTTGCGCACACTTGCATGAGTCGTAAAAAGTTCTTACCTTTGCAACCTATATGTTACGACGGAACAATAAAATGATAGAAACTGTGAAAAACCTGCTGGCTGCTACCCTCTTCCTTTCCCTTTCTTTGGAGGCAGAAGCGCAAACAGGCAAATTCTTCAATAATGAGCGACAGCTGTCGAGCAGCTTCGTCACCCAAGTATATGTTGACCACGAGGGATTCCTCTGGGTCACTACCCGCGATGGTGTCAACCGCTACGACGGCTACCAGTTTCAAGTGTTCAAACGCCAGAATGAAACCGACAACGCCCTTGCCGACAACTACGTGAACAGTATGCTCCAAGATCGGAGCGGACTGTTCTACTTTGGCATGTACGGAGGATTGCAGACATGGGACGGCAGCTCTTTCCACGATGTGACGATGAAGGACCTGAACGGCAAGCGGGGCTACTGCTATGCCACCTGCTTTCTGGAGCGTGCCAACGGCGACGTGCTAGCCGGCACCTCTGGCCTGGGTGTGATGCGCTTCACCGGACCGGAGACGGCACAGCAGCTGGGCGGTGACCTAGCCGGACTGCATACCGTGAGGGCGATGCTGGAAGACAGCAAGGGAAGGCTGTGGCTGGTGACCGACAGTCAGGGCCTGATTTGCTTCGACGGCAAGACGACAGAACAATTCCTGCCTGGAAGAAACGATTTGTTCGCCATCTGTGAGGATCATTACAATACTATATATGTAGGCACGTCGGACAACGGCGTATTGGCCCAGCGTGACGGCACGTTCACACATCTGGAGGAGACAGGCCGCAACGCCGTATCCACACTTTACTGCGACCACGACGGAAAAATCCTGATTGGCTACGACGGAAGGGGCATCGCCATCTACGACCCTGTGAACGACCGGCTGACCGACAATCCCTACTACAGCTCCGAAGTGAACCTGTCGAAAGCAAAGGTAGAGTCGTTTGTGGAAGACGGCAACGGCAACTTGTGGATTGGCATGATGCAGAAAGGCATCTACAAGCAGCCCATCACCCCACGTGGATTCCACTACATGGGACATCAACTGGGACAGCAGAACGCCATTGGCGAGGCATTCATCATCTGCCCGTTTGTCGACAGGCAGGGACAAACCTGGGTAGGCACCGACAAGGACGGCATCTACTGCATAGGAAAGGATTGGCATGAGGTGAAGCATCTAAAAGACGGATACCCCTCGGTAGTGATGGGCATCAACGAGGATGCCAAAGGACGAATCTGGGTGGGTACCTACCAGGACGGATTCGGATGGATTGATGCTGCAACACTGCAATACCACCGTCAGCCCTATCCTGACGACGACCACCTGATTGTGATGGACATGGTGATAGACCGCCAGGGAAGGATGTGGATGGCCACCATGAAACACGGTGTGCTGTGCATGAAGCTCAGCGACGGCAGCATCACCACCTACGACATGACCGAGGGTGCCTCCAGCAATCGGCAGGTGAACAGCATCGTCAACAACTATGCGTCACAGCTGTCGCTTTCGGCCGACGGTGAGCGACTGTATGTCTCCACCTCGATGGGACTCTGCTGCCTCGACATTCCCACCAACAGCTGGACGAAAGTCTTCGGCGGAAACTGCCTTAAATACAACCAGCCCGTCAGAGTGGCCAAAGAACTGGACGGCCAGCTATGGGTGGCCACTAACGACGGTCTGTACTGCTACAGCCTGAACGGCAAGGAGCTGCACCACTACACCCGCGAACACGGACTGAGCGACAACGGCATCGCCTCTATTGAGCAGGATGCTGAAGGACGGCTCTGGCTGGGCACCAACCACGGCATGAACAGCCTAGACCCCAAGACAGGCATCATACAGAACTACTACGTTGACGACGGCCTCCAAGGCAATGAGTTCGGCGACAATTCCTCGTGCAAGGCAGCCGACGGCACCATCATCATGGGCGGTACAGGCGGACTGACATGGTTCCAGCCCAGCGAAATCACGCACTCGCCATGGAAGGCCAGCGTACAGCTGACAGGCTTCCTGGTGAACGGCATACCGGTGAACAGTGCCACCCAGTCAGGACGGCAGCTGGTAACCGACACTACCGTCACCCATAGCAGCCGTTTCCGCCTGAGTTATCACGACAACACCTTTGCCATCCGCCTCTCAACGCTCACCTACGATAATCCCGAGCACATCACCTATCTCTACAGCATCAACGATGAGCCGTTCACACGTCTTGGACAGGGCATGAACGTCATCACCTTCTCCCACATGCCGCCCGGCATCTACAACTTCCGCGTGAAAGCCGAACGCAACGACCAGACCACCGATGAGCGGGCGTTCACAGTCATCGTAGGTGCCCCCTGGTATCGCACCACTTGGGCTTACCTCTTCTATGCTGCGGCACTCTTTGCCTTAGGCTTCCTGATGTTTCGTTACCGCCGCCGCAAAGAGCAGGACCGCCTGCGAATGCAAGAGCATATCCACGCAGAGGAGATGGCTGACGCCAAACTGAAGTTCTTCATGAACATCGGGCATGAGATTCGCACGCCTATGACGCTCATCGTCACACCGCTGCTCTCGCTCATCAAGGACGAGAAAGACCCTCAGCGTCGGGCCGTCTACGAGACCATCCGCCGAAATGCCGACCGAATCCTGGGACTCATTAACCAGATGATGGACCTGAGGAAGATTGACAAGGGACAGATGCAGATGCACATGACGGAGACCAACCTTGTGGCCTTTGTGAAAGATGTCTACATGCTTTTCGGCCATCAGGCGAAAGCCAAGCAAATCAGCCTGAACTTCGAGCACGACACCGAGCGGCTGCCCGTGTGGATAGACCGCAAGCATTTCGACAAGGTGATAGTCAACATCCTGTCCAACGCCTTCAAGTTCACGCCTGCCGGCGGAGAAATATGCATCCGCATCAGCCACGACGACCCGGCACAGGACGGCTCACAGGCCACTATAGCCATCAGCGACAATGGAGAGAAGATTCCGGAAGACAGACTGGAGCGTATCTTCGAGCGTTTCTACCAGGTCCCCTCAAAGGTAAACGACCGTTTCCTGGGGACAGGCATTGGCCTGGACCTGGCACGTTCGCTCATGGAGCTGCACCACGGCACCATCAGTGCACACAATCTGGAAAAGGGCTGCGAGTTCACCATCACGCTGCCACTGGGCAACGGACACCTGAAACCCGAAGAAATGGTCATCGAGAACGACACGCCCGCCACAGAGCTGACAGAAATAGAGGAGCTGACTGCAGAAGAGCCCGAATACACGGAGAAGAAAAAGGCAGGACAAAGGTCGGTTATCGTCATCGCTGAGGATGACGACGAGATTCGCCAGTATCTGGCCAGTGAGCTGGAAAGCGACTATGATGTGAAAGCCTGCGCCAACGGTCGCGAAGCACTGGGCGAAATCTACAGGTCCATGCCCGACCTGGTACTGTCGGACATCATGATGCCCGAAATGGACGGCAACGCCCTCTGCTCAAAACTGAAGGCCAACGCAGCCACCTGCCATATCCCCGTGGTGCTGCTCACAGCGAAAAGCAGTGACGAAGACAAGCTGGAAGGCCTGGAGACAGGAGCCGACGCCTATCTGGTGAAGCCGTTCAACATGGACATACTCCACCGCACCGTGGTCAACCTCATCAACTCGCGACAGCAGCTGAAAATGAAATACCAGCGCATTGACAGCCTGGAACAGCAGCTGAAGGAAACGGAAAGGCCGAAGTCGCCCGACGAGAAGCTGCTGGAGCGTCTGATGAACACCATCAACAAGCACCTGAGCGACTCAGAGCTGAGCGTAGACATGATTGCCGACGAGGTGGGCATCAGCCGCGTACACCTGCACCGGAAGATGAAGGAGCTGACGGGTCAGACACCTCACGACTTCATCCGCAACCTGCGGCTGAAGCGCGCAGCCAGTCTGCTGGCCAGCCAGGGCATGAACGTGACGGAAGTGATGTATGCCTGCGGATTCTCGAACACCACATCCTTCTCCACCATATTCAAGAAATTCTACGGAATGTCGCCGCGTGACTACATGCGCGAGCACGAAAAAGGCTAAGCACTATTCTTCCTCACGAGGTACCTCGATGACGAAGCGTGCACCATGGACATAGCTGGTGTCGAGCGTAATGTTGCCTCCCATCATACGGACAAACTGCCTCGAGATGCTCAGCCCCAAGCCCAGCCCCTGACCGAAGTCATCGAGCTTGGTGAACTGCGTAAAGATATGGTCACGGGCATCAAGGGGGATGCCAGGCCCCGTATCCTCCACAATGAAGCGCACCACCCTTGCACCGGTACGAATGCGGAGTACGATACAGCCTTCCGTAGTGAACTTCTTGGCATTATAGAGCACCTCGGAGAGTGCCTTCGACAGATAATTGCGGTTTGTCAGGATGTGCATCGAATCGGGCACTTCGCTGTCTACAGTAAGGGGCACACGTCGCGGTGGACACTGATTGAACCAGAGTGCGGCAGCACTGGCCAACTCATTGCAGCTCACATGGTCACGGCATTCCGCCTTCTTCTTCCGATAGACGTAGGATGCGGCAATCAGCATGTTCACCATACGGTTCACCGACGTGGCGTTTTCAAGCATCGTGTCGGTGATATTCTCTGCTTCTGCCTTGGAAATCTGATGATAGTCGTCGCGCAACACCTGCATAAAGCCCAGAATGATGTTGAGCGGAGTACGAATCTGGTGCGACATGTCCTGCAAGAAGGCCGTTTTCTTGCGGTCGGCTTCGGTGGCCAACTCAGCAGCCCGCTGCAGCTCCTGGTTGCGTTTCTCGGTCTCCACGTTCACCATGCGCAGATAACTGATATGCTCGTCGAGCGACTGTTGCATAGTTGCAAAGTTGTTCTGCAGATGTCCCACCACGTCAGGACGGTCGGTGCGCGGCATGTGCTCGCCAAAATGGCCGTCGGCAATGCTTCGTGCCTGCAATGCAAGCTTGTTCACCGGGGCGATGAAATGGTTCACAGTGCGGCTGCAATAGAATGCGAGCAGCAGCAGACCGAGGATAATCAGCGGCACGATGACATAAATCAAGCGGTTGTAGCCGGCAAATATATCCTGCTCCGGGCAGACCAGGGCAATGCTCCATCCCGTCTGCTGCACCGGCTGATAGAACACAATGTAGGTCACGCCGTCGGCCTCGGTCTTCAACACGCCCTTGTTGCCCTCCAGCATTTCATGGCCCAGTGTGATCAGGTCGGGCTGCACATTGGGGTCTACGTCGGTAAAGATGGTGGTCTTCACCAGTCGATCAGCCTCAGGATGTACGAAATAGCGACCGTCATGCCCCAGCATCAGGCAGTAGGAGTTGGGATAGGGCTTCTCGGCAGAGATGGTCTTGGAGAGCCAAGGCAACGATAAATCGGTAGAAATGATGCCGATGAAGCGACCCGAGCCGTCAAAGAGGGGCTCACAGTAGGAGGCAATCAACTCCTCTGCCGACAGGGTGCCCTCATTATAATCGTCGTATGGGTCTACCCACACGGGCTTTCCGGCTTCACGGGGATTCTTGTACCACACCTTACTATAATAGTCATACGCGGCCTCACGGACGGTGGTGATGCTGTCGGCCCTACGGATGGAATAAGCTGAGAAATAATGGCCACACTGCGGGAAGAAGTCGGGTTCAATGGTGATGGAACAGCCACAGATGTTTTCGTTCAGCTCCACCACGCGGTGCGAGAATGCCAGCAGCGAGTCGGGTTCCAGATTTGACAGCAACAGCCAGTCGATATTGTGGGTAGCAGTCTCCACTTCATTCAGATAGCCCACCACACGCAGCGTCGTATTTTCCAGCACCCGCTCAGCATGTTGGAAGGCCTCCTGCCTGACCATCTCGCGCGACTGATAGGTGAGATAACCCAAAGCTGCCACGAAGACGACGAGGACGAAGAGCAGGATGCCAGAACTAATCTTCCTGGCAAGCGACTGACGTATGAAATCAAACGGACTTGTCATGCTGACATCAGTTTATAGTTGAGGAGTATCTGCCGCCTTACTGCCTGCAGAGACGGCAATCATGCCGTCGAGCAGCCGCGTGACGGTTTTCGTGTGGGCAGCCATCAGCTCGGTCAGGCTCACGATCTCAGCGTGCTCCAGGTGCTCGTGCTGTTCCCGCACGTTAGCTACGATATGGTTGATGGCATCCAGCGGATGGGCCATCTGGTCGGTGGCACTCTCCAGAAAGGCATTCTTGGCATGGTCGGCTTCCTGCACATGTTCGTAGGCTGAACGCAAGGCTATGCTCTGGTTGTCCAGGTTCTTCTTGCGCACCTCTATCTCATTGAGATGGCTGGCCAGCGAACGCTGCATCTCGGCGAAAGCACGCTGCATCTGTCCCACCTCATCCTGGCGGTTGGTGGCCGCTATCGGCTCGTCGTAGTGGCCTTCCGTCATTCGCAGGGCCGAGCCGTTCAGCTTGACTAGCGGCATCAGCAGCCTGCTGATATAAAGGAAACAGAAGGCCAACAGCACCAACAACCCGATGACGGTGAGAACCACTGCCAAACGTATCAGACGGTGGTAGGAGGAGAAGATCTCGTTCTCAGGGCACACGATTTCCACACTCCAGCCCGCATGTTTGAAAGGTTTGAAAAACACATAGCTGTCCTGCCCGTTGATGTTGACGGCCATGCTGCCGCTCTCGCCAGCCAGCATGGCTTTCGCCAGGCGGAAGGCATCCTCATTGTGCTGTTCTTCCAGCTGTCTCATGACAGAGCCCGGCAACAGCATCGCGCTGTCAGGATGGATGATGTACAGCCCCCGATGGCTCAACAGCGCACAATAGGTATTGGGGAAAGGACGGGTGTTTTGTATGGTACGCGACAGCCAGTCGAGCGAGATGTCAACCGACAGCACGCCCACCGGTCGCTGCTGCCGACGGGAACGGTCGAAGAAGGGAATGCTGTAGGAGATAATGGGCTGCCCGCCCTGTCGGCTCTCTGTCGTAGGCTCTGCCCAGCCGGCCTTCTTCTCCAGCATGGGCATGACATACCAGTCTTGCTCGGTGTAGAGCTTTCCCACGCCCAGCTCCTTGCGGATGATGCTATCCCCCTCGCGCAGACAGCTGGCCATGTAGAAGCGCCCTACCTCCGGATAATAGTCAGGCTCGAAGGCAATGGCACAGCTCTTGATGGTAGAATTGGTCTCAAGCAGCCTCCGGCAGTAGGTCTGCATCTGCCCCGGGTCGTCCAGATGGTGCTCCACATTCCATAGCATGTTCGAAGCAGCCGTCTCCACCGTGTGCAGGATGTTGTCAATTTGCAGCACGGCCGACTCCAGCGTGGCCTGCGCCTTCTGAGTGGTCTCGTCCTTCACCGTCTGCTTGGCAAACCACAACACCACCCACATCACCACGATAAACATCATGGTAACGAATGCCACGACCCAAAGGCTCAGTCGGGCAGAAAGCGTCTTACCGATGTAATTGCCCATTACTAGCATTTCTGGTGCAAAGGTACGAAGAAAAAATGGAAAAACGCTTGGTCATGCAAAAAAAAATTCATACCTTTGCCGTCACAATACTACCATCTAAACAAAACGACAATGAAACGACTTCTATCTTTAGGCGTAGCCGTCATGGCAGCCGCCATTGGGCTTAACGCCCAGAAGCCTATGAACGCCCCTAAAGGCGGCAAGGCTATCAGTGACGAACTCATTGGTATCTTCTTCGAGGACATCAACAACTCGGCCGACGGCGGCCTCTATGCTGAGCTGGTGCAGAACGGCTCGTTCGAGTACAGCCCTTCCGACCGCGACGGCTGGGGTCCCGGCACGGCATGGCGACAGGTGCGCCCCGGACACTCACTGGGCACCGTGCAGGTGCGCATGGACAATCCTCTCCATGCCAACAACGCCACCTACATGAGGCTGCACACCGAGCGCACCAGGGAGTTCCACGACTATAAGGGATGGAGAGGCTTCGGCCTGCAGAACGACGGCTTCGACGGCATCTCAGTGAAAGCCGGTGCCAAGTATGACTTCTCCGTATTCTTCCGCATTCCCTCAGCTCCCAACGCTCAACTCTCAGCTCCTAACTCTTATCAGGTGCGCGTGGTGCTGGCCAAGCCCGGACAGGGCTGGGGAGCCGACCCGACGGTGCTGGCCGAGACGACGCTCAACGTGGACAGCAAGTCGTGGAAGAAATACGAGGCCGTGCTCACACCTGATGCCGACTGCCAGAACGCCAACCTGCAAATCCTGGTGCTCACCGTGGGCGACCTCGACATCGACCAGGTGTCGCTCATGCCCCAGGATACCTATAAGGGCCACGGCCTGCGCAAGGACCTGGCACAGGCACTGGCCGACCTGCAGCCCAAGTTCATGCGCTTCCCCGGCGGATGCGTGGTGCATGGCGGCGGCGACGGCTTCTGGAACACCTATCGCTGGAAGACCACCATCGGTCCGAAAGAGCAGCGCCGACAGCTGAAGAACACATGGGGCTACCACCAGAGCGTAGGCCTGGGATACTTTGAGTACTTCCAGTTCTGCGAAGACCTGGGCATGGAGCCCGTGCCCATCCTCCCCTGCGGCGTGAGCTGCCAGGGTACCAACGGAGGCTGGAACATGTGGCCCACACAGGCTCAGGACGTGGTGCCCATGAGCGAGATGGACGAGTGGGTGGCCGAGGCCATCGACCTCATCGAGTGGGCCAACGGCGACCCCGCCACCAACAAGTGGGCCAAGATGCGTGCCGACGCCGGCCATCCCGCCCCCTTCAACCTGAA
>LXOW01308761.1_pt1 | contig 13949 bp, 10 predicted proteins | sample 1368591 | NCBI WGS metagenome assembly LXOW01 (sample SAMN04884650, study PRJNA319009) | bovine gut metagenome | isolation source: Cow rumen | host: Bos taurus | place: Italy: Legnaro (PD) | collected 2014-07-09
TGTCGGAAGTCAAGAAGCTGACCGGACTGCCGATTATCACGGAGATCATGGATATCGCACACCTGCCGCTGTTTGAAGATGTGGATATCATCCAGGTGGGCGCGCGGAACATGCAGAACTTTGAGCTGCTGAAGGAACTCGGGAAAACAGATAAGCCGATTCTCCTCAAACGCGGCCTGGCAAACAACATCAAGGAACTGCTGATGAGCGCCGAGTATATTATGGCCGGCGGGAATGAAAATGTCATCCTCTGCGAGCGCGGCGTACGGACCTTTGAAACCTATACCAGGAATACACTGGACCTGTCCGCAGTGGCGGTTCTGCATGAACTGAGCCATCTGCCGGTGGTTGTGGATCCGAGCCACGCAACCGGTGCGGCCCGCTATGTGAAACCCATGGCGCTGGCGGCAGCGGCCTGCGGTGCGGACGGACTGATGATCGAAGTGCATAATGATCCGCCGCATGCACTGTGCGACGGTCCGCAATCCCTCACTCCCGAACAGTTTGACGATGTTGCAGCAGCGGTAAGGAAAGTCCGCGAAGCAATCCTGTAATCAAGTGATTCAATCAAAAAGGGCGCTGCCGTGGCAGCGTCCTTTAAAGATTCCGGATCAGTATTCCTGCGGAATATCTTCATCCTCGTCCGTAAGATTGTTTTTCACGTGTTCCATAGCTTTCTGAAGCATCTCCAGGAATTCGTCCACTTCCGCTTCAGTATTGTAAATACCGAAACTGGCACGGATCATACCGGGCGTTTTTGCGTCAATGCAGCCTTCAAATGTGATAACATCCTCGTCCGCAATACCCATCAGGCGCCAGACATACGGATGTGCGCAGAATGCACCGCGGCGGGTGGCTGCGCCAACCTGTGCGAGGCGGGTTGCCAGCATCATGGAATTGATATCGGAGAAGTTGAAGGAAACAACGCCGACCCGGTCATCAACATTTTCGCAGTCGCCGTAAAGAACAACGTTCGGCAGCTTCTTCAGTCCGTCGATCAGCCGGTGGATCAGCTTCTGCTCATGCGCCTGGATTGCATCAAAACCGACTTCCTGCAGGATCTCGATTGCTTTTCCAAGACCGACAACACCGGGATAATTCGGAGAGCCGGCTTCATAACGCTCGGGAGCGGACTTCCAGGATACTTCCTTGTCGCTGACAAGTTCCACCATACCGCCGCCGTAGAAAGTGGGCATATGATCGTTCAGGACTTCTTCAATTCCGACAACTGCGCCGCCGCCGAAGGGAGAGTACATCTTATGGGCGGAAAAAACGAAGAAATCAATATCTTCCTCAGGGGTTTCACCCTTCATGGAAAACGCACGGTGGGCAACAATCTGCGCTCCGTCCACAACAATCTGCGCTCCGTACTGATGCGCCAGCTTCGCAATACGGTGGACATCCGTTACATAACCGGTGACGTTTGAAGCGGCGGTTACCGCAACGTACTTTACCTTGTTTTCCTTCAGCATGCGTTCGATATCTTCGTAGATGATGCGGCCCTGCTTGTCGACTTCCGCATAGATGACCTTGCAGCGCTCCCGCCAGCTGAGGTCGTTAGCGTGATGCTCCATGCGGGTGCAGAGCACGACATCATCCTTGCTGGTGATCAGCGCGGAAGCCAGCTTATTAAGGCCGTCTGTCGTATTGTTCACATAGAACATGGTATACTTTTCGCTGTTCGCATTGACGAATTTGAGCACTTTTTTCCGTGTGCTTGAATAAAGTTCGGAGGAATAATCGGATTTGATGGAAAATCCGCGGCCGATGGAACCGTACATCAGGAGCTTTTCATTGACCTCGTCCAGAACGGGCTTGAGTGCCGGCGTGGTGGCTGCGTTATCAAAATTGATCAGGGGGCGGGAAGTTCCGTCCGACAGTTTAACCGGCGTATCCAGGCCAACGACATAGTCCCGGATATTGTCAATGGTGATCCCTGTTTCCGCCAGGGCGGATACGGCGGCCAGAGACAGGCACAGGACCAGGATCAGGCAAAGCAGTTTTTTCATTCGAAAAAATCCTCTCTTTCTTTGATTCCTTTTTTCGGTTGTTCCAGAATCAATAAAGATTATGAAGGAAGAGATGTAAAATGTCAATTGTGAAATAAAAAAGACGGCCTTCCGGCCGTCCGGGTTCAGCGACGCATGCAGTTGATATCCACCAGTTCCGTATTCTCCAGGGAGAAACGGGACCCGAGAATGTCCGCCAGCGCGTTGGCTGTATCCAGGGAGGTCATGCAGGGGATGCCCAGGATCATGGCCTTGCGGTGCAGGACACGGTAATCGCCGACGGTATCGTCCTTGACCGCGCCGGTGTAGATGATGTAGTTGACGGCGCCATTTTCCATCAGGGTGATGATCTCATCGCTGATCTTCGGGTCGGCCACGGTGGTGACATGGATGCCAACGGCAGAAATTGCCCGCGCGGTATCCTTGGTGGCATAAACCTGGATACCCAGATCATAGCACCGCTTTGCCATGGCAATCGCATCCGGGAAATCCTCATCCTCAACAGAAAGAAGCACACCCATCCGGGAACGGTCACGGGCGGTGGGAAGGGAGAAACCGGCGGCAGAAAGACCTTTGAACAGGGCTTCTGCTTTCGTGATGCCGATTCCCAGCACTTCACCAGTGGATTTCATTTCAGGACCCAGGATGGAGTCCGCATCGTTCAGTTTCTCGAAGGAGAAGACCGGCACTTTGATTGCGCAGTAAGGCGGGGCGGGATAAAGGCCGATACCGTAACCCATTCCCTTCAGCGGCTCACCCAGCATTACCCGGGATGCCAGGTCAACCATGGGAACACCTGTGACCTTGGAAATATACGGGATTGTACGGGAAGCGCGGGGATTAACCTCGATCACATACAGTTCATTGTCAAAAATCAGGTACTGGATATTCACCAGGCCTTTCGTTCCCAGCGCAAGGGCAAGTTTGGTGGAAATATCGCAGATCTTCTCCTGGAATTTCTCCGTCAGGTTGAAAGGCGGATAGACTGCGATGGAGTCCCCACTGTGGACGCCTGCCCGTTCGATATGCTCCATAATTCCGGGAATCAGAACATCCTGCCCGTCGGAAATGACGTCCACTTCCAGTTCGATACCGGGGAGATACTGGTCGACCAGGACCGGGTTCTCGATTCCGCCGGCCAGGATCCTGGTCATATAATCCACAGTCTTTTCCTTTGAACGGGAGATGGTCATGTTCTGGCCGCCGATGACATAGGAGGGACGGAGCAGGACCGGATAGCCCAGCTCTTCCGCCGCAGCAACGGCTTCATCCAGGGTGCGGACCGCCATGCCGCGGGGACGGCGGATGCCGAACTGCTCGAGCAGGGCATCAAAACGCTCCCGGTCTTCGGCAATATCAATGGATTCGGCGCTGGTACCCAGGATCGGGATGTTTTTGCCGGCCAGGAACTGGGTCAGCTTGATGGCGGTCTGTCCGCCGAAGGCAACCACGACGCCCACGGGTTTTTCCACCTGGATAATGTTCCACACATCTTCCGGTGTCAGCGGCTCAAAGTAGAGACGGTCCGCGGTGTCATAGTCCGTGGAGACAGTTTCCGGATTGTTGTTGATGATGACCACATCGTATCCGATCTTCCGAAGTGTCCATACACAGTGGACAGAGGAATAGTCGAATTCGATGCCCTGGCCGATACGGATTGGGCCGGAACCGAGCACGATCACGACCGGACGGCCGGAACGCTTCAGCATCCGGGATTCGCAGATTTTATCGGTGCAGGAATAGAAATAGGGTGTTTCCGCGGCAAATTCGGCACCGCAGGTATCAACCATCTTATAGCTGAAGGGCCAGCCGGGGAGATCCTGCACACCGGTAAGGCGGCGGATCGCTGAATCCGGATAACCCAGTTTTTTCAGGAGGGCATAGTCACCGGGCTGCAGGCCGGTTTTTTTGAGACGAATTTCCAGATCTGCCAGGTTTTTCAGGCGGAAAAGGAAGAACCGGTCAATTTTGGTGATGTTGAAAATCTCATCCACAGACAGTCCCTTTTTCAGCGCTTCAAACACGGTAAAGAGACGGTGGTCATCCTGCATGGAGAGGCGGATACGGATATCCTCGTCTGAAAGCGGCGGAGCATTCAGTGTGTCCAGTGAGATTTCAGCACCGCGGACGGCTTTCATCAGGGCTTCCTCAAACCGCTGACCGATGGACATGACTTCGCCGGTTGCCTTCATCTGCGTTCCGAGACGGCGGGAAGATCCGTAGAATTTGTCAAAGGGCCATTTCGGGAACTTTACAACGACATAGTCAACGGTCGGCTCAAAACAGGCACAGGTTTTTCCGGTGATATCATTGGCGATCTCATCCAGCGCGTAGCCAAGGGCCAGGCGGGTGGTGATTTTTGCAATGGGATAGCCAGTGGCCTTGCTGGCAAGGGCAGAGGAACGGCTGACACGGGGATTGACCTCGATGACCGCATATTCAAATGAATCAGGATTCAGGGCAAACTGGCAGTTACAGCCGCCGACAATACCAATTGCTGAAACGATATCCAGCGAAGCGGAACGCAGCATCTGGTATTCCTTGTCTGAAAGAGTCAGAGCCGGGGCAACGACTACGCTGTCGCCGGTGTGAATGCCGACCGGGTCTACATTCTCCATGGAGCAAACCGCTATGACGTTTCCCGAAGCGTCTCGCATGGTTTCGAACTCGATTTCCTTCCAACCGGCAATGCATTTTTCAACCAGGATCTGGGTAATGGGTGAAGCATCCAAGCCTACGCGGGCGATCTGGCGCATTTCTGCCTCGTCCGCCGCGATGCCGCCGCCGCTGCCGCCCAGGGTATACGCCGGGCGCACAATGACGGGATAACCGATTTCCTTTGCTACAGAAAGGGCGTCCTCCAGAGTTTCAGCAATGCCGGAGGGGACACAGGGCTGGCCGATGGCCAGCATCGTCTCACGGAACTTTTCCCGGTCTTCCGCTTTTTCGATCGCGCTGATCGGGGAACCGAGAAGGCGAACTCCAAATTCATCCAGGGTGCCGTCACGGCTGAGCTGCATTGCCAGCGTCAGGCCGGTCTGGCCGCCGAGGCCGGCGATCAGTCCGTCCGGACGTTCCTTTTCGATGATCCGGCGGATCGTGGCGGCATTCAGCGGTTCCAGGTAGATTTCATCCGCCAGATGCTGGTCGGTCATGATGGTGGCCGGATTGGAGTTCACCAGAACGACATTGATGCCTTCCTGCTTCAGGACACGGCAGGCCTGGGCGCCGGCATAGTCAAACTCTGCTGCCTGGCCGATGATGATCGGGCCGGAACCGATGACCAGCACCTTCCGGATAGCTTGATCTTTAGGCATTTTTCATTTCCTCCATCTTCTGAACAAAACGGTCGAACAGAATCGCTGTATCCCGGGGACCGGATGCGGCTTCGGGATGGAACTGTACAGTGAAACAATGCTTTTCCGGATATTCCATGCCTTCGCAGCTGCCGTCATTGGCATTGCGGAAGGATTCGTGTCCGATGCCTTTCAGGGAATCCGCAACAACGGCATAGCCGTGGTTCTGAGAGGTGATATAGGTACGGCCGGCGGCCAGGTCGCGGACGGGCTGATTGCCGCCGCGGTGGCCGTATTTCAGCTTGATGGTATCCCCGCCGAGGGCTAGGGCGGCCAGCTGGTGGCCAAGGCAGATGCCGAAAACCGGCTTGACGCCAATGATTTTTTTCAGCTGTTCAATACAGAAGGTGTTTTCCTTCGGGTCCCCGGGACCGTTGGAAAGCATAATGCCATCTGCACCGGAGGAAAGGATTTCCTCAGCGGTAGCGGTTGCGGGCCATTCCGTGACAGCACAGCCGCGCTTTTGCAGGCTGCGGATGATGTTATGTTTCGCACCGTAATCAATCAGGGCTACCCTGCAGCGCTCGGATCCTTCTGCAGGCCAGACGGAAAGTTTATCGCCGGAAACGGAAGCAACTGCATTCTCCACTTTATAGGAACGGATCGCGCTGAGGTCCGCGGGGATTTCATCACAGATCATGGCGTTCATAACGCCTTCCTCGCGGGTGATGCGGACGATTTCACGGGTGTCCACTCCGCACAGGCCGGGAATGCCACGGGAGACGAGATAGTCGTTCAGGGGATAGGCGGAACGGAAATTCGAAGGCGTATCACACAGCTCCCGGACAATATAGCCGAAGAGCGTGCTTTTGCCTTCAAAATCCTCCTCGATGACGCCGTAATTGCCGATCAGCGGGAAGGTCTGGGTGACGATCTGGCCGTAATAGCTGGGATCGGTCAGGGTTTCCAGATAGCCTTCCATGCCGGTGGTGAAGACCAGCTCACCGATACGGTCGACAGGAGCGCCGATCCGGGTGCCTTCAAAAACGCTTCCATTGCTCAGAACCAAATAAGCCATAACAAATCCTCCGGATTCTGAATAATCAGGGTTCAACGGGGAATGCACAAAGCCTTTCAGCCACAGACGCCGCGAATAATCCCTGCTGCTTTCCGCAGCAGATTATCCGGAATGTTCAGGGCGGGGAGAAGACGCACCTTGTCTTTCGCAGTAAGGCAAAGAACGCCGTTTTCCATGCAGGCCTGCACCACATCCGCAGCCGGCTTAACCGTTTTCAGGCCAAGCATCAGTCCCATGCCGGATACGGACTGGATTCCCGGGGCGCCTTCCAGCATACTGCGCAGAATATCGGCTTTTTCACTAACACTGTCCATAAAGGAATCTGTCAGCCGGTTCAAAATGGAAAGCGCACCGGCACAGGCAACCGGATTGCCGCCGAAGGTAGAACCGTGGTCCCCGTAGCTGAAAACATCCTTCACTTTTTCACCCATCAGGCAGGCACCGAGGGGAAGGCCGCCGGCCAGTCCCTTGGCGGTGGTGACCACATCGGGGTGCAGACCGTAATTCATATAGGCGTAGAGCTTGCCGGTGCGGCCGTTGCCGGTCTGGACCTCGTCCACCATGAGCAGGATATCCTGCTCCTTCAGGAAGGACTCCAGCTCTGTTGCGAAGGCGGGATCCAGCGGGATAACGCCGCCTTCTCCCTGGATGCATTCAATGAGCACAGCCGCAACAGTACCGTCCGAACAAAGCTCTTTCAGGGTATCCAGATCCCCGGCCGGAACGTGAGCGAATCCGGGCGTCAGGGGCTGATAAAGCTCATGATAATGATCCTGGCCGGTGGCGGCCAGGGTGGTCAGGGTGCGGCCGTGGAAGCTGTTTTCCAGCGTTACGATGGTGGAGCAGGCGGCACTCTTTTTCTCTGCGGCATATTTGCGGGCAACCTTGATAGCACATTCATTGGCCTCTGCACCGGAATTCCCGAAGAAAACCTTTGACATGCCGGTACGCTGGCAGAGGGCTTCAGCCAGGCGGGCGCAGGGGGAAGTATAATACAGGTTGGACATATGCTGGACGGTGTGGAGCTGTTCCTCCACAGCAGCGATCCACTCATCATCCGCAACTCCAAAGGAGGTAACGGCGATGCCGGATCCCATATCAATATAGATCTTACCGTTGCTGTCTTTGACAAGGGATCCTTTGCCGGAAACGATTTCCACCGGGAAACGCTTATAGGTCGGTGCAATATAGGATTGATCAAGTTCAAAGGTATTCATGCGGAAAGCCTCCTGCCAGGATGATTTGAATGAGGGGGAAAAAAGACTTATTCCCAGCCGGACTGGCGGTCGTCATATTTTGGCGCAGAACCGGAGAACCGGGTACCGGCGCCTTCGTCCGTCAGGAGTTCCATGAGAATAGAGTGGGGAACACGCCCGTCCATGATGACTACATTCTTTACCCCGCGGCTGATGGCGGTGGCACAGCATTCAGCTTTCGGGATCATACCGCCGGAGATGATGCCGTTCTCCCGCAGGGAGGCGAGTTCATCGAGGGAAATTTCCGGGATCAGCGTGGAAGGATCATCCTTGTCCCGCAGAACGCCGGCAATATCCGTCATCATGATCAGCGTTTTCGCGCCGAGGGCGCCGGCAATGTAAGCTGCAGCAGTATCACCATTGATATTGTAAGCGTTGCCGGATTTGTCGCAGCCGACGGTGGAAATGACGGGAATGTATCCGTTGTTCAGAAGGTCGGTGACCGGATTGATGTGCACCTTCTGGATTTCACCTACAAACCCCAGGCGTTCATCCTTTACGGTGCACTGCAGCAGGCGGCCGTCCATGCCGGAAAGGCCGACGGCCTTGCCGCCTTTCATCTCCAGCAGGTTGACCAGGGTCTTGTTGATCTTGCCGGCCAGAACCATCTGGACGATGTCCATGGTTTCCTTGTCCGTGACGCGCAGGCCGTCCACGAATTCCGGCTTTTTGCCGAGACGGTCCATCAGCTCGTTGATTTCCGGACCGCCGCCGTGCACGAGCACAACCCGGACGCCGATCAGCCAGAGCAGGACGATATCCTCCATGACCTGCTGTTTCAGCTGCTCGTTGATCATGGCATTGCCGCCGTATTTCACGACAACAATCTGGCCGGTGTATTTCCGGATGTAGGGAAGAGCAGCGGTGAGGACTTCCGCCCGCTCCATGTTTGTCAGATCGTACTGCATATTTCAACTCCTGTAGTCACCGTTGATAGTGACGTATTCATGCGTAAGGTCACAGCCCCAGGCGGTGGCTTCCGCGGTACCCATTTTCATATCGCAGGAGAAACGGACTGCTTTTTCTGCAAGGATTGCGGCTGCCTTTTCCTCACTGAAGGGCTGGACAAAACCATCCCTGTAGAAGCAGAGGGTTTCATTTTCCCCGTGAAGGAACAGTTCAATCACCGCGGGATCAAAGTCCGGGCCGGCATAGCCAAGGGCACAGAGAATACGGCCGCAATTGGCATCGCGTCCAAAGATCATGGCCTTAACCAGGCTGGAACCCACAACGGATTTTGCAAAAATGCGGGCGTTTTCTTTCGTATCGGCATGATAGACACGCATTTCAACGAGATGCGTCGCGCCTTCACCGTCGGATGCCATCAGCACAGCCAGATCGTGGCAGACACTCAGCAGTGCTTCGCAGAAGAGGGCGTAGCTTTCATCCTCCGCAACAATGGCTTTGTTTCCGGCCTGCCCGTTGGCCAGCAGAAGCAGCGTGTCGTTTGTGCTTGTATCCCCGTCGACGGTGATCATGTTGAAGGTGTCCGGCACGACGGAACGGAGCGCTTTTACGAGCAGTTCCTTTGAAACGGCACAATCAGTGGTAACATAGCCAAGCATGGTGCACATATTCGGATGGATCATTCCGGATCCTTTGCTCATGCCGCCAAGATGCACGGTGACTGTGCCGCTTCCGTCGGCAGCGGGAAGATCGAACGCAACCGCAAATTCCTTGTTCACGGTATCCGTTGTCATGATGGCCTTGCTGGCAGCGGTACCGGCTTCCTGCGTGGAGGAAAGCATCTCCTTCATCATGGAAACGCCGGAGGTAATCCGGTCCAGCGGAATGTTCGGTCCGATCACGCCGGTGGATCCCAGCAGCACGGAAGAAGCGGGAATCCCGAAGGTTTTACCGGTATATGTTGCAGTGGCTTCACACAGATCCATACCGGCTTTACCGGTGGCTGCGTTGGCAATGCCCGCATTCACAACGACTGCCTGCACAGTACATCCGGATTCCACGATTTGCCTGTCCCAAAGGACGGGAGCTGCCTTCACTTTGTTGGAAGTAAAGGTTCCGGCAACAGCGCAGGGTGTGTCACTGTAAATCATGGCCATATCGGTGCGGCCCTGATATTTGATGCCTGCCGCGCAGCAGGCGGCCGAGAAACCCCTGGCAGCAGTCACGCCGCCTGAAATCTTACGGATCATCGCTGTCTTCTCCTATAAAATGTGTAATGTTTTCCTGGTTCAGGACAAACTCATAGTAATTGACATCCGTTTTCCGGGTCCAGCCGATCTGCTTCCAGAAGGCATTGCCGGCATCGTTGGAAGTAAAGGCAATCAGGGAAACCTTGTTGATTCCCATCAGCTTCAGCTGCTGCATACAGTAACCGACCATTTTTGTGCCGATGCCCTGACGGCGGTATTCACTGGCCACGCAGACATGGTAGAGCGCTCCCTGACGCCCGTCGGAACCGCAGAGAATGGAACCGACAATCCGATCGCCGATCCGTGCGACCACGCTGGTGGTCGGATTCCGGAGAATGAAACGCCGGATATCGGCCCGGGAATCGTCCAGGGCACGGATCCCAAAACCACGGATGGTCATCCACAGGGCGCGGACGCCGTCATAATCCTCCATGGTCATTGGTTGAATTCGCAGTTCGTCCATGATTATCCTCGGATCAGGCCGAGCGCTTCATCCACGCCCAGCACAAGATTCATATTCTGGATGGCAGCACCGGAAGCACCTTTGCCGAGATTGTCAAAACGAGAGACAAGCAGCATCCGGTCCGGCGTGCCGAATACGTATATTTCCATATCATCCCGTCCGGCGAAAGCACCGGCGGAAAGGAAGCCATCCTCATCCGGGGAATCCGACAGGGAGACGAGGCCGGATGCGTAATAAGCCCGGTAAACTTCGCGGATTTCTTCCGGTGTAGCGGAAGTATCTGCACCGGTCAGGGGAACGGTGACTTCCATACCGGCGTAATACGGGGCGACAACCGGAGAAAAGACCGGGGCATAATCCAGGCCGCAAACAGCTGCCATTTCCGGCAGATGTTTGTGGGTCTGGCCCAGGCCGTATTGCCGGGGCGCGTCGAACAGCACGGGGCGGTCTTCCGCTTCATAGGCTGCAATCATCTTTTTTCCGCCGCCGGAATAACCGGTGAGAGAAAAGCAGGAAAGCCGGACATCCGCTTTCAGCAGTCCGGCCTGTACCAGCGGCGCCACCAGCGAAACAAAACCGCTGGCGTGGCAGCCGGGGTTGGCAATACGGCGGGAGAAGACGATCTTCTCCCGCTGATTTTTCAGTTCGGGAAATCCATATGTCCAGCCTTCTGCCGTGCGGTGCGCAGTGCTTGTGTCAATGATAACCGCATCGGGACTGGATACGAGGGAAACCGCTTCCCGCGCTGCATCATCCGGCAGGCAGAGGAAGGAAACCTTTGCAGAATTCAGGGCGTCTGCCCGGGCAGAGGGATCCTTACGCAATTCCTCCGGAAGGGTAATGAGCTCCAGATCCTGACGGGATGCGAGTCGTTCACGGATCCGCAGGCCGGTTGTGCCGGCGCTGCCGTCGATAAATACTTTTGTTTTCATATACGCTTATTTCTTGTTCGCGGCATCCACCAGGGCCTGCACCTTGGTGGGCAGGCCGAAGAGGGTAATGAAGCCGGCAGAATCTTTCTGGTTATAGTCGCTGGCGCCGAAGGTGGCAATGTCTTCGGAATAGAGGGAGTATTTGCTCCAGGTACCGGCTTTGATGATGTTGCCCTTGTACAGCTTCAGTCGCACGGTACCGGTGACCTTTTCCTGCGTCTTGTCCACGAAGGCGGACAGCGCTTCCCGCAGGGGAGAGAACCACAGGCCGTTATATACCAGTTCGGCAAAGGTGATGGACAGCTTCTGCTTTTCGTGCATGGTCAGCTTGTCAAGGCAGATGGACTCGAGGGCTTCATGCGCCTTGTACAGGATGGTGCCGCCGGGGGTTTCATAAACGCCGCGGCACTTCATGCCGACCAGCCGGTTTTCAACGATGTCGATGAGGCCGATGCCGTTCTTGCCGCCGAGCTCGTTCAGCTTCAGGATGATGTTCTTGGCGGACATCTTTTCGCCGTTCAGGGCGACGGGCATGCCCTGTTCAAAATCCAGGGTGATATAGGTGGGCTCGTCCGGCGCGTCGATGGGGGAAACGCCCATTTCCAGGAAGCCGGGCTTCTCATACTGCGGTTCGTTGCCGGTATCCTCCAGGTCCAGGCCTTCATGGCTCAGGTGCCAGAGGTTCTTATCCTTGGAATAATTGGTTTCCCGGGTGATCTTCAGCGGAATGTTGTGGGCTTCGGCATAGTCGATTTCCTCATCCCGGGACTGGATATCCCACTCCCGCCAGGGGGCGATGATCGGCATATCGGGCGCAAAGTGCTTGACAGCCAGCTCAAAACGAACCTGGTCATTGCCTTTGCCGGTGCAGCCGTGGCAGATTGCGTCCGCGTTTTCCTTCAGCGCAATTTCCACAAGGCCTTTGGCGATGCAGGGACGCGCATGGCTGGTGCCCAGCAGGTAATCTTCATAAACGGCGCCGGCTTTCATGGTGGGAATGATATAATCGTCCACATATTCATCGGTCAGGTCCAGGATGTAGAGCTTGGAGGCGCCGGTTTTCAGCGCCTTCTCCTCCAGGCCGTCCAGTTCTGTGCCCTGGCCGACGTCGCCGGAAACGGCGATGATTTCCGGATTGTTGTAATTCTCCTTCAGCCAGGGAATGATGATGGACGTATCCAGACCGCCGGAATAGGCGAGAACGACTTTTTTGATATCCTGTTTATTCATGGGAAATCCTCCTTCATGCATGATTATGCAATGGAATATACACCGTGAGGGTGCTGATGTCAAGTAGGAATTAAAACAAAAATATGAAAAAACATTCCGAAAACAAAAATGTATAGAGACTGCATAATATGCATACAAAATGCATATTCATTCGAAACACTGGTGGCGCAACGGGAGCGGATATGCTATAATCCAAAAAAACATAAAAGGAGATCATCGCAAATGAAACTGGCGGAAGCGTTGCAGGAAAGAGCGGACCTGAAAAGAAACATCAGTGACCTGAGCGACAGGCTGGAGCGCGTGGCGCTTGTGCAGGAAGGCGAAAAGCCGGTGGAGGACCCGAAGACCCTGCTGAAGGCACTGGACGAGTCCGTGAACCGGATGGAATACCTGATGGCGGCAATCAACCATACAAACGACGTGACAATGGCCGACGGTATGACGCTGACGGCGTTGATCGCAAGGAAAGACGCGCTGATGCTGAGGCAATCCGTATACAAAAAACTGGCGCAGGAAGCAGGATACAATACGAGCCGCGCCAGGGGAACGGAAATCAAGGTTATGCCTGCTGTCAAAGTGACGGAAATCCAGAAAGAAGTGGACCGGATGGCAAAGGAAGTCCGGACGCTGGACAATCTGCTGCAGGAGACAAACTGGACAAAAGATCTGATTGAATAATTTAATTCTGACGGTAGTTCTGCCAGGCGCATATCAGGCGTCCACTGCCGAAGTGGAAAATGCATACGCATAACCAGGCACTGTGACCGGGCAAAGCGCACATATGCATTGTCAGCCGAAGTACGGCTTCATCGCGCAATACCGGATATGGATGACAGAACGAGGGCGGGTAAGGGGATTATTCAGAAAATCAGGAAACAGAATCCGGAACGGGACTTCCATAAACAATACAATTGGAGGTCCTGTTCTTTTTTACCTGGAGCAGAGCGGTATCTGCATCCTTCAGGATATCCGCCACAGGATCCGGCCGGTCCCAGAAAGCGGCTCCGACGCTGACGGAGATCGGCGGCAGATCTGCCTCGGGAACCGCAAGGGCTGCATTGATTTTTTCGACCGTACGGTAAATGTGCTCCGCCTGCTCCTGGCAGACATCCAGCAGGATGATACAAAACTCGTCCCCGCCGACCCGGCTGATATGATCTTCCTCCCGAAAATACCGTTTCAGGGTATTGGCAACCCGGACCAGCACGCGATCGCCTGTATCATGACCGTGATCATCATTGAACAGTTTAAAATGATCCACATCCACAACCAGCATACCGATCTGGCCTCCGCGGTAGAGGCGGTAGGCTTTGTCAAACGCGGCACGGTTCCAGACGCCGGTCAGTGCGTCATGGCTGGCAGTATAGGAAAGCGCTTCAGTTTTTTCCATATTGTCCTGCAGGACATCGTTGTAGACGCGCGCCAGATGACGCATTTCTGAACTGCCCCGGACGGGAATCCGCTCCCGGCGGTCCAGGCGCTCCACGCTGCGGCTGATAGGCCGAAGCACAAGGAAACGGTTCATGAAC
>LXOW01220748.1_pt1 | contig 13943 bp, 12 predicted proteins | sample 1368591 | NCBI WGS metagenome assembly LXOW01 (sample SAMN04884650, study PRJNA319009) | bovine gut metagenome | isolation source: Cow rumen | host: Bos taurus | place: Italy: Legnaro (PD) | collected 2014-07-09
AAACAAGATAGCGCAGAGGGCAGGACAGATAGTCAAAGCTGAAAGGCAGGAAATACCCACCGAACCAGCCATGATAGTACCGAACTGCTTGAAGAATGTGCCTGAAGTTCCTGACATGAAAGTCACAGGGATAAACACAGCCATAAACACACTCGTTGTTGAGATAACAGCTGCTGTCACTTCGTTAAGAGCCACTGTGGTAGCGGTTGCTGCTGACTTATATTTTCCTGTTTCCAACTTAGCCATAACCTCTTCAACAACCACGATGGCGTCGTCCACGACAGTACCGATAGCGAGCACCAACGCGAATAGCGTCAGCAAGTTAAGCGAGAATCCCATTGCCTTCACAATGGCGAAAGTACCGATCAAAGAAACGATGATTGAGACTGATGGGACCAATGTCGCCTTGAAATCCTGTAAGAACAGATAAACGATGAGGATAACAAGGATGATAGCGACGATGAGGGTCTCCACGACGCTGTGCATTGAAGCGAAGAGGAAGTCGTCGGATGTCTCCATAAGCTTGAACTCCAAGCCTGCAGGTAATGTCTTCGAGATTTCAGCAATAACCTTGTTGATTTCAGCGTTGACTGCTGTGGCGTTGGCGCCAGGCGACTGGTTGACGATAAACATAGCTCCCGGATGTCCTTCGACGTTTGAACGGTAGTCGTAAGCTTTTCTACCAAGTTCTATGTTGGCAACGTCTTTCAAACGCACTATGTTACCGTCGTTGGTGCCGCGCACGATGATATCCTCAAACTGACTCATATCATCGAGCAGTCCGTGGTATTCGATATCGATCTTGTTGACCGTGCTCTCGATTCTACCGACTGGCGACACGAGGTTCTGTTCGTTGATGGCGTTGATGATTTCAGCCGGTGTGATGCCATACATTCCCATAACATCCGGTTTTATCCAGATACGCACACCGTATTTATCACCGATAAGCTGTGTACGTCCCACGCCAGTGACACGGCTAACCTGAGGTATCACATTGATATCCAAGAAGTTGATGATAAACTTCTCATCAAACTTATCATCGGTGCTCTCCAAGCTTCGAATCTGAAGGATAGAGTTAACACTCTTTGTAACGGTGACACCTTGCGTGGTCACTTCTGATGGCAATAGACCCAAGGCCTGGTTCACACGGTTCTGCGTGTTAACAGTCGCCATGTCAGGGTCGGTGCCTTGTTTGAAGTAGACGTCGATTTCAGCGGTACCGTTTGAACGTGCTGTTGAAGTGATGTACATCATGTCTTCCACACCGTTCACCTGCTCTTCGATAGGCATGATGACTGATTTCATAACAGATCCGGCATCAGCACCGCTATAAGTGGCCTGGATGATGACCTCAGGTGGCGCGATATCAGGATATTGCTCGATTGGCAGAGTGAAGATACTCACCGTACCGACAAGACAGATAAGCACGGCGATGGCAAGAGCAGCCACCCAGTGCTTAACAAAATATTTCTGTTTGATAGCCATTTTTATCTTACTTTAGTACCGTTAGACAATTTGCGAACACCGTTGGTGACGACTTCATCGCCGGCATTCAGACCTTCAGTGATGTAATATTCTTTACCGTCGTTTGATGGTATAACTTTGCATATCATGCCTTCAACTGTTCCGTCGTCTTTGATGCGATAGAACATCATCTGATCCTGCAGACGCACTGCTGCTGTCTGAGGCACGCACAAAACGCTGTCCATCGTAATAGGGATGATGATGTTAGCTGACATGCCTGAGCGAAGAATGCCGTTAGGGTTCTCAAACTCAGCTGTGCAAAGCACTGTTCCTGTTGTAGGATTTACAATAGCTTCAATCTTTGTCACAACACCTGTTCCTTTGTATGTGGAGCCGTCTTTGAGTTTCAGTTGCAGACGAGGCATGGCGTCACCGATGAACTTGCCGTTAGGTCCTTCCATACCTTTAGAACCGATGCGTAATTTGAATCTTTTGATCATATCCAGCAACTGTGTCTCTGTAAATGAGAAGTCAGCATCAACGAGGCTGTTGTCACTGACTGTGCAGAGGTAATTTGAACGTGTTGCCATGTCGCCCTCATCAAAGCCGTTGGCGTCGACATAACCTGTGACAGGAGCTGTGACGTTGCAATAACCGAGGTTGGTTCTTGCTATGTTGAGCTGGGCTTCAGCCTGAAGCACCGATGCCTTGGCTGAGTTGTAATCGTTCAAACTGGTCTTCAGCACATAGTCGCTGATGATATTCTTGTTATAAAGTTCCTGATTCGACTCATACTGGAGTTTTGTGGTCTCCATACGGGCTGTGGCCACACTCAAGTTGGCTTCAGCGGCTTGTACGCTGAGCTGGTATTCGGTCGGATCGATGATATACACAGTCTGGTCTTTATTAACCTTGGTACCTGTGGTGAATTTCTTCTCCGTGATGATGCCTTCCACCTGCGGATAGACCTTGATCTCGGTAGTTCCTGAAGTTGTGGCAGGGAACGACATGTTGTAAATTTTCGACTCAGGTTTCAACACCTTGGTCTCATATTTCACCTGTGGAGCCTGTGTTGGTTGCTTTTTTCCTTTGCAGGAAACTAATATGCAGCATGCCATCAGCAAAACTGAACATATCAGAAAGTAATGTTTTTTCATATATTAAATTTTTCAGTTATTATTTTCAATAATAAATTTACTCAAATCGCAAAAATACAAAATTTTTGAAATGACATAAAGATTTTATCATTTTCTGACGATGACGCTTCCGCTGCCTTGATATGTGGCGAGGATGAGCACTTCAGCGATCTGCACGTGTTCAGGGGCGTTAGCTGCATATACTGCCACGTCGGCGATGTCGTCGCCTGTGAGCGGGTCGATGCCTTTATAGACCTTGGCTGCGCGTTCGGTGTCGCCATGGAAACGCACGTTGCTGAAGTTTGTCTCCACCAGTCCCGGCTTGAGGTTGGTGACACGAATGTTGCTGTCGGCTACGTCGAGACGCAGACCGTCGCTGAGCGTCTTCACTGCTGATTTTGTGGCGCAATAGACGTTGCCGTTGGCGTATGCTGCGTCGCCTGCCACCGAGCCCACGTTGATGATATGACCGCGGTTGCGCTCCATCATGCCCGGGACAACCAATCTTGTCATGGTCAACAAACCTTTGATGTTGGTGTCGATCATAGTCTCCCAGTCTTCGAAATCGCCTTGATATTCAGGTTCCAGACCGAGTGCCAGACCTGCATTGTTCACCAAGACATCGATATTTTTCCATTCGTTTGGCAGGTTCTGGATGCATTCTGTGGCTTTTGCACGGTCACGGACGTCAAAAACCAATGTAAGCACCTGTGTGCCTTTAGCTGTAAGCTCTTTGCGGATGTCTTCGAGGAGTTTTTCGTTACGACCGGTGAGGATGAGTTTGTCGCCATTCGCGGCGAATTTATGCGCGCATGCGAGGCCGATACCGCTCGTTGCGCCTGTTATCAGAACTATCTTGTTCATAGTCAATGATTTATATTTTATTGTTTAAAGATGCAAAAATACAAAAAAGTGAAATGAAAAAACAAAATATTTATTATCTTTGCAAAAAATTAAAATTATGGCCAAAGTTAAAACGGTATTTTTTTGTAAGGAATGTGGCAATGAGTCGCCGAAATGGATAGGTCATTGCCCTGGATGCGGAGCGTGGAACAGTTACGTGGAAGAGACGGTGGTTACGGGAAAAGACAGTAAATCCGTTTCAAAAGATGTTGATTTTCAAGACTTTAAAAGCAAGCCGACTCCTATTCGTGATGTCACAAGCGCACAAGAGGAGCGTTTCGATTTGGGCTATGAGGAGCTCAACCGTGTCCTCGGGGGCGGGCTTGTCCCCGGTTCATTGGTGCTTCTCGGGGGCGAACCGGGCATCGGAAAGTCGACACTGCTGCTACAGATGGCATTGCGCATTAATAAAAAGGTACTTTATGTGTCGGGCGAGGAGAGCCAGCAACAGATAAAAATGCGTGCCGACAGAATCGGTATCAAAAACGATAACTGCCTGATACTCAATGAGACAGATACACAACAAATCTTGAAACACTTTAAGGATGTGCAGCCCGACATCATGATTATCGACTCCATTCAGACGCTGGAGTCGCCATCGGTGGAGGCTACTGCGGGAAGCATCAGCCAGATTCGTGAGACTGCGGCGGAGATGAACAAGATTGCCAAGACATTCCATGTGCCGGTGTTTTTGATCGGTCATATCACCAAGGACGGCACCATCGCAGGACCGAAGATTCTCGAGCATATCGTCGACACGGTGTTGCAGTTCGAAGGCGACCGCCACTATGGTTTCCGCATTCTGAGGACGGTGAAAAACCGGTTCGGCTCGTCGTCGGAACTCGGTATCTTTGAGATGAATGCCGAAGGCCTGCGCGAGGTCAAAAACCCCAGTGAGATCTTGCTTTCACAGCGGGAGACGGCTGTCAGCGGCATCGCCATCGCTGCCATGGTCGAGGGTTTGCGCCCTATGCTTGTGGAGACACAGGCTCTGGTGAGCTCGGCAGCCTACGGCACGCCACAACGCTCCAGCACCGGCTTCGACATCCGTCGTTTGAACATGCTTCTTGCAGTGCTCGAAAAACGTGCAGGCTTCCGTCTCGGTGCAAAAGACGTGTTCCTGAACATCGCCGGCGGCCTCCGTGTCGATGACCCCGCCATGGATCTCGCTGTTGTGGCAGCAGTCCTGTCGTCGTCTGAAGACGTCGCCATCGACGGACGATGCGCCTTCGCCGCCGAAGTGGGACTCTCAGGCGAGGTGCGCGCCGTCAATAGGGTGGATGCCCGCATCGCCGAAGCCGATAAACTCGGTTTCGACAAGATTTTCGTCTCAAAATACAGCGTAAAAGGACTCGACCTGAAGAAATATAAGGTAAAAGTGGTGCCTATTGCAACGATTGGGCAATTGTTTAAAGAATTATTTTAAAAAGCCATTAGCTGTTAGCCATTAGCCATTAGAAGTAGACGCCCTAGCTAATGGCTAATGGCTAAAATTATCCAAATATTATAGCTCTGTTATCCTCAATATGTCCCGCCGGATAATCCCAAATCACAGGATATCCGTATTCTTTCACTTTCTCGAAAATGATTTCCTTGGCGGTCATGCCGAACGGAATGGCGTTGTCGTGCATGTCGGTGAACGCCCCGACTAGCAAAGCCTTCAGATTTGCTAGTTTTCCCGCACGTTTCAACCCCATCATCATGCGGTCGATGTGATAGAGATATTCGTCCAAATCCTCGATAAACAATATCTTTCCATCCGTTTCCGGAAACAGATCCGAACCCAACATCGAATATAAAACCGAGAGATTTCCGCCAACCACCATGTCATTTCGACTGAAGCGTAGCGGAATGGAGAAATCCTTTTTTCCCGTAATCATTTGACTGTTTACGTTATTAGAGGATTTATTCACCAGAGGTGAATGCTCTCGCTTCGCTCGAAATGACGGGTTGGTTAATGCTTCGTATAAACTATCAAGTGCTTCCTTCGTATTCTTCTCGAAGTTTATTGCCATGGTCCCGTGAATGCTCTGATAGCCAAGCTGTTGCATCTTCGCATGCAGCACTGTCACGTCGCTGTAGCCGACGATCCATTTCGGATGTTTCGCAAACTTTGTGAAGTCGAGTTTGTCGACAATACGTATGGTCCCGTAGCCGCCCCGAGCGCATAAAATAGCGTCTATGTCATCTCTGTCGAGATAATCTTGCAGTACGCCCGCCCTGAAGTCATCATCACCTGCAAGTTGGTGATACTCAGCGAATAAGCGGTCGTCATAAACGGCGACGAAGCCTTTTTCTTCAATCCATTTCACGGCAAAAGCAACCTCCTCGCGCGAAATCTTCCTTGCCGGCGCGACGAGAGCAATCTTGGAGCCTCTTGTCAAAAAATCAGGTGTTATCATGATGCAAAGGTAGCAATTTTCAAGAAAAATATAATATCTCAAAAAAAATTTTGTTATTTGAATAAAATATTTAATTTTGCAAACAATTTGACAATAATNNTATCATCACTTTGGGCTTTGTAAAAATCGCTGATGCCCAGGATGTTATTGTGAAAAAAGACGGTACAACTATTGAAAGTAAGGTGACAAAAATCACGTCGATGGAGGTGGAATACAAAAAATGGTCGAATATTGACGGTCCGGTATATACTATTGACAAAGAAGAAGTCGCCCAAATCAAATATCAGAATGGTGACATTGAGGACTATACTATCGTCGCGACGTCGAAAAATTTCATGAAAAGGGTGGGCCGCACCCTCGTCTTGGACGGACACACCTTGTCTGATGAGGAAGTCCTCGCTCTCGTTGGCGAAGAAAACTACAAGACATATCTCAGCGCAAGAAAACAGATTAGCAATGGCGATTGGAACGCCTTTTTGTTTGGCGGAGCGTTTATCGGGGCGGTATATTTCTTCTTTGAAGGAATGACAGTCAATGATGAATTCCATGTGCTTATCGGTGCCGGTTTGGGGATTTTGGCGGATGTCGGTTTGATAGCTTTAATTATTAACAAATCGGCTGGAAAAGGCAGGATGAGCTGGGTTGCCGACGAATACAACAGACAGCACGGAACCTATAAATTAAGCCTTGCGCCGTCAGTCATTAAGACCAAAACGCCACAATTCAATGACAATTATGGTGTTGGACTAACATTGAGTTTGAAGTTTTAAACTAAAATTCTTAAAAATTTTAACGCCACTTTCCCAAGTTTTTTGTATTTTTGCAGATTAATTATAAAGAATAATAATTAAAACTGCATATTATGTCAAAAAATGAAAAATTTGTCGAAGAAGGCTTGACTTACGACGACGTTTTATTGATTCCGGCTTATAGCGACCTTATCCCTCGCGACGCCGATTTGAGAACAAATTTCTCACGCCGCATCAGGCTTAATATTCCTATCGTTACTGCCGGTATGGACACCGTCACCGAGGCTCCGATGGCTATCGCTATCGCTCAGGAAGGCGGCATCGGCGTGCTGCACAAAAACATGACAATCGAGCAGCAGGCAGCCGAAGTCACCAAGGTGAAACGCGCTGAAAACGGTATGATTATCAACCCGATAACCATCAAAGAAGGCTCTCTCGTACGCGACGCCCTCAAAATCATGAACGAGTATCACATCGGTGGTATCCCGGTAGTCAACGACGACAACGTCCTCGTGGGTATCGTCACCAACCGTGACCTCCGTTTCGAGCGCAAGACCGACCGTCCTATCTCAGAAGTGATGACAAAAGACAATCTCATCACAACAACAGAATTCACCGATTTCGCTACAGCTGAGGACATCCTTCAGGAGCATAAGATCGAGAAGCTGCCTGTCGTAGACAAGCATAACCACCTCATCGGACTTATCACTTACAAAGATATCATCAAGATCAAGGCTCGTCCAAACGCTTCTAAAGACGAGCACGGCCGTTTGAGAGTCGCTGCTGCTGTCGGTATCACCTGGAACACCATGGAACGCGCTCAGGCTCTCGTCGACGCTGGCGTAGACGCCATCGTCGTCGACACAGCACACGGTCACTCAAAGAACGTGTTCAACGTCACCAAAGAACTGCGTAAGGCATTCCCTAACATCGACCTCGTCATCGGTAACATCGCCACAGCAGAGGCTGCTAAAGACCTCGCAAAACTCGATGTCGACGCTATCAAAGTAGGTATCGGACCTGGCTCAATCTGCACGACACGTATCATCGCTGGCATCGGCGTCCCGCAGCTCACAGCCGTCTACAACGTCTCTGAGGCTCTCAAAGGCACCGGCATCCCTGTCATCGCTGACGGCGGCATCCGTTACACCGGCGACATCGTGAAAGCTATCGCAGCAGGTGCTTCAACAATCATGGCAGGCTCACTGTTCGCAGGCGTCAACGAGTCACCAGGCGACACCATCATCTTCGAAGGCCGTAAATACAAGACATACCGTGGCATGGGCTCACTCGAGGCTATGCAGCATGGCTCGAAAGACCGTTACTTCCAGGATATGGAAGACGACATCAAGAAACTCGTTCCGGAAGGCATCGTCGGCCGCGTTCCTTACAAAGGAAGCCTCTCGGAAGTGGTCTATCAGATGGTCGGCGGTCTCCGCGCAGGCATGGGCTACACNNCTCAGAAGTGGTCTATCAGATGGTAGGCGGTCTCCGCGCAGGCATGGGCTACACCGGCTCACACACCATCGAAGAACTCCACAACGCACGCTTCATCAAGATCACCGCATCAGGCATGAACGAGAGCCATCCGCATGACATCACAATCACGCAGGAATCACCGAATTATAGCCGTAAGGCATAATAAAAGTTAGAAGTTTGGAGTTAGTAGTTAGAAGTTAATATTAATAAAATGAAAAAATTATTAGTTCTTTTAGCAATAATGACCCCAGCCCTCCTCTTTGCACAGGGTTGGAAATCAAAGACTTTGATAACTCTCGGCGACAAAAAAATCTCCGCAGGGGAGTTTATGGATGTCTATGAGAAAAACAACGTGAAAAGCGAAGTCATCGACAAGAAAAGCGTCGATGAATATCTTGACATGTTTATCAATTTCGAATTGAAAGTCACTGAGGCTGAGAGCCTTAAGATGGATACGCTTCCGAAGTTCATCAAGGAATATGAAGGCTATCGCAAACAGCTTGCAAAGCCTTATTTCTCAAACGATGCCGCTACAGAGAAGCTCGTTGAGGAGGCTTACGAAAGAATGCAGTGGGATGTCAACGCATCGCATATCCTTGTGAGATGTGACATTCACACCAACGCCACTCCTGCCGACACTCTCAAGGCTTACAACAAAGCTATGGAGATTCGCAAACGCATCCTCAAGGGTGAGGACTTTGGCGATGTGGCATTCGAGATGTCAGACGACCCTTCAGCACGCGACACCACGGTGAATGGCCGTTTTTACAAAGGCAACCGCGGAAACCTCGGATATTTCACTGTTTTCGATATGGTTTATCCGTTTGAAAGTGGCGCATACAACGCCAAGGTTGGCGAGCTTACAATGCCAGTGCGCTCCGACTTCGGATATCATATCATCAAAGTCAACTCAAAAACCCCAGCTTGCGGCATGATAAAAGCTGCTCATATCTTCCTCGTCGTAGATGAAAAAGATCCGGAAAAGACAGATTCCGTTATCAGAGCTAAGGCTTATAACATCTACAATGAGATTGACAAAGACGGCAAAAACTGGGATCTTATGGTGAAAAAGTATTCAGATGACAAAGGCAGCGCCCAGCATGGCGGAATGCTCACCCCTTTCAAAGTGAGCCAGATTGTCCCTGAGTTTATCACCGTCGTCAAAGAACTCAATGTCGACGAGTTCTCAGAACCAGTGAAGACAAGCTACGGTTATCATATCATCAGACTTCTTGGAAAATCAGGCGTTAAGAGCTTTGAAGACGAGAAAGAAAGCATCACAAAACGCGTTGAAAAAGACGTGCGCGCCAAAGTTAGCGACGAAGAAGTGCTGAGACGTCTCAAGAAAGAAAACAAATTCAAAGAGAACACCAAGGTGAAAGACGCTTTCATCGCCACTATCGACAGCACCTTGAAAGAAGGCAATTATGTCGTGGCTGAAGGTGTTGACACAAACAAAACCCTCTTCAAACTGATGAAGCAGGAATACAAGATTTCCGATTTCATCGAATATATCAAGAAACACGAGTCAAAACAACCGTTCATGTCTGAGATGGCTTATGCCTACCAGCTTTATGATGAGTTTGTGAAAGAATCAGTGTTTGCTTATGAAGACGCTCATCTCGAAGAGAAATATCCGGAATTCAAGATGCTCGTTCAGGAATATCACGACGGCATCCTGCTCTTCGATTTGATGGATAAGATCGTTTGGAAAAAAGCTGAAATCGACACCGCCGGCATAAAAACGTTCTATGAGGAAAACAAGAACAACTATATGTGGGGCGATCGTGTGAAAACCATCATCGTCACTGTCAATAACGCCGAAAGTCTTGCAAGAGCTGAAGAAATCACCCGTCAGGATTTGAGCTACGACAGCATCAGAGCTATTGTGAGAGCCGAGAGTTTGAAGGGTGTCACAGTGAAATCACCTTATTTCCAGAAAGGCGACAATGTCGACATCGACGAGACAGAATGGGTGGTCGGAACAGTGCGCGTGGTGCCGTCAACAGTTGACAATACCACTAAAATCATCAAGATTTTGGAAGTGCGCCAACCTGAACCTAAGACCTACAGAGAGGCAAGAGGCGTGATAATCTCAGCATACCAGACCAAACTCGAAGAAGATTGGCTCAACGAACTGAGAGCAAAATATCCGGTGACTGTCGACGAGAAAGTCTTGGAAAAGGTCAAGAAATGTTATGAAAATTAGCATTGCAACCGGATTGATGCTGGTTTTGGCATTGCTTTCATGCCAAAACTCAAAAAATGGCAAAGACGATAAACCCGTTGCAGCCATTTACGATAAGGTTTTGTATCAATCCGATCTGCAAGGCATTATGTATGATGGAATTAGCACTAACGACAGCCTCGTCAGGACAAAGGTGTTCATCGACAACTGGATTCGTCGCCAACTGCTCATTCATCAGGCTGAAAATAATCTCGACAAATCAGAACTCGACTGTGTGAAAGAGATTGAAGATTATCGTAACTCATTGATAATCTATAAGTACGAATCAATGTTGATCGCTCAAAATCTCGACACTGTCGTTTCTGATGAAGAGATTGAAAAATATCTCAAAGACAATGCACTCATTGATATGAATAAAGATGCTGTTAGATCTATCATATTGAATATCAGGAAGAAAGAGCTTATCGAAAAGATGAATAACAGCCTTTATAACAAAGCGGTTAAAGAACGTGTTTTTGTAATCTATTAAAATTTTGATATGAAGCTAAGAAGGTTTTTCGCTGTATTTGCCATCGTAACTATTTGTTCATCAACGATATATGCCCAGCAGGCGCAGGTTATCGACAAGATTGTGGCGGTTGTGGGCAACAATATCATCATGCAGTCGGATATTGAGGAGCAGTATATGCAATACAGGATGCAGGGTGGTATCAAAGGAAGCGCTTCTTCAATACGTTGCGAGATTCTCGAAGACATGCTTTTCCGCAAGCTGATGCTCAACCAGGCAGAACTTGACAGTATCACAGTGTCTGACGAACAAATCGACAGCGAAGTTGACAGATATATCCGTTATTACCTCAGTCAGTTCGGATCGCAGGAGAAGCTTGAGAAATATTACGACAAGCCGATGAAGGACATCAAAAACGACCTTCGTGACATGTTGAAAGAGAAGCAGTTGATGGAAGAGGTGCAGCGTAAGATTGTGGAAGGTGTCAATGCCACTCCGAGTGATGTGCGCGATTTCTACTACAATATCCCAAAAGACTCCATTCCGATGGTCAGCGCGCAATACGAGATAGCCGAGCTGGTGAAGAAACCGCCAATCACCCTCGACGAGAAACTGGCAGTGAAAGAACGTCTTTACGGACTGCGTTCCCGTATCTTGAAAGGCGAGCGTTTCTCCACTATGGCGTTGCTTTATTCCGAAGACCCGGGTTCTGCCAAGAAAGGCGGTGAGCTCGGTTTCAAAGGAAGAGGCGAGCTGGTGCCCGAATTTGAGGCTGCGGCATTCGCTTTGAAAGACGGAGAGATATCGGAAGTGGTTGAAACAGAATACGGTTACCATATCATACAACTTATCGAACGTCGCGGCGACTATATCAACGTGCGCCATATCCTTCTTACAGTGAAAGTGTCGCCAGAAGCGCTGCAAACAGCTTATAATGAACTGGAATACATCGCTGACCTTATAAGAAAAGACAGCATTACATTCGATGAGGCGGTTAAAGTGCACAGCGATGAAGACGACAAGACCAATGGCGGCTACCTCATCAACCCTGTCACAGGAGGTACCTTGTTCGCCGCTGAAGACCTCGACCAGCAGGTGTCAGTAGTGATAAACCGTCTGCAGGTAGGCGAGGTCAGCGACCCTGTGCCAATGAAGACGAAAAACGACAAAGACGCATACCGACTGCTGATTATCAAGAAGAAAACCACGCCTCATAAGGCAAATCTGAAAGAAGACTACGCCTTGATACAACAATGGACTATGCAGAAACTGCGCCAAGACGCAATAAACAAATGGATTGACGCAAAGTCGAGCAAAGCATACGTGAAGATCAGCGACGACTATAAAGACTGCGATTTTAATTTTGACTGGAATCTAAGATAAAATGTATAACAATGACGTTGAAGGCGCTAAAGCCCTTGTAAATAAATACGAATCACTGAAAAAAGAGATAGGCAAGGTCATCATCGGGCAAGACGAGGTGATTCACGACACCATTTTGTCGATTTTCTGCCAAGGTCATGTGCTTTTGGTGGGTGTTCCGGGTCTTGCAAAGACATTGTTAATCAACACTATAGGACGGGCTTTAGGCTTGAGTTTCAGCCGTATACAGTTCACTCCCGACCTGATGCCTTCAGATATCATCGGAACGGAGATTTTGGATGAGTCGCGACAGTTTAAGTTTGTGAAAGGTCCTGTGTTTGCCAATATCATCCTTGCTGACGAGATCAACCGTACGCCTCCGAAGACTCAGGCTGCCTTGCTTGAGGCGATGCAGGAGAAGAACGTCACTGTTTCGGGTAAGACTTACAAGCTGAGCGAGCCATTCTTCGTGCTTGCCACGCAGAACCCTATCGAGCAGGAAGGCACCTATCCACTTCCTGAGGCGCAGCTTGACCGTTTCATGTTCAACCTCATGCTCGATTATCCNNACACCACTGCAGCCATTAATAATAAGGTGGAGGCTGTGATGAACGCCGAGGAGATTCTTTATTTCCAGCAGCTGGTGCGCCGTGTGCCGGTGCCTGACAACGTTTATGAATATGCAGTGAACCTTGTCTCAAGGACGCGTCCAGGCACGGAGCGTGCGCATGAATGGGCTGATAAGTACCTGAGCTGGGGTGCGGGCCCGCGTGCTTCGCAGTATCTCATCATCGGTGCCAAAGCCAACGCCTTGATGAGCGGCAAGTTCTCGCCCGACATCGAAGACGTGAAAAAAGTGGCAGTGCCTGTTTTGAGACACCGCCTTGTAAGAAATTATACCGCTCAAGCTGAAGGAATCGGGATAGAAAAAATAATAGAGGATTTACTTTAAAACATATAGCCTAAGCCAATATTAAAACTATGATATTCTTGTTTGTAGGGGAGTATTAATTCAAAAGCGGAATCTAAATCGACTTTTGGATGGCATTTATAATAATTGAAATTATATGATGTAAAAATCATCCATCTGCTGATTTCATACCCCAATCGAACTCCAGGACTAAGCATCAAAAAAGTATCATATTTTGTTTTATAAAAATCATAATCTTCAGATAATTTATATCTTGCAAATCCAACACCAGCAGCGATATATGGAGTGATATTGAATGCAGAGATANNATATAATGATTGATATTTTTGAAATAGTAGCCAGCACCAACCATAAATCCATCATCAAGAAAACGGTTATAGACCACGTCTATCGTTGGACTCAAGTCTTTTATCGGGTATGATTTATCTTGTGTTATTGTATAAGAACCAAAACCTAAAAAAACTGCGTTATTACGTTTTTCTTGTTGGGCGTTAGATGCTAATGAAAGCAACAATGCGACTATCAATAAACAACGTTTCATCATAAACTGAATATAATTTAGTTTATAACGATGTGAGATAATTAAAAATTTGTCTCTTACCGAAAAAATCCGAAGGCCTGATTTTTTGCTTGGTTTTAAAGATTACTCTTTGATAATCTTTTCCGAAAACTCCTTCCCGTCTGCCATTTTCAGTTTCAGGATATAAACCCCGGCGTTGAGGTTTTCAACGTTGATGGTTGTTTGCTGAGACGTTTCAGGAAGCGTCTCTACAAGGCGCCCGTCGAGGGTGTACAATTCAACTGATTGGCAGTCGGCATCG
>LXOW01163281.1_pt1 | contig 13941 bp, 9 predicted proteins | sample 1368591 | NCBI WGS metagenome assembly LXOW01 (sample SAMN04884650, study PRJNA319009) | bovine gut metagenome | isolation source: Cow rumen | host: Bos taurus | place: Italy: Legnaro (PD) | collected 2014-07-09
GGAGAACGAGATAGAATACGTCATCTTCGACGACGAACTCACCGGCATGCAGCAGCGCAACATCGAGAAGGTGATTGCGTGCAGCGATGTCATAGACAGGACGTCCCTGATCCTGGAGATCTTTGCCCAGCGGGCCAAGACCTCCTACGCCAAGATGCAGGTGGAGCTGGCGCATTACAACTACATGCTCCCGCGCCTGGCCGGCATGTGGACGCACCTTGAGCGGCAGCGCGGCGGCATGGGTACCCGAGGCGGTATGGGTGAGACCCAGATAGAGATTGACCGCCGTATCGTAAAGCAGCGAATTTCCAAGTTAAAGGAAGACCTGAAGAAAGTCGACAAGCAAATGGCCACGCAAAGGGGCAATAGNNACTACCGTCAGAAAGGTCGTCATCGAGAACGTACCCTTCCTCCTGAGCGATACCGTAGGATTCATCCGCAAGCTCCCCACACAGCTGGTGGAGGCCTTCAAGAGCACCCTGGACGAGGTCCGCGAGGCCGATGTCCTGGTACACGTGGTGGATATCTCCCATCCGGGCTTTGAAGAGCAGATGGAGGTGGTGGAAAGGACCCTCCGGGAGATTGGCGCCGCCAACAAGCCCGTGTACGTGGTCTTCAACAAAGTGGACGCCTACACCTACGAGCCCTACGACGAGTTCTCCCTTACGCCCAAACAGCCCGTCAACCGCACGCTGGAAGAGCTGAAGAGCAGCTGGATCGCAGAGGAAAAGACCCCTTGCATCTTTATTTCGGCCCGTGAGAAGATTGGCATAGAAAAACTCCGCAACGACCTTTACAAGATTGTTGCGGAGATTCATGCGGGGCGTTACCCCTTCAATAACTTCCTCTGGTAATCAGAAGGCGTATCCCAAGCCGATACAGATTGTATTGCCCAGGACCTGGTTGGCCGTGAGCCAGCTGGCGTCAATGTGGAAGCCGGCAAACTTGACACCCAGGCCCAAAGAGGCGTAGGTGGGAATCGGGGCGTTGCCGCTGCCCACGTGGAAACCGGCACGTACAAAGACCATGTCGTTCCAGGCGTACTGGGCACCAAGACCCGCGCCAATACCGCCTACAAAGAAGTAATCAAAGTCTGCGGCAACATCCACGGCGCTCTTTCCAAAGCCGGCGGTGTAGCCTACGCCAGCCTTTGCAGAGGACGGAAGGGCGTAAGAGGTTTCACCGCTCTTGACAGGCGTTCCCAGGGAGGCAACACCAACTGTAGCCTTGAGGCCGCCTTTAGCAAACATCACAAAGGCGTCTCCGGCAAAGGCGGAATACTTGGCATCGGCCGCCAGCGTACTGTTGGCAAACTTGGCGTTTACACCAACGGACAGGAAGTCCGTAATGGCAAAACCCACACCAAGGCCCGCAACAAGGTCAGAAGGAACAAAAGTGCTCCCGGCCTTTCCGCTTGCATCATAGGTTGTATATCCCTGGCCCACCTGATAGGCGCCAAGAACGTTAAGACCCAGCCGTTTTCCTATCTTGATGCCTCCCAGGACGTTGATATTGGTGCTTTTGGCGCCGCCCGGAGCCCACATCTGATAGGATGCGGTAACGTCACTTCCCGTAAACGGAACGGCGGCGGGGTTGTACAGGCCGGAAACGGCCTCTATTCCGCCCATGGCGCTCGTTTTGGCGTCCCGGTTGATGCGGAGGAAGGGCAGGGCTGCGGAGGTCTGTGCAGAGGCAATAACGGGCAAAAGAGCCACCGCCAAGGTGAGAAGTATATTCTTTTTCATAATCATTTACTTTTTGACGATGGTTTGCTTGTACTCTTTTCCAGAATAGGTAACGATAAGGGTATAGACACCAGGAGCCACACCGGAGAGATCAATGGTCGCCGGTTCAAAGGCACTGGCCTGCACGGTTCCTTCATATACCTTTCCTCCCGTCGCTGAGAGCAGCTTCACGTCCATACTTACCGGCGTATTCTCCGGATTGGTGATAGACAGGACGCTGGTAACCGGATTGGGATAGGAGACAATCACAACATCTGCGCTGCGAACAAGGACTTTGAAGGTCAGGACGGCCGTAAGGCCCTTGGCATCGGCTCCCGTGAGGGTAACCTCCGTCATGCCATAACCCAGCGTGGTTCCATACAAGGTATTCTCCTGCTGGTTTAAGTTCAGGACGGATTTGTTGGCGATATTAATGGAATACCTGAGCGTCTCTCCATCCGGGTCCTGGATAAATTCGTCCATTTCCAGGGTGAACTTTTCTCCCGTATTATTGAAAACCATATTCTCGACGTTCTTGATAACCCGAGGAGGCTGGTTTTCCAAGATGGTATAAGGAATGGAAAGGGAGGTGCTCACTCCATACTCGTCCTTGGCCACAACCGAAGCCGTGTACGAGCCAGGGGTAGCGGCTTTACCCGTAAGGGTGAGGATATAGCTATTCTCTCCGGACTGCGTCCATTGATCGGCCTCGCTGCCGCTGGTAAATACTATGGTCAGGGTATGGCCGTCGGGATCATAGACGGAATAAGGGATATCTATGATCTGGTGAGCCCGAACCTTATAGTCTCCGGAATAAGAAGTGGTAATGACCGGAGGATTGTTCTTTTCCGTCTTAACCTGCTTTACCGGAGAAAGGGCCGAGAAGTTATGACCATAATCATAGCCAGCCAGGGCCACATTATACGTGGTTTCAAACTCCAACTTGGGAAGACGGCCGGTAACGTCATCCCCTACGCTCAGCTCATCGGTAGTAATAACCGCGGTTTTAACATTCTCTGGCGGAGAAGCGGGATTAATGCCGGCTAGGCTTCCTTCGCTGGCAAAGAGAACGTAGCCAGAAGCCGCTTCTCCTACGGAGTTACCCGTAACCTTCCATGTAAAATCTACGCTATTGGAAACGGGGGTTACCGTATAGGTAGATACGGCTTGAGGGGCATCTGCGCTACCATACAGGAAAGAACCCAAAGCGTCCACGAGAGGGCCGATATTAGCTCCCATCGGAAGAATATTCGGGTTGGCGCCTTTCAGAAGACGCTCCTTGAGCATATCGGCGGTAAAGCCGGGACCGCCAAAATGAGAAACGATCAGGGCGGCGACACCACTTACATGGGGGCAAGCCATAGAGGTTCCTGAAGCATTGGCGTACTGGTTACCAGGGGTTGTACTGCGAACACTGACACCCGGGGCGGCAATGTCAACCCAGTCCCCATAATTGGAGAAATTGGCTCGTTTACCATCAGAATCTATGGCTCCCACGGCAACAAATGCCTCATAACTTCCGGGAGGGCCGTATGGAATGGCGTCATTTCCAGCTGCAAAGATAACAACGCCACCCTTCATAGGAGATGTGGAAAGCTGATTACCGTCATTGTCGCAGCCGGCATATTTGATAAAGTAGTCGTATGCGGCCTTTTCTGCAGAACTAATCTTCAGGTTTTTGGCCCGTTCCAGCTCTTCGGCGTCAATTTGTCCATCGTAGTTGGTATCCAAAACGTAACCCCAGCTGTTCTGAGAGATAACGGCACCGTGGTCTGCAGCCCACTTTGCGGCGCCGGGCGTGTCTGCAGAAATACCCGGGTAACGATCCTTGTCTTCCGAAAGCATTTCACAGGACATAATCTTTACGCCGGCAATGCCTTTGGCAGCGTCGCCGCCAGCTATGCCGCAACCGCCCTTTCCGTTGTTATTCAAAGCCGCAATGGTACCGGCAACATGCGTTCCATGGGGGTCTGCGTCAATGACGTAGCCTCCAGTATAGAAGTTCTTACTTCCATTGGGACCTCCGGCCAGGACGTTAGCAGCCAAATCCTCGTGATCAAGATCTACACCCTGGTCCATCACGGCAACGATAACCTTGGAATTACCTGTAGAATAATGGCTCCAAACCTTTTCTACATTAATATCAACCCCTTTATGGGTGGTGTTGATATAATGCCACTGGTTAGACAGCATGGGGTCATTGAAAACGGCCTTGCTTTGAATCTGGCGCTGTCCCTCTACAAACTCAACACCCGGAACATTTTCAAGGGAATAAGAGGCTTTGGTAAGAGACTGGGAAGGATTGTAAACCACCTTGTACCAGCGATGCAAGCCCTCGCGGCGGGTGCGCTCTTCAAATTCCCCGGCATCCGGAAACAGGCGGGACATGGAAACAACACCCAGCTCCTCCATGAGGCTGTTGAGGCTGCTGCTCTTGGTCTGCATCATGCCTGCTTCCAAGTCTTTTTCTATAACCTGGGAAAAATCCTCCGTAACATAAGCGTAGGCAACGCCCGGAACAAAGACCCCTTCTTCCTGGTTGGCAAGCGGAGAAAGCTCCACGGGCTCCATTAACTCTTCTTCCTGAACGGGGATGGTCTTAGCGCAACCCACCATCAGAAGGGGGCATAAAAGCCCCATTATCCATTGTTTTCTCATGAGTTTTTATTTTAGATTGTCGGCAAGAAAATCTCCCACTTTCTGGAGATCCGGAACCTTGTTCCATTTAATCTTATTCTCTTTAAAGAAGACCTTTGCAGCTTCATTATCCAAGCCGGGGACTTCCATGACAGCTTTCTTTGTTGCCAGGATTTTACGGCCTTTGACAAACAGGTACTTTTTGTTAATGAGGTTTAAAACCTTTCCGTTGTCCTTATTGAGCTTGAGCTCCATGTGATTGATATTCTGGCTGGAGTTGGTGCCACCAATTCCTTCCAGTGAGCTCAAAGCCGTGGTACCAATGGTGGTAGAGGAAGAACCATACGCTCCTCCTGTCTCATTAAGGGCGGCATAGTTAATTTCGTTATCCTCCAGGACAAGGCTCTTATCGCTCTTGGAGAGAACCTTTAGCATCTCTCCGGCGGCGTTCTGGTAAATATCCGAGCCAATCCGCACAGAGGCTATTTCCATCATATTAGCGACCTTAATATACGCGCCCTCAATAAAATGAAGCTTTTTGTCTACCAGGTTGATATTATACTTCCCCGGCTTTTCCTTGCCACCTACCCACAGAATCACGCCATCCTGAAAATCATCATACACATAGGGCCAGGAGGACGTGGGCTCATACTGGGCCTGGGCCAAAGTTGCGCTTGCAAAAAGACCAGCAAGCAGGATCATCACTCTTTTCATATTAAAAAAGTCTTTGTTCTTTCAATATTATCTTTGATTAAAGCGAGTAAAATTAATAAAAAAAAACAGCACCGTCAAGTGGCGGTGCTGTAGAAAAGAGGGACTTAAGTGTTATTTAGCAATAAAGTCTTTATGAACAACATTCACGTTCTTCTTTGCCGGAGACTTGGGAGAAAGTCTTGAGGCTTGCGCTTCTACTTCTTCATCGGGAATATCATAGTCGTCGCTGGTCTTTTCAAGGGTAGATCCGGCATCATACCAACCCCATGTTCCAAGACCATTGAGATAAACACGCAGGTCTTCGTTCTGAACAAGTTTGCCCTCTTCCTCTTGGAAGAACGTATAATTATCGTAACCAGTGCTGAAAATGATCACGTAGCCCTCCCACTGATAATCGGGATGGGCGCCCTCACCCTCATACTCAAACTCCACATCTAAAATGCCCGTGTGGACATTAAACGTCCCGTAATGGGTAGTATTATAGCTTTCAAAAGCGGGAAGGGTTTCTGCGCAGGGATTATTCTTAAAGAGGCCATAAATCGCCACATTGCGATCCTTATAGTACTCTTCTTGATCCGGATCTTCAAACGGCTCTCTGGGGGCAATGACGACCCCTTCGGTCGTAAACGGACCATGGTTGTACCACTGGCCGGTATAGGTGTACGTTCCGTAGAAATCTGACAATTTATAACCGTAAGAGTACAAGTAGCCCACCTCAAAGGCGTTGTTAGTATTACCATAGATATCCTGAATAGCACCTTCGTCAATGTTAATCTTAAAGATATCGCCGCCGGTAATATCAACATCGTCCGGGTAATAAACCACAATCGCATTCTCCTCATCATCGTACTCCCAATCATAATCATTCTCAAGGTTATAAACTGTCGTAATAACCTTCGAGTCACTGGAGCAGATAACGGTCATAGTTGCCGTGGCATTTTTGACAATCTCATAGAACTCCGTTCCCTCAGGAATTCCGAAAAGAAAATGATCTTCGGTAGGAAGAGCGATTTCTTTTTCCTCGTCATACTCCAGGTCAAATGCCTTCGTGGAAACGCGGCCATAAAAGCCACCAAATCCAAGCTTGCCCTCCTGTGTGAGTCCCGTGAGGTGCGTGCGTATGGGGCAGGGGTTGCCAACGGCATCAACAAAGGCTCCGGCAGGATAACCGATGGTGTAGTAAGCGCCGGCGGGCAGCGGATTGGTTCCGTCCAGCGTTACGGTGAAGGTGGCGGTAGCGCCATTGACGGCAACATCTACCTTGGCTTCACCTACCTTGCCATCAAATACGAGCTTGGGGTTTTTAGGGTCCGTCTTGTCAATAATGGCCGTGTTATATGCATAGTAGTAAGCCGTAGCAGGCTTAGTAGCATCGTAGGTAACGTCTTCGGAGAAAGCAACGGCCAATACGTTTTCCTTCTTGGTGGGAGTCCCCGGTGTAGGGGTGCCTTTATCGGTAGTAAGGAAGCTCTTGACTGCGACGGTACCCACAACACCGGTAGTGCTGCCGGCAACGGCGTACACCTGATAGGTGGTGTTGGGTTCCAAGTCTTCCAACTCTACGGTGGTAGAGCCAGAAGTAGCGTACTTCACCAGGCCATTGGCTACAGAGTTGTACTTGTTGGCATACAATGCTTCGGGATCCAGCTCCTCGGCTTCGTCGCTTTCGTCAATCACGTAAGCGTAGTAATTGGCTGCGCCTTCCGGAGCAATAGTCACCGTGGCCGTAAAGTCTGTTATTTCAGACACGGAAATAGCTACATTAGGAGCAGATACCACCTCATCCACGTGAGAATCATCATGTGGAACAGTCTGGCAGGAGAACACCACAAGGGCGGCTGCAACTGCTGCAAGATAAGTATATACTTTTTTCATAAGGCTCTCAAATTATTTTTTTACCAACGTGAACGGAGGCATAAAGTAATCACCAACACCACCGGCACCCTTGATATAGGCAATTAAACCATAGTCCTCACAGACATATCCTGTAGGAGTCTTCACGAGCGTAATAGATGCCACATCGAATAACACATATTCGCTATCCATGGCATAAATCATAAAGTTATTGCCGTTGGAATAGGTGTAACCTGTGTCTGCAGGCAGCGGGATAACAATCGTTGAAAGATCCTTGGAAACCTGTCCAATCAGATGAACCTTTCCTCCAGAACCAATAAAGCTCTGGGTGGCAGGGAAGATATCATAGACATGGATAACACTTACATCGGTAGGATCCTTTTCCAGAGTAATCGTAGCCGAACCATTTACAACATATTCACCTAAGATAGCGGACAGCGGGTGATCCAAATCGTTAATGGTGAACTTGCAAACCTTGTTGGATCCCATGTTTATATCATTGGATCCGGTCAGTTCAAGGTAAATCACTTTGTCACCGGTGTAACCTGCTTCTCCTCGAACGGGAATAATCTCCAGTTCAATATAAGCCGTTCTTGCATCGTTGTCAAAAGAAAGCACAGCGCTGGGATCAACCAGATTGAAGTGCGTTCCTTCTACGGCGGTGGAGTTCTCTACATCAACGCTGTAGGTGACAGTGGTTGCAATAGGGTCGATGCTGGCAATAGTCACAGGAATCTTGACTATACCGGCCTCTTCCGTTGCAGACATAGAGGCTTTATCGAAAGCAGCGAAGGAATCGGCCGGATTAAATACCGGACGCTGATTCAGCTTTCCACAGGAGGCCACAGCAATGAGGGTTGCACTAGCCAGAATGATAGTCTTATATAATTTCATAAAGCGTTCCTCCTAAATTAAATACCATATCCATCGTTCTGCACCAGATTCTTGTTCACGGTGAACTCACGGGCAGCAATAGGCGTAGCCCAACGATAGTCACCAGCCTTGATCTCGGTGGGAATGGAAGTTCCGGATACGTCGGTACGGGTCATGTCGCGGCCAGTACGGGCCAGGTCAAACCACAGGTGGGCTTCCCAAGCGAATTCCTTGGCGCGCTCCAGATAAACATTGGCAAGGGTGGGAGTAAGCGGGGTTGCACCACGGTTGTTGGCAATGGTTGCCAAATCATCAGCGGCGCTGGCACCAGTCACGGTTGCTCCGTTAAGGATGGCCTCGGCGCGGGTCAGGTACATCTCGGACAGACGCAGCACAATCACGTTGGCGGCATCAATAGAGCTGAGACCCTTACCATAATACTTCATGGTGAAAAGACCGTTTCCATCAGGGTCAGGGGAGACCAGAGACTTACGGACATCACCATCCTCGTAGAGGTTATACAGATCGGCAGAGGCGCCGCAGTCTCCATAGCCATTATAGCTGGTCATACCACAGACGTTCTCGTTACCGGTACCGTAGCTCTGGGTGGTATTGCAGAACACCTCGAAAATAACTTCGCCTTTGGAGCGGGTTTGCTCGGTCCAGACGCAGCCGGTTCCAAACTTCACCTTATCAGCCGTCCACATGGTGTACTTCTGAGAGTTGATGACTTTGGTAGCATAATCGGCGGCTTTCTGCCACTGCTGGGAGTACAGATATGCACGGCTCAGAAGGGCCTGAATAGCGGTGAGGCTAACCTTGGCGTAAGGATCGGAACCACCGGCACGGGTGTAGTTGGGATCGATGATTCTTTCGGCTTCCAGGAGGTCGTCGATGATCTGAGCATAGGTTTTTACTACGGTTTCACGGGCGGGCTGATCCAGAGGGTCGGACTTAAGGATTACGGGAACACCCAAAGTATACGGCTCGGAGGTGGCAGTAGCAGCAAAGTAGTAAGGCATAGCGTAGGTACGGACCAGGTCAAAGTGAGCCAAGGCACGCAAGAATAGGCATTCTGCCTTCAGGTTATCCATGTCGGCTTCGGAGGCATCAATATCAAGATCCTCAGATTCCAACTTGTTGATAACGGAATTAGCGCTCAGAATCACGTAGTAGGCCGTGCCCCAAAGGGGTTTGGCGGTATTCTGGGTATAGTGAACAGCATACTCATCTGTGTAACGACCAGAGGTATATTTGGGAATCTGGGTCCAGCGTTTGCCGTTCATGGTCTGCATCTCGTTTGAGAGGATAAAGTTGGCGCCATACCAGTTGGTAGAAGCCAGGGGAGCATAAGCACCTGCCGTTGCCATATCCAAACCCTCAAAAGTGGAGAGGGTAAGAACATCACTTTGGGCCAGCTTGGGTGCTTCTTCCAGGAAGTTCTTTCCGCAGCTTACAAGAGCCAGGGCAGAAATAGCGATGATGATATATTTTTTCATAATCATTCCTATTAGAAAGTTAACTCGATACCACCGACGAGGGACTTGGTGAGAGGATAGGCACCGGAAGTGATACCGTTCACACCCTGCTCGGGATCCCAGAAGTCTACATTGTTAAAGCAGTAGAGGTTAAGGCCGCTGACATAGACCTTCAGATTGTTGATATGAATCTTCTTGGTCCATTTCTGAGGCAGCGTATAAGAGAGGGTGACATCCTTGATGCGCAGATAGCTGCCATCCTGGAGCCAACGATCGTTGTACCAGTCATCGGAACCGGAAGTATTACCGGCAACAGGCTTGGGATCGCAACCGGTATCACCGGGCTTCTTCCAGTAATTAAGAGCACTGGCAAACTGGTTCATATCCATCTGAGCACCGTCGGAGTGGAGGTAGTGATTTTCGTTCCAGGTGAGAACTTTCTGGCCAGCCTTGAATTCAAAGAAGGCGGAGAAGGCCAATCCTTTCCACTGGAAAGAAGTATTGAAACCACCAACAATCTTAGGTTCAGGAGAACCGGCATAGTAACGACGAGCCTTGGCGTAAGTGCTGGTAAGCGAGCCGTCCTCGGCAACCCACAGGGGTTCACCGTTGGAAGGGTTCACGCCATAGTAGTCATACAGATAGTAGGTATACATACCCATACCCACAACCTGACGGGTGCTGGTACCCAGGAACTCATCTCCACCCAGATCAAGGATGGTGGTCTTATTGTGGGCAATGTTACCGCCAATGCTCCAGAGCATATCGGGTTTGGAAATGATATCGTAGTTGAGCTGGAACTCAATACCTGCGTTCTTCATGGAACCTACATTGGTGAAGATGGAGGAGAAGCCGGAGGTCTGAGGAATCTGCTTGGTGAGGAGGAGGTCAACGGTCTTACGGTTGTAGACGTCGATACTACCATTGAGACGGTTCTTAAAGAAACCAAAGTCCAAACCAACGTTCCAAGTAAGGTTGCGCTCCCAAGAGAGCTGACGGTTCTCAATCTGGGAAGGACGATAACCAGAGATATCATTGTAGATGGTAGCGCTGTACAGACCATAGGACTGATAGGCGGAAATACCATTATTACCATTGACACCGTAACTCACACGGAGTTTCAGGAGATCAACGTTCTTGACATTCCGGAGGAACTTCTCGTTGGTGGCGTTCCAGGAAGCGGAGGCCGACCAGAAGGTACCCCATTTGTTGTCGGCTCCGAACAGGGAGGATCCATCCATACGGATATTGGCCTGAACGAAGTAACGGTTGTCAAAGTTGTAGTCTGCAATACCGAAGAAAGAGAGCATGGTCTCACGGGTTTCGGAATAGGAAATCTCAGTCTTGGACTGATCCAGAGCAGACAGGAAGTAAGGCATGTCCGGATTAGCCTCAGGGGTGTAGTTCAGACGGGACTTTGAAGAATAAGACATTGCTTCCTGACCCACGACGGCGCGGACAGAGTGATAACCACCGAAGATATTGGCATAGGTGGCGGTGTTGGAAGTGGTGAGCTGAATCAGTTCGCGGCTCTGCTCTTCCAGCTGATAGGAATAGTCAGGATCGTGAGCCATGGGGCTGTAGAAAATACGGGCATTCACGAAGAACGTCTCCATGGAGTTCTTGGTTTCCAGATCCAGACCTTTAACAGGGGACCAACGCAGATTGGCCGTACCGTTAATGTGCCACATCTTATCCCACTTATCGTCATAATCGGCAGAAGCACGGGCATTCTCACCGGAATTGACGTTGGGGTTAGTTACAAATTCACCCTTGTCGTTATGAGTGGCTTCCCAAGGCAACCAGCCCATACCGGACCACAGAGGGTTGGCATACTGGAGGCTCTGCATGGGAACGTCACGCTGATTGGAATAAGCGAGATTAAAGCGAACACCCATTTCGAGGTTGTTGAGAAGCTTGTAAGAAGCATTCACACGGCCCTGGAGTTTCTCAAAGTCCACGCCATAGAACACACCTTCACTCTTCTGGTAAGACATGGAGGAATAAAACTTTGCGCGGGCGTTACCACCACGGGCGCCGATTTCATATTCCTGGAGGTTACCAACACGGGTAAAGTCTTCCAGAGCATTATAAATTTTACCGTTAAGGATAGAAAGCGGGCGATAGTAGGCACCACTAGGATCATCCGGATCCATACCGGCATTGGTGATGGCGTCACGCTGCCAGGTAAGGAGTTCCTTGGCGTTCATCATGCGGAAACCGCTATCGGAGTGAAGCCAGTTGACACCGTATTTGGCGCGGGCCGTGAACTGGGAATGTCCCTCGCGACCGCTCTTGGTGGTTACCAGGATAACGCCATTGGCGGCACGGGAACCATAAGCAGCAGCGGCGGCAGCGTCCTTCAGAACGGTGATGGACTCGATGTCATTAGGGTTCAGAGAGGTAAGGGCGCTGGAGCTCTGAGCATTACCTTCCATATTCATAGGGCCGGTAACCACAGGAATGCCGTCGATAACCCACAGAGGAGCGTTGGAGGCATTGATGGATCCGTTACCACGGATACGAATGAAGGTGTTAGCACCAGGCTGACCGGAGTTGGCGGAAATGGCCACACCGGCGAGCTTACCCTGCAGGGCATTTTCTACAGAAGTTACAGGGGCCGAAGTGAGGGTTTCGCCCTTCACGGAAGAGACGGAACCGGTAACGGCCTCACGCTTCAGAGTACCATAAGCCACAACAACAACGTCTTCCAGAACCTGGGAATCCTCCTCGAGAACAAAATCGATGGAGGTACGGCCGTTAATGGAAGCATTCTGTTCCTTGTAGCCAATGATAGATACTACCAGAGTACCTTTAGAAGGAGCATTAAGGGAATATTTACCCTCAAAATCTGTGCTGACTCCTTGTGTGGTTCCCTGCACATAGACAGCAGCTCCGGGAAGCGGGTTTCCGCTTTCATCCTTCACAGTACCGCTCACACGGACGTTCTGGGCAAAACCCAGCACACCAATGAACAGGAATGCAGCTGCCGAAAGAACAAGCTTAATTCTTTTCATAAGCATTAGAACTAGTTAAACATAAATATTGATACAAAACGTATTTGCTTGCATCGAATACACTACAATAAGCCCTTAAAGAAAGGAAACTTGGCTGCAAAGAAATAAAAACAATTTCAATTTTGCAAGCCCTTTTATAGATTAAATTCTATGATTTAGCAATGATTAACCGTTAATTAAAAGTTTTTTCTATCAAATAATCCCCACTAGAGGTTAATAATTGTGATTATTTAATACCTGTAACTTATAATTAGTAAGTAGAATTTTTTTTTATTAAAAATTACGTTTTTTTTCTGGATTCCCTATGCGCGCGTATACGTCCGTATACAATCTATAATAAGAATCGCGACCCCGAAGAGCCGCGATTCCATAGTGTAATCAATTTAGCTTACTCACTAAAACGGGCCTTCAAATACTCGCGGTTCAGGCGGGCAATGTGGTCAATGGTTACGTGCTTAGGACACTCCATTTCACAAGCGCGGGTATTGGTACAGTTACCAAATCCCAGCTCGTCCATCTTGGCCACCATGGCACGGGCACGACGGGCGGCTTCCGGTCTTCCCTGCGGCAGCAGGGCCAGGGAGCTCACGCGGGCAGCCACAAACAGCATGGCCGAACCATTCTTACAAGTAGCTACACAGGCACCGCAGCCTACGCAGGCAGCAGCATCCATGGAGAGTTCTGCATCATCGTGCGGAATCAGGATAGTGTTGGCATCCTGGGCACTGCCGGCACGTACGGTAATGAAACCGCCGGCCTGCATGATTTTATCAAAGGCGGACCGGTCTACCATCAAGTCTCTGATAACCGGGAAAGCGCCGCTGCGCCAAGGCTCCACGGTAATGGTGGCACCGGGTTTGAAATGACGCATGAACAGCTGGCAGGTGGTTACCTGGTCGTCCGGACCGTGGGCACGGCCATCTACATACAGGGAACAGGCACCGCAGATACCTTCACGGCAGTCGTGGTCAAAGGCAATGGGTTCAATTCCCTTGCGGATAAGCTGATCATTGAGGATATCCAGCATTTCGAGGAACGATGCATCTTCCTCCACATCCGTAACGTGGTAGGTCTCGAAATGGCCTTTTGCTTTGGCGTTCTTCTGACGCCATACTTTCACATTATATTCCATAATCGGGATTAGTCTTTATAGTTACGGGTGACAATCTTGATATTCTCGTACACGAGATCTTCTTTGTGCAGCTCAGGTTCTACACCCTCGCCCTTGTATTCCCAGGCGGCCACATACATGAAGTTTTCGTCGTCACGCTTGGTTTCGCCTTCTTCGGTCTGCATTTCCTCGCGGAAGTGACCGCCGCAGGATTCCCTGCGGTTAAGGGCGTCACGGGCCATCAGTTCACCAATATCAAAGAAATCTACCAGACGCAGGGCTTTTTCCAGTTCCTGATTCACCTCGTTGTTGGTTCCGGGTACGCGCACCGTCTTCCAGAATTCTTCCCGCAGTTTGCCAATCTCTTCAATGGCTTTCTTCAGGCCGGCCTCGTTACGGGCCATACCTACATATTCCCACATGATGTGACCCAGCTTCTTGTGGATGCTGTCCACCGTTTCCGTACCCTGGACGGCGAAGATCTTGGCAATGCGCTCTTCAACCTTCTTTTCGGCCTCTGCAAATTCAGGGGC
>LXOW01180201.1_pt2 | contig 13941 bp, 11 predicted proteins | sample 1368591 | NCBI WGS metagenome assembly LXOW01 (sample SAMN04884650, study PRJNA319009) | bovine gut metagenome | isolation source: Cow rumen | host: Bos taurus | place: Italy: Legnaro (PD) | collected 2014-07-09
GCAGGCATCGACGAGGCCCGTGTACAGATGGAAAATGCCAAGAAGGACTATCAGCGGTTTGAGCAACTGTTGCAGAAAGATGCAGTTACCCGCCAGCAATACGACAATGTCAAGGCCCAGTATGAGGCTGCCAAGGCTCGCTATGAGGCCGCCCGCAATCGCCAGCAGGCCACCAGTCAGGTGCTTGGTGAACAACAGCAACGCTTAGGACAATCTACAGCTGGTGAATCAGTAGCCGAGGCACAGGTTAATCTGGCACGACTGAATCTGAGTTATACCGTTGTTGTGGCTACTTGCGACGGTGTGATGGGACGCAAGGATATCCATGTCGGCCAACTGGTCCAGCCTGGCATGCTGTTGGCCCGTATTGTGGACGATCGTCAAGTGTGGGTGGTAGCCAACTACCGTGAAACGCAGTTGAAGCACATCAAAGTGGGCAATCAAGTAGAGTTTACTGCCGATGCTGTACCAGGGGTGACGTATCAAGGCGAGGTAGAGTCGATAGCCGCTGGTACAGGCTCTGCTTTCTCCCCAATCCCCGTAGATAATGCCACGGGCAACTTTGTAAAAGTAGAGCAGCGTGTGCCTGTGCGCATCAAAGTGACTACCGACAATGCTGACGATGTGGCTCGTCTGCTGGCGGGTCTGAATGTAGAAACGGAGGTGATGTACTAATGGGGTTCAATCCGAACCAAGGGTTCTCGATGCCCATGTTCAATCCTTGGGTACCTGAGAAAGTGCGCCCTTGGATATACTTGCTCTTCGCGCTTTTCTTCCAGTTGTCGAGCGGTGTCTATTTTGGCAGTCTGCAGCAGATGGTTGGTGCTACGGGATTCACTCGTGAGGACATGGTGATGGTAGCGATGTTCGGCGTGGTGGGTGTCAATATGCCCTTCCCGTTCTTGTTCCGCTACAAACTGCGCTTCACCAATCAGCAGTTGCTCATCAATGCCGCCTGCATAATAGCTGCGTGCAATCTGCTGACATTGTGGCTCATCAGTAGCGATTTTGGCGAGTGGCGATTGCCGTTGCTTTGCGCCATTAGTTTTGTGGCAGGCTACTTCAAACTGTGCGGCACTTTCGAGTGTTTCTCGAATATCCGTCTGTGGCTCTCGCCTAAGCAGGATTTCGGTATCTTCCTACCCAGCATCTATATTGTCATCCTCACCAGCATGTCGCTCAGCAGTTGGATTGATCAGCAACTTATCATGATCTACGACTCGTGGCAGATGATGCATTGGCTTACCATCGGGATGATGCTCGTGATAGTCCTTGTGATTTATACTTGTACTCATCCTTGGCGCATGATGCCCCACCAGGTGCCCCTTATCTCGCTCGACTGGCTGGGTTGCTTCTTGGCATCTGCTTGTATGCTGGAGGTCATCTGGTTATTCAACTACGGTGAATACTATCATTGGTATGACAGCACGTTATGGTGTGCGGTGCTCTGTATGCTGCCCCTCACCATTCTCATTACTATAGGTCGCTTGACGCATATCCGTCACCCGTATCTGGAGCCGTGGATATTCCGTCGCTGGCGGTTATATCCTATCCTAGGCATGTTTCTTGTTGCCGAGGTGATGAACGCTACACCGCAAGTGCTACAGAACACACTCACTGGCGGAGTGCTCGGTTGGGGATTCACCACCACGTCGCAGTTCTCGCTACTCGAGATACTGGGCTATGTCAGCGGTTGTGCATTTACCATCCTATGGGGCAAAGAGACGCCAAAATGGGGACCACTCCCCCGTCTGGGTTTCAAGTACACACGCCTGCTCACCGTGGGTTTTGCCTGTCTGCTCGCCTATCAGGTATTGATGTATTTCTACGTCTCGCCTGTGCTCAATCTGGAAAGGATGTGGCTGCCCACCTTCTTGCGCACATTTGGCTACAGCATCTTCTTTGCCACGATGACGCTCTACCTGAAAGACCTCATCGAGTTCCCCTTCTTCTTTCATGCGCTCACCATCTCAGGCTTCATCCGCAACGGTGTTGCTGAGTCAATGTGTTCAGGCATGTATAGCTACGGCCTGCGCCGTCAGATAGCCGATACGCTCAACCGAGGTCTGCACACCGACTATCAGAGCATCCTCATGGTGGCTGTTAAGGAGATGTTTGGCATGATGTGCATCGTCGGCATCATCGTCTTGCTGCTCATGCTGCTCTACGATGTCCAACCCGTGCGTAGCACCATGAGCAAGATGCCGAAACTGAAAAATCTGGGCAATATCATCGTCAGGCAGTTGCATGGCAAACAAATGTTAAATACGGTTCTTCATCCATCTTAAAAAATCGAAAAAGTGATGCTCCGTAGCGTTCGTAAGATCGACTTTTTTTGTTAATTTTGCATAGTAATTTTAACTTTAAAGTATCACTTAAACGAAAGAGATTATGTCAAAAACTGTAGAAATTCAGATTGAGAAGAGTCGTGGCCTCGTGGAAGGCCTGCGCCGTCATGTCAAGGAAATGGGTGAACGTGGCGTCACCAACGATGAGATCAACGCAATGGAACAGGCCGTCAAGGAACTGGAGGCCGTCAACGCCGAGGTGGACAGTATTCGTGAACAGCTCACACCAACGGTGGCCAAACTGAAGGTCGCAATGGATTGTGTAAAGGAGGCCTACTCTGAGAAGAAAAAAACTCTGAAGGGCTACTACCCGCAAGAACGCTGGATGGACTACGGCGTGCCCGACAAGCGCTGACACATTTTTGCAAAAAACGTAATAAGGGAGCAGTAACAATCACTGCTCCCTTAATCGAATATATTCAAAAGAGAATCTATGGCAAACCCCCTGTGAGCCCTATTCTTACCATACCAAGGCGCGCTTCTCCTTGGGGATGAACATCTTGTCGGTGGGCTGGATGTTGAAGGCGTCATACCAGCTGTCAATCATCGGCAGGGCGGCATTCACGCGGAAAATGTGTGGTGAGTGTACATCGCTGTTGACGGCTCTGGCGAGGAACTCAGGAGTAATATTGCTGGCCCAGAGGCGAGCGTAGGCCAGATAGAAGCGCTGAGCAGGGGTAAAGCCGTCGATGGTGCTCAGAGGTTCCTGCTTCATGCGGTTCTCAAAGGCACGATAGGCCACCTGAATACCACCGTTGTCACCGATGTTCTCGCCCAGGGTCTTCTGACCGTTGACAAAGAGTCCGGGCAGAGCCTCCTGCTTTGAGAACCATTCGGCGAGAACCTTCGTTCGCTCATCATACTTGGTCTTGTCTTCAGCAGCCCACCAGTTCTTCAGATTACCATCCTTATCGTACTGACAACCATGATCGTCGAAGCCATGGCTCATCTCATGACCGATGACGGCTCCAACAGCACCATAGTTGCAGACATAGTCGGCCTCAGGATCGAAGAACGGAGGCTGCAGGATGGCAGCGGGGAAGTTGATGCTGTTGAACATCGGAACATAGCAGGCATTTACCGTCTGTGGAGAGAATGGCATAATGGTCTTATCCACGGGCTTATGCCAATACTTACGTATCATGGCTGCACGTGACTCCAGTGTGATGCGGATAAAGTTTTCTACGAGGTTCAGATCCTCGCGGATGTCAATGAACTTCTCCATATCTTCCCACTTGTTGGGATAACCTACGTTGATATGCATGGCATGCAGCTTCTCCAGGGCCTTGGCCTTGGTGGAGTCGCTCATCCAGGTATTATCCTTCAGACGATCCTCGAAGGCCTGCTGCAGGTCTTTCACCATACGATAGGCACGCTGCTTGCTGGTTTCGGGGAAATATTCTGCCACATAGAGTTTACCAATAGTCTCCTCCAGATTATCATCGATTTCGGCGACGGCACGCTTCCAGCGGGGTTTCTGTTCCTGTATGCCATTAACGGCCTTTGAGTACTCAAATAGACGGTCAGTGAAGTCATCACTCAGGTATTCACAGTAGGCTTTGACGACACACAATTCCATATAGGCCTTCAAATCCTCGACACTTGTCTCGGCCAGCAGTTTCTCCACCTCATGCAGTGGCTCCAGTTCACTCACGTTCACCTGGTCGATATCTTTCGGATAGTTGAGGGCGTCGCGATAGCCCACCCAGTCGATGCCCTTGAAATCCTGCAACAACTGCTCCCACGGCAGAATGTGGTTGGTCTTCATCGGGTCGCGCCTATCCACCTGGTTCAGCGTCTTGACACCAATTCTGTGCTCGATGGCCCATTCTGCCTGCATCATGCGCTCGGCATCGGCATCGCTGTTGCCCACCATCTTCAGAAGATCCTTATACAAACTTTTCTTGGCAGCCACTTCAGCCTTCTGCTGCTCGTTGGGATTGGCATAATATTCCTGAGCCAAAGTGGCACCCCCATGACCAGCGCTCATCATATACTCCGACGAGTTGAACGGATTCAGACTCAGGCTGATACCGTAGGGTGCTGTATTAAAGCCTTTGGCATCGAATGCAGCCATCAGCTTCAGGGCCTCTTCGCGAGTTTTGATGGCACGTACCTGCTTCAGGTAAGGCAGGATCGGCTCATAGCCCATCTTGTTACGCGCCACGCTGTCCATGTAAAGGCGATAGAGCGCACCGATCTTCTGCCCGTCGCTGCCCTGTGGCAGGTTCTTTTCATTAGCATACTTCATAATCAGTGCATTGATGCGCACTTCGTTCTGCTTCATCAGATCAACAAAAGCACCATTCATCGGGTACTCCTTGTCTATCGGGTTGTTCTTCAGCCACGAACCAACGGCATACTGCCAGAAGTCGTCACCGGGTTTCACACTCTCATCGAGATTCGCTCTAAAGTTCTGTGCCGCGCCAGCCATACTTACCAAGGCCAGTACAACGACCATCATTAATTTTTTCATCATTGTTTTATTAAATTATAGTATATTTTTAGTCTTAATGCTTTGCAAAGATAAGCAAAAGTTTGAATTACGTACAATAAAAACTTGTTTTTGCGAATTTTGGTGCTATTTTTGCATATTTTGAACTCTGTTTGCAAATTTTGTAACTCGTCGTTCATGGCAAAGAATATGGAAGAATAAGCGAACAGAGGAAGTACCGCTATAGCCAGACGTGCGGTCAGTCCACCACCGGCGGAGTGCCTTTAACTACACATGCGGGCGAGGAGGCCTATCAATGCCAAGTGGGCTGGATAATAAAAATAGAAGAACTTGCCAAGCCATTTACACCCGCCTCGCTGCCCGTTGTATAATGCCAGCAGCGGCACCACCAACCAGCATGCCAGGTGAACCATACCGTAAATTGGGCTGTGGAAAATGAAAAAGGCGACGGCATAGAGTGAAATAATCAGCATCAGCCACAGCATCTGCTTGTGGAAATTGCCACGACTTCTGCCCACCATGAGTATGGCCAGCGGGGCTGCGCAACTCCAGTCCGAGGTGAAGGTTAGCAGACAGGCAACAAGGGTGATAGCCACCTTCTGCCAGACAGCCAGCGGCATTCCCATCTTGCCTATCTGCAGCCTTTCCATATCCCAGACCTTGAGCAGAATTAAGCCCCACATGAGCGGCCAGGCGATACTCGTGGCATTGAAGAGCATGTTGTCGCAGGGATTATAACCCGACATATTGAAATAGCAGAATGCAAAATGGCTGACCACAGCCAGCACCATCAGGCGACGCAGGTAGCTTCGGTAGTCGTGGGTATGATAATAACCTTCAGCCACGAAGAAAATCATGATCGGTGCCGTCAGCCTGCCTATGATATGCAGAGATATCTGTAGCGGTGTCTCTGCCTGATCATAGGTCTCAATGCCCATCCATGCCAGATGGTCGATTGTCATGGTGATGATGGCAATCACTTTCAGCGCATTTCCACTTAGTCCCAATCCTGTTGTTGTCATAATCGGATACCGATAGAGGCATTGACGAACCAGTCGTTCAGATAGCCATGGGCGCTATTGTGATGGTAGCGGATATTGTTGAACTGTCCATAGGCATTGAAGAAGTAGCGGCCGATATTGTAGGTCAGCGACGCACGGGCATCGAAACCGATACTGATACCACTGTTGAAGGTCGTATCTCCCGCAGGGGATATGCGCACATTCTCGTAGTACCACTTATCCCACTCTTCGTAGGAGATAGTATTGTCCCAGAATACAGGATCCTCCATCATTTCCTCTATGTTAGTAGCATAGCCATATGCCTTGAGCTTATTAATTAAGGTCAGCATGGGCATGACCATGACGTTGACAAGCAGCCCGCGGACCGGAACCCAGTTGTAGGCATAGCCTGCGCCCACACTACCCTGCCACAGCTTCACGCGCCCCAGTCCTTCCATCAGATAGATCAGGTCGCCGTTGGAGTTGGAGGCATAGTCGATGTGCGTATAGTTGTACATCAGTCCCGCCATCAGCGAACCTGCCGAGCGTTTCTGGATCACCGACTGGTCGTAGGCTGCAGCATAAGAGAACTTCTTGCCATTGAAGAGATAGTAGCCGTCAGCGATGACTGTATTCACGTGGATAGGGTCAATAAACTCCACATTCTTCATCTCCTCCAGGTCCTCCTCAGTAAGATGCGCGCTGTCCATATTTATGTTCGGCTTGCTGTTCTCAAACGAGTGGATGCGGACGTTGATACCAAACGAACCACCCGTAGCGCCAAAAGTCAGATAGCTACCCTTGTCGCCACCGACGTTCACCGTGTAGCCGAAACCGTAGCCCCGATAGCCTGCCCACAGACCTACATACTGCGCAGGAATGGTGCGAAGCTGCGTATTGGTGTTGTATTCTTCACCAGCTGCAACCCCGTCGTTTTTCATGCTTACGATCGTCTGGCTCACGCTACTTCTCAGGATGAACTGCCAAGGTTTCTCTGGTGCATCTATATAACGGCGGTCAACACCTTTCACCGACATAGAGTCGATCATGGTGCCCACCTTCTTGACGAGTGAGAATAAACCGCCTTGGGCCATTAATGGCTCACAGACACTAAGGCCCAAGGCAAGTATAAGATATTTCAAAAATTTTATAGGGCGCATATATAAGCACTCTTTCCGAGATTGACTATTTCAGATCCGGCAACTCCAACCACCTGACGTAGCAGAAGTCCTGACGGTGAGGCAGGTTATTGTTCTTCGGATACATACGCACAGCACTCCTGTAGTTTCCTGACTGTTGGGGAGCCAGCTCTGCCTCGAAGGTGTAGTTGTTACCATCGCGGCCCGTCAACTTCAGCGGCTCAACATGGAAGATGCGCTCCTCGCCGTTCTTGTCGGTATAGATATCGACCTTCTCCAGTCCGACGGCATCGTCAAGACCCTGCTCGTTGATGACGTACTGCAGGTGATACTTCTGGCCAGTCTCAGCACCAATAGCGGGGAAGTCCCAGTTGGAGCTGACCACGCTGATGGCATCCCAGCGCTCGGCCACAGTCTCCTTCCACTGGGCAATGTCCTTGGCCAGTTTGTAGTTGTCTTTGGCAATCTCCTTAAAGCGCTTAGCCTCTTTGTTGTAGAACTTCTCGTAGTAGTCGTCGAGCTGACGCTTCATCGTGTAGTGCGGAGCGATCTGGGCGATAGAGTTCCTGACGACCTTGAGCCAGCCCTTCGGGATGCCGTCCTTATCCTTATTATAATAAAGAGGTATGATTTCGTTCTCGAGCAGCCCATAGATAGTAGCGGCATCGAGGCGGTCCTGATAGCCCTGATTCTGATAGGTACGCTTCTCGGTAAGTGCCCATCCGGCACCCTCGCGATAGCCCTCCAGCCACCATCCATCCTTCACGGAGAGGTTGACAACACCGTTCATCTCTGCCTTTTCGCCCGAGGTGCCGGAAGCCTCCATAGGACGTGTCGGCGTGTTCATCCAGATGTCAACACCTGAGACGAGGCGACGGGCCAGCAGGAAGTCGTAGTCCTCGACAAAGACCACCTTGCCCTGGAACTCATCAAGCTGTGAGATCTCGAAGATGCGCTTGATGAGACCTTGACCTGCACCATCGGCAGGATGGGCCTTACCTGCAAAGAGGAAGATGACGGGGCGCTCCGGATTGTTCACAATCTGGCTCAGACGGTTCAGATCGGTGAAGAGCAGGTGGGCGCGCTTGTAGGTGGCGAAGCGACGGCAGAAGCCGATGATCAGCGCATTGGGGTTGAAGTGCTGAGCCAGCTTTGTGATGCGCGAGGGATCGTTCTGTCTCTTCAGCCATGTTGCAGAGAACTGCTTCTCCAAATAGAAGGTCAGGTTTTTCTTCATGAGCAGACGCGTCTTCCACAACACATCATCGGGACAGTTGTAGATGCCCTGCCATCTGGCCTCATTCGATTGATCGGACATGAAAGCTGGATCCAGATATTTCTCGTAGATATTCGTCAGCCAGCCAGTAGCCACCCAAGTGGGCAGGTGGACACCATTGGTGACATAACCCACATGGTTCTCCTCAGGATAGTAGCCTTTCCAGATGGGAGCGAACATTTTCTGAGACACCCAACCGTGAAGCATAGACACACCATTGACCTCCTGACAGGTGTTGCAGGCGAAGGTGGACATACAGAAACGCTCTCCATGATCATCAGGATTCGTGCGACCCATGCCAATGAACTCATCCCATGTGATGCCCAGCTTAGAGGGATAGCCGCCCATGTACTTGCCGAAGAGGCCCTCGTCGAAGTAGTCGTGACCTGCAGGCACTGGGGTGTGGACGGTATAAAGTGAGGAAGCACGTACCAGTTCAAGAGCCTGGTTGAATGTCAGCCCTTCCTGGACATAGTCGCACAGGCGCTGCAAGTTGCAGAGGGCAGCGTGACCTTCGTTACAGTGATAGATATCCTTCTTGATGCCCAGTTTCTTCAGCAGCAACATACCACCGATACCGAGCAGGATCTCCTGCCTCAGGCGGTTCTCCCAGTCGCCACCATAGAGGCTGTGGGTAATGGGCTTATCGAAGTCGGAGTTCAGCTCATTGTCTGTGTCGAGCAGATAGAGCTTCACGCGACCTACGTTTACGCGCCATACATAGGCATGCACTTCTATGTTGTTGTAGGGCACGTCGATCACCAACGGGTTGCCATCACTGTCGAGCTGGCGTTCGATGGGCAGGCTGTTGAAGTTCTGCGCTTCATAGTTGGCAATCTGCTGTCCGTCCATCGAGAGACTCTGGGTAAAGTAGCCGAAACGATAGAGGAAGCCGACGGCACACATATCAACGTTAGAGTCAGAAGCCTCCTTCACGTAGTCGCCTGCAAGCATACCCAGACCGCCGGAATAGATCTTCAACGCCGAGTGGATACCGTACTCCATGCAGAAATAGGCCACCGACGGACGACTGGTATCGGATTCCACGTCCATATACTTGCGGAACTTCGCATTGACATCCTTGATGCGTTTCATGAGGTCCTTATCCTTCAGGATCTCTTCCTTACGTTTATAGGTAAGGCGCTCGAGCAGCATCACGGGATTGTGTCGCGTCTCGTGATAGATATCTACGTCGAGTTCGCGGAACAGGTCGCGCGCCTCGTGGTTCCATACCCACCACATGTTGTGGGCAATCTCGTTCAAACACTTCAGTTCGTCAGGCAATGTAGCCTTTACGGTCAAAGTCCTCCACTGGGGAGCATTTGCATAGTCTGCTTTAAGCTTCATAATCTTACTGGTTTTTAAGTGTTGTTATATAATATTTTCTCGACAGTCAGAACATTTCTATTATCAACATAAGCATAGCGTACATCATCCATCTTTTGGAGGATAAGATAGATGCCCAGGCCTCCGATAGGACGCTGTATCCATGGTAGCGAGAGGTCGGGCTTCTTATGCTCCAGAGGATTGAAAGGCACTCCCTTATCTTCGAAGCGGATGACGATACGGTTGTCGGGGTGACCTNNTAACACTTAGTATCGTGCGAGTCTGTCCTTTGATGGGTTGGAAATGCAGTATGCTCATAATCAGTCTCCTCGTCATTAAGTGTTTAACTCGCTATCAGTGTCAGATACACAGACAACTCTACCATCAGGCAAACAGCCCCGCAGCAATCGCCTGTATAACCATGAAGCCTTCGCCAGATAAGCAGATAAAGGAAATACATCACGAGGGCAGGAATGAAGATCAGTGTCTCCCACGCTACGCCCACGTACCATACGAACAAGCCTATCGGCAATAAGCCCTGCACCGCCAGACTGATGCCACTTGCCAAGTTTATCTTCCGATAAATGACCTTGGCTTTTGCTTCCTCCTCCCGCCGGGCATAGGGCATCATCGACACTAACTGGGCCGTCAGCATCTTCGCATACGGATCGGCAGCCAGGATAGCCAGAGCTGCCATTTCCGGCGACATGGAGCTCAGGCAGAAGAACAACAACAAGAGATAGAGTATCAGTCCTATTACCCCGTATGTGCCGATATGCGAATCCTTCATAATATCGAGAATGCGCTGGCGGTTGTTTCCGCCTCCACCAAAGCCATCGAGAAAATCGGCCAGTCCGTCTTCGTGAAGTGCTCCCGTCAGTAACAGCCTCATCACGATGGCTACCAGAACGGCGACCTGATAGGGCAGCACCATTGATGCACCATAAAGCGTGGCAGCCATCACACCACCCGTGAGCCATCCTACCAGCGGCCAATGCTCTACCACTGTCTCATAACACGCCTTCGGCGGCTGGTGGAGTCGCCAGAACGGCAGCCGGGTAAAGAAGATCAGGGCTGCCCAGATGCGGTCATAGAAATGAGTTTGGCCGATGCTTACTTCCATATCACTACGTATTTGTCGATTTCCAGACCTTATATTGACGAATAGCCTCTACCAGCAGGTCATTCTCCTCTGGTCGCCTGGCTGTTACACGGAAGCAATGGTTATCAAGTCCCCTGAAGTTAGAGGCATCACGAATCAGGATACCATAGTTGTCTATCAGCCATTTCTTCAACTCTGCCGTATCGCCGAAATCCATATTCACCAGCATGAAGTTAGTGGCTGTGTCCATCACCATCAACCCATCGATCTCCGACAGTTGCCTATGCAGCCGCCGTACTTCCGTAAGGTATTCTCTCAAGTCAGGAATCATCTGAGGGTCGTTTGTCAACAGATACTTGCCGGCCTCTATGGCTAATGAGTTGACCGTCCAAGGCTGGCGGATACGTCGCAGACGCTCGATAATGATAGGAGAGCTGAACATATACCCTAATCGCAGTCCCGGGATACAATATTTCTTCGACAGAGAATGAATAAGCATCACATTATAGCAGTCGGTCATCTCTCTGGGCTCCAGCACAGGGTGTAGCGTATAGTCGGCGTACGACTGGTCGATGACATACAAATAGCGGGGATGCATGCGGATGATACGATTGATCAACGGCTTGATAAGTATGTTGCCTGTGGGATTATTGGGATTGCAGATCCAGTAAAGCCGGTCTTCCGGCAGTATGCTCAACTCATCGGCATTCTCATAGGATATCAGATGGTTAAAAGCCTTGCAGGCATCTGCATACTCGTTGAATGTAGGCTGCGGAATGACTGATGCCCATCCTTTATAGAGTTGCGCAATCAGATAGATTGCCTCGTTGGCGCCATTGGTGATAAGTACGGTATTCTCAGGCACCCCTAGTCGCTCTGCCAGCAATTGCTCAAGTTCATGCGGCTGGGGTTCCGGGTAATGACTGACCACGTCGAAATGTTGCATCAGATAGTCACGCAACTCAGCGAGTTCAGCTCCGTAATACACATTGGAACTGAAATTCAGCTTAATCTTGTCGCCATAACGAAAGGCGTCGTCGCCGTGTCCGTATAACATGGTTCTATGCAGTTTTTAGTTATTCCGTAGAATCTTGATGGCAAGCGTCTCAGGGTCGAATGCAATATCTTCCCGTTCGATGAAACTGCCAAGTATCCCCTGCTGCGCCAGTTCTTTAGGAGAACCGATGCTGACGCCCGTCTCACGGGTCATCAGCCAGACGGTATCAGCCAGCTGCAGGGCAAGCTCCACATCGTGTGTGGAGAGGAAGATGGTTTTTCCGGCTTTACGGCTGATACGGCGGAGAAGCTGTAAGACCTCCACTTTACTCGGATAGTCGAGAAAAGCCGTTGGCTCATCGAGGTAGATGACAGGCGTTTGCTGGGCCAGTGCCTTGGCAATCATCACTTTCTGTCGCTCGCCGTCACTCAGCGTATGAATCATCCGATTGCATAGCGCCTCTATGCCTACAAGAGCTATCGACTCATCAACGACCTGCAGATCCTCCTTCGAATAAGTGCCCCAGAAACCAGTGTAAGGTGAGCGCCCCAGACAGACCAGTTCGCGCACAGTCATATTCCGCACATCTGGCTTTTCTGTCAGCACCACGCCTATCAGCCGGCTCAATTCCTTATCGGTAAATTCCGATAAGCTACGCCCTTCGATGAAGACCTCCCCGTCCACTTTGGGCTGAAAAGCAGCGAGCGTACGCAGCAATGTGGATTTGCCGACACCGTTGGCTCCCAACAGGCATGTCAGCTCGCCACTCCGAATGGCACCATCGATAGGTCCAGCCACCAGCCTGACACTCCGTTTGGTGTGATAGCCGATGCTTAGTCCTTTGAGTTGTATCGTTTCTCCACCCATCTTCACGCTGCAAAGATAATACTTTTTATGGAATAATCATCATTTTACCTGGTTTTTCTTTAGCCGATGCCAAACAAATGGGACATAAGAATCTTTACGCCAATCACCAGAAGGATAATCCCGCCCAGGAGTTCTGGTTTCAGACGGCGCTCAATACGTCTGCCGAAACGCACTCCCAGTAAATAGCCCGTTACGCTGAATGTGAACGACACAATACCTATTATTATCAAAGGCCACAACAAGCTGGTTAAGGTATTATAGCCAATGCAGGCAAAGGAGATACCAACAGCCAGCGCGTCGATACTCGTGGCGACAGCCAGCAACAACTGGGTGCTCAGACGCTGTGGATTGAAAGTGTGTTCGCTCTCTTCCTCGAACGACTCCTTGATCATCTTGCCTCCGATGAAGGTCAGTAGTCCAAAGGCAATCCAGTGGTCTATAGACTCCAGGGCCTCACTGAAATGGTTCGTGGCCAGCCAGCCTATCAGCGGCATCAGCGCCTGAAAGACACCAAAGAATACCGCAAGCCTCAACATGAGTCCCAGCAAATGGCGACGCACCATGACACCACTCACAATAGAGACCGTAAAACAATCCATTGCCAAAGCGACAGCCAACAACCAAATATCAAGTGAGTTCATAATGATAGTATCTATTTGTCTCTTTCAAACACTTTGTGGGGCAAAGATACAAATAAATTGAGAATAAAGAATTAAGAATTGAAAGTTTTTTGTAACTTTGCATTCAAATTATAACGAACAATAACCCAAAAACCATCTTTATGAAGAAACTGTTTTTCTTTGCATTACTCATCGCCGGTGCTCAGACAGCATCGGCAGAACAGGTTGTCGTCCAGACCAAGAACACTACTATGGTGCTGAATGTGGACGAAGGGAAACAACCCCAGTATGTTTATTACGGCGCTAAACTCAGCGACAGCGACCTTCAACACATGCAGCATGCCCGTGGAGGACGTATGGACGCCTATCCCGCCTACGGCATGAACTGTCCTGCAGAAGCTGCCTTAGCCATGACTCATGCCGACGGCAACCTCTCGACAGCCCTCATTGCTACGGGCGATGTTGAACAAGAGGGTGCCATCACACGTATCCGTATGAAAGACCCCGTCTATCCGATTACGGTGGATCTCTGCTACATGTCTCGTCCTGAAGTGGATATGATTGAGACTTGGACGGAGATCAAGAACGGTGAGGCCAAGACCGTCACGCTGACACAATTTGCCTCTATCTGTCTGCCCATCCGTCGCGGTAACGTATGGCTCAGCCATTTCTACGGGTCGTGGGGCAATGAGGCTCGTCTCTGCGAGGAGCCTGTCACACCTGGTGAGAAGATCATCAAGAACAAGGACGGCGTGCGCAACTCTCATACCGACCATGCAGAGGTGATGTTCTCACTCGACGGCAAAGGCC
>LXOW01005626.1_pt1 | contig 13939 bp, 11 predicted proteins | sample 1368591 | NCBI WGS metagenome assembly LXOW01 (sample SAMN04884650, study PRJNA319009) | bovine gut metagenome | isolation source: Cow rumen | host: Bos taurus | place: Italy: Legnaro (PD) | collected 2014-07-09
GAGATGAACTGGCGGAAGACTATCCGGAGTGCAAAGGATTCAAGCGGGCGTTCATCAATCCGGAGTTGATTGAGGAGAGCGAAGAGACCTGTACGTATTCCGAAGGGTGTCTTTCGCTGCCCGGTATCAGTGAGAATGTGGTGCGTCCTGTGTCCGTGCGGATGCGGTATCTGGACGAGGATTTTAACGAGCACGAAGAGACCTTCACGGGCTTTCAGGCGCGTATCGTGCAGCATGAGTACGACCACCTCGAGGGACATGTGTTCACCGATCGTATCTCGCCGATCCGCAAGACCTTCGTCCGCAACAAACTGCTGGCGATTGCCAAAGGCAAAACCGGCGCACGTTATAAATATAAGAGGAATTAGGGTTTAGAGGATGGATTGGTTGAATGTCATCATAATGGGTGTTGGTCTGGCGATGGACTGCTGTGCGGTATCGGCGGTTCAGGGACTGAACGAACATCGCTGGCACCCGCGGGCGCTGCTTATGGCGCTTATCTTCGGTTGTTTCCATATGGGCATGCCGATCATCGGGTATTATGCCGGTTCATTCTTTGTGGACTTTGTGCGGGTATACGCGCCTTGGATAGCCCTGGCATTACTGGGATTCTTGGGCGTTAAGATGATCTGGGAATCCTATCACGAGGATAAAGAAGTGGAGAAAACGGCCAACTGGCATGTGACAAACCTCTTATTGTTAGCCGTAGCTACCAGTATTGACGTCTTGGCGACCGGACTACTGTTTGTGCCGTACCCCGATTGGTTGTACCCGTCTGTAGTCACCATCGGTGCTATCACGGCCCTGTTCTCGCTCGGCGGCTACCTGGTAGGCGTGTTCGTAGGGAAACTGAAGATCAACATGGAGCTCATCGGCGGTTTGGTACTGATCGCTTTGGGTATTAAGATTTGGACAGAAGGATTCTTTGGAATGTAATGTTTGTAATCGGAGATAACACATTAGTCAGTCTGGACGTACTCGAGAAAGAGTTCTGTTGCGACCTCGACACTTGTCGCGGGTGTTGCTGTATCGAAGGCGATGCGGGAGCTCCCTTAACAGCCGAAGAAGAAGAGAAAATACAAAGTATCTTACCGGTTTTATTGCCGGAGATGACCAAAGAAGCGAAAGCGGTGGTAGAAGAGCAGGGAATTGCTTATAACGACCCCTCGAACGAACGCGTCACCTCTATTGTGAACAACAAAGACTGTGTCTTTGCCCGCACGGACCATAACGGCTGGTGTTACTGCCTGATAGAGAAAGCGTACAACGCCGGGAAGATCGATTTTAAGAAACCTATATCGTGTCATCTCTATCCGATACGCCTGACGCAAGTAGGGGAATATACGGGCCTCGAATACCATCGTTGGGATATTTGTCATTGTGCACGGCTCAAGGGCAAGAAACTGCACCTGCCGTTGTATCAATTCCTTAAAGAACCCCTGATACGCCGTTTCGGACAAGCCTGGTATGATGAACTGGAACTAACCGCTACAGAGTGGAAAAAACAATGCGCGCAGAGATAATTACCATAGGAGACGAGTTGCTCATCGGTCAAGTGGTGGACACCAATTCCGCCTGGATGGCAGAACGACTCAATGAGATCGGTATTGAGTTATACCAGATCACGTCGGTGCATGACCAGCGTGAACATATCATCGCGGCACTCGACGAGGCCTTCAGCAGGGCCGATATCGTGCTGACGACCGGTGGTTTGGGTCCCACCAACGATGATATCACCAAGCATGTGCTGTGCGACTATTTCGATACACACCTTATAGAAGATCAGCGCGTGCGCGCGCATATCATGGAGCTGTATCGCGAGCGCCCGGATGTGTTGAACCGCCTTACTGCTACCCAATGGCTCGTACCTCAGAACGCCGAGATACTCGAGAATCGGGTAGGGTCTGCGCCGCTGATGGTCTTTCATCATGGTTCACAACTGTTGGCTTCCATGCCCGGTGTGCCGTACGAGATGAAGATTGCGATGACCGAGCAGATTCTGCCGTATATAAGCCATCAGTTATCAGCTGTCAGCCATCAGATTATTCATCGTACATTACAAGTAACGGGTATTCCGGAGTCGAGTTTGGCTATATTATTGGAGAATTATGAGGCTTCTATGCCTGCCGACTTGCACTTGGCGTACCTGCCCAAAGACGGTATTATCCGCTTGCGCCTGTCGTCCTATGGCGAACTGGCCGAAGAAGAGATGAACCGGTGGTTTGAAGAATTAAAGGTCTTGGTAGCCGACTATCTCATCGCCGATACCGATGAACCCTTGGAAGTCATCTTGGGCAATTTGCTCAAAGCCAAAGGGCAGACAATCGCAACAGCTGAGTCTTGCACAGGCGGTAAACTGGCGTCCATGCTCAACAAACATGCCGGCAGTTCGGCCTTCTATTGGGGCTCCATCATCAGTTACGACAACAGCGTCAAAGAGCATCTTTTGGGTGTGCCTGCCGAATTGATAAAAGCGCACGGTGTGGTAAGCGAAGAAGTGGTGCGCGTTATGGCAGAGTCCGTTCGCAAACAGCTCAATACTGATTACAGTATTGCTACTTCCGGCATCGCAGGACCTTCCGGAGGATCAATAGAGAAGCCTGTAGGCACCGTTTGGATTGCCTGGGCAACACCTCAAGGAACCACCGCCGAGTGCTTCCATTTAGGGAAATTACGCGAACAGGTAACCGACCGCGCTTGCATCAAAGCACTCGTCGAAATGATAAAAATACTGAAAGCTGAAAACTGAATACTGAAAGCTAAGACGCATGGACAGTGTAGCGCAATTTATATTTGAACCATCAATCACGCAGTCGCTCTTGTGGCTGACGATCGTCATGACCATCGGTCTATGGTTGGGAGAAAAAGCGAAGATACGCAATTTTTCCTTGGGCGTTACATGGGTGCTCTTTATCGGTATTGCCTTGGCTTCTTTGGGCGTGAAGATAGACCATGCCGTAGCTCAATTCGCGAAAGACTTCGGTCTGATACTTTTCGTCTATTCCATCGGTCTGCAGGTCGGACCTTCGTTCTCTCCCTTTAAAAAGGGAGGATTGCAACTGAATATGCTGGCTGCTGCAATCGTACTACTCGGTTGCGTATGTACGATAGCCCTACATTATATCACAGGTATCGATATGTCCACCTTGGCCGGCGTTATGTCCGGTGCTACTACTTCTACGCCTTCTCTCGCGGCTGCTCAACAGGCGTATTTTGACCTCACGGGCACCTCTAATCCCGATATCGCAACCGGTTATGCGGTCGCTTATCCGCTAAGTATTGTTGGCGTGATATTGGCTTTTGAACTGATTCGTAAATCCTTTAAAATCAGCCTTCCGGAAGAAGAAAAACGACTGCAAGAGGCCGCCAGAGAGACCACCGAAGAACCTGTCTGCGTGGATCTGACGCTCAATAATCCGCAGATAGATACGCTCACGCTCGTTGAGTTACATCGTCTTTGCCCGATCAAAGAGATGGTCATCAGTCGCGTCATTCGAACGGATGGTTCGGATGAACTGGTAAATGAACAAACCACTTTCCGTAACGGCGATACACTACGTGTATTAACCGACAAACAGCACGTGGATATTCTGCGTCTGTTGGGCCAGATGAAAGATTATGACTTGAAAGTACAGAGCGAGAAATCCGACCATCTCATCTCCCGACGTATTGCCGTCACGCGACCGGAATGTAACGGCAAGCGAATCCGTTCGTTTAATCTGCGTCAGCAGTACCATGCTACCATCACGCGTGTCAGCCGTGCCGGTATTGACCTGCTCGCCACACCCGATATGATTTTGCAGTTGGGCGACCGATTGATGGTGGTCGGTGATAAAGACGATGTGGGTAGGGTAGCAGAGACTTTTGGAAACGAACTCAAACGTCTCGATGTACCGCATCTCTTGCCGGTATTCTTTGGTATGGTACTCGGTATTTGTGTGGGTCTGCTGCCTATTCCGTTACCCGGTATGGGTACGACCTTTAAGTTGGGTCTTGTCGGCGGTTCCCTCATCGTAGCGATCTTGATCGGTCATTACGGACCGTATTATAACATGGTCACGTTCTCCACTACTTCGGCGAATATGATGTTGCGGCAAGTGGGCCTTACGCTCTTCTTGGCCGCCCTCGGTCTCTCCGTAGGAGAGAACTTCGTTCCGACACTCGTCAACGGCGGTTATCTATGGATCGGTTATGGCTTTATCATCACGATAGTTCCCTTATTCGTCATAGGTGGAATCGCTTATAAATGGCTGCATGTGAATTTCTTCAACGTGGTGGGTCTGCTGATCGGTTCCATGACTTCGGCGATGGCCTTGCCGTACGCGCAGTCGCTCTCTTCGGAGAACAACCAAGCTTCGGTTTGTTACGCGACCGTCTATCCGTTTACCACCTTCCTGCGTGTGATGGCAGCACAACTCCTAGTGCTAATCTTCTGCTCGTTTACGCCGCTACCGGCTACAGTCAATACCCTTGAAGGTGAAGAATACGGTCCGACTTTGACGATTGATGACAACACCCTTTATTTTGTGGGCCTGAATCGCAGCGAGACGAATAGTACCGAAGATATCTATGTCACGCACCGGGATCGGAAAACCGGAGAATGGGAACCGGCAAGACTGGTGGCTGCGCTGTCGAATCCCTACCGCAATGAGGCGCCGACATCTATCTCCGGAGACGGGCGAACGATGTTGCTCTTTATTGAGGGACGCATGTGTTTCTCTGTCCGTGGTCCGCAGGGCTGGTCTGAACCCCGTCCCCTGCCGCGACATCTGCAGCTGGGTAACTGGCAAGCGGACGCGATGATTACTGCCGATGGCAGTGCCTTGCTCTTTGCCGCCAATTATCCCGTTGAAAACGAAGAAAAAGCGTCTCTGAATATCTTTGTCTCCGAGCGCACAGAGAACGGGTGGGGAACCCCTTATTCGATCGGCTCTACCATCAATACCCTGGGTATGGAGCGTTCGCCTTTCTTGCACCCCGACATGAAGACTCTCTACTTCTCTTCGGATCGGGAAGGCACGCAGGGAGATCTGGATGTATGGGTGACGCGCCGTTTGGCGGACACTTGTTGGAACTGCTGGTCTGAACCCGAGAACCTGGGACCGACCATCAACACCGCTGGTCGAGATTGCTGGTATAAGATCTCTGCTGACGGACAAACGGCATACTACGCGCAGAAAAGCGGACGCAGACACGATATTTATACGGTTGCCTTGCCGGAAGACAGACGCCCTGAACCCATCACGGTACTCAGTGCAAATAATACGGTTGCGATTAATAACCTGCTTTTCGAGACGGCTAGTGACCAGATCCTGCCTGTCTCGCTGCCGGAATTGAAACGTATCGCGAATTTCGTACGAACCTACGGTTATACCGTGCGGCTCGCCGGACATACAGATAATATCGGACAATCCGAAGATAATAAAGACCTATCACAGCGTCGTGCAGAATCCGTCAAACGCCAATTGGTGGAGTATGGTTGCGACGCAGAGAAAATCAAAGCCTTTGGTTACGGCGATACCCGACCCGTAGCTTCCAATGAGACCGAAGAAGGTCGTCAACAAAATAGACGCGTAGAGATAACTATACAATAAATAATATGCATATGAAAAAAATCACAAACCTCTTTTTTCTTTGTTTTTTGCTCTTTGCTCCGCTGAGCGCACAAGAACGTATCATGGTGATTGCAGACCCGCATGTGTTACCGCAGTCGATCATCGATCAGACAGCCGATTTTGACGAGTACATGAAGACCCAACGTAAGATGTTGGACCTGAGTGAACCGATTTGGAATGCCTTGTTGGATACGGCGCTGAAGTATAAACCGGAACTCGTTCTTATCCCCGGAGACCTCACTCGCGATGGTGAGAATGCGGCTCACGAGATGGTTTCGAATGGTATTTCCCGTTTACAAGCGGCAGGTATTCGCACGTTGGTCATCCCGGGAAACCATGACCTGCCCGGTGATAACTGGGAGACGCTTTATCCGGGTACCTTCGAGGGGGCAGAGAAAGACGCTGACTCCCATTCGTTTGCTGTAGAACCGCTCAAAGGACTGACGGTGATCGGTATCGATGGTTCGGATGGTAAAGCCTCCATCGGTAAGTTATCAGCCTCTACGCAGGCATGGATCTTGAATCAGGCCGACGCAGCTGTTGCCAAAGGCAATATGATTATTGCGATGAGCCACTGGCAGATTCTGGAGCATTTTGACGGACAGGCTACCCTTGAGAGTTCGTGTCGTTTCAACAATGCTGACCAACTGCGCGATAACCTGATGCATCATGGCGTACGCCTCGTGCTGACCGGTCATTTCCATGTGAACGGCATCACTACTTTCCGCGACACCACAGGTCTGACCAACGATAGTCTTGTCGAGATCACTACCGGTTCGCCGATCACTTATCCCTGCCCTTACCGCTGGCTGACGATCTCTTCGGACCGCAAGAGTGTGGCCGTAGAAACCGATTCTATCCGCTCTTTGGACAATATCGCCGACCTCTCGACCTACAGCCGCGATTGGATGTATGTGCATACCCAGAATATGATCCCCGGACTCGCTACCAGAGCGTGGGCGAAAGTATTGGATAAATGGGATGAGAAAATTGTGCCGATGATGGAGAATGCCGGCATTGCGCCTGTTATGATCAATATGATAAGAAATTACTTGCCGCTAGACGACGAGGAGAAGCAGATCCAGCTTGCGCAGGACTATCTGGCAATACCGGCGGCGAACCTTTATCTCTTCCATTCCAGGGCGAACGAGAACGAACACTCGGCGGAAGGAGATGCACTCGCCCAGGCAGTCTATGACGGGATAGACGGTATGATGAAAAAAATGTTTGGTATTGCCGCTACACTCTTGTTACCTTATTTCTCGCCGATGGCGCGTGAGGCCGCAAAAGGACCGGTTCAGTCGCTCGTGGAGGATAAGACCCAAAGAGACTCTGAACTCTATGCGGATGTCACCGACGACTTGCACCCGATATTGGTTATCAATAATGCCACCCCAACGGGAGTAGAATCGGTAGAAGACGAAACTTCGCACGCTGTCAAGTACATCATCAACGGTCAACTCTTCATCCAAAAAGGCGATCGTATTTACACCCCGCAAGGGCAACAAATTGCACAATAAATTGACAAAAAATGTGAAAAAGTGGCATACACTATTGTGTATGTCATTTTTTTTGCGTAACTTTGCGCCAAATTTGGCGCGAAGTCAATGGAAGAAGGATAAACTAAAACAACTATATACAATGAATCTTTCAGAAATCACTGAGAAAATCTATGCGGAAGGCGTAGAGAAAGGAAATGCGCAGGCGCAAGAGATCGTTGCGCAGGCGAATGAGAAAGCAGCTGCGATCATCGCAGAGGCTGAGAAGAAAGCGGCTGCATTGGTAGCAGAGGCAGAGAGAAAGTCGGCTGACCTGGACAAGAAGACACGTGCGGAACTGAAGTTGTACGCGGAGCAGAGCGTGAATGCGGTGAAGACCGAGATCGTGAACCTGCTCTCAGACAAGATCGCTGCGGACAGCGTGAAGGCTGCTACGGCAGATGCGAAGTTCATGCAGGGCTTGATCGCGAAGTTGGCAGAGGCTATGGCCAAGAACGGCGAGGTGCTGATCGAGACCAAGGATGCCGAGGCATTGAAGAAATACTTTGCTGCTAACGCAAAGGGCTTGCTCGAGAAGGGCGTGAAGATCGCAGAGGTGAAGGGTATCAAGACCGATTTCACTATTCAGCCGGCAAAGGGTGGGTACAAACTTGCCTTCGGTGACGCTGAGTTTATCGCTTATTTCAAGGAAATGCTTCGTCCGCAGTTGGTTGACCAACTGTTCTAATGTACCATTTGTTCATGTACCATGTACCATTTATGTACCATTTAGCTATTTAGCCATTTTGATTAAATGACTCAATGACCAAATAAATAAAAAAATGGTAAATGACAAAATCGTAAATGACAAGATGACTTACGAATATTTATTGGCGGGATTGCCGGAACTGAAGGCAGGAAGTGATAGTCCGATCTCGATGGAGAAATTGGACGAACTGCTGGATGAACAGCTGTCTGCGTCGGATAAGAAATACCTGGAGCTGCTGCGGGCACCGATGGACGAGGCGACTTTGGCGGAAGGGCTGAAGGCGCGGAACTCGTTCGTGCGGGAGTGGTTTGCGTTCAATCAGGACATGAACAACGTCCTGGTGGCGCAGATATGCCGTAAGCACGGGTTCGATGCCAAGACCCAGATCGTCGGAGAAGGGGAGGTGGCAGAGCAGTTGCGGAGCCACGTGAACCAGAAAGACTTCGGTCTGAACGAGGTAACCGGTGACTGGACGGAGATCCTTGCGCTCGCCGGTATCGAGGACCTGATGCAACGCGAGAAAGCGCAGGATGCGATACGGTTCGAGTGGTTGCAAAGCCGCACGGAGTTCGATTTCTTCTCGCCGGAGATGGTGTTTGCGTATTACCTGGAGGCAGTGATGCTGCATAGATGGAGCATACTGACCATTGAAGAAGGAGAGAAAGTTTTCCGCCAACTTGTTTCCGAAATGAAACAAGGCGTAAAACTTGATTGAAGATTTAAGATTGAAGATTTAAGATTATAAGATATGACACAAGGTAAAGTAAAAGGAATTATTGCCAACTTGGTGACTGTCGCAGTGGACGGGCCGGTTGCGCAAAACGAAATCTGTTACATTTACGTCGGAGAGACCCGACTGATGGCGGAGGTCATCAAGGTCATCGGCGCAAATGTGTACGCGCAGGTGTTCGAGTCCACCCGTGGCCTGAAAGTGGGCAACAAAGTGGAGTTCACCGGTCACATGCTNNGACAAACTGACGGGTGTGTTCCTCAAGCGCGGTGAGTATAACTTCCCGCTGGACGAGCAGAAGAAATGGGCGTTCACGCCGATCGCTAAAGTGGGCGATAAGGTAGAGGCTGCTTCTTGGCTCGGCGAAGTGGATGAGAACCACCAGCCGCATAAGATCATGGTGCCCTTCGTCTTCGAAGGCACCTACACCGTGAAGTCGATTGCCAAGGCGGGTGAGTACACCATCAACGAGACGATGGCGGTGCTGACCGACGCAGAAGGCAATGACCACAACGTGACCATGGTTCAGAAATGGCCGGTGAAGAAAGCTATCCTCGCGTATCGCGAGAAACCGCGGCCCTTCAAACTGCTCGAGACAGGTGTGCGTACGATCGATACGGCGAACCCGCTCTGCGAGGGTGGTACAGGCTTTATCCCGGGTCCGTTCGGAACGGGTAAGACCGTGCTGCAGCACGCTATCTCCAAACAAGCGGAGGCAGACATCGTGATCATCGCAGCCTGCGGTGAGCGTGCCAACGAGGTAGTGGAGACCTTCACGGAGTTCCCGGAACTGGATGACCCGCACACAGGCCGTAAGCTGATGGAGCGTACGATCATCATCGCCAACACCTCGAACATGCCGGTGGCGACCCGTGAGGCATCTGTCTATACGTCCATGACGATCGCGGAGTACTACCGTTCGATGGGTCTGCGTGTGCTGCTGATGGCGGACTCGACGAGCCGTTGGGCACAGGCGCTGCGTGAGATGAGTAACCGTCTGGAGGAGCTTCCGGGTCAGGACGCATTCCCGATGGACCTGTCTGCTATCATCGGTGCTTTCTACGCACGTGCAGGATACGTGTACCTCAATAATGGTGCAACCGGATCGGTAACGTTCCTCGGAACCGTTTCGCCGGCAGGTGGTAACCTCAAAGAGCCGGTGACCGAAGGTACGAAGAAAGTGGCACGTTGTTTCTATGCGCTGGAGCAGGCACGTGCGGACCGTAAGCGTTACCCGGCTGTGAACCCGATTGACAGTTATTCGAAATACGTGGAATATCCTGAGTTTGAGGAGTATATCAGCCAACTGATCGACAAAGACTGGCTGCCGATGGTCAACGACATGAAGACCTATCTGCAGCGCGGTAAGGAGATTCAGGAGCAGATCAACATCCTCGGTGACGACGGTGTACCTGTTGATTACCACGAGGCGTTCTGGAAAGCCGAAGTGATTGACTTCGTGATCCTGCAGCAAGACGCGTTCGATAAGATCGATGCCGTTTGTCCGCTGGAGCGTCAGCAGTACATGCTGCGCATGGTGATGGACATCTGCAAGCACGATTATGACTTCGATAACTTCCTCGATGTAACCGATTACTTCAAGCGCGTCATCAACTACTGCAAGCAGATGAACTACTGCGAGTTCCATTCGCCTGAGTTCGAGGAGTATAAGAAGAAACTCGATGAACTGTTGGCAGAAAAACAAATTAAAAAGTAAGTACTATGGCTAAAGCATTTCAAAAGATATATACACAGATCACGGCCATTACCAAGGCTACGTGTTCTTTGAAGGCCGAAGGAGTAGGTAACGACGAGTTGGCTACCGTGAACGGTAAGTTGGCGCAGGTGGTGAAGATCATCGGTGACGAGGTGACGCTGCAGGTGTTCCAAGGAACCGAAGGTATCCCGACCAACGCCGAAGTGGTGTTCCTCGGCAAGGCTCCTTCGTTGAAAGTGTCGGACCAACTGGCCGGTCGTTTCTTCAACGCGTACGGTGACCCGATCGATGGCGGACCTGCTATCGAAGGTAAGGATGTCGAGATCGGTGGTCCTTCCGTGAACCCCGTTCGTCGTAAACAACCGTCGGAGCTCATCGCAACCGGTATCGCCGGTATTGACTTGAATAACACGCTGGTGTCCGGTCAGAAGATCCCGTTCTTTGCGGATCCGGACCAACCGTACAACCAAGTGATGGCGAACGTAGCGCTGCGTGCGCAGGCGGATAAGATCATCCTCGGCGGTATGGGTCTGACCAACGATGACTACCTCTATTTCAAGAACGTGTTCACCAACGCCGGTGTGCTGGATCACATCATCTCGTTCGTCAATACGACCGAGAACCCGCCGGTAGAGCGACTGCTTATTCCGGATATGGCGCTGACAGCCGCTGAGTATTTCGCAGTGGAGAAACACGAGAAAGTGCTGGTTCTGCTGACCGATATGACGCTGTACGCCGACGCGTTGGCTATCGTTTCCAACCGTATGGACCAGATTCCGTCCAAAGACTCTATGCCGGGTTCGCTCTATTCGGACCTCGCTAAGATCTACGAGAAGGCCGTTCAGTTCCCGGAGCAGGCAGGTGGCGGTTCGATCACCATCATCGCCGTGACGACGCTGTCCGGTGGTGACATCACGCACGCTATCCCGGATAACACGGGTTATATCACCGAGGGTCAGTTGTACCTGCGTCGTGACTCCGAGATCGGTAAGGTCATCGTCGATCCGTTCCGTTCGTTGTCTCGTCTGAAACAGTTGGTTGCCGGCAAGAAGACCCGCGAAGATCACCCGCAAGTAATGAACGCCGCTGTTCGTCTGTACGCCGATGCCGCAAACGCCAAGACCAAGAAAGAGAACGGTTTCGACCTGACGGACTACGATTTGCGTTGTCTCGATTTCGCACGCGACTACAGCCGCGAGATCTTGGCGATCGACGTGAACATCAACACCGTTCAGATGCTCGACATCGCATGGCAACTCTTCGGTAAGTACTTCAAACCGGAAGAGGTGAATATTAAAGCAGCATTAGTAGAGAAATATTGGCCAAAGGCTTAAAGGTTGAGAGTTGAGTGTTGAGTGTTGAGAGAAGTTGAAAGAAGAGAGTGGAAAGTTCACTTTAAACTAACAACTATCAACTACACTAAACACTAAACTCTAAACACTAAACTTTTATAAAATGGCAATTCAATATCAATTTAATAAAACATCGTTGCAGAGTCTGGAGAAGGACTTGAAGATGCGGCAACGAACCTTGCCTACATTGCAGAGCAAGGAAACGGCACTTCGTCTGGAGGTGAAGAAAGCCAAGAAAGAACTGGCTGACCTCGACGAGGAAGTGAACCGCCGCATCAAGGACTACGATCAGATGATTGCGCTTTGGGGAGAGTTTGACACTTCGCTCATTCACGTGGACGACGTACGCATGTCTATAAAAAAGATCGCGGGCGTGCGCGTACCTGTGCTGGATGAGGTGGTGTACTCGACCAAAGAGTTCTCGCTGTTCTCCAGCCCGAAATGGTTTGCAGATGGTTTTGAGCAACTCAAAGCTATCGCCGATGTAGGTATCCGCCAGGAGTTTGTGCGCCGCAAAGTGGATCTGCTCGAGTATGCGCGTAAGAAAACGACGCAGAAAGTGAACCTCTTTGAGAAAGTGCAAATACCCGGTTATCAAGACGCTATCCGTAAGATCAAACGCTTTATGGAAGACGAGGAGAACCTGAATAAATCGAGTCAGAAGATTGTGAAATCCAAGAAAGAAAGGAGGTGCAGGTATGATTACACAAATGAAAAAATATACCTTCCTGGTATTCCATCGTGACTACGAGCCTTTCCTGGAGCAACTTCGTGAACTCGGAGTAGTACATATCACGCAGAAAGCCGCCGGTCTCATCGAAGATGATGCGGACTTGCAAGCCGCCCTGCAGCACGAAGACGAACTGCGTCGTCTGCTCAAACAAGGTGCGCCGGATCAACTGATTGCAGAGCGCAATGAGGTGAACGAGCGTATCGCTGCTGCCCAAGAAGCCGCTAAACAGGCTGCTGTCTGGGGAGACTTCGATGCCGCACGTATCGCAGAACTCAAAGAAGCCGGTTATACACTGCATTTCTATGAGTGCCCGACCAAGGCATTCCAGGAAGAGTGGGGCATTAAGGTGAATGAAGCGGGCGGAAAGACCTATTTCGTGGCTCTTGAGAGTTTGGAAGACCTTACCGAATTGCCCCTTCCGCAGAAATCGGAGTCCGCTTGGTTGCAAGAAGTAGAGGACCTCAAAGCGCTGTTGGCTGATGTAGATGCCCGTATCGTGGCATGGCAAAAAGAGAACCTTGACGACATCAAGGCTCAACTTGTAGAGGCGCGTCAACAGATTGATTGGAAGCGTGTTACACTCTCTACCGACAAACTGGCAGAAGGTGCGTTGTGCTTGTTCGAGGGTTTCTGTCCGATAGACAAGGAAGCAGAACTGAACGCTATGTTGGCTGAGTCTCAAGTCTATTACGAGGAGACAACGCCGACCAAAGAAGACAATACGCCGATAGAACTGAAGAATAACTTCTATACGCGGCTCTTTGAACCGATCACGCGTCTCTATTCGCTGCCCAACTATGCAGAATTGGACCCGACGCCGTTCTTTGCGCCGTTCTTCATGCTCTTCTTCGGTCTCTGCTTGGGAGATGGAGGTTACGGCTTGGTAGTTCTCCTTGCAGGACTTGCAGTCATTCTCAAGGCTCCGAAACTCAAAGAGTGGGGATGGCTGGGCGTCTTCATGGGTCTTACAACCATGATTGTAGGTATCCTTACGGGCATGTTCTTCGGTATTAACCTCGAGGAAGTAGCGGTGCTTGCGCCGGTTAAGCAGTATTTCATTACCGAGACGAACGCAACCGTGCATTTCATGGGCGGTTCCTACCATCCGCTGATGGCCTTTGCCATCATCATTGGTATCTTCCAGATCCTATTCGCCATGGGCTTTAAGGTCGTGAAGATCACGCTGCGTGACGGATTCAAATATGCGGCGTATGACTGCGCTTGGCTGGTAGCACTCATGACGCTCATCGTTTGGTTTGCGCTCGCCGGATCCCTCTCGCCGATAGGATTATATACCATTTATGGTATATTGGGTCTCTGCGCACTGTTCATCATGTTCTACAGCAATCCGGATCGGAAGATCTTGCTTCTCAACATTGGAGGAGGTCTATGGGGAACGTATAACATGGTCAGCGGACTGCTGGGCGATATTCTCAGTTACATCCGTCTGTTTGCGTTGGGTCTCGCCGGAGGTATTCTCGGCAACGTCTTCAATGCCTTGGCGTTGCAGGCCGGCGGCGCTTGTCCAAGCTGGATAGGATGGCT
>LXOW01031527.1_pt1 | contig 13937 bp, 11 predicted proteins | sample 1368591 | NCBI WGS metagenome assembly LXOW01 (sample SAMN04884650, study PRJNA319009) | bovine gut metagenome | isolation source: Cow rumen | host: Bos taurus | place: Italy: Legnaro (PD) | collected 2014-07-09
GGACTCTAAATCCTAAACTCTAAACTAAATATGTATCACAATCCGGTGTTATTGAACGAGTGCATCGAGGGATTGAACATCAATCCTGAAGGCGTCTACGCCGACGTCACCTTCGGTGGCGGCGGTCACTCGCGTGCCATCATGGAACGCCTTACCACCGGACATCTATATGCGTTCGACCAGGATGAAGATGCCGCTAAAAACGTCATCGACGACGAGCGGTTCACCTTTATCCCACAAAACTTCAGTTATTTCAAGAACTTCATCCAGCTCTACCACCGAGGTCGTATCGATGGTATCTTAGCCGACCTCGGCGTCTCATCACACCAGTTCGACACTCCCGAGAAAGGCTTCTCAACCCGCTTCGATGGCCGTCTCGACATGCGTATGAGCCAATCCAACCCCGTCGACGCCGCCACCGTCGTCAACACCTACGACCACGCCGCACTGACCCGCGTATTGAGTCTCTATGGCGAGGTGCAGAACGCACATCTGGTGGCTTCCGACATCATTATGGCCAGGGACCTCCGACCCATCGAGACTACCATGCAGCTTAAGGAAGCCGTACAGGCAAGGCTCCCCCATGGACGCGAAAACAAAGTACTGGCTCAGATCTTCCAAGCACTCCGTATCGAGGTGAACCAAGAGATGGACGCCCTTCAGCGCTTCCTCTCGCAATGCGCCGACGTGCTTAAACCCGGCGGAAGACTGGTAGTGCTGTCATACCACTCGCTCGAGGATCGGCTGGTGAAGAACTTTACCAAGACAGGCAACGCCGAGGGTAACGAAGAGAAAGATTTCTTCGGCAACTCCTTGACACCTTATATTATTATAAACAGGAAGCCCATCGTGCCTTCCGAGGAAGAGATCGCAAACAACAGCCGTGCACGTAGTGCCAAGCTCAGAATCGCAGAAAGGAAACCGCTATGAAGACAGAAAGAAAGAGCCGTGCAAAAGGTGGTAGCGCCTTCATGAAAATCTTGGGAGGTAATTTCCTCACCCGTGAGGACATCTCCAAGTTCTTCCCCTTCCTCGTGTACCTTACCGTACTGCTGATGCTCATCATCACCAACGCCTACATCGCTGAGAGCACCAGCCGCTCCATCAAGAAAAACACCTTGCTCCTGCGCGACCTCCGCGTGGAATATATCTATGCCAAGTCAGCCTACACCCAAGAATCAACCCAGAAAATCCTGATTGACAAGTTGGCTGGTGAAGGATTGAAGGAATCGCTGGAGACAAGGATAGTGAAAAAGACAGAAGACAGAAGTAAGAAGTAAGAAGTATGAATCGGGACCCGAAAACGAGATGCATGATCAGGACCTTTCTGGTTTATATAGCTGCATTGGCTATGGGTATTGCTATTTTGGCCAAGGCCGTGATAGTGCAGACCAAGGAAGGTGACGAGCTTCGTGCCCTCGCCGGACAAGTGGAGACCCGTTTCGATACACTGCAAGCTTCACGCGGCGACATTCTCGCCTGCGATGGCAGCCTGCTCGCCACCGATGTACCCATTTTCGAGATCGGCATCGACCCCTCGGTCATCCATGACACCTCTTTCACCAAAGGCATAGACCAACTGAGCCGGAAGTTAGCCGAGGTGTTCCCGAAACGCAACGCCGCCAAATGGAAACAAGGCCTCGTCGAAGCCAAAGGCAACCATAAACGGTTTTTCCTGATTGACCTCAACGCCACCTTGGAACAATACCGTGAAATCGAGACCTGCCATATCTTCGACCAAGGCAAACGCAAGGTTGGCCTCACCAAATCACAGCCAAAGTTCAAGCGCATCCATCCCTATGGTTCATTGGCAGGCCGTACCATCGGCTACGTCAACGAAGACAAACTCGTAGGACTTGAGAGTGCCTGCGACAGCATACTTAGAGGCAAAGACGGTCATCGCAAGCAACGTCACCTCCATCATGGCGTATGGATTCCCGTTGAAGACGACAACAATATCGAAGCCGTCAACGGTAACGACATCGTGTCAACCCTCGACATCAACATCCAAGACATCGCAGAGCGCGCCTTGCGGCACGCCCTAGTTGAGAACAAGGCGGAACAAGGTTGTGCCATCGTCATGGAGGTAGCTACCGGCGAGGTGAAAGCCATCACCAACTTGCAGCGCGACAAGAAGACCGACCAATGCTATGAGGGCTACAACTTCGCCCTCGGCATGGGCATCGAGCCCGGATCGACCTTCAAACTCGCCTCCATGCTGGTGTTGCTCGACGCTCATCCTGAACTCAACATCAACACAAGAAACGTCAACATCGGCAGAGCGCATACGCCACTGGTCTTCTCCAACAAGAAGATGTATGACGACCACCCTGTCAACGAAGACGGCATGGTCACCATCAGAGAGGTCTTCGAACAGTCGTCAAACAAAGGCACTGCCCGACTGATCACCGACTACTTCGGCGAAAACCCCGAGCAATACGTCAACAAGCTTTACAGCATAGGACTGAACGTGCCGTTAGGTACAGGTATGGCTGGCGAGGCAAAACCCTACATCAAACACCCCGTCCTGGACAAGAAAAACTGGTCGAAGACCTCACTTCCTTGGATGTCCATCGGTTACGAGCTCAGATTACCACCGCTGCAAATCCTTACTCTTTACAATGCCGTAGCCAACGGAGGCAAGATGATGAAGCCCCAGTTTGTCAAGGAAATACGCAAGGAAGGCGTCACGCTGAAGATCGTCGATCCCGTAGTCCTCAAAGAACAGATCGCATCCAAAAAGGCCATCGACTCCCTCCAAAGCATGATGAAAGGCGTGGTAGAGCGAGGCACTGCCAAAGTACTTCGCGACACGGAATACGGCATCGCCGGAAAGACCGGCACCGCACAGCTCTACAACAACGACAAGAAAGCCTACAAATGGTTGAATGCAGAAGGCCACTGGGAACGCGACTACAACGTGACCTTCGCCGGCTTCTTCCCGGCCAACCATCCGGTCTACAGCTGCATCGTGGTGATCAGCAAGGCCAAAGGGCGTTTCTACTCCGCAGGAAAGGTAGCCGCCCCCGCGTTCAAGGAGATCGCTGACCGTGTCTACGCCATCAAGATCAAAGGCGTGAAGGAGGTCGAGAGCAACGATATTAAGAAGGCTGACAGCATCGTCCGTCATCAAACTGAAGCCACACCCTATCTTAAAGGCATCGGAGCGAATTATGTTGATTATTCGTTAGGCAGCGAATGGGTCACCACCGTTTACTCGAAGAAGGACGGGAAATACATTATGAGACCCATGGAGTTCGACTCGCTATGCGTCCCTGATGTATGCGGAATGAACGTCACCGATGCAGTATACTTGTTGGAGAACCTGGGATGGGTAACCTCATTCAGCGGATTCGGCAAGGTTCACAAGCAATCAGTGAAAGCCGGCGACACGCTTCAGCCGGGAGGATTAATCACCTTAACACTTGAAAGATAATGAAAATCAAAGAAATCATAGTAAACTGCAACCTGTCAGAGCTCATCGGCGACAAGGACATCGACATTACTAAAGTGTCGTTCGACTCCCGTACCGTTGAGCCGGGCACGATGTTTTTCGCCGTAAAAGGCACCCAGACCGACGGGCATGAATACATCGACAAGGCTCTTGAGAAAGGAGCATCCGCCATCGTTTGCGAGAAGCTTCCCAAAGTCTTGAAAGAAGGTGTGACCTACATCCGTGTGGACGACAGCGCATACGTTTTAGGCATCGGGGCTTCCAATTTCTATGGCAACCCTTCAAAGTCGCTGAAGCTCGTCGGTGTGACGGGAACCAATGGCAAGACCACCATCGCCACCTTACTTTACCGACTCTTCACTGACGCCGGCTACGCTTGCGGTTTACTCTCCACCATTGAGAACATCGTTGACCATGAGGTCATCCCCTCAACCCATACCACCCCTGATCCCGTCGAGCTGAACGCCTTGCTCAGGAAGATGGTCGATCACGAATGTGAATACGCCTTCATGGAGGTCAGTTCACACGCCGTCGATCAACGTCGCATTGCGGGTTTGAAGTTCGCCGGAGGCATCTTCACCAACCTCACCCACGATCATCTCGACTACCACAAAACCATGGCTAACTACCGCAACGCCAAGAAGAAATTCTTTGACGACCTGCCTTCCGACGCTTTCGCCTTGACCAACCTCGACGACAAGAACGGCAGTGTGATGTTGCAGAACACCAAGGCCAAAAAACTCGGTTATGCCCTGAAGCATGATGCTGACTTCAAAGGCGTGGTGTTGGAAAGTCATTTCGACGGCATGTTGATGAAGGTCAACAACATCGAGATGTACACCCGACTTGTCGGTGGCTTCAATGCCAGCAATATCCTAGCCATCTACGGTGCCGCCGTCGCCCTTGGATTCAACAGGGACGAACTGTTGGTTGAAATCAGCAAACTAAAAGGTGCCAATGGTAGATTTGACATGGTTCACAGCGACAGCGGCATCGTTGGCATCGTGGACTATGCCCACACCCCCGATGCGTTGGAAAACGTGTTGAAGACCATCAATGAAGTGAGAAAATCCGGACAGCTCCTGATTACCGTTGCAGGCTGTGGCGGCAACCGCGACACCACCAAGCGCCCCGAGATGGCGGCTGTGGCCGTCAAGCTCAGCGACAAGGTCATTCTCACCAGCGACAACCCACGCGACGAAGATCCCGATGAGATCATCCGCCAAATGAAGGAAGGCATCACGGCCGATGACATGCGGAAGGTGCTCTCCATCACTGACCGCCGCGAAGCCATCCGCACCGCTGTGGCATTGGCCAACAAGGGCGACATCATCCTGCTGGCAGGCAAGGGTCACGAGGACTATCAAATCATCAAAGGCGTGAAGCGCCATTTCGACGACAAAGAAGAACTATCATCAGCATTAAAGGAGAAATAATACATGTTATACTATCTGTTTCAGTATTTAAGTCAAATCAACTTCCCCGGGGCAGGCGTATTCACCTATGTCACCTTCCGCGCCGCCGCTGCCATCATCCTTGCACTTATCGTTTCCGTATGGTTTGGCAACTGGTTCATCAAGATGCTGAAACGAAAGAAAGTCGTTGAGACCCAGCGTGATGCTTCCATCGACCCATACAACACCAAGAAAATCGGCGTTCCGACCATGGGCGGTGTCATCATCATCGTTTCCATTCTGATCCCTGTGCTGTTGGTTTGCAAACTTCATAGCATTTACACGATCCTGATGATCGTCACCACACTCATCCTAGGCATCATCGGATTCTCCGACGACTACGTCAAATCCTTCAAGAAAAAGAAAGACGGCATCAAGCCCGTCGTCAAGCTTGGCGGCCAAGTCCTGCTCGGACTGATCGTAGGCCTCACCCTTCGTTTTAGCCCTGCGGTGCAAATCAACGAGAACGTACAGGTGAAGATAGAGAACAACAAAGAGATCGTCGTCAAGAGTCCAGACGTGAAATCGACCCGTACCACGATACCTTTTGTCAAGAGCCACGACCTCAATTACGCCAACCTGTTCAAATGGGCTGGACCGAGATGGATGTACAACCTGGCATGGGTCTTCTTCGTGCTGCTCACCGTGTTCATCGTCGCGGCCGTCAGCAATGGCAGCAATCTCAACGACGGCATGGACGGCATGGCTTCAGGCAACTCCGCCATCATCGGCATCACCTTGGTCATCCTGGCCTATATCTCCAGTAACACTGTTATGGCAGGCCACCTCAATCTGATGTATATCCCCGGAAGCGAAGAACTTGTGGTGTTTTTGGCCGCTTTTGTAGGGGCGCTCATCGGCTTCCTTTGGTTCAACTCCTACCCTGCCCAAATCTTCATGGGCGACACGGGCAGCCTGACCATTGGCGGTATCATCGCCGTCTCAGCCATTATCATGCATAAGGAGTTGTTGTTGCCCTTGCTCTGCGGCGTCTTCCTTTTCGAGATCCTTTCCGACCTCGACGTGAAACGCTTCGTCAAAACGGGCAAAAAGCATAGAATCTGGAAAAAAGGCCCATTGCACGACCACTTCCGCACCAGCTATAGTGACTTCAAGAAGGCTTGGCCCAACAGCACCGTCACCTTCAAAGGCCATGGTGAAGGCTACAACACCGTCCACCATGAGGTGAAGATCACCATCCGCTTCTGGATCATCACCATCCTATTGGCTGCTTTCACACTGATAACCTTTAAGATTAGATAAGAGATTAAAAGACAAAAGATATGAGATACTTATTCGAGAAAACGGAAAACCTTACCAAGCGCAGACCAGAAAACATGGCTTCCAGCATCACCGCCAAGATTCTGGAAATCAGAAAAGAAAGCATCAAGAACTGCATGGGTGACCTCAACACGCTAACCCATCGTCAGCACTTCATCACGTCCATCGACGGGGTGATGTATTACGATGACGCCCAAGCCGAAAGCATCAACGCCACTTGGTTTACGTTTGAGAACATCGTCAATCCAGTTGTTTGGATTGTCGGCGGCTCATGCCACAACAACTACAGTGAGCTCATCGACACTGCCACCAAGAAAGTGAAGGCCATCATTGCCTTGGGCAACGAAAGAGAGAACATCGAGTTGACCTTCAACGGTGCGGTAGATGAGATCCACGCAGCCGACTCCCTGGCAGAAGCAGTCCAGATGGCCTCTGCCATTGCCGAGAAGAACGACATTGTGCTCTTCTCCCCTGCCTGCAAGGACCATGAAATGGATTATGCCAATCGTGGGAAGCTATTCGTGGAAGAAGTGAAAAACCTGACAAAATAACGACATACAGTGAGTTGGATCAATAAGATATTGAAAGGTGACCGGGTTATCTGGGTGGTGATGCTCATCTTAGGCATCATCTCATTGCTGGCGGTTTATAGCGCCACCAGTTCCGAAGCGTATGTCCGTATCGGGGCTTACAATGAGAAGGTGCTTTTGAAACATGCCGCCACCTTATTTGCCGGATTCGTGATGATGTTCATCGCTTCGCGCATCAATTACCGTCACTATTCGAGGGCAATTGAATTGGTGCTCATCTCCTGCTTTATCTTATTGATATTCACTTATTTCTTTGGCAGCCGCATCAACGGAGCCTCACGCAGCATCATGGGATTCCAGACCAGCGAGCTGGCCAAGATCGTGCTCATCGCCTATTTGGCCAAATACATTGTCGTCTGGAACAACCGCGACTATACCTTCAAGAATCTCATCGTTCCGATCTTCCTGCCCATCCTCTTGATTGTGGGACCCATCTTCCCCGAGAACCTCTCCACTGCCGCCATGCTTTTCGTGGTTTGCATTGTGATGCTCTATATCGGGCAGATCAAATTCAGCTACAACATGGCTTTGATTGGCATCGTGGTGTTGGGCATGGGCCTTTACATCCTGACGGATGACATGGTTGCCAACATTAGGCAAAACCGTTACGAGAAAGTAGTAGCCGCCTACGAATTGCATCCTGATGACGCCAGACTGAAGGAGAAAGTCAAGAAGAAACCCCGTGTCAGCCGCGTAAAGACGTGGCGAGGTCGTATTGAAGCCGCCAAGGAAGAACGGGAAGCCAAGATTGCCGCCGGCCTCGATCCCGACCACTCACCGCTACAGATTGACGACCGCAACGCACAGAAAATGTACGCCAAAATCGCCGTAGCCCGTGGCGGTCTGTTTGGCAAAGGCTCCGGCAAGAGCACCCAGCGCAACTTCCTGCCCCAGCCATTCTCCGACTGTATTTATGCCATCATCATCGAAGAGTACGGACTGGTGGGAGGTATCTTCGTCATGCTCCTCTACATCATCCTACTCACTCGATCCATTAGGATCATGAAAAAACGTCCCCTGACGTTCGGTGCGCTGATGGCCTTTGGCATTGCCTTTATCCTCATCATGCAAGCCATGATCAACATGGGAGTATCCACAGGATTGTTGCCGGTGACGGGACAACAACTTCCTTTCGTGAGCAGAGGCGGTTCATCCATGCTCATGACAGGATTCGCCGTCGGAATGATACTGAGCGTAACCAGGAGCCTTGAAGAGCATACAGAAGATAAAAGTCAGAAGACAGAAGAAGTAATTGAACAAGAAGAAATGGAGGTAGCCCATGAAGCATAATTTGAAATTTGTCATCAGTGGAGGAGGAACAGGGGGACATATTTTCCCTGCCATTGCCATTGCGGATGCGCTGAAGCGGAGATTCCCCGAAGCGGAAATCCTGTTTATCGGTGCCAAAGGCAGGATGGAAATGGACCGTGTGCCCAAGGCTGGCTACCCTATCGAAGGCCTGTGGATCAGCGGCTTCACCAAAGACCTATCGGTGATTACCTTACCATTCAAGCTCATCAGCAGCCTGACCAAGGCCCGTCGCATTCTGAAGCGATTCCAGCCCGATGCCGTCATCGGCGTTGGAGGTTTCGCCAGCGGTCCCACACTGAAAGCAGCCAACTGGCTCCATATCCCAACCATCATCCAAGAGCAGAACTCCTATCCCGGCAAGACCAACCGTAACGTGGGTCAAAAGGCCAAAGCCATCTGTGTGGCGTACAACGGCTTGGAGCAATGGTTCCCAAAGGAGAAGATCCACTTCACCGGCAACCCGCTTCGAGGCAATATCAACGGCAACTGCGACCGTAATGAGGCTGCGGAGTACTTCGGCGTCAAAGCCGATCAGCCCGTTGTGCTGCTCGTCGGCGGAAGCCAAGGTGCCTTGGGCATCAACCAAGGCATCTCTGCTCAGCTTGCCAAGTTCAAGGAAAGCGACATGCAACTCATCTGGCAGACCGGCAAATACTACCACGAGCAGGCCGTCAACGAAGTCAAGGCGTTGGGATTGGAAGACAAAGTCAAGCCTGTGGTCTTCATTGATCGCATGGACCTTGCCTATTCCGTTGCCGACGTGGTGATCTCACGTGCAGGTGCCATGTCCATCTCAGAACTCGCCTTGGTGCAGAAGCCCGTCATTTTTGTGCCACTGCCCACCGCCGCCGAGGACCATCAGACCAAGAACGCCAAGCAATTGGTTGATGCGAATGCCGCAATGATGGTCAAGAACAATGAGACCGAGGCCAAGCTTGTCCCTGCATTGCAAGACTTGCTGAACGACAAAAACAAACAAAACGAAATGAAAGCCAACATCGCTCAATTTGCACGTCCCAACGCCGCAAATGACATTGTTGACATTATTATAGAAGAAGTCAGAGGAAAATGAATATGAGAAGGATGAAAAGTGCGTATTTTGTAGGTATCGGCGGCATTGGCATGAGCGCCCTGGCAAGGTATTACCAAAGCCAAGGCATCGCTGTGGCCGGCTACGACCTCACGCCGTCATCCCTCACCAAGCAACTGGAAGCCGAAGGCATGGCCGTCCATTACGAGGACAACCCAGCCTTGCTGCCAGCCCATATTGATTTCGTAGTCTACACCCCCGCGGTTCCCCAAAACCTTGACGAGTTGGTGAAACTCCGTCGCAGAGGCATCCCCCTGATGAAACGCGCCGAAGCCCTTGGTGCCATCTCCAGGGAGCATTTCACCATCGCCATTGCGGGCACCCACGGCAAGACGACGACTACCGCCATGGTGGCCCACATTCTCAACGAGTGCGGTGTCGATATGACCGCCTTTATCGGTGGCATCGCCAACAACTTTGGCAGCAACCTGCATCTGGGTCGCACTGCCGAATCCGTGCTGGTAGTCGAAGCCGACGAGTTCGACCGTTCTTTCCTGCAGCTAGCCCCCAACATCAGCATTGTCAACTCCATCGATGCCGACCACCTCGACATCTATGGCGACAAGCAACATCTCGTGGAGAGCTTCAATGCCTTCGCACAACTGACTCAGGATACGGTCATCGTCAAAGAGGGGCTGGACATCAAGGTCCCGAACCAGGTCAGCTTCGGCTTCGGGAAAGACTGCGACTACCGGGTGGAGGACTTGGATTTGCCTTTGCCCATCCCAGGCAAACACAATCAGCTTAACGCCACCGCCGCTTTCGCAGCCGCTTCGGAGCTTGGGTTGAACCCAGACGAAATTGCCAAAGCCTTAGCCACCTTCAAAGGTGTGAAACGTCGTTTTGACATCCGCGTCAAAAACGAAAAATACTGCTATATCGATGATTATGCACATCATCCTGAAGAAATAAAATCTTGTCTGTCGGCCATAAAAGCATCGTTCCCGTCAAAACGGGTGACGCTGGTCTTCCAGCCGCACCTCTTCACTCGTACACGCGATTTTATGGAGGACTTCGCCAACGTCCTGGCGATGGCCGACGACCTGATTTTACTCGACATCTATCCCGCCAGGGAGAAACCTATCGAAGGCATCACCTCACAAGCCCTACTCGACAAGGTCAACCTGAGCGACAAATGCCTCTGCCCCAAAGAACAGCTGCTCGAGACCATCGCCGAGCGCAAGCCCGAGTTGCTGGTGACCATGGGTGCAGGCAATATCGACCGTTTCGTTGAACCTCTCCAAAACATGATCAGCCAATGGTAAAGAAGATACTGAAAATAGCGTTATGGGTGATCACGGGAGCCGCTCTCATTGTGCTCTTCGTCTTCGGACGTAAGCAATATCTCGATACGCCCCTCAAAGGCATCAACTTCCAGCTGGAACGTAGCCACAGGAACGGTTTCGTGGAGAAGGACAGCGTCATCACACACGCCGAAGCCATCTGCAAGATAGATCGCCATGCTGCCATCTCTTCTGTCGACATGATGCAAATCCAGAACCTACTGGACGGCAATCCATGGATCGACCAGGCGAGCGCCTATATCGGTCTCAATGACACCCTTGTCATCAAGGCAAAGGAATTCGAACCTGTGCTCCGAGTGTTCAACCACGACAAGAGTTCGGTTTACGTCACCCGAGAAGGCATCATCTTCCCGTCGTGCCCCCACTACTCTCCCCGTGTGATCATTGCCAGCGGCAACTTCGACTTCCCCAAGCCCAGCAAAAACAGCCGTGTCACCGACAGCATTTATGCCGTTGCTGGACTCAACGATGCACTTTCCATCGCCTTAGCCATCGGCAGTGATCCATTCCTTTCAGGAAACGTCGGTCAGATTTATAAAAACGATCGCAATGAATACGAATTGGTCGTCAACAACCTCTCAGCCAGAGTCATTCTCAGCAACACTGAGGCTCTTGAAAACAAGCTGATGCGTCTGGCGACACTATTGGAAAAATTCAGCGGAACAGAAGAACTTAATGCATACAAGACATTGAACTTGAAATATAAAAATCAAATTGTGTGTACAAAATAATAATACTATGAGTGAAGAAAAAATCATTGTCGGATTAGACATCGGCACCACCAAGATTGCATGTATCGTTGGAAGAAAAGGCGCCAATGGAAAGATTGAAATCCTGGGTTACGGCAAAGCCGCATCCACAGGTGTTAGTAGAGGTATCGTGACCAACATCGACGAAACGGTCAACGCCATCAAGGCAGCTGTAGACGAGGCATCCGCCCAGTCGAACGTCGACATCAAGTCGGTGAACGTCGGTATCGCCGGTCAGCACATCAAGAGCTTGCAGCATCGTGGCGTGTTGATGCGTGACGATCGCAACAAGGAAATCTCTGACGAGGAGCTGGAGAAGCTGCGCCTTGACACTTGGAAGATCAACATGATCCCTGGTGAAGAGATCATCGACGTCATCCCACAGGAATACTTTGTGGACGGCGAGATCGGCACTACCCCAAAGGGCATGCTTGGCAGCAAGCTGGAAGCCAACTTCCACGTCATCATCGGACAGAACGCCGCCGCCATGAACATCTTGAAATGCATCGAGCGAGCTGGCCTTGAGATGGATCACATGATCCTTGAACCCATCGCCTCAGCTGAGGCTGTACTCGACGAGGAAGAGAAAGAAGCCGGCGTCGCCTTGGTCGACATCGGAGGTGGCACTACCGACATCGCCATCTTCCATGAAAACAAGATCTACCATTCCGCTGTGATCCCCTTCGGTGGCAACATCATCACCGAGGATATCAGCAAAGGCTGCGCCATCATCCGTCGCTACGCCGAGGACGTGAAGGTCAAGTTCGGATCGGCCGTGGCCAGCGAGAACCGTGACGACGAACTGGTGTCAATTCCAGGCATTCGCGGCAGAGCGCCCAAAGAGATCTCGTTCAAGAACCTCGCCAACATCATTCAAGCCCGTATGGAAGAAATCTTCGAACTCGTCAACTACGAGATTCAGAAGGTCAATTCACAGCATAAGCTCATCGCTGGCATCGTGCTTACCGGTGGCGGCGCCCTGATGAAACATATCCAACAGTTAGCCTCATTCAAGACCGGTCTGGACGTTAGAATCGGTTACCCGAATGAGCACCTGTCGGAAGACAGCATCAAGGAACTGGCCAGCCCGATGTACGCTACCGGTATCGGTCTCGTGATTGAAGGTATCGCCAGAGCTGAATATCAGGAAAAGATGGAACGTGCCAAGCACAAGGAGCCCATCGTAGTGATTCCACACAAACCCGTCGAAGAGGAGGAAATAGTGGAAGAACAGCCTGAAGAGCCCACCAGAAGGAGCAGAAGACAGAAGAAAGAAGGAGAAAAGAAGCATCGCTTCGATCTCACCAAGATCATCACTGTGTTCTTATCCGAAGAAAACGAAATCAAAGAATAAAACAATAAACCCAAAAGACTATGGAAAGCTTCACTAACGACATGTTCAAACCGCTGTGCGAAAAGCCAGCTAACTATATTAAAGTAATCGGCGTGGGAGGAGGCGGCGGCAACGCCGTCAACCACATGCTCGAAGAGGGCATCCAAGGTGTTGACTTCGTATTGTGCAACACCGACTATCAGGCACTCATGAGGAGCACCGTCCCCACCAAGATACACCTCGGCAAGCGTGAGCTTGGCGCAGGCAACGACCCCGCTGTAGGCCGTGAAGCCGCCTTGAGCAGCGAGGAAGAGATCACCAAGATCATGGATGAAAAGACCAAGATGGTGTTCGTCACCGCCGGTATGGGCGGTGGCACCGGCACTGGCGCCGCTCCTGTGGTGGCCCACATCGCCAAGGAGAAAGGCATCCTCACCGTCGGTATCGTCACCATCCCCTTCGAGTGCGAAGGTCGTCGCCGTAAGCAACAAGCCCAGTCAGGTATCGAGGAACTGAAGAAAAACGTCGACACCCTCATCATCATCAGCAGTGACAAGCTGCGCGACTCTTACGGTAACATGAAGCTCACCGAGGCCTTCAAGAAGGCTGACGATGTGCTCACCACCGCCGCCAAAGGTATCGCCGAGATCATCACCGTAACCGGCTACGTCAACGTTGACTTCGAGGATGTCAAGACCGTGATGAGAGACAGCGGCAAAGCCATCATGGGCACCGGTCGCGCCAAAGGTGAAAACCGTGCTGAGGAAGCCATCAAGCTCGCCATCAACTCACCATTGCTCAACGACAACAACATTGAGGGTGCCAAGAACATTCTCATCTACATCACCTCTGGCACCGATGAAGTGTCACTCGACGAAGTGGTTGAGATCACCGAATACGTCCAGAACACCTGCGGCAACTGCTCCGATGTGATCTGGGGTAACGGCGTCGACGAGTCATTGGGCGAAGATATCAGCGTGACCCTCATCGCCACTGGATTTGAAAACAAAGCCAAAAAGATTGAGCCAGTCATCGCTCCCAAGGAGACCGCTACCGTTCATCCGCTCAACGAGCCCGAACAACATGTGATCCCTGCTGTGACACCAGAACCAGCACCTGTAACAACACATGTGATTTCAGAGATTCCAGCTACCTGCAAGCCTGAACCCGAAGCAGAACACGATGAGGACGAACACATCGGCACCGTGGTCCATTCGTTGAACGAGACTAGCGAGCCCATCCGCTTCGACACCCCAACCATCAAGCACGATGAGCCAGCAGCGCCCTCTGTCAAGGTATATGAAAACCCCTTCAAAAACAACAGCGAGGACGATAGCTTTGAGATCTCCAATATCCATACTTTAGGCACTG
>LXOW01402087.1_pt1 | contig 13936 bp, 11 predicted proteins | sample 1368591 | NCBI WGS metagenome assembly LXOW01 (sample SAMN04884650, study PRJNA319009) | bovine gut metagenome | isolation source: Cow rumen | host: Bos taurus | place: Italy: Legnaro (PD) | collected 2014-07-09
GCTTCTTCTGCCACTAAATCTTCTTCATCCCCCTGTTGAAAATTAGATATACCCGCCAGAATGTCATCATCGGAAAGATAGCTGTCAATCACCTCCTCATTAATATAGATGGGAATATGACTTTTGAGGGCCACCACCACCGCATCGGAAGTGCGTGAGTCGAGGGTGAACACCTCACCGTTTTCCTTCCTGAAATGGATATCGGCATAAAAGATACCCTCCTCGAACTTGCGAATCACCACATAGCCTGGATATACCTTGCAGACCTCTCCCAGTTGCATGAACAAATCGTAGGGGGTGGGGCGTTTGGGCTTCATTTTGTTCATTTCCAACACAATAGATCTTGCCTCATTCAAACCGATAAGTATAGGCAGCTGACGCTCACCCTGCTTCTCTTTCAGGATCAGCGCATACGCCTCTGATGGCGGCTGGGCGTTGCGGATGTCGGAGACGGTTAATTCAATCATTGTTAAAGAGGTATTATATTTATGTCATTACCCCGCCCTTCGGGCACCCCTTCTAAAAGAAGGGGAATTTTATTTTTCTTCGGGATTGTGTTTGTATTTGAAAACAATGGCAAAAAGCACCGCCACTATGAAGGCGTAAGTGGCGAAAATGTACCATACCGTGGTCCAGTCACCTACCAAATGATGACCTTCCCAAGTGCAATATTGGTTGACCACCCATTGCGCACCCAACGTGCCTATGGTGGCTCCTATACCATTGGTCATCAGCATGAACAAACCCTGAGCCGAAGAACGAATATCAGCACTGGTCTCCTTGTCCACAAACAGCGAACCGCTGATATTGAAGAAATCGAAAGCTACACCATACACGATCATAGATAAGACAAACAACCACACACCAGGACCAGGATTGCCGAGACCGAAGAAACCGAAACGCAATACCCAGGCGAACATGGCTATCAGCATCACCTTCTTGATACCAAACTTTCGCAAGCAGAAAGGTATCAGCAAAATACACAAAGTTTCTGAAACCTGTGACAGAGAGACCAAAATATTGGCATGTTGCACCCCAAACGTGTCGGCATATTCGGGCTGTGCGCCAAAACTGTGGATGAAAGGGTTGGCAAAACCGTTGGTAATCTGCAAAGACACACCCAAAAGCATGGAGAATATGAAGAAAATAGCCATTCTCTTCTCCTTGAATAGAGCAAATGCTTTCAACCCCAAGGCATCCACAAAAGATTTCTTGTCTGTGGAGGTTGAAATAGGACACTTAGGCAAGGTAAAGGCATAAACTGCCAGCACCATGCCGATGCAACCGCTGAGGATAAACTGTTTTGCCGAATGTTGGAAACCCAGCAAATCAACCGCCCACATGGAGCAGATAAAACCGATTGTGCCGAAGACACGAATAGGTGGAAATGCCTTGACTGTATCATAGCCATTCAGCTCCAGCGCATTGTAAGCTACAGAATTAGCTAATGCGATAGTAGGCATATAGAAAGCCACGCTGAGGGTATAAAGAATGAAGAGGGTGCCAAATTGCACTGCATCACCACTCATCAGTCCGTAGTAACCTGCGGCAATCATGGCGGCTCCCGCAATGCCGTGGCAAATACCCAGCATCTTCTGTGCTGGTATCCAGCGGTCAGCCATAATGCCCACCAAAGCCGGCATAAAGATGGACACGATGCCCTGAATGGAGTAGAAAAGCCCTATTTTACCACCCATTCCGTGAGGTCCCAAATAACGGCCCATACATGTTAAATACGCTCCCCAAACCGCAAATTCGAGGAAATTCATGATAATCAGTCTGACTTTCAAGTTCATAATAGTGCTAATTTTTTCTTTTGCAAAATTACAAGAAATTTGGGAAATATACACCTTTCTATAAAAAAATATTGTAGAGACGGGGCATGCCCCGTCTCTACAGAAAAAAAATTCGTATTTTTGCAACTTCATTCATTAACGTAGCAAAAACATGGAATTATCAGAACAGGAAGTCATTAGACGCAAGAAATTAGAGGATTTGTTGAACCTTGGAATCAATCCGTATCCAGCAGCAGAATACGAAGTAAATACCAATACCACAGAGATTTTGGAGGAATTTCCGAAAGATAACAGCAAATTCCAGAATGTCAGCATTGCTGGTCGTATCATGACCCAGCGCATCATGGGAGCTGTGTCTTTTTTTGAAATCCAGGACTCCTTCGGGCGAATTCAGATATACGCCAAACGTGACGAATTGTGCCCGGGTGAGGACAAAACCATGTACAACNNCAGCGCATCATGGGAGCTGTCTCTTTCTTCGAGATCCAGGACTCCGTGGGCCGCATCCAGATCTACGCCAAACGCGACGAGCTTTGCCCCGGCGAGGACAAAACCATGTACAACAGCGTCTTCAAAAAATTGGATATCGGTGATATTATCGGTGTGAAAGGCTTTGTGTTCACCACCCAGATGGGCGAAATCAGCATCCATGTGAAAGAGTTCACCATCCTGTGCAAGTCGGTGTGCCCGTTGCCCATCGTGAAAGAAAAGGATGGCAAGGTTTATGATGCATTTCAGGATCCCGAACAACGCTATCGCCAGCGTTATATAGACCTCATCGTCAACCCTCACATCAAGGATACCTTCATCAAGCGTACCCTGCTGGTGAACACCATGCGCAACTTTCTGAATGAGAAGGGATATTTAGAGGTGGAAACCCCCATCCTGCAGCCTTTGTATGGTGGTGCCGCTGCCCGTCCCTTCAAAACCCACCACAACACGCTGGATATGACCCTCTATCTGCGTATCGCCGACGAGCTGTATCTGAAGAAACTGATTGTGGGCGGCTTCAACGGGGTTTATGAGTTCTCGAAAGATTTCCGCAATGAGGGTATGGACCGCTTCCATAATCCCGAGTTTACCCAGATGGAACTCTATGTGCCTTACAAGGACTACGAATGGATGATGAATTGCGTGGAAGAGATGGTGGAACGCGTAGCCTTGGCGCTCCACGGCAAAACCCAAGTACAGGTGGGTGAGAACATCATAGACTTCAAGCGCCCCTGGAAACGCTATACCATGTTTGAGGCTATAGAGCACTTCACCGGCACCGACATTTCCAATATGGACGAAGCCCAGCTGGCTCAGTTTGCCACAGAGCAGGGCGTGAAAGTTGATTCCACCATGGGCAAGGGCAAATTGATAGACGAAATCTTTGGCGAGACTTGCGAGCACAAGCTCATCCAGCCGACCTTCATCTATGACTATCCGATAGAAATGTCCCCGCTGACCAAAAAGCACCGCAGCAAACCCGGTCTCACCGAGCGTTTCGAGGCCATGTGCAACGGCAAAGAAATCTGCAACGCCTACTCCGAGCTCAACGACCCCATTGACCAGCGTAAGCGCTTCGAGGACCAGCTGGAACTCGGCAAGCGTGGCGACACCGAATCGATGGTTTTGGACGAGGACTTCCTGAAATCACTCGAAATCGGTATGCCTCCGACAGCCGGTTTGGGTATCGGTATCGACCGTCTGGCCATGATTATGACCAACTCTCCCTCCATTCAGGATGTGTTGTTCTTCCCCCAGATGCGTCCCGAAAAGAAGGTGGAGACTTCCAGCGACAAGGATTTCGTAGAGAGAGGTGTTCCCGAAGTATGGATACCTGCTTTGCGCAAATTGAACATCAATACCATTGACCAACTGAAGGCTGCCAACCCCAACAAGCTGCTCAACGACTTGGGAGGCTTGCGGAAAAAGCTGAAGATGGACGTGCCTGCAGTGCCCTTGGACGTGATAAAATCGTGGGTTGAAAAATAGTGCATAATTTTTCAAAATAAATGGTTGAGGTTTCGAAAAAAAGTTGTATTTTTGCAGCCGATTTCGACGAGCTCAATCAGCTCCGATGCCTAGGTGGCGGAATTGGTAGACGCGTCGGTCTCAAAAACCGATGAGGTAACACTCGTGCCGGTTCGATCCCGGCCCTGGGTACGAAAAAAGAGGATGTCAACGACATCCTCTTTTTTTTCATTTATATTTTAGAATCTCCAGTTCATGCCGAAGTAATAAAGGAAGGGCAGCTGGTACACCACCTCGTTGGTGATACGGTTGACGTAGAATACATTCTTGTAGTTATATACATTGGTGAGGGAGACACTCAGCTCGATGGAGTGTCGCTCGCCGAGGAAGAATTTCTTCTTGAAGCCAAGGTCGAGACGATGGTAGGCGGGCAAACGGCCTTGATTGAGGTCGTCGAGCACAAAATCGAGGTCTTCGTTGGTTGTGATAATATCGTCGCCGATACCGCCATTGGGAATGTAGCTGGGATAATAGGCCATAGTCTGCGTGAAGGGGAAGCCCGAGCCGAAGTTCCAGCGCATGTCAATCTGCCATGAGCGGCGTTTGCCAAAAGCGTATGAAACCAAAAGGTTGATATTGTGGCGGCGGTCGAAGTTGGGCGCATAGGTCACCTTTGCATCCGTACGTTTCACCCAGCCCAGAGAATACACTCCCCAAATGTAAAGTCCTTTGTAGTCGAACTTGATGGAGATATCGCCACCGTATGCATGTCCCTGCTCCCACATAAACAACTCGTCAGATTGCTCGTCCATCATGTAGCGGTTCACCGAGATTAGTTGAGAGAAATGCTTGTAGTAGCCTTCAATATTAATACTGGTGTATTTCAGCATATCCAGTTCAAGACCCAACACTACATGCTGGGAGGTCTGCAGACGGTTTTTGGGAGTTTTCCCGTTGGGCAGGTTAGGTGTGATGCTCAGTGCCGAGGGACTGGAGATATAGCCGTAAAAGAGGTTCACCACATCGCGGTCGGAGGTGACGGCCACATAATTCTGCGAATACAATCCTCCTGACATCTTCAAACGAATTTGCTTGGTGATGTTGTATTTAATAGCCAAACGTGGCTCGGGAGACACCTTGCTCAACGAGGTGTAATATNNGTGTAATATTGCAAACGGAAGCTGGGCTCAATCAACAGTTTATTCTTATAGTTGTATTTATACTTGACAAAAGCCGAGAAGTCGGTGGTATGGTCTTTGGGGTATTCCTTGTCGCCATATTTGGTCCAATAGCGGTATTGGGTGCTGAAACCCACGGCGTTGATACCCACATTGAAAACACTTCTGCCGATGTAGTAGTTGAAGACAAAGTTGAAGTTGAAACCTCCGGTGCGGGTGTATTTACTGTAGTCGCCTTCTGACTGATAGGCGGGGTCATTGATTTTAGAGGTGTAGTCGGAATAAGCGAAGGTACCCTCGATGGTGGTGTTGGCCTGACCAGGCACCAGCAGGAAGTTGGCGCCCACACCCCAGTTGTTCCAACTGTATTGCACCAATGAGCTGTAGTTGACTCTGTCCATGTAGTTAAATCCGAAGATGTTGAACTTAGAGCCGCCTTGGCCGGCCAGTGTTATCTTTCCGTAAAGGTCCAGGAAATTATAGGGTAGTCCGTTTTCTTTGTCCACGTAGGGGTAAAACACCTTGGCGGCCTGCTCCAAGTATGAGCCCTTGCCCGACAGGATGAAACTCAAACTGGTTTTCCGGCCTTCTTTCAACTTCACGATCGGTCCTTCCAGCAGCACTTGTGCACCGATATTGCTCACATCGATTTTTCCCGATATGCGCTTCTTGTTGCCGTCGCGGGTCTTGATATTCATTACGGAAGAAATTCTGCCGCCAAACTCGGCCCCGAAGCCTCCTGTATAGATGTCAGCGTTGCTCATAATGTCCATATCGAACACCGAGAACAGGCCGATAGAGTGGAAGGGGTTGAAGACAATCATGCCGTCCAGCAGAAGCATATTCTGGATGGGTGTACCGCCGCGCACATATAGCTGCCCGCCTTGGTCACCGGTGGAGATAATACCCGGTAGCACCTGCAGATATTGGGCGAAATCGGGTTGGCCACCTATAGCCGGCATTTTTGACATTTCCTTGGGTGAGATGCTGATGACCGCTGTACGGGTTTCCTGCACCTTTCGGTCGGTTTCCGCCGTCACCTGTATTTCGTCCAGAGAGACCTTAGAGGGGCTGATCATGTAGCGTTTGATAACTGGTTTGTTCGCCACCTCAATGGTGTCGGTAAAAGTGTCATAGCCAAAGAAATTGATAACCAGCACATATAGTCCTTTTGGCACCTTGTCGATGATAAAGTTACCATTGGATTCGGTCATCGCACCATAGCTTGTTCCTTGCAACACCACGGGGCAATATCCTACGGGCTCGCCGCTGGTGGCATCATAAACAAAACCCTTGACAGTGGTTTGTGCCATTCCAAACAACACGCTGGTTAATAAGAATATAAACGCTATAAATTTCTTGGTCATAGAATTTAGGTTACAGGGGTTAGAGGTTAGGGGTCAGGGGTCAGGTTACAGGTGTCAGGTGTTAGAAATTATGAATAATAATTAGCACATTAAAATATCAGCTGGATTTCTTCTTTCAGGGCTGTCATAGCGGCTTCTATGGGCGATTGGCCGGCGGTTTGTTCCAAGATAGCCCCTACCAGTTCGATACCAGACGCGTCTGGTGCCAGTTTGCCTGAGCTGACGTTGATAATACGGATGGTTTCCTCTTTGGCATTGCAGATTTTGTTCCACACATCAGAGGAAATATAGATTTGCTGTGACAGGTTGTGCTCAAACTCCGCGCGGATAGAAGAAATCAGCAGCACCCTCAAGTCCGCGTTGGGGGTGCTGCCGTCGTTCAATCTTAATATCAACTGATTGGGTTCAGTACGCTCCAGAAACATGGCCATCCGCTCGTAGGCCTGCAGCCTTAGGGGAGCAATGACCGACTTGTTGTGCTCTTTCAGCTCCAACAAACGCTTGCGCTCCTCGTTTCTGATAAACATCCTCAAGGTGAAGAATGATGTCAGGAAGACGATTACAGCTACAAGCAGCGTACCGATAATGTATAGTGCAAATTGCATTTCAGGTTACAGGTTATAGGTTTCAGGTTTTAGGTTATAGGTTTTAGGTTTCAGGTTTCAAAAGTTTCTGACCCCTGACCCCTAATCACTGTTCTCTGACCCCTGTCCCCTAAAACCTGATTACTAATTGATTATCCGCAGTGGAAGTAGTTATGAACCAATTCGAGCATCTTTTCGGGATTCTTGGCGATTTCCTCACGGATGTTCTGATCATGATAGGATTTCAGCATCTTGATGATATCGTCAATCATTTCGGCATTGAAGACACCGTGTTGCTCGAAGATGTCTCTGTGGGCGCTCAGCTCATCAGCTGATTCCCAGCAGGAAGTGGGCAGCTGGGCCAGACTTTCCATTTTAGCTTTGTTTTCAGCCTTGTGGATATTGACATCCACGTATGTCTTTTTGGCAAACTCAAGGGCACCTTCCATCTCGAAACCGTGGCGGGCGGCCACACACAAACCAGCCAGCAGCAGGTAGATGTCGGCGGAACCGTCAGGACAACGGAATTCGACAGTCTGTTTCTGTGACAGGTCCATACGGGCGGCTTTCTCCATCGGGTTAATCATGGCCACCATGTCGTTTTTGTGGGTCCATCCCAGTGGAACTCTCACCAATACCGAGCGGTTGCGGTCGCCCCAGCAAATGGAGGTGGGAGCTTCCTGGTGAGGCACCAGACGGAAATAAGAGGTAGGATTGGTGTTGCCGAAGGCGGTCAGTGAAGAAGCGCAAGTCATGAAGCCGGCAATAGCTGAATGGGCGATGGTGTTCAGCTTGCCTTTGGAAACATATTGGTTTTTGCCGTCTTTAACCACACGGGTGTGGATATGCAAACCGCTACCTGCTTTGCCTGCGGTGATTTTGGGAGCAAAGGTGACATCCAAACCATATTGGTAAGCTAGATTTCTGATAATCCATTTGGCCAGTACCAGTTGGTCGGCGGCATCCTGTACGTCGGTCACCAGGAACTCGATTTCGTTTTGCTCGTAGATTTTGCCGTCCAAGGTGAAATTACCCACTTCAGAGTGACCGTATTTGATTTGTCCGCCCACCTTCGAGATGTTCAGCATACATGCCTTGCGGAACTCTTCGAACTTGGTGAAAGGAGTGGACTCGTGATAACCGCGCTGGTCGGGAGTCAAAAACAACTCTTCATCGTCACCAATCACATAGTATTCCAACTCGCCCATAGCCTGGAAGGTCATGCCAGTCACCTTCGTGAATGAGTCAGCGGCCTTGCGGAGGACATATTCGGGAGAGTTTTCCATGGGTTGTCCGTCCTTATTGAAATAGGAACACAGCATGGAGAGGGTGGGAATTTCAGCAAACGGATCCAGAAAAGCCGTGCTGAAACGTGGAATCACATACAGGTCGCTGGAACCCGCATGGATGAATGACGGGAAAATGTTGGAGCCGTCAACACGCTCTCCAGCAGACAGAATCTGTTCGAGATATTCGCGGTTGTTCAACACGAAATTCAGGGTTTTCAGACGACCGTCTCCTGCCACATAATGGAAGTTGACCATCGGAATCTCCTTTTCCTCAATGAATTTGATGATGTCGGCTTTGGTGAATTCTTTGGGATCCTTTTTCAGGTAGTTTACTAAAGGATTCATGCTCATTAACAGGTTGTCTTTCATGATAGTTTTGTTTTATATTATTTCAATTAATCGTCTTTTTTAGGGGTTGCAAAGTTACGCAAAGTTTTTGAGATTATCAATCTATTTCGAAATAAAAGTTTTTCAGCCTCCAAAAGCGGCTTATATTGTGATTTTTTCCTACCTTTGCCGACTCAAAATTTCAGTTGATGTTTCACTTCAGGCATTTCTCCCTTTATCACGAAAATAGTGCTTTGAAAATATCCACAGATGCTGTGCTGTTGGCCTCTGCAGTAGCCGTCAGTGGAGTCAGAACCCTGCTTGATATCGGTAGTGGCTGCGGTGTGATAGCCTTTTGTCTGGCTTGGAAAATGCAGCAGGAAAAAAGGCGGGAGGATTCCCTGCAGGACATCATCGGCATAGACATTGATGCTGCTTCTGTTGATGAAGCCATGAAAAATTTGGAGTTTTTCCCGAAAAAGGAAGGGCAACATATCGCTTTCCGCCAGCAGTGCATTCAGGATTTCGGGCGACAATACCAAGGGAAATTTGACTTGATAGTTTCCAATCCGCCATTTTTTGTGGATTCGCTGAAACCCAATACAGCACAGAAAAACGTCAGCAAACACAACGACACCTTGCCTTTCAAGGATTTGAGAGACGCTGTTGTCCGCCTGCTGGCACCCCAAGGGGTATTTTACCTGATTCTGCCCGCCAACGAAAGCGTGATTTTCGAGCAAATGTCGCAAGATTGTCTGTTCAAAAGCTATCAGTTGAAAATCCAACCCACTCCTTTCAAACCTGTCAACCGCATAATCACTGGTTATACACTCAGCCCTTCCCAGGCGATTAAGAGTGAATCACTTTGTCTTCGAGATGCCGATAACAGCCTGTCGGAGGACTACCGCAGGCTAACGGGGGATTTTTTGATTAGATAACTACGGTGTTAGTTGCCTTTGCTGTAGTTGGGGGATTCGCTGGTGATGGTCACATCGTGGGGATGGCTTTCCAGCACACCGGCGTTGCTGATACGGCAGAACTGGGCCTCGTGCAGTTTCTCGATGTTTTCAGCACCGCAGTAGCCCATACCAGCGCGCAAACCACCTGCCATCTGGTAAATTACCTCGTACAGGTTGCCTTTGAACGGCACACGGCCTGAGATGCCTTCGGGTACCAGTTTCTTCACATCATCCACATCATTCTGCAGGTAACGGTCTTTGGAGCCGCGCTGCATGGCCTCCAACGAACCCATGCCACGGTAAGCTTTGAATTTACGGCCATTGTACAGGATGGTTTCGCCCGGAGATTCCTCAACACCAGCCAGCAGACCGCCCAACATCACACTGCTGCCACCAGCGGCCAGAGCCTTCACGATATCGCCTGAGTAGCGGATACCACCATCGGCAATCAAGGGAACTCCTGTGCCCTTCAGGGCTTTGTAAACCGCGTAGATGGCGCTCAACTGGGGCACACCCACACCAGCCACCACACGGGTGGTGCAGATAGAGCCGGGTCCGATACCCACTTTCACAGCGTCAGCACCAGCTTTCACCAGTCGAAGGGCCGCATCACCAGTGGCGATATTACCCACCACAATGTCCACATTGGGAAAATGGCTGCGTACCTCAATCAAAGCATCCAACACACCTTTGGAGTGGCCATGGGCGGAGTCGAGCACAATGGCATCCACACCGGCTTCAATCAAAGCTTCGGCGCGGGGCAGCGTTTCCTTGGAGATACCTATGCCGGCAGCCACACGCAAACGGCCTTGTGAGTCCTTGCAGGCATTGGGTTTGTCTTTGGCTTTGGTGATATCTTTATAGGTGATAAGACCCAGCAATACACCGTGGTCGTCGATAACGGGCAGCTTCTCAATCTTGTACTGCTGCAGAATGTCGGCCGCCTTGTTCAGGTCGGTTGAGCGGGAGGTTGTGATGAGGTTTTCGCGCGTCATCACCAATTCGATGCGCTTGTTGAAGTCTTTCTCGAAACGGAGGTCACGGTTGGTGACGATACCGATGAGCACATTGTTTTCGGTTACCACAGGGATACCGCCAATTTTGTATTCCGCCATGATAGACAAGGCGTCGCCTACTGTCTTATGAGGCAGTATGGTGATGGGGTTGTTAATCATGCCATTCTCCGCACGCTTTACTGATGCCACCTGCTTGGCTTGTTCTTCAATAGGCATATTCTTGTGAATCACACCGATACCGCCTTCGCGGGCGATGGCGATAGCCATTGTGGCTTCGGTCACCGTGTCCATAGCGGCTGAAATGAAAGGGGTGTTCAGCGTAATATTGCGGGTGAACTTCGTGGTTAAGGAAACTTCTTTGGGTAAAACTTCGGAATAGGAGGGAATGAGCAGAACATCGTCAAAAGTCAACCCTTCCAACTGAACTCTATCTTCAATAAATGACATGATTTTGAAATTTTAATACTCGAAAAAAATTTCGTGCAAAAATAAGAAAAATTCTTTATTCAACCGTCACGGTGTTGATTTTTTTCAGAGCGGTCACCACACGGTCGGCTTCCCGCTTTCTGATTTTGAAGCTGATGAGGTAACAGTCCTCATATCCTTGCCCCAAAATGGAGACGTAGGGGTCTTTCAGCAGCTGCATCACGCTGTTCATCACACTGTAGTCGAAACTCACCTTATAGGTCTCGTCCACGGTTTTCTCGATGATGGTGGCGGCATCCAAGGCGTCCTTGGCGGCGGTTTTGTAAGCGTTGATCAGTCCGCTGACCCCTAATTTGATGCCTCCGAAGTAGCGAACCACAATCACCAGGGTGTTGGTGAGGTCTTTAGAGAGCAATTGACCGTGAATGGGGCGTCCTGCGGTACCTGAAGGCTCACCGTTATCGTTGAGGCGGTAAGCGTCTTTGTTGGGTCCCAGGATGTAACTGTAGCAGTGGTGGCGGGCATCAAAATACTGTTTCTGGATTTCCGCCAGTTTCTCTTTCACTTCGGCCTCGCTTTCCACGGGGAAGGCCAGGGCGATGAACTTGCTGCCCTTCTCGCGGTAGATACCCTCCGATGGTCCGGCAATAGTCTTATAGGTGTCTTCGAACATAGCGGATGGTGTTTTGATGAATGATTTCTTCCCTAACGCAAACGCCATCAATCACAGGGGCTTTCACTCCCGATTCCCACAGTTGGTCTCCTGTCAGAATACGGGCTTCGTCCCACAAATTGCTTTCGATAAAGCGTTGCAGGGTTTTGCGCCCGCCTTCCACAATCACCGACTGGATTTTCATTTCATAAAGCTGACGCAGAGCCTCCGCAGGATTTTCGGGAAGTGTTTGATAGTAAGTATTTTCAGAAAAATCAGAATTACGCTGGCAGACAAAGCGTTGCGGGTTTTTGCCGGGGAACAGTCGGGTGGTAAGTTGCGGATGGTCGTTGACCACAGTGTTATAGCCGATTAAGATAGCGTCTTCCTCGCTGCGCCACTGGTGTACGATGGTCTTGAGCTCATCATTGGTAATCCAGTACTGACCATCGGGATTATTGCTGCGGTCGATATCCATAAAGCCGTTGCGGGTCATCGCCCATTTGAGGATAACGTAGGGGCGTTGCTGTTCGTGGAAAGTGAAAAACCTGCGGTTCAGCTCTTTGCACTGGTCAGCAAGCACACCGGTGACCACTTCAATACCAGCCTCCTGCAACTTTTTGATACCACCGCCATTGACTTTGGCATTGCTATCCACTGTGCCTATCACCACTTTGGGAATACCGTTTTTGATGATGGCATCGGCACAAGGCGGGGTTTTCCCGAAGTGGGAACAGGGTTCCAGACTGACATACATGGTGGATTCTTTCAACAGTTCGGGTTGTTTTACCGAGGCGAAGGCGTTCACTTCAGCATGAGCCTGGCCATATTGCCGGTGCCAGCCTTCCCCAATAATCTGGTCGTGATGCACGATAACCGCTCCCACCATGGGATTGGGTTGCACACGTCCTAAACCCAACGAGGCCAGTTGGAGGCAACGCGACATGTATTGTTCATCACGGGTCATAGCCTGCCGCTTATTTTGCTTCTGTTTTCAGGAAATAGGAGAGGGGTTGCACCTGCCGGTCGAAATGGAAGAACTGGCAGAGGTACAGATTTTGATGGTTGTTGTTGACAAAACCAAAGAAGTTGTCCTCGTCTTTTTCCATCACGATGCTTTCATCTTCCTGCACCATCGGGTTCAGCTTGTAGCAGAGTTCCAGCGAGGTTTTGTTGCCTTCCAAATCGGTGAGGATGATGGTCTTGAAATGCTGTTCGCGGTACACCGAGTCAATTTTCTCGGAAGAGAAAGAAAGCACGATGTCCTCGAAATTCTTGTCTCTGAATTCCGACAGCATGTCAATCAGTTTCAAGGTATCGTAGGCAGCCAGTTTCTGATTCTGATAGTCATATACATCGAAGAAACGGGCACCGGTCTTCACGGCCTTGAATGACTCTTCAGGATGTTCAAGGTCGATAAATTCGGCTGTTTGGATACGGGTGATTTTGGTCTGGAAGATATCGTGATTAATCCAGTCGGCATAGTTGGTGGAATAGATGGGCGTGGCGAATCCTCTGAAGCCGGGCACATACACGATATAAGGTTCGTCAGAGCCCTCCAGCAGGGCGAAATTCGACAGGTTGTCCATGGTGGCTGGTCCCATGTAATAGGTCTTGGTTTTTCTTTCCTTCACCCCGAAGCTCATCCCAAAAAGCTTGAACTTGGGCTTGGTTTGGTAGATGTCCACCTTGATAGCGCTGGTGGAGAGCACTTTGTTGATGTTGTTCTGACCGGTCTTGGGCACCACCTGTTTGACGGCAAGGCTGGCGATGGTGGTCAGAAACTCGTCCATGATGGGCTTCATCACGCGGATGCTGTCCTGCACCATCCAACCGGCATCGGTGCGTTGCAGCAGCACATACTCTCCCTGCATGTCAGCCAGGAAAATCTTGGTAATGTTGTTGGTGTCTTTTATGGCAAAGGCGTCGAACGACAGATGGTCGTCAGAGGACTTGATGACACCGGTTTTGAAAAGAACCGCCACAATAGCCGCCACCACTAAGATGGAAGCGAAGGTGATATATAAAATGTTTTTCTTCATAGCCTTAAAATTTGGGAGTGCAAAGTTACGGCATTTTTTCGAAATATATACGATGTGACGAAAATTTCTATTTTCTCAAGTGTAGGGCTAGTGTTCGGATAGTGTAGGGATAGTGTGTGAATACCATTATGCGCCACCTCATCACTCCTTCACCAGCTTCGAGGTGTAGCTTTTGCCGCTCTGGCTGAGGATACGCACAGCGTAGCTATTGCGTCGTCTTTCCCTCATTGATGCTTCGGTGATGCGCCGTATTTTACTCGATTGTTCTTCGATTGTTTCTCGTTCGTTATTCAATTGATATTCGATTTAAATCGAAGAACAATCGAATATCAATCGAATAT
>LXOW01271214.1_pt1 | contig 13935 bp, 7 predicted proteins | sample 1368591 | NCBI WGS metagenome assembly LXOW01 (sample SAMN04884650, study PRJNA319009) | bovine gut metagenome | isolation source: Cow rumen | host: Bos taurus | place: Italy: Legnaro (PD) | collected 2014-07-09
AGTTATAGGAATTAGATGGTATTATACGAAATATCCGGTTATATCCCACGAGGAACAAGAATGAGCTTTTTTCCTCTAAACTTGTTGATAAAAATCTTTGTTCATTTCATACAACTCGGTATTTTCATGTAAATTTGCATATCAATATTTTTATTCATTCAGGTTCAACTTAAATTATCAGAAGTTATGAAAAAAAGTACAAAAGCCCTTCTCGTCATTACGGGTATTCTTCTCATTGCTTTGGGTGTGTTATGTATCGCTAATCCTGGAGGAACTCTTTTTGCAACAGCATGGTTCCTCGGTTTCTTTACCTTGATTTCTGGTATTGCAACGCTTGTTTTTACCTTTAGAACGCAGCGTTTCATACCTAATAGCGGTTCACGTATGCTGTCGGGTCTGTTTCAGGTTTTCATTGGTATTTTCTTCCTTAGCAACATCTTCGCCACTACTGGTGCCCTGCCGTTTGTGTTCGCTTTCTGGATTATGATGGAAGGTGTTATCATCGCCATTCAGAGTTTCGACTTCAAGAAAGTTGGCTTTGGCTCATGGTGGGCTCTCCTGCTGCTTGGTATTGCAGGGGCCGTTCTTGGTTTCTTTGGATTACGCGAACCTGTTATTTCTGGCACAGTTCTCAGTACCCTTATCGGTCTTGGTATCATTGCCAATGGTATCGCATATCTTGTCTTCTTCTCAGGTATCAAAAAATTCGAGAGCTACTTCAAAGCATAGTAACAATCGAATCTTGTAATATCTTAAACCGCCACAGAAGCGTTAGCATCTGCGGCGGTTTATGTTATTTCTGTGTATGTGGAAATGCTTGTTTGGTGGCACTTCCCAATGCAATGTAGAGTGCAACGAGGGCTTGGGTGCCATTATAAAGGTTCAAGGCCTCGTTGAATTGTGCGTAGATAGATTATTTTGACACGATAATCCGTTGTCCCTCACGAATGAAATCGGATTTGAGGTGATTCCATTTCTTCAGGTTGGCCACGGTGGTGTGGTACTTGCGGGCGATGCTTGACAGGGTTTCGCCTTTCTTGATTTTGTGGTATTTGACGGTGGATGGCTGCTGAACGGGAGCGGGTTTCTGGGGCGTGGCTGGAGTGGTAACTACTGGTGCGGAGGGAATGCTGTCCGTATAGCTGGTGTCGGAGGGCAACACAATGGTTCTGTTGTCAATGCCCTCGCAGCTGATGATGCGTCGGGCTCCTTTGTAACGGTTAGTGTAACCGGGACTGATGGAGTTGTCCACACGGATGTTGGTCTTGTAGGTAGAAGAATGGATAAAGCGGAAATTGTGTGCGGAGTCCACATCCGTCTCCACCACAATACCCACGTGACCGATTTCGAGTTTCCCTCGGGAAAAGAACACCAAGTCGCCAGGCATAAGTTCCTCTTTGCTGATTTTTTGCCCCACCAAGAACATGTCACGGGAACTGCGGGGAAGCTTGATGCCGTACTGTCCGAAACAGTAATAGACAAAACCAGAGCAATCGAAATAATTGGGTCCGGCGGCACCATATTTGTAATGGGCGGTGGGTTTCTTGTGAAAAGCCAACTGGATGATTGAGTCGATAGTGGGACAACTGATGGCCGATTCGTAATTGGCCGAAACGGTGTCTTCCGCAAAATCGTCTTCCGACTGGGCATATAGTGAGGTGACAGCAGATAAAACCGCCACTATGAATAATAATCTCTTGAGCATAAAACGGTTTTTTGAGACTACAAAAGTACAACTATNNAAACATTGCGGGGTAGAGCAGTGGTAGCTCGTCGGGCTCATAACCCGGAGGTCGCAGGTTCGAGTCCTGCCCCCGCTACCAAGAAAAGAGAGGTGCAATCACAAAGTTGCACCTCTCTTTTTTTGTTCAATCTGTGCCGCTATTTCATTTTTTTGATTATTTTTGCAGGATATAAGCGGAAAGAATTATTAGTGTCTTAATCCAGTGAAAATGAAACGGTGTGCTGTGCTTCTCGGACTTTTATGGGCGTTGCTGCTGGCTGTGCCCGTTGGATTGAGGGCGCAGCAGGAGGTGTCCTTCGAGAAACTTTGGGCGGATTTTGACAGAGGCTCGTCATACAGGTATAAGGAAAAATCCCTAAAACTGGATACAATTGAGCAGTTGGCGCTACAAGAACGGAACGCTTATCATCTCTTTCGCGCGAACTGGGAACGGACATACCTTGACGACATCAACTTTCGCGCCACCCCCAAAGCCATGCTCTTACGCATCGACTCAATGATCAGAATGGATGTGGCCGCCAAGTGGGGAGACCCCGATGCTGCATTATATACGAGTCTGTATCATTATTTGATGGGGATGGTGATGATGGATGCGCGTACGGGTAAAACAACCATGGCGAATATTCGAAATACGGATTTGCGACGCTTGGAGGAGTGGACTGACGAGGATTTCCGTACTGCCGCAAAAGAGCATTTCCGCGCTTGCTTTAACCAAATGCCTGCTGATACCAGTATCGATATCGATAGGTGGGAATTCATGATGCTGAACACCTCTGGGAGTGTTTTCACTCCTTCCTTTTTCGAGATTATGGTCGGAAACTGCCTCAATTATTTTTTCAAGGACGAAGAGATGGTGGATTTTCTGGTAACAAAGACCATGAACACCCCTCATGCCCATAATCATCCCAATATTCAGCTTGAGTTTGAGCTTCAGCGTTTGTCTCATATCTACGAATTGCCCAGTTCCCTGGTGGATTCTTCGGACTATTGGAAAGCTGTTGACCGTTTGGAGGAAAAGTATGGCCCCAATGAGGCGTTTGATTATGTCAGAGGGGGACTACTGTACTTCGCCAACCAGCAAAGTGAATATACCACCGACTATGCGGCAAGAGCTATGGATTATTTCAAGAAGGTAGGCGATAATGGCGAGGTGGAATATTACCGCCAGAATGCCAACTATTATGTGCAGCTGCTTACTTCGCCCCGAATGAAGCTCGGTCAGATGCATGCCTATTTTCCACCAGACAAGAAATTACGGATTCCTGTCAATTATTCCAATATCGACACGCTATACGTTAGCGTTTATAAACGCCCGAAGAGATACTTTGACTATCCTGAGGGTAAACCCAGTGAACATTCAGGTGATTTTTCCAACCATTTTGAGGATAAAGAAATAGAACCGGTTTATACACAGCGTTTTGTGCTGAATAATCACGGCAAAAACTGGGCTTATACCACGGAGCTATGGCTCGATTCGTTGCCCATAGGTCATTACGACCTGTTCTTCCACTTGAATCCGGAACTGGATAGTATGGGTGCTTTGGTGAAAGCGGAAATCAGCGTGAGCCGTATGAAGGTTGCGACATGGAAGGTGGGTAGCCATGACAATTTTGCGATTAATGATTACCAAACAGGTATGCCCATCTCGATGCGAAGTGTCAAAATGCCCTTGAAATTCCCAAGGCTGACCAATCGTTTTGGAGAGGCTCGTAGTCAGTATATTTTTCTCTATTATCATGGTTTGATAGGAATTAGGGATAAAAACACGAAGTATCGTTTTTTATATTATTCAGCGGGTCCACGCTTTTGGAATAGGAGGTATCAATATTCCAACAAGATAAAATATTGGTCATACCAAATCATTACGGATAGAAAGCTATACAAGCCTCGGCAAAATACCTATTTCAAGTTTGTTTTATATAAAAACGGGAAAGTTAAACCAGATGTTGAGGTTACGGCACAGTTGAGGGATAGCAAAAATGTTGTTTTGGATACTATGCATCTGACAACCAATGAATTTGGAAGTGTGGCAGGGCAGTTCAAGCTGCCTGAAAAAATTGGGAAATATTCTATTCGTATTATTTTTCCTGAAAAGCAAGGGTATTATGATTGGGAATCTGCATATATAGAGGTGGCGGAGTACAAGTTGCCTTCTTTCAAGGTGAAATTGATGAAGGACACCATGCAGGTGGCTGTGGGCGACACGTTGACCCTCAGGGGTTGTGTGACTGCCCTCAGCGGTTATCCGCTTCGCGATGCGTCTGTGGCATTGACTGTGGGGTGCTTGGGAACAGAGCGCTTTGATTTGGTTACGGACGAGGATGGCTGTTTTACGTATAGGTATGCGGTGCCGTATTCTTCCGTTCCTCTTACTGTAACCGCTGAGGCTATTGTGACTGATTTGAATGGTGAAACTCATCAGGATCAAATGGTTGTAAATATTCCTCGTAATTTATTGAGACTCGAGCTTTTGGTGAAAAAAGATGTGGACTTGTCGGCAAATGATACGATGCCAATGGTGATTCAGCCTGTCAATTTTGAAAGGATTCCTCAACCCGTTCCTTTGCGTGTGACGGTCATGCGTTTGCAATCCCCCGTTGCATACAAAATCCCTTTGATGGACCAGGAACCTAAACACTGGAATCCGCTTTACAGCGAGGAAGAGTACGCTCGCCAATTTCCGTATCTGACATGGAATATCAAGGCGAATCAGCGGAAGTATTGGCCGGTTGTTGACACGGTTTTTGTGACAGAGCGTTTGTTTGTCCCTGATTCCTTGCTGCTGATAGATGCACGCCAATGGAAAACAGGAGATTATTGTTTGTATGTGGAAGGAATTGATAAACATGGTGATACGGTTTCAGAGACCCGTTTCTTTACGGTGAACCGTTCGTCGTCAACCCAATTCAATGCTTTTATGCCGATTCGAGCGGCATTTATTGATTTACCGGCAAAGAAAGGCGGGAAAGTGAGCTTTAGTGTGGGTACTTGTTTGACTGATGCGGTGACAATTTGCGATGTGTATCAAGGAAACAAACGCTTGAAAACGATACGTGTTCCGCTGAATCATGAGCAGAAGGTGGTGACGGTGAAGACTCGAAAGGGGGGAGACCGCAGTGTCAGTGTGCTTGCCCGTATTGTGCAGCATGGAGAGCTTCATCAGACAACAATCAACAGAACCCTTGCTGACCCCAAGACGATGCAGGCGTTGATTCGTTATGCCCAAGACCATATTTTGAATGCTGAACTGACCCATTACCATAATGTGGCGGAGCCTGGTGGTAGTGAAGAATGGGAAATCACAGTCACGGATGGACATCAAAAAGGGGCAAAGGAGGTGGAGATGCTGGCTTGGATGATAGATTGCAGCCTTTATGAGTTAGGGATGAAAGAACCTGAGTATAAATTACATGGTAAAGGGATTCCACGCTCCTTACGCAGGAAAATGTATTCTGCTAATCCTTATTTGCAATGCGAGGATATCACCGAGCGTTATATTAATGCTGTCCTGTTCCGCAAAGCTCCTAAGCTAAACTTCCAGTCAAAACCGTATATCGCGATACGACCTTTCTCTTCCACTACCTGGTCTAAAGAATATTTCGGAAAGTCTCAGGGAGAACTGGGGGAGGTGGTAATGGTAAGATATGAATCACCTGTTTTCAATGCTGACAATACTTCGTCCAGTGTTAAGCTTGCACTGAGCGATTTGAGAGGCGTTTCATCTGTGGATGGCAGCATGACTTCTGTGCGGGGCAACCGAAGCGATGGCCAGCAGATTATTGTGGATGGGGTACAAATGCGTGAAGAGCAAAAGGCGTTGTCGATAGAAGAGAAGCCGACAAAGGAAGAAAAACCTGTATTGTCGTCCGATATCCGTGTGCGCAAGAATTTCACAGAGACAGCCTTCTTTTATCCGCAGTTGCGTACCGATGAGCAGGGTCGGGTGAAGTTTCGTTTTACCCTGCCGGACCAATACACCAATTGGCAGCTTTTTGCCACTGCTCACAACAAGCAGATGACTACATGCAGTCTCACGGCTTATTTGCAGAGTCGTCGCACGATGATGCTCCAGAGCAATGCGCCTCGCTTTCTCCGCGAGGGAGACACGCTGCATCTGCAAGCCAAAATCACCAATCGCAGTGACACTGCCCTTTCCGGCATTGCCGTGGCCTGCTTCTTCAATCCTGAAACGGAGGCTCCTGTGGCGTTGCTGATGCATCCTGCTGATAGTGTACAAACTTTCCGTTGCGAGCCTAACAGTGCGGTTATGGTATCGTGGCAACTGCTTATTCCCGAGGATGTTTCTGCCGTTGGCTATCGGCTTTTGGCGAAGAGCGGAAATTTCGGCGACGGAGAGGAAAATATCCTGCCGGTGTTGCCCAATCGGGTGTTGGTCACCGAGGCGCAGCACTTCGTTGTGCAGGCACATACCGATAAGGAGTTCACTTTCCATCGATATCGTGAAGCACAAACTGCTACCATGCGGCCATTGAGCTACACTGTTGAGTTGACGGCCAATCCTGTATGGATAGCTATCCAGTCGCTGCCCTCGCTGATGCGTTATCCCTATGAGTGTAACGAGCAATTATTTGGTAAATTATTTGCAGCCGCTGTGGTTCGTCATGCGTTGAAACAGAACCCCGAATTAAAGGACGTCGTTGAGCTTTGGCGCAACGATACCGTGAATGGCTCTGTGGAGTCACCTCTGCTGAAGAACGAGGCGCTGCACAATATCCTTTTGGAAGAGACCCCGTGGCTTAGCACTGCCCAAAACGAATCGCAACAGCGGAGGGAGAATGCTGAGTTGTTCAGTGCTGATAACATAGACCGTCAGCTCACGCATAATCTCAACAAACTGATGCGAAATCAATTGCCGGGAGGCGGCTGGAGTTGGTACGGACGTTACAATTATTCCCGTTATATTACCGATTATCTTATTGCTGGTTTTTACAAGCTTCAGCGACTGGGTATGGGGTTGCCCACCGATGCCGAAAGAATGCTCGCCAAGGCTATCCGGCAGTCCGACAAGGCGCAGGAGGAACGCTATCAGAAGTATTTGGAAGAACGGAAAGAACATCCCGAAACGGAGTTTTATTTCAGTGAGGAGGATGTGCATTACCTCTATGCCCGATCCTTTGCACCAATGGACACGGCTTGGGTGAAAAAGCCATACGTTAGGAATCTGCTCAATTTGTCCATTAATCAAATCTATGCGGCCCCCTATATGCATCAGGCTGAGGTGGCGTTGGTGATGTACCGTTTCGGTATGCCTGAGGCAGCTAAAGATATTGTGGCTTTCCTGCGAAATAATGCTTTTGCTGACGAAGAGTTGGGTATGTATTGGGGCGAGAAGCCCGGCAGCCGACAGAAAGACTGGCGGATAAGAGCTTACTATCCCTGGTACGAGGCACCTGTGGAGCGTCAGGCCATGCTTATCGAGGCGTTTGCGGAAATATCACCACAAGAGGACGAGTTGTCCGCCATGAAACAATGGATATTGCTGCAGAAAGAAAGTCATAGCTGGAAGAGTACGAAGGCCTCGTCAGCGGCGGTATATGCTTTGTTGCTGGACGCTCCGAAAGATTTGCTTGTGCCCGCAAGAACCTGGGTGGAAGTGGGTGACGAGAGTTTTATGACTGCGCAGGAAAACAATGCGGAGGCATGTCCGGGCTATCTGAAGCATGTATGGACAGCGGAGGAAATGACCCCGCAATTGGCAAGTGTTTACGTTCATGCCGATCGTGTTCACCCTGTGTTTGGTGCGTGCTATTGGCAATATTTGGAGATTCCTGACAAAGTGACTGCTTCCGGTGACGGACTGACGATACGGCGCACCTTGTTCCATCGTCCTGGCGAAGGCGACGGTGCGCATGCGGAGCCCGTGACAGCGGAGAATCCTATGCGTTTGGGTGAGCGTGTCACGGTGAGGTTGGTCATTAGCAGCGACCGAGAACTGGAGTATGTGCACGTGAAAGATCCCCGTGCGGCTGCTTTTGAGCCGGTGAATATCCATGAGCGACGCAGTGGTAACCAAGGTGTATGGTGGGTGGAAAGCCCCCGCGATGCGGCTGAGCATTTCTTCCTGAATCGCCTTCCACAGGGCACGGTTATTATCGAATATGATTTTTATGTTACGCAGACAGGAACCTTCTCACATGGTCCTGCCTCCATTGAGTGCATGTACGCACCGGATCACCGTGCACAGAGTAATGGTGAGAGGGTGACGATTAAACACCCATTGGATCATTAAACTATTGTTTTGAAAATGACTTTGAATACTTCATCCTATACTCCCCCTAAATGGGTCGGCCACCTGGCGGCGCTGGCGGTGTACATCATTTTTGGCATCAACCCTAATTGCTCCAAAGCCATCATTCCGGAGTATATCCATCCGGAGGTGTTTACGGAAGTGCGTATGCTGTTCGGAGCAATGGGTTTCTGGCTGCTGTCATTGTTTTTCGAGCGTGAGAAAGTCGAGAAAAAAGATATGGGACTTTTTGTCTTCGGCGCTGTTGTGCTGGCGGGTACCCTCATCGCTTTTGCCGAGGCTTTCCGCTATACTTCGCCCAGCTATGTGTCGCTGATTTCCGCCACCAGTCCATTGGTTGTGATGATACTGGCTGCCATTTTCCTGAAGGAACCTATTTCCGTGCGGAAATCCGCTGGTGTGTTTGTGGGTATCAGCGGTGCTCTGATGATTGTGCTTTTCTCGTGGAAAATCGATGCGAATGCCCATCCGCTGGGCTTGCTTCTGTGTTTTGTCAATATCCTGTTTTATGCCGCCTATCTGCTGATTACACGCAGTGTTTCCAAGAAATACAGTCCCGTGACGATGATGAAGTGGATGTTTTTATTCGGCAGCATTATATGTGCTCCGCTGGCCATATACCACTTCTCGCGGGAGACTTGTCCTATCTTTTATGAAGCGGTGCCTGTCTCCGCTTGGCTCAGTCTGCTGACCATTCTGATATTTGCCACGGTGGTGTCCTACTTCCTGCTGCCGCTATCTCTGCGGGTGTTGCGGCCCACCACGGTCAGTATGTACAGCAATTTGCAGCCCGTGGTGACTGCCTGTGTGGCCATCGCTTTAGGTCAGGATATATTTACCTGGAACAAGCCTGTGGCCCTGGTGCTGATTGCGGTGGGTGTCTATTTGGTGACCACCAGCCGGGCCAAGGATGATGTAGTTGCAAATAAAAGTAAATAAATGGCTTATGTCAACAAACAATTTAAGAGACTCTTTTGCCAAACGGGAAATCAGAAAGGTACTCATTGCCGCCGTCTTGCTGATCGGGGTTTGTGCAGCGTATTATTTGCATTTGAGGTATAGAATCCGTATCGAAGCGGAACACCGTGCCTATCATACCTTGGTGCAGACGGAACAGGCAATACGTTCCAAGATGGGAAGAGCAGAGACTATTGCGGATGCCATGTGCTTATTGGCAGAGCACTCTCTTGATCATCCCGATGAAATGTATAACATTTCAAGCTACATAGTGGAATCCACCCTGCAGGTCACCAGTGCCGGTGTCGCATTCATCGAAAACTACTACCCTGAAAAGGGTCGCTGGTTTTTGGCATACGCGGGTTATCCATGGGATAGTGATACATTGGTTACGAAGCAGTTGGGAGGGGGAACCCATGACTATTTGACCATGGAGTGGTTTCAGCGGGGATTGGAGTCTGAAAAAGGCATTTGGACCAATCCTTATTTTGATGATGGCGGTGGATGTGGTAAGATGGTGACGTATGCACGGGCAATAAAGGACTCTTCTGGCAGAAGGGTAGGGGTGGTTGGTGTTGATTTCACATTGGACTCGTTGGCAGCCATTGTCCAAAGCGTAAGGCCTTATCCCCATAGCTATAGCACGCTTGTTTCGGAATTGACAGGAGAGGTTGTTGTGGGGCCGCCTGATACGGACAAAGTAGGGGGGCGTTGCCGCATTTTTTCTCAGTCCATTGAAGGAAAAAATCTGGTGTTGACGCTTACCATTACCAATGCCGACATGTATGGGCGTTTGCGTGAAGCTAGTTTGGCTTTCTTCCTGATGGCCATAGTGATTTTTATATCCATCTCCATGATTGCGCATAGTTCGTTGAAGAATTTGTGGCTATTGGGAGAGGAACAGCATAAAAATCAGCGTATAGAAGATGAATTGGCTATCGCGAGAAAGATTCAGATGTCGTTGGTGCCTTCCAAAATAGAAGGGGAAGGGCTAATTTCACAATTGGATGTCAGTGGATTCCTGCAGCCGGCCAGATTTGTGGGAGGTGACCTTTATGACTATTATGTGCGCGATAACAAACTGATTTTTTGTATTGGAGACATCTCCGGAAAAGGGGTGCCTGCCGCCATGCTGATGTCTATCTCTCACAGCCTTTTCCGTGCTATCTCAGCCAATGTTGATGATCCCAGCCATATTGCAGAAACCCTTAACGACACTGTCAGCGATAACAATCCCGATTGCATGTTTTTAACGATGTTCCTTGGCGTCATTGATTTGGACTCAGGGATTCTGACTTATTGCAATGCCGGACATAATCCGCCGGTGTGGATTCATAGTGGAGAGACAAAATTTATTGACTCCGAGCCAGACATGATTATGGGTATCGAAAAGGGAATCTCTTATACCACGCATCAACTGCAGCTGATGGCTGGTGATACCTTGTTCCTTTATACTGATGGTTTGTCAGAGGCTGAAAATGTGTGGAAAAAACTGTTCGGAGAACAAAGAATACTGGAGACCGCCGCTGGTTTTGACAAAATATCGGCGGAGGAACAGATTGGCATGATGCAACATGCGGTGCGGGATTTTGTGGGCGAAGCGGAGCAGAGCGATGATTTGACCATGCTGGCCATACGTTTCCAGAGCTGCGACAATTGCTTGGTGCTGGAAAATGATATCCAGGAGATGGACAAGCTGGAGCCGTTCCTGAATGACTTTTTTGAAAGAAATAAACTGGACATGTCGCTTCTGCCGCAAATGGACCTTGCCTTGGAGGAGGCGATTGCCAATGTCATCATGTATGCTTATCCGGAAGGGGAGAGGGGCACGGTGGAGATTTGTCTTGAGAAGAAGGAAAACCTTCTCCAAACACGCATCAGCGACGCAGGCATGCCGTTCAACCCGCTTCAGCAGCCGGAAGCCAAGCTCGCCAGCTCCATCGAAGAACGCTCCATCGGCGGACTGGGTATCCATTTGATAAAGGAAATCATGGACGAAGTGGAGTATCAGCATAAAGACGGGAAAAATATGTTGACGATGATTAGAAAAATTTAACTATTGCCCAAGTGTGGAGTTAAGATATTTTTTTATCTTTGCAGCTTGTTTTTCAGCTTGTAATCAAAATCAGAACCAAAAAAACAATAAACTATGAATATTACTATTACAGAAGAAGGCAACCAGCTTATTGCCACATTCGATGGCCGTTTGGACACAGTGGCCGCACAACAGATTTCGGAAACTATTGAACCCCTGATGCAAAACGCGGACAAGACCCTTATTCTCGACTGCGAGAAAATGCCTTTTATCAGCAGTTCAGGACTCCGTATTTTTATAAAAATCCGCAAGGAAACGGTGGCTAAAGGCGGTAAGATGTGCCTTCGTAACGTCAATGATGACGTGAAACAGGTCTTCAAGATGACCAAACTGGATGATATTTTCGAAATTATATAAATAAAAATTGACTACATGAGTATTTTTACAAAACGGTTCCTCCTCGGAATCTGTTTGTTTGTTGGCTTGCTATTGCCCTTAAACTTGCAGGCACAGAAGGCAAATGAAGAAAACGAGGAAAACAAAGAGAATAAAGGGAAAAACGAGTTTTCTATTGACGCCAAGTTGAATACCCGTTGGGAACTTCGTATCGGAGGGTTCGACCCCAAGGCGGAAGAAGAAAAAGTGGGCAAGGCTCATTTCATCATGGGTCAATACCGGCTCAATTTGGGATATAAACGTGACGACTGGTTGGAAATAAGACTTTCACCCCAATTCTCAGGGGTTTGGGGACAGGCCGGCGGCACCTTGAGCCTGTCGGAAGGCTGGTTGTGCATGAAACACAAGTCCGGGGTCTTCGGTAAAATCGGCCGCCAGGTTTTTGAATACGATGATGAGCGTATTTTGGGTTATGATGACTGGTCAATGACAGCTCCCACCCATGACGCATTGAAATTCGGCTATGAAGGACACGGTCATAAGTTACATGTTTTGCTTGCCTATAACCAAAATCCGGAAAACGTTGATGAAGGCACTACTTATTATGACGGCGGATTACAGCCGTACAAGACTATGCAAACCCTGTGGTATCACTATGAAACACCGAAATCTGTGTTCGGTTTTTCTGTGATCGGCATGAATATTGGGGTGCAGAGCCAAAGAAGTGATCAGCCCAATAAAACTTTCTATCAGCAGTTGTTCGGAACATACGTGACGATAAAACCCAGCATAGTCTCTTTGGAAGGTTCTTTCTACTACCAGATGGGCAAAGAGGAGCACGGTATGAAGTTGAACGCATTCATGGGAAGTGCGAAGGTCAAAGTCACTCCCAGCGAAATCTACAACCTCTATGCCGGCTATGATTATCTGAGTGGTGATAACTTCCCGGTTCCCGTTAAGGGCGGTTTGGGTCTTATTTACCATAAGGAAGCCAAAGGTTTTACCCCTTTGTTCGGCTCTCATCACGAATTTTATGGCGCCATGGAATTTTTCTACATGGACAGTTATGTGCACAATTTCTCTCCTGGTTTGCAGAACCTGTATGTTGGCGGTAACGTCATTCCGGTCCGGGGATTGAAAATCAATGCCGCTTACCACTTTTACGCCATTTCCGCTGATCTTAGCTATGGTAGAGAAGGGAAGCTGAAGAAAGCCCTGGGCCATGAGGCAGAACTCAATATTGGCTATACTTTCGCAAATTTTGTCACAGTGAGTGCCGGTTATACTTTTATGTATGGTACAAAGACGATGGAGATACTCCAGCGTGTCTCCGATAAACGTATGCTTCACTGGGCTTGGGCGATGCTGACCGTCACCCCGACCTTTTTCACTACCACTTGGTATGATAAGAAGAAAAACAAAAACAAGAATTAAAAGTTAAATTTTGACAACCAGTCAATTGATAAAAATCAAAATCATTATAAAAGTATGAAAAAATCCGCTCCCTTGTCCCAATCGCAGCTTGGTATTTATGCCGAGTGTGTACATCACGAAAATGAAGTTTTTTATAACCTTCCTTTTCTCTATGTTTTTGACGGCAGTATTGATGCTGACCGTTTGTGTCGCGCCATAGAGGCGGTGGTACAGGCCCATCCCGTTTTTTTTACACGCATTGAGCTGAGTGATGAGGGAGAGCCTTTGCAGACCATTGATTTGGAAAAAGAGGAATTCAGCCTTTCCGTCGAACAGGTTACGGACCTTGAGGCCGAGAAGCAAAAATTCATCGAGCCTTTCCAGCTCCATGGAGGCAGACTGTTCCATACCAAAGTGATGCGCGACGCGGAGCATGTCTATTGGCTCTTCGACATGCACCATATCATTAGTGATGGTTCCTCATATCATATTATCGTTTGTGATGTGGAGACGGCTTACAACGGTGGCACGCTTGCTCCCGAGGAGATGTCGATGCAGGAATTTGCCCTTGCTGAAGCGGAGATGCGCAAAACACCTGCTTTCGAGGAGGGCAAACAATGGTATGCCCAAAACTTCGACTGCGGCGACACGTTCACCCAGCTCATGCCCGACCTTGAAATTCCTGAACACACAGATGCCTATAAACTCCGCATCCTCAACATCGAAATGGATCGGGTGGATGCCTTCTGCAAGACCAATGGCATCAAAAAAAGCACTTTCTTCACGTCGGCATTTTCCTTCCTCTTGGCCAAGTACAACAATGATCAGGAATCGCTGTTCACCACGGTTTTTAACGGTCGTGTCGAGCCGAAATTTCAACATTCCGTCGGTATGACGGTGAAGACGCTGCCTGTATACGCCAAGTTCACGGAAGAGACCACGGTGCTCGATTTTATGAAAGCTGGCGAGGAACAGATGATTGGCTGTCGCAAGCACGATCTTTATTCCTATACCGACATCATGACCGACCTCAACCTGCAAACCAACGCCATGTTTGCATGGCATGGGCTCATGCTTGATTTCACCGAACTAATGGGCAAACCCATGGAGGCCATTCAGCTT
>LXOW01411803.1_pt1 | contig 13928 bp, 9 predicted proteins | sample 1368591 | NCBI WGS metagenome assembly LXOW01 (sample SAMN04884650, study PRJNA319009) | bovine gut metagenome | isolation source: Cow rumen | host: Bos taurus | place: Italy: Legnaro (PD) | collected 2014-07-09
TGTCAGCAATATGCAGACCACCAAGATAGGGCCCCGCCGCGAACGCCTCACCGTCGATTTCTTCGACGGCACAGGTTACATCCAGCTGGTATGGTTCGCCGGACTGAAATGGATACACAACAAACTCAAACCCGATACCGACCTGTACGTCATCGGTAAAGCCTCGCCCTTCAACGGGCAATGGCAGATGGTACACCCCGAGATTGAGTCTGCCACTAGCACCCTGCAAAGACAACATCCGCTCATGCCGGTCTACAACACCACCGACCGCATGAAACAGAGCGGACTTGGCACCCGCGCCATAGCCCGCATCGTTGATTCTATACTCTCGTCGCTTGATCCTATCGAAGAGAACCTGCCCCAGGCCATCGTCGACCGCTATCACCTGATAAGTCACGAACAGGCTTTGAGGGCCATACACTACCCCGACACCCCAGCCCAGCTCGACGCGGCACGTACACGACTCAAGTTTGAAGAGCTCTTCTTCCTGCAGCTCGACTACCAATACGCCCACTGCCAGCGGCAGCAGTACTCCGCCGGCCGCCTCTTCCCCACCGTGGGCGACCACTTCAACAGCTTCTACCGTCAGCTGCCCTTCCCACTCACCGAGGCCCAGAAGCGCGTCGTACGCGAGATACGCGAGGACATGCGCTCCGGACGTCAGATGAACCGTCTGCTGCAAGGCGACGTAGGCAGCGGCAAGACCCTCGTGGCACTGCTCTGCATGCTCCTGGCACTAGACAACGGCTGCCAGGCATGCCTCATGGCTCCTACCGAGATACTGGCCACCCAGCATTTCCACACCTTCCAACGTATGCTCGAAGGACTGGATATCAGCGTCGAGCTACTTATCGGAAGTGTCAAACCCACCGAAAAACGCCGTATCAAGCAGCGTCTGGCCGACGGCAGCACACAACTGGTCATAGGTACCCACGCACTGATAGAAGACGACGTGCTGTTCCGCGACCTCGGCCTTGTGGTCATCGACGAGCAGCACCGCTTCGGCGTGGAACAGCGCAGCAAGCTGTGGGGCAAAGCCACCCCCGCACCCCACATTCTCGTGATGACGGCTACCCCAATCCCCCGCACCTTGGCCATGACGGTATACGGCGACCTCGACTGCTCCGTCATCGACGAGCTGCCCCCGGGCCGCCAGCCCGTGCGCACCTATCACCGCACCGAGCCCCGCCGTCCCCTGGTGTTCCACTTCCTCAAGCAGCAGATTGACGCCGGCCGTCAGGTATACTTCGTCTACCCCCTCATCCACGAAAGCGAGAAACTCGACCTCAAAGACCTTATCGACGGGCTCGAGATGGTGCAAAGCTACTTCCCACGGCCTCAATACCAAACCTCGATGGTACACGGTGGCCTCACCGCCGAGGAGAAGGCCTACGAGATGCAGCGATTCAAAGAGGGTAAGACCCATATCATGGTGGCCACCACGGTGATAGAGGTGGGCGTCGACGTACCCAACGCCACCGTCATGGTCATCGAAAACGCCGAACACTTCGGCTTGGCACAGCTGCACCAGCTGCGCGGCCGTGTGGGCCGCGGCGGCGGACAGAGCTACTGCATCCTCATGACCAAGGACCAGCTCTCCTCCACCGAACGGGAACGTATCGCCACCCTCTGCAGCACCACCGACGGATTCCAAATCGCCGAGGCCGACCTGCGCCTGCGCGGACCGGGCGACATGCAGGGTCTGCAGCAATCGGGCGTCTTAGACCTCAGGATTGCCTCCATCGTCGACGACGAACCCCTGGTACAGGCCACCCGCAACGAGGTACGCGACCTGCTGGCCGCCGACCCCACCCTCAGCCACTACCCCCTGCTGCAACAGCATCTGGCCCAATCCAAAAACAAGATACTATGGGGAAAGATTTCATAAAAGGAGAGAAAGGAAGTGAAAGGACAATAGCATTGGTGGCCGAGGAGGGCGCCTCTTTGTCAAGCGGCAGCCTACGGCTCTACGCGCTGCCCTATGGGTGCGTGGACCTCTACAACTATGACCCGCTAAATCGCCGCGCCGCCATAGGCATCATGGTGGCCACCGAATACCGCCGACAAGGCTACGCATTGGCCATGCTACACGCACTTGAAGGACTCTACGACCTCCACTGCCTTTACGCCGACATCGCTGCCTCCAATACCGCCTCGCTGGCCCTCTTCCGCAAGGCGGGCTACACCGAATGCGGCCACTTCAAAGAATGGCTCGAACTCGACAGCCATTTTATCGACAACATAAGGATGCAAAAGATATTATGAAGAAGAAAACCATCATCATAGTAATACTGGTATTGCTGGTAGTAGTGGCTGCACTGGGGATACTGGCTTTCTTGGGCGCCCGCACCTCCAACAGCGAACCCGAACGCATCTATATCACCGAATCTACCCGCGAGGCCCGCGTAGGCAGCTATATCGTGCAGCCACATATGCGCAAGTGGGAATTGCGCCGCAAGCTGCGCCGCGGCCAGCAGGACCCCATCCGTCTCACCATAGGCAAGTTCCGCACCCCCGAGCAACTCAACGAATACCTCAACCAGAAGCTCATGCACAACGACTTCAACGTCACCCTCGACAGCTTCTACCTCATCCTCCCCGACACCTACGAATTCTACTGGACCGTCAGCCCCGCCACCTTCATGCAGCGCATGGAGAAAGAATACAACAAGCAATCCGGAGCTTCCGGATACTCCGGATTATCAGACTTCAAGGAGGTCATCATCCTCGCTTCCATCGTAGAGGAGGAGAGCAACTACAACCCTGAGAAGCCGCTGATAGCCAGCGTCTACCTCAACCGGCTGAGACGAGGGATGCCCCTGCAAGCCGACCCCACAGTGAAGTATGCCGTGGGCGACTTCACGCTGCGCCGCATCCTGAACAAGCACCTCGCCGTGGAGAGCCCCTTCAACACCTACCTCCACACCGGCCTGCCGCCGGCACCCATCTGCCTGCCCTCCGACGCCAGCGTCGATGCCGTACTCAATGCGCCGGAGACCAATTATCTCTACTTCTGCGCCAGCGACAAGATGGACGGCACCCACCGCTTCGCCGCCACCCTGGCCGAGCACAACCGCAATGCCGCCGCCTTCCATCGCGCCCTCAACCAACGCGGGATCAAATAGGAGGCACTCTCTTAAAATATGTTAAATCCAGCGATAAGTGGCAACAAAAAGAGGCCACAAGGTATCTTTTTGGATAAAAAAGTGTATCTTTGCAAGATATAGTTTCGAGGCTCGAAACATATATATATCGGACAATCAACACGATGTCCCATTGGATAAACAAGAAAAACACATACAGCCATGAATAGAAAGAGCATATTACTGGCAGCCGTCCTGCTGCTTACGGCCACCGCCGCCCACGCTCAGTGGAATCCGCCAAATGTCAGCCCTAGCCAAACGAGCAAACCACTCGACTGCGGAGAATATTATTGGGAGCAGAACCCCTGCCCCGAGGTACAGATTAAGCAGAAATGGGATCACACATCCCAATACAAAGAATTGTTGGGATGGGATACCGTCGTCCCTTGTGGAGGGCAAACGCTGATACTGAGTTGTATGCCGTACATACCCGTCACCTATTTCAACGGGCAGTACACGGTAGATGAAATCGACTACAATCCGCCAGACCCCACATTCTGCAGTGACCAACTGACCCGTGTTACAGCTCGTACTTCCGCAGAGACATCTTCCGGACAGTACCTCACTGCTGATGACTATTTTGCACCCAATGCGAATCAATTGGCCTATACATTCTACTTCTTTGGCAAACCATACACCAGCTTTGTGCTGGGTGCCAATGGATTAATATCTTTTGGATCGTCTGCTGCCGGCCAGTATTGTGATTTTTCATATTCTGCTGCTATTCCATGGCCCGATGGAACAACCGGAGCTCCTAGTAATCTAAGCTACATGCGCAACTCAATCTATGGTATTTACGAAGACACTGACCCCAACGCCACTAGAAATAATTCTTCGCACGACCCGAACTTTGGAGTTTTTTATGGTGTATTGGACGAATTTCCCTGTCGCAAGATTATCGGTTCCTGGAACGAAATGCAAGAATATGAACCTGGTGGTAGTTCTGCTGGTAATAATGCTAGATTATGTACCTACCAAATTGTTTGCTATGAAGGCACCAATATCATCGAGGTGCATGTCAAAAAACGTAATTGTTGTTCGACTACAGCCGGTGGCCGCGGTGTCATCGGCATTCAAAACCACTCAGGGGTAGCTCAGACAAGAAACGATGTCCCAGGTGCTTCCGACTCCAAAGTTATGACAGGCTCCCCTGCCGCCTTCTACCCCGCCAATAGAAACACTTCTACACAAAGCATATTTGAAGAGGCCTGGCGCTTTACTCCACAGGGTACTAGAGTTGTGGGCGAATACGGCTGGTTTCGCATCATCAGCCCAGGGGTGAACGACACACTGAAACAAAGCTCAGATCAGCCAGGTTACAATACTGATTACTATGATGAGAAATTCCAGTATGAACAACCCGGATACACCTGGGAAGACGCAGATTGCCCCACGCTCACTAAGGCTTATATTAAGAATCTCACCGAACCTACTCAGTTCGTCTTCTTTATGAAGATTCAAAATGTGGCCGGATATGTGTACGACCTACGCGACACCATCACGGTGGGTGTGCTAGGACACGACGCAGACCTGCATGCCAAAGACAGCGTGCTGACACAACATGTCTACCATATCTGCGACAACGATACGGCCCGCATCACCCTCGAATATCCCAAGTTGCAACAGGACACCGCCCTCGCTTGGTATATGTACCGCATCGCCGACGGCGACACCAGCGTCCCTTGGACTCCCTCCACAGTCGACCGACTGCTTCACGTGGGTAATATTGTCACCGGCAGCGAGAAAAAGAGCCGCACCATCACCTTCATCGCCGACTCGGTGCCTGACGCACCGGTGAACAAAGTGGATACCATCCGCCTGCGCCTGCGCACCTACTTCGCCCACGGCTGCGACAGCATCACCGAATTGCTGGTGGTGATACACCCCACCTACGACATCACCGTCGACACCTCTGTATGCAGGGGAGACCCCTTCTACTGGGATGCCACAGAAACCCCCTACTACGAAGCCACCGACCCGGCCGTCGACACCATCCTAAAAGCAACTACGTTCGCCCAGTGCGACAGCATCATGCGTCTCCACCTAAGGGTGCTCAACGACACCGTCATAGTGATCGACACCGTGGACTGCCGACCTATCACTTGGGAAGACAGCACCTTCTACGAGTCGACCGTATATTCAAAAGAGTTCGTCAACTCCGCCGGCTGTAAGTCCGTCGAGCGACTCAACTTCCAGTACCGTCCTGTGGTGGCACGCATCAAGTCCGACATAGAGAGCTACACCTACGACCGCACCACCGCCGAGCTGACCGACATATCGCTCAACAACAACAGACGCACCTGGATATTCCCCGACGACAACACACATGAAGGGGTGTATGCCTTCTACACCATCCCCCTCGAGGAAGACTCGGCAAAAATCACCCTGGTGGCCTACAGCCCCTATGCCGGCGCCTGCGAAGACACCACCTACAAGGTGATACCTTTCAATAAGGAAAACATCTGGCTGCCCAATATCTTCAACCCCGAGGACAACACGGGCAACAACCTCTTTGGTGCCGTCAGCCAGAACCTGCTCACTGAAGAGATGTTTATCTACAACCGCCGCGGCGAGCTGGTGTACCAGTGCAACGAGGTGGGNNGCCGCGACCTCAAAGGCAACGCCTGCCCGCAAGGTGCCTACGTCTACGTGATACGCTACACCGACAAGTTCCAGACCGACCGCACCAAGGTGAAGAAAGGCACCATTACGCTGGTACGATGAAGATAGCAGTAGTAGGAGCCACCGGACTGGTGGGACGTGAGATGCTCACCGTGCTGGCCGAACGCGGCTTCGGCAGCGAGGAGGTGATTGCCGCTGCCTCGCCCAAGAGTGTAGGCAAAGAGATTGATTTCGCAGGACGCAAGCTGACGGTGATGAGCGTCGACGATGCCATCGCCGCCCGTCCCCGCTTCGCCATCTTCTCGGCCGGTGCCGCCGCCTCACGCGAATATGCGCCACGCTTCGTCGAGGTGGGCACCACGGTCATCGACAACAGCTCGGCCTGGCGTAAAGACCCCAATATCCCGTTGGTGGTACCCGAGATCAACATCGCCGCCGCCACTCAAGCAATCAAGCAATCGAACAATCAAGCGATAATTATTGCCAACCCCAACTGCAGCACCATCCAGATGGTGCTGGCCCTCTCGGCCCTGCAGCGCGAATACGGCATCCGCCGCCTGGTGATAGCCACCTACCAGAGCATCACCGGCACCGGCATCAAGGCTGTGCGCCAGCTGGAAGCCGAAGAGAAGTCTGAACTCGGAGGTCTGAACTCAGAATCTCCGACCTCCGACATGGCATACCCCTACCCTATCCACCGCAACCTCTTCCCCCACGGGGGCGACTTCCAAGACGACGGCTACACCACCGAGGAGCAGAAGCTGGTCGACGAGACCCGCAAGATATACTGTGACCCCACCATCCAGATTACCGCCACCGTGGTGCGCGTGCCCGTGGTGGGCGGCCACAGCGAGGCCGTTAACGTGGAGCTCCGCAAGGACTACAACCTTGACGAGGTGCGCCGCCTGATAGCCGCCACCCCCGGCGTGATACTCTACGACGACCCCGCCAACAACAAATACCCCATGCCCATCCTGGCCCACCACCGCGACGAGGTGTGGGTGGGACGCCTGCGGCGCGACTTCTCGCAGCCCAACAGCCTCAACCTATGGGTCGTGGCCGACAACATACGCAAAGGCGCCGCCACCAACGCGGTACAGATTATGGAGAAATTAGTAGTCAAGTAGACAGTAGTTAAGGCAAATGAAAAGATTATATCCTATTGTGCTTGGCATATTCTTTCTTGTTTCCTGCGGAGGCAAGGACATTCTAGACGAGGAACGCGAGTTCGGTCGCGATATCTGGAATCGCTTCACGCCCGAGACTTTCGAATTTACTGTCAACGACATCGATGCCTACTATAATGTCGACCTTACCGTGACCATCGACACTGCCCTCTTCCGCTATGACCACTTCCCCGTATACCTCGACCTAAAAAGCCCCGACGGCGAGAGTCGCCGCTTCAACGGGCAGGTGGACTTCAAGCAACTCGGTACCTGGCGCGGCGAAGAGCAGGGTCAGTACCGTGTCATCTGCGGCCCCATGCGCAACTACATGAGTTTTAACAGCAAAGGGCACCATACCCTGGAGGTAGGACAGACCACCAGCCAGTACGACCTGGAAGGCATCCACAGCGTAGCCGTACATATCTACAAGGTAAAACTGGACTACGACAAGTTATAAATCTTCCCGAGGCTCCGGAGATTCCGGAAGTTCTGGGTATTCCGGGAGCTACTAGGATGATTGACGTCAGCATCAACAAGAATATCGACCGCATCGCGCTGCGGCTGAAGACCATCCCCGAGAGTCCCGGTGTCTATCAACACCTCGACGCCGAGGGTAAGGTCATCTATGTGGGCAAAGCCCGCAACCTACAGAAGCGCGTCTCCTCCTATTTCTCGCATTACGACGACAAGAGTCCCAAGATAAAGATGCTTGTGCGCTCGGTATGCGACATACGCGTCACCGTGGTGGCCACCGAAGTCGACGCCCTGCTGCTGGAGAACAGCCTCATCAAGCGCTACCAGCCGCGCTACAACTCGATGCTCAAGGACGACAAGAGCTATCCCTACCTCTGCATCACCGACGAGGAATACCCCCGGCTGCTCTACACCCGCAAACATAATATTAAGGGACAGTATTTCGGTCCCTACCCCAACGGGCGCATCCTGCGCGAACTGCAGGACATCATCCGCCAGCTGTTCCAATACCGCACTTGCAATATCATGGGGAGACGCCCCTGCATGAAGCACCAGATTGGGCTGTGCGGAGCCCCCTGCGCCGGCAAACAGAGTAAGCAAGACTACCAAGCCACCTTCGAACATATACGACGCCTGCTCAAGGGCGACTTCGGCGACATACTCGACGAGATGAAACGCCAGATGTATGCCGCCGCCGAAGCGCTGCGCTTCGAAGAGGCCGAAGTCATCAAACGCAAGATACACCTGCTGGAAGAGTACCAAGCCCATTCTACCGTGGTGGACACCAACGTGCGGGATGTCGACGTAGCGTCGGTGCTCAGCGACGAGCAGCACGCCTGGGTCAACTTCATGCGCATCAAGCATGGCGCCATCATCTACAGCATCTGCCACGAGGTAAAGAAACAGCTCGACGAGAGCGACGCCGAGATTCTCGCCACCGTGGTACCCGCCTACCACCAGCAGACCGAGAGCAGCGCCACGGAGGTCATCCTCCCCTTCGCCGTGCCCGAGCTGCCAGAGGAGTACCTCAAGCAGACGTATGAACCCAAAGGCGACCGGCGCAAGCTGCTGGAGCTCTCGCTCCGCAACGTGGAGAGCTACCAGAAGCAATGCCAGCATCAACGGGCCCTCACCCAAGGTGATGCCGCACCGCAGGCCGTCAAACTGTTGGAACGTCTGCAGAAAGCGCTCGACCTCCCCACATTACCTATGAATATCGACTGCTTCGACAACAGCCATATCCAAGGGGCCTACCCCGTGGCAGGCATGATACGCTTTACCGCAGGCAAGCCCAACAAAGACCAGTACCGCAAGTTCAATATACGCAGCGCTGTGTCGGGCGACGACTACGGTGCCATGGCCGAGGTCATCGAGCGGCAATACACAAAAAACACTCCGCCAGACCTGCTGATTGTCGACGGCGGCGAAGGGCAGATGCGGGTGGCCTGGAAGGTGATGCATGACAAACTGGGGCTCGACACCCCCATCGCCGGCCTGGCCAAAGACGACCGCCACCGCACCAACGAGCTGCTAAGCCTCACCCCCTACCCCCCTCTCCTAGAAAGAGAGGGGAAACAGGCAGCCATCCCCAAGGGCTCCCCTCTCCTCACAGGAGAGGGGTTGGGGGTGAGGCTGGTTCATGTACAACTCAAGCCCACCGACCCGGTGTTCCATTTGTTGGAGAGGATACAGGACGAGGTGCACCGCTTCGCCATCACCTTCCACAAAGACAAACGGAGCAAAGGTACCTTCCGCACCTCGCTGACCGATATCCCCGGCATCGGCGAAAAGACGGCCCATGACCTGCTGCTGCGTTTTGGCAGCGTGAAGCAGGTGCAGCTACAAACCCTGGCCGACCTCAGCGACGCCATCGGCCCCGCCAAAGCGAAGCTGGTGTACGACCACCTGCACAATCAATAAAGAAAATTATTATACGGGTAGCGTATGGCATGAATGCGCGAGACATCCTCGTAGAGTTTCTGCCGCAACGCCTCGATATTCAGTTTATTTGCCGCGCTGATAAAGAGTTGGGCCGGATGCTCCGAAGATTCTGTTGGTTCCGGAAGCTCCGAAGATTCCGGATGTTCCGGGGACTCCGGTAACAAATCCACCTTGTTATATATCATAATGGTGGGCTTGTCGGCGGCGCCGATCTCCTCGAGCGTGCGGTTCACCGAGGCAATCTGCTCCTCGTGGTTGGGGTGCGAAATATCCACCACATGCAGCAGCAGGTCGGCCTCGACCACCTCGTCGAGGGTGCTCTTGAAACTCTCGACCAACTGGGTTGGCAGCTTGCGAATAAAACCCACGGTGTCGGTGAGCAGGAAGGGCAGGTTACCCACCACTACCTTGCGTACCGTGGTGTCGAGGGTGGCGAAAAGTTTATTCTCGGCCAGCACATCGCTCTTACTCAAAACATTCATCAGGGTGCTCTTGCCCACGTTGGTGTAGCCCACCAGTGCCACACGCACCAACGACTCGCGGTTCTTGCGCTGCAATGTTTTTTGCTTGTCGATAGATGAAAGCTGTTCGCGCAGCAGGCTTATCTTCTCCTTGATGAGGCGTCGGTCGGTCTCTATCTGTGTCTCGCCGGGGCCGCGCATGCCGATACCGCCGCGCTGGCGTTCGAGGTGGGTCCACATACGGGTAAGACGGGGTAACATATACTGCAGCTGAGCAAGCTCGACCTGTGTCTTGGCCGTCGAGGTGCGGGCCCGCTTGGCAAAAATATCGAGGATAAGGGTGGTGCGGTCGAGGATACGGCACTCCAGCTCCCGCTCCAAGTTGCGGAGCTGGGCAGGCGACAGCTCGTCATCGAAAACCACGAAATCTACCTCCAGGGCGTTCTTATATTCTTTTATCTCGTCCAGCTTGCCGCTGCCCACATAGGTGCGGGTGTCGGGGCGTTCGAGTTTCTGGATGACCCGTTTCATAGCCACGCCACCGGCGGTCTCGAGCAGGAAGGCCAGCTCGTCGAGGTACTCCTCGGTACGTTCCATGGTCTGCCCATTGGGGCATACGGCCACCAACAGCGCCTTCTCGGGCACAATATCAGTGGAGAAAGTATTACGTTCCTGCGGGGTTGGGCGCTTAGCACCATCGTCAAGACTATTACGCCACTTGCCCTGTTTATTCGGATTCCAATTAGAACTCATCGATTACTTTGTCTATACGGTATACTTTGTCGCCGCGGTGTAGCAGCTGAGAGGTGGCGAAGCTGAAGCGGTCGCCCTGATGCACTTCGGGCACGGGGTCGCGGTCGGTGCGCAGTTCCTAGATAATGTCGCGGTATACGCCGGTGGTCTCGCCGATGACCATCACCTCGTCACCCACGCGGAGCGTCTCGTCGGTCTGCAGCTGCACCTCGGCCACACTGATGCGGCCGAAATAGTTACGTACAAGTCCCAGAAACACCTTGTTTTCGGTGGCCTGCGAGCCGTAGCGTTCGCTCCACTCGCCGAGGCGGCGACCGAGGTAATAACCATCCCAGAAGCCGCGGTTGAACACCGTGGCCAGACGCTGCATCCAGCCCTCGATTTTCTCTTGACTATAAGTGCCAGCCTCGATGGACTCCACCGCTTCGCGGTAGCACTCGGTGACGGTGCGCACATAGTCGGCGCTCCTCCCCCGCCCTTCTATTTTCAGCACCCGCACGCCGGCCTTGACAATCTTGTCGAGAAAGCCGATGGTGCAGAGGTCTTTGGGCGACATGATATATTCGTTGTCGATCTCCAGTTCGAGGTCGCTCTCCTTGTCTTTGACAATATAGCCGCGACGGCAGAGCTGCAGGCAGGCGCCGCGGTTGGCACTATAGTTGTAGTTGTCCAGCGAGAGGTAGCACTTGCCGCTGACACTCATGCAGAGGGCGCCGTGGGCGAAGACCTCAATCTGCACCAACTCACCCTTGGGACCGCGTATGTCGTTGTCGGTTATAAAGCGGGTAATTTCGGCTACCTGACTAAGCGGCAGTTCGCGGGCGGTGACAATGACATCGGCGAAGCGGGCGTAGTAGCGCACCGCCTCGATATTGGAGACGTTGCACTGGGTGGAGATATGCACCTCCACGCCTATCTGATTGGCGTAGGTGATGACGGCCATGTCGGAGGCGATGACGGCGCTCACGCCGGCGGCCTTGGCGGCCTGGAGCAGGCGGTGCATCTCCTCAATCTCGCTATTATATATAATGGTATTTACGGTAAGGTAGGTGCGTACCCCTGAAGCGTGCGCCGTGGCGCAGATGCGGGGCAGGTCGTCGACGGTGAAGTTGGCCGCCGAGCGCGACCGCATATTTAGCTTACCCACACCGAAATAGACGGCGTTGGCACCGCCCTGAATGGCAGCCTGCAGGCTCTCCCACGAGCCTACCGGACTCATTATTTCTATCTTGTTCATTTATACAAATCCATCACAGTCATCTTGGTCCACTTGGTAGGCACCAGTTGAGTGTCGCGCAGGGTGGCATCGACAGTCGTCACACGGCCATTGAACACCTGCTCTACAAATCCACAGAAGAGGTCCACGCTGCCGGGCAGGAAGCTGGCCACCTCGTGACCGATACCTTCGTAGCGCATCATCCACACGGGATAATGCTGCTTCTTCATCTGTTTGAAAACACGGTCGGCACCATAAAGGGCACGACCCATCAGCGGCGGGAACTTCTTGTAGGCCACAATCTTATCCTTGGTACCATGCATCAGCATGGTGGGTGCCGGCGGGGTCTTCCACTGGGGTTTGCCCTTGCACATGATGGCACCGGCATAAGGCACCACGGCGGCAGGCTTCCATCCGGTGGGGAGTTCCGATGCTTGGGGCATTCCGTTGGCGCGGCAGTAGTCGAGCTGCAATACCGCAATAGCACCTGCCGAGCAACCGGTGAGCACGATACGGTCGGGGTTGACATTCAGTTCGCCAGCATGGCCGACGACATAGGCGATGGCGGCGGCGCAATCCTCGGCAGCGATGTCGATAACCCACTGGAAGAGATTCTGCACACGGCTCAGGCTTTTGGCCTGCTGCACCCTTACGCTGTCGGTCAGTCCCAAGCGGTAGTCGGGACTCACCACCGTGTATCCGCGGGCGGTAAGCTGCTGGGCGATGGTCGTTTGCAGTTGGTTGTCACGTTCGCCGGTCACAAAACCGCCACCGAACAGGGCGATGACGCAGGCGCGGTCGCTGCGGGGCACCTCGGGACTCCACACATCGAGGTGCAAGGCAGTGTCGCGTTGCACAAAAACATAGGTATGCTTCGTCTGTCCTTGTGCCGACAGCGACAGCAGGAACAAATATCCGACGGCCCAGAGACGGCACATCGACAAAAGTTGGTTCTTCATATTCAAATACATAAAACACACCTATAACGAACAACAGCCAAAACTATTGCCCCATCGCCCAAGAAAAAAGCCCGACCGACACCGTACCTACACCGTATCAACACCGTACCAAGTCCGTACCAAGTCCGACTGGAGGGGGACGAAATACGTCAAATGACATCACAATGCTTCATTTCGCTTCATAATGAATCGATTTTTGTCATCTACCCTAAACGCCCTTATATTATATAATGTGTGTTTTTCAATTATTTTCTAGCATCTTGGACTCATTGTCGATAATTATCAAAAAGTTTTTTGTCACATGGTTTTTATTTTGTATATTTGCACTTTCAAAAAGTTAAATCAATTAATAAAAATATAACAACAACATGTCAGAAAATCAGATAGTTAATAAAGAGGACCTGGTGGTCCGATTTGCTGGCGACTCGGGTGACGGCATGCAGCTTAGCGGCACGCTGTTCAGCGACGCCTCTGCTCTGACCGGAAACGACATTGCCACGTTCCCCGATTATCCCGCCGAAATCCGTGCTCCGCACAACACCATCGCCGGTGTCTCCGGTTATCAGGTGCATGTGGGTAACCACATCTACTCGAGCGGTGACAAGTGCGACATCCTGGTGGCCATGAACCCCGCTGCCTTCAAGTCGCAGCTGAAGTGGGCCAAGAAGGGTGCCACCGTCATCGTCGACATCGACACCTTCACCGACGAGGCCATGGAGAAGGCCGGTTACAAAGAGAACCCCTTCACCGACGAGTTGGAGCGCGCCTACACCATCATCAAGGCCCCCATCACCTCGTTCACCGAGAAGATTGGTGACGCCCAGGGTGTTGACAAGAAGACCGCCGACAAGAGCCGCAACATGTTCGCCCTCGGCATCATCTTCTACTCGACCCACAAGACCCTCGACCAGACCTTTGCCTATCTGGAGCGCAAGTTCGCCAAGAAACCCGCCGTCATCGAGCTGAACAAGGCCGTGCTGACCGAGGGTTACGAATATGCCGACAAGCTGGAGGTGATGCACTCGCACATCTTCGAGGTTGCCCATGCCGACAAGATGGAGAAGGGCCGCTACCGCAACATCACCGGTAACGTGGCCACCGCTTGGGGTCTGCTCGCCGCCTCTGAGAAGAGCGGCCGCCGCCTCTTCCTGGGCTCCTATCCCATCACCCCCGCCACCGACGTCATGGTCGAG
>LXOW01037237.1_pt1 | contig 13927 bp, 12 predicted proteins | sample 1368591 | NCBI WGS metagenome assembly LXOW01 (sample SAMN04884650, study PRJNA319009) | bovine gut metagenome | isolation source: Cow rumen | host: Bos taurus | place: Italy: Legnaro (PD) | collected 2014-07-09
ACATGAATTAGTTTCGCTAATATATTATAGAATAACAGGATCATGCATTATTCTGAATCTGACAAAAGACCTGCTAAGGTTTTTATTAGTCATTCAAGTGAAGACAAGGCCTTTGCAAAAGCATTGTTGAACCTTTTGAAAACAATTGGTATTGATAAAAAAGAAAGCGTTACGTGTACCTCTGAGGAAGGATATGGTATCAAAATTGGTCGTAACTGGGATAAAGAATTAAAGCGTTGTTTTACAGATTATAGAGTGTATGTCATAATAATTCATTCTTCGCATCTATACGTAAGTCCTGTGAGTTTGAACGAAATGGGAGCTGCTTGGGTTCAAGAGTGTCCTATATTCTCATTCCTTGTCAAAGGTTTCAACGAATCTTCAATGAAAGGTGTGTTGACTGGTTCCCATCAGGGGGTACTAGTAGGAAGAAAAGATATTACTCCAGACCTAGATCAGCTGAAAAACGACTTGGTTCAATTATTCGGAATCGAGACATTATCAGAAAAAGAGTGGACTAAAGCACGTGCTGAATTTATAAAAACAATTTTAAATTTGCCTGCTGATAAAGGAATCGTTAAGGAACAATTTGACATTGATTTGTCAGAACATATTCATACTCAAACAATTCAGTTTTTTAACGAGCCCCCTATAATAGAAGAGAAGGACATCAAATGGGCTGACATTCTTAAAGCTGTTGATTCAGCTTTGCGATCACCCCATACTGAATTCGCCATTTATGATGCCTTGGAAAACGCATATCCAGGCATCCTTGAGGACGATAAAAAAGCAATTGTTGATAAGCTTCATCATTTTGGGTTAGCCGAAACGAATACCATTACAACAGAATATGAAGGTATTTCAGTAGCGTGGAGTTATAGCGAGAAAGGCAGGGATGCTTATGAGCGAGCCCAAAACTATCATCTTCAACTTATCTATCATGAACGTGACAAAGACCAAGTGTCAGAATTGATGCATTATTTCAGTACTTATGCGATGGATGAGTATCTGAAAGAAGGACCGTATTACATCAGTGATATTTTGCTTAATAGTTCTGACGCTTGGAAGTCAATTGTTCTCGCTTCGGCTTTCCAAATATTCAATCCGACACTTTTCAAAGTTTTGAAACCTTTCTACGAGCTTTTTTTTCAAATGACAAATCATGGTGAATGTTATGAGCCAACAAATGGAGACAAGTATAGGTTGGTGCAACCTATGTTTGGTGTGGTTAATAAACAAAATGAGGAAACCATCAGATGGCTCCATGATAATATGAAAGAGTTGGCCAATCGATATAAAGCCTTTATCCAGTATATAAAATCTCATTATCCTGACATTGATCTTAAAGAAACCTCGATGCAATTTGAGAGAGACTGTAAGAACATGGTTAAATTAGAGGATTAGCAAACTATCCGAATCTCCACGTACTCAATTTATTAAAGAAAAAGAATAATAGTTCACCTCAACCTCCTAACGCACCATGCCAAATCACTCCACCCACAGCTACAAGCCTTTGTAACTTATCGCCATTTTCAACACCGCATTCCTGAAGTCAACAGACTTCGACTACATTTGCTGAAACACGACCAGCCTAATCCTTCAAACATCCAATCGGCACAACATAAATCCCATCCTCACGTCGATAGGCGAACTTGCCTACTGCGGTCAGTACCATCCTGAATGCAGGTGCCTTCATCTTCGTGGTGTCAATCTTGCCAGTCAGTTCTGTGAGCGCATTCACTCCTTCTTGTATCAGTTTCTCCCCACCCAGCTTTATCTCTATCAAGCCATACGAACCATTCCTTAAATGCACCACCGTGTCACATTCCAGACCACTCTTGTCCCGATAATGATAGACTTGCCCGTCAAGCGCATCAGCAAATACTCTTAGGTCGCGCACGCACAACGTTTCAAAGAACAGCCCAAACGTATTTAGGTCGTTGATTAGGTCGTTCGGCCCTAAGCCTAATGCCGCAGTGGCGATAGACGGATCAATAAAATAGCGGTTATCGGATGTGCGTATGGCCGTCTTGGAACGCAGATTGGGGTTCCAGGCCTCCATATCTTCTATCACAAAAATTTTCTTCAATGCGGCAACGTAAGCATAGATGGTCTTGTCATCCACGTTGTGCACGTCGTTGGCACGCACATCATCGGCAATCGTGCTGATGGGGGTTTGAGAACCTTGATTTCTGGCATACGACCGCATCAGCCTTTTTGTTCTCTCGGCATCCCGTTTCACACCATCTACACGTGAGATGTCCTTTTTCACCACAGCATCGTAATAGTCAAAAGCCCTGCCAAGTGCCACATTCTTTTTTTGCATTGTTGCCCTTGGCCAACCACCACGGCAAGTCAGATACGCAATATCCTCCAATTTCAGATTGTTCTCCACGAACAACTGCTCAGGGGCCTCGAATAACTCTCTCAAGCTTACACCGCCATTGGACTCGCCAGATTCCCAAAGGCTCATGGGTCGCATCGTAAGCCACGAAACACGCCCGGTTCCCGAGTGCTTCATTTTATCGTCATCTACAGGAACCGCCGATCCGGTGAGAATAAACTGTCCGTCATCATCCCTATGGTCCACTTCAAATCTTACAGCATCCCATAGGGTCGGGACATTTTGCCATTCGTCAATCAATCTGGGTGTTTCTCCCGCCAAAACACCTTTGGGATTCAGCACAGCCAATTCTTGCCAGTTTGTCCCCTCTTCAGTGTCATCCATGTAAACCACACTTTTGGCCTGCTGTTCAGCAGTAGTGGTCTTTCCACACCACTTGGGGCCTTCTATCAAGACAGCCCCCACACCTTCCAATTTTTTCTTTAGAAGTATATCGGCAATTCTCGGCTTATAATTCTTCATAATGTGACATTATTTTTGCGCTGCAAAATTACATATTATTTTGCATAAAATCAGCATCTTTTTGAATTTTATTTCCAAAGTTGGCCGATTTTCACTTCCAAAGTTGGCCAGTTTTCACTTCCAAAGTTGGCCGATTTTCACTTCCAAAGTTGGCTGTCTTACCTTACATCCTGAACACGCCAAACTGCTGGGGCGGGAAGGGTTGATTCAAGGAAGCGGCGATACCAAGGGCAAGGATCTTGCGGGTGTCGATGGGGTCGATAATGCCGTCGTCCCATAGGCGGGCGGTGCTGTAGAAAGCCGAACCCTCATAGTCGTATTTGGCGAGAATCTCTTTCTTCAGCTGGGCGATTTCATCCTTCGGCACTTCCAAGCCCTTGTATTTGTACTGGTCTTCCTTGACGGTGGCCAACACGCTGGCAGCCTGTTCGCCTCCCATGACGGAAATCTTCGCGTTGGGCCACATGAAGAGCAGGCGGGGACTATAGGCGCGACCTGCCATTCCGTAGTTGCCCGCACCAAACGAGCCTCCGAAGATAACGGTGAACTTGGGAACGTTAGCGTTCGAGACGGCATGAACCATCTTCGCGCCATCTTTGGCAATACCGCCTTGCTCATATTGCTTGCCCACCATAAAGCCCGTGATGTTCTGCAAGAACACCAGCGGGATGTTTCTCTGGCAGCACAGCTCGATGAAGTGGGTGGCCTTCAAGGCCGACTCGGAGAACAACACGCCGTAGTTGGCGATGATGCCCACGGGGAACCCCATAAGGTGGGCGAAACCACATACCAGGGTGGTAGCATATCTCGACTTAAACTCCTGGAAACGGCTTCCATCCACGATGCGGGCGATAATCTCACGAGGGTCTACTAATTTGTGAAAATCGATAGGTGCCAGTCCATAGAGGTCGTGCGGGTCATACAAAGGCGCTTCAACAGGCAGCATGTCGAGTTTCTGCCGATGGCTCTTTTCCAAGGTCTTGAAGATGTTACGGCAAATCTGCAAGGCGTGCTGGTCGTTCTCGGCCAGGTGGTCGGCAACGCCCGAAATCGAAGTGTGCATCTCGCCACCTCCCAGTTCCTCAGCGGTGACGATTTCGCCCGTGGCGGCTTTCACCAACGGAGGGCCACCCAGATAGATGGTGCCTTGGTTGCGCACGATGATGGTCTCGTCGCTCATGGCTGGCACGTAGGCACCGCCGGCGGTACACATACCCATCACGATGGCGATTTGGGGGATACCCATGGCGGACATACGTGCCTGGTTGTAGAAGAAGCGGCCGAAGTGGTCGCGGTCGGGGAAGACGGTATCCTGCTCGGGAAGGAAAGCGCCACCGCTGTCGACCATGTAGACGCAGGGCAGGTGGTTCTCCATCGCTATCTCCTGGGCGCGCAGGTGTTTCTTCACCGTATATTGCATATAGGTGCCGCCCTTCACCGTAGCGTCATTAGCCACGATAACGGCCTCTCTGCCTTGTATGACACCGATGCCGGTGACGATGCCTGCTGAAGGGAAGTCATTATTATAGGTGCCATAGGCCGCCATTGGAGACAGCTCCAAGAAAGGCGTATTGGGGTCGATAAGAAGGTCGATGCGCTCGCGGGCCAGCAGCTTGTTGCGTTTCTTGTGTTTGGCTACGGCGCTTTCGCCGCCGCCCTGCATGGCTTGCCCCATTGCCTCGCGGTATTGCGCCATCAGGGCAAGGAAGTTGCGTTCGTTCTGTTTGAACTCTTCCGAGTCGGTGCGTATGTTGGATTTCAGTACTTGCATACGATTCTGAATTGAAAGTACAAAAGTAGAAAAAATTATTTTTACAACACTTTACAATCAAATAATTCCCCTATCTTTGCCGTTTCTTTGTATATAAGTCTTCGGAGATGAGTTCAAGCAAACGCCGTGTGGCAGGGTCTTATTTTATGTCGCTTTTGAGTATTATATTGGTACTCTTTATGTTAGGTGTGTTTGCCCTGCTGATGATGCATGCAAAGAAACTCACCAACTACTTCAAGGAAAACATTGGCTTTGAAATCGTGATGAACGGCAATGTGAAGGAAGACCGCATCTTGGGTTTACAGCATGAGCTTGACGCGATGCCTGCCGTGAAGTCGACGGAATACATCACCAAGGAGGAAGCCATTAGTCGTTTAAGCGAGGACCTCGGCGAGGACTTCCTTCAGTGGCTTGGAAACGAGGAGAACCCATTGCAGCCCTCCATCGACGTGCGTTTCAACGCGGCTTGGACGCATCCCGACAGCATCGCCCATATCCAGCAGCATCTGTTGGAAAACAAAGACATCAAAGAAATCATCTATCAGAAGTCACTCGTCGACTTGATTCATCGCAATGTCAACCGCATCGGCTTTGCCCTGATGGTAGCCAGCTTGGTTTTGCTCTTTGTGGCTGTCTCACTCATACGAAATACGATACGCCTCTCCATCTATTCGAAGCGTTTCCTCGTACGCAGTATGCAGCTTGTGGGTGCCACCCCATCCTTCATTCGTCGTCCTTTCGTCCGGTCAGGTCGCTTACAGGGTTTCATTGGAGCCGTATTGGCCGATGCTTTGTTGGTCTTGCTGCTCTATGGACAGACGAAAAGATTACCTGAATTGACAGCGGTGCAAGATTATAAAACTATTATCGGCATCTTTGCAGCCATCATACTGTTGGGTGTCCTTCTCGGTGGTCTATCCACTCGTGCCGCTTTGGGCAAATACCTGAATGCCGATGTCGACAGATTATATGCTTAAGAATCAAGAAATAGATAAACAATACAAATATGGCAACAGAAACAACTAAGAAAAAGGAAATCATCGGAGCGGCTGAGGAGCAGAAGGTTATGCCTTTCGGTCGGCAGAATTACATCATTGTGCTTATCGGCATCGCCCTGCTTGCCCTGGGTTTCATCTTCATGTTGGGTGGCGGCTCGACCGACCCCGACGTGTTCAACGAAAAAATGTTTGACTTCCAACACATCACCTTGTCCACCATCTTGATTTTGGCTGGGTTTGTGGTAGAGATAGTCGCCATCTTTTGGAGAAAAAAATAATCGAATATGAACTGGTTACAAGCATTAATTCTTGGTATCATCCAAGGCTTGACGGAGTATTTGCCCGTCAGTAGCAGCGGCCATCTGGCCATTGGTCAAGCCCTTTTCGGGTTGGAAGACGGCGAGTCGAACCTCGCCTTCACGGTATTGCTTCATGTGGCTACCGTATTCAGCACCCTCGTCATCCTCTGGAAGGAGATTGTGTGGATTTTCAAGGATTTGTTCACCAAACAATCCTGGAACAGTTACCAAAACCTGAACAACGGCACGAAATATGCCATCAACATCCTGATTTCGATGATTCCCGTGGCTCTTGTGGGTTTCCTCCTCAAGGACAAGGTGGAAGAGGTCTTCGGCTCGGGACTGCTTATCGTGGGCATCATGCTTCTGGTGACGGCCTCGCTGCTGGCTTTCTCCTATTTCGCCAAACCGCGTCAGAAGGAGAACATCAGTGGATGGCACGCCTTCATCATCGGTATCGCCCAAGCCTGCGCCGTGATGCCAGGTCTGTCTCGTTCGGGTAGCACCATCGCTACTGGATTGCTGTTGGGCAACAAGAAGGAAAAACTGGCCCAGTTCTCCTTCCTGATGGTGATTCCGCCCATCTTGGGTGAAGCACTCTTGGATGTCAAGGATATGTTGGAAGTCGGCTTCAGCGAGGCTATGGGTGGACTAACACCCGTTGCTGCTATCGTAGGCTTCTTGTCGGCTTTCATCTTTGGCTGCATCGCCTGCAAGTGGATGATCAACATCGTGAAAAAAGGCAAGCTGGTTTATTTCGCCATCTATTGCGCCATCGTCGGTGTGCTGGCGATTGTTTTACCCTTCATTTTGAAATAATTGTTTCGGCCTTACGACAGGTTCTGGGTCCTTGGCCTTTTGTGAAAGGTGCCTGAGCTTGTCGAAGGCCTGTAGTCATAGTTGATTCAAGCAATGTTTGATTTCGAGACTGGCGAGGTGATCCTCATCGACAAACCCTTGGACTGGACATCCTTCGACATCGTCAACTTCATCCGCAGTTTGGTGAACCGCTGTTATGGTATCCGCAAGCTGAAGGTGGGGCACGCGGGCACCCTTGACCCTTTGGCCACGGGCCTGCTTATCCTCTGCACAGGTAAGATGACCAAGCAGATCGACAACTATCAGGCACAGGTTAAGACCTACACGGGCACCATCCTGCTCGGCCAGACTACCCCGACTTTCGACTTGGAGAGCGAGCCGAATGCCTTTTTCCCTACGGACGGCATTACCCCCGAGCAGATAGATGCGGCGCGTATGCAGTTTATTGGCGACATCAAGCAATACCCGCCTAAGTACTCCGCCATCAAGATTAAGGGGAAACGTGCTTTCGACTATGCCCGCTCCGACGAGGAGATAGAGCTGAAGGCCCGCGATATCCATATTGACGATTTCAAGCTGAACCTCGATCATTTTCCTGAGTTACATTTCGAGGTGACATGCAGCAAGGGTACCTACATCCGCAGTTTGGCCAACGATTTCGGAAAAGCCTTGGGCAATGGTGCCTGCTTGATTTCACTCAGACGCACCCGTATCGGCGACTTCAAAGTGGAAGACGCATGGCCGCTCGAAAAGCTGAAACAGCATATTATCGACACGGGTGATGCCTTCAAGGAATGGAAGAAGACTGAACAGGAGAAGGCCGAAAAATAATGCTGACAATCAGATTGTTAAGAAAAAAACTTGACAAAATTCGTGTCTCGCATTATCTTTGTGCCTCTTTAAAAGCCAACAAGCAAAAGATTATCAAAACTTTATCATAAATGAAACTATCCCAATTTAAATTCAATCTGCCGAGTGATTTGATAGCGCTCTATCCCATTGAGAATCGCGATGAAGCTCGTTTGATGGTTGTCGACCGCAAGACTGGCAAAATAGAACACCGTATCTTCAAGGACTTGGTGGACTATGTGAGTGACGGCGATGTCTTTGTCATCAACAACACAAAGGTGTTTCCTGCAAAACTCTACGGAAAGAAGGAAAAGACAGAGGCCGACATTGAAGTGTTGCTGTTGCGCGAGCTTGACCACGAAAGCCGTCTTTGGGACGTCCTCGTTGACCCGGCCCGTAAAATCCGTATCGGCAACAAGCTTTACTTCGGCCAAATCGACCAAGGTGAGGGTTTGGTGGCTGAGGTTATCGACAACACGACCTCCCGCGGACGCACCCTGCGTTTCCTTTACGACGGCACCTATGACGAGTTTAAGAAGACCCTTTCCGATTTGGGACATACGCCCATTCCGCGTGAGCTGAACCGCGACGAGCGTCCTGAAGACGCTGAGGACTTCCAGACTATCTATGCCAAAGTGGAAGGTGCTGTGTCGGCTCCGACGGCTGGTATGCACTTCAGCAAAATCCTGATGAAGCGCATTGAGTTGCTGGGCGGTGAGTTTGCCGAACTGACGCTGCATCCGGGCATGGGCAACTTCCGCGACATTGAGGTGGAAGACCTCACCAAGCACAAACCCGACTCGGAGGAGATGTACATCGACGAGCGTTGCTGCGAGCTGGTGAACGGCGCCAATGAACGCCACCACAATGTGTTTGCCGTAGGCACCACCTCGTTGAAGGCTTTGGAGACCGCAATGACCATAGGCGGCAAAATCAAACCCTACAGCGGTTGGACCAACAAATTCATTTTTCCTCCCTACACCTTCTCGGTGGCCAACCGCATGATTACCAACCTGCACCTGCCCAAGTCGCCCATGATGATGGAGGTGGCGGCCTTTGCTGGCTTCGACTTGCTGAAGAAAGCTTATAGCGAAGCTGTAGCTGAGAAGTACCGCTTCTTCACTTATGGTGACGCGATGCTGATTATTTGAATGAGGAATTATGAATGCTGAATATTGAAATTTGAAATATTGAAATATTGAAACAATGAACCAAGAAGATTTCTTTAAAAAGATAACCGCTCATGCGAAGGAATATGGTTTTATCTTCCCTTCGAGCGAGATTTATGACGGACTTTCAGCTGTTTACGACTACGGCCAGAACGGCGTGGAGCTGAAGAAGAACATCCGCGAATACTGGTGGAAGGCCATGGTGCAGATGCACGAGAACATCGTCGGCATCGACGCCGCCATCTTCATGCACCCCACCACCTGGAAGGCCTCGGGCCACGTCGACGCCTTCAACGACCCGCTCATCGACAACCGCGACAGCAAGAAACGCTACCGCGCCGATGTGCTCGTCGAGGACTACATGGCCAAGATCGAGGAGAAGATTAATAAAGAGGTGGAGAAAGCCCGCAAACGCTTCGGCGACGCCTTCAACGAGGAGCAGTTTGTGACCACCAACCCGCGCGTGTTGGAACACAAGGCTAAGATTGAAGAAATCAGCCACCGCTTGTATGGCGCCATGGAGGCCAATGACCTTGACGCCATCAAGCAGCTCATCCTCGACCTTGAGATTGTCTGCCCCATCAGTGGCACCCGCAACTGGACCGACGTGCGTCAGTTCAACCTGATGTTTGCCACCAAGATGGGTAGCGTGGCCGACGGCTCCGACACCATCTACCTGCGTCCCGAGACAGCACAAGGCATCTTCGTCAACTACCTCAACGTGCAGAAGACCGGCCGCATGAAGATTCCGTTCGGCATCGCCCAGACCGGTAAGGCCTTCCGCAACGAGATTGTGGCCCGTCAGTTCATCTTCCGTATGCGCGAGTTCGAACAGATGGAGATGCAGTTCTTCGTCCGTCCTGGCACGGAGCTCGAATGGTTCAAGCATTGGAAAGAAGAACGTCTCGCATGGCATCTCTCGTTGGGTCTGCCTGCCGAGAAATACCGCTTCCACGACCACGAGAAGCTGGCCCACTACGCCAACGCCGCCACCGACATCGAGTTCGACTTCCCCTTCGGTTTCAAGGAGCTGGAAGGCATCCACAGCCGCACCGACTTCGACCTCTCGGCCCACGCCAAATACTCGGGCAAGAAACTCCAATACTTCGACCCCGACACCAACGAAAGCTACACGCCTTACGTCATCGAGACCTCCATTGGCCTCGACCGCATGTTCCTCGCCATGTTCAGCAACGCCTACACCGAGGAGAAGCTGGAAGATGGCTCGGAGCGCGTGGTGCTGAAGTTGCCGGCCATCCTCGCACCTTACAAAGTGGCAGTACTGCCGTTGGTCAAGAAAGATGATCTGCCGGAGAAGGCTCGTGAAATCATCGACTCGCTGAAGGCCGACTTCATGTGCCAGTACGAGGAGAAGGACTCCATCGGCAAGCGCTACAGAAGACAAGATGCCATCGGCACGCCGATGTGCGTCACCGTTGACAACGACACCTTGGTGGACAACACCGTCACCGTGCGCGACCGCGACACGATGCAGCAGGTGCGCGTCCCGATTGACAACCTGCGCAACATGATTTTCGACGAATTGAAACCGAAGAAATGATTCGTTAATCCAGATTTGAATTGGAGAAAATTGAAAAAAATCAATTTTCTCCAATTTTTTATTGTCAATTTATTGAAATATTGTATTTTTGTATCTGATAATATAAAATTCTACTTTAGAATATTCAGGATAATCAAAAGTTAATATTTGGAATATTATAGATAAAACAAAATACAAATACCTAAAAACGGACGAAAATGTATTCAAGGGTTTTGAAATTAGTTGATGCGCAAGAAAACAGCGTGTTTTTGTGGGGAGCCAGACAAACAGGAAAAAGCACCTTGCTTCGAACCTTGTTTCCCAGCGCGCCATACTACGACTTGCTGAAATCCGATTTGTACAAGCAATTGAGCCAACGTCCAGCCTTGTTGAGGGAAGAACTTGAACTGACCGCATCGGCTTCCGATCTTGTCATTATCGATGAGGTGCAAAAAATCCCGGAACTCTTGGACGAAGTACATTGGCTCATTGAGAACAAACATCTTCGATTCATCCTTTGCGGCTCGAGTGCAAGGAGATTGAAACGTTGTGGTGCCAATCTTCTTGGCGGAAGAGCGATTCGGAATGTGCTGTTTCCGTTAGTAAGTGCGGAAATACCTGATTTCGACCTGATGAAAGCTGTCAACAACGGCATGTTGCCACCGCTTTACCCTTTGGCTAATGCCCAAAAAAGACTGCAATCGTATGTGGGCGATTATCTCAAAGAGGAAATCCACGCGGAAGCCTTGACCCGCAACTTGAATAGTTTCTCGCGTTTCTTGGAAATTGCTGCTCTCACTGATGGCGAAATGATTAACTACCAAAATATTGCTTCCGATTGTGGCGTAAGCGCTCCTACCGTAAAGGAATACTTCAATATACTGTACGACACCTTATTAGCCTATAGCATACCCGCCTATACCAAAGTAAAAAAGCGTCGGCTTATCCAGACACCAAAATGCTATCTGTTTGACATCGGAGTGGTCAATTGTCTGACGGGAAGAAAAAATATGCAACCCAAATCGGCAGACTTTGGTCATGCGTTGGAGCACCTCATCATTCAAGAAATCATCGCTTATTTAAGTTACAACGAGTGTTCGCAAAAACTTTCCTATTGGCGCACCGCTTCAGGTTATGAAGTCGATGCCGTGCTTGGTGATGCTGAAACTGCTATCGAAATCAAGTCGTGCGAAGAAGTGCAATCGCGGCACTTGCACGGACTGAAAGCTTTTAAGGAAGAGCATCCCAAGACACGGCTCATCATAGTTTCATTGGATGCTCGTCCAAGGCTTTTCAATGGTGTGGAAGTATGGCCTGCTGAACGATTTTTACAGCAATTATGGGCAGGAAAAATCGCAAAATAGAAGCGGTTTCCCTTGTTTTCGTATAGACAACCCCATAGACAACGATTGGATTTCTATTTTGCAATAAATTGAAATCCAATTTTTTATGATTTTACCCATTCACATAATGATAGACAAGGCCTCTTGGGGGCTTGACAAATGGTTTTTTGCTTTGGGAAATGCTATACTTTTGCAATGCAAACATCGAAACGATGTGCGCGAAAGTTCATGAACAAAGAAAAATAGGCATTATCAACGATCAAAACCATCTACAATTATGAAAAAACTATTAGCGACCACAATCTTAACGCTCTTGATTTGGAGTGTAAAAGCACAAGACATTTATATCGCGGGCTACTACAATACTGGCAACGGAACCATAGCAGCACTTTACAAAAACGGCGAAAGATTCTATACTGCCCACCATCCCAACCAGTCCTCTAAAGCAACAAAAGTGACCTGCAACTCGCAAGGCGATGTCTATTGGTGGATCAATTATTACGATTATCCAAGCAACAACTTCAACCACTCGGAAATCCGCGTCAACGACCAAGTGTATGCCACGACTGAGGGCCACAGTGAAATTCATGTCTCTGATATTTATTGTCTCAACAACACCGTTTACTATGCTGGTTATCAATATAATGAAGATTCAATTATGGTGGCAACGGTATGGAAAGGAGAAGATTTTTCAACACATTGGATAATGGGCGACGGCATTCATCCAAGCTACATCTATGACGTTGATGTGGACAAACGCACGGGCATTCCCTACTTCTGCGGCTACATCATCGACGAAAAGGAAAAGGCTTCGGTTTGGGAGCAACAAGAATTGCTCTACACTTTTGATCAAGATTCATTATACTGTGAAATTACGTCTTCGTATGCAACCCAAATCGCCGTTGAGAACAATCACATTTACACACTTGGCAAAATTATCACAGTAAATCCCGACTATTTCCCAGATGTCATTTGGGAAGATAATATAGAAATAAAAGCGGTTCAAACCTACTGGAACACCATACATGCCATCTGCACATTTGAAAATAACTACTATTATGCAATCTCTGATAATTGGTACGATGCGATATGGAGTAGAGATCAAGCCGAGATTCTGATTTTACAAGATGCTTACAAACTATTCTCTTCCAACACGAATATTTATGTAATAGGCAAAGATTCTGACAACAAGTTTTATATTTGGGAAAATTTCGAGAAGCAATGCCAAATCGAGGATTGCGATGCCATCAACGACGCGTGTGTGTTCGATCCATTTATTGCTCCCCATTCAGAATGGTACTACGAAATACAAAACAACGACGGCAGCATCACCTTCCAACACCTTGAATGTGCTGCCGATACCACCATCAACAACGAACGGCCCACAGTCATCGTGCGCAGCAACACACAATACGACCGCGATACGATTTACACCACGGTGACGCATGAATATGTCTACGAAAAAAACTGCAAGGTCTATTGGTGGAACAAGGACCTACAGGAATTCACCATGCTTTACGACCTTGCCGCTGAAGTGGGCGACGAATGGAAAATCTATGTCAAATACGACAGCATTACGATGCATGTGGATGCCGTAGAAAACATTGTATATGAAGGCAGAACCTATAAGATGCTGCACGTGAGCGACGAGAATGGTTTCTTTAGCGGCGACATCGTGTGCGGCATTGGTCACCTCACCAGTTTCTTCCCCGAACGCTTGATGAGCCGAGACAAGAGCTATCGCGTTAATGGCATTCGCTGCTACTGGATAGACGACGAACTGGTCTTCAAATATGGCGACGAGGACTGCGATGCCGTCTATGCAGAATTGCACAACGGCATTGAGGAAGACGGCCCTTCGACAGGCTCATGGACCTTGGTGGTGTATCCCAACCCGACGGATGATGTCCTGTTTGTAGAGACGGTGTGCACACCGTCTCTACCAGGCACAACCTACCGCATCACCAACCTGATAGGGCAAACCGTCCTTTCAGGTAGCATCAACGCCGAAACCCAACAAATTGACATCAAAGAATTGCCCAGCGGCATGTATTTCATCACCGTGGGCGGACAGACCGTGAAATTTGTGGTGAAATAAACCATCAAAAACCTAATACCATGAAAAAGTTATTCATCATTACAGTTTTAATGACTTGGGCCATGAACAGTTTTGCCCAAGAAGCTCATTTCGATTTCTCCGTCACTAATCCGACGGGGTATGAATTCTACTACCGCATCATTGATGCGCAGAATCATTGGGTTGAGGTCACCTA
>LXOW01328915.1_pt1 | contig 13921 bp, 13 predicted proteins | sample 1368591 | NCBI WGS metagenome assembly LXOW01 (sample SAMN04884650, study PRJNA319009) | bovine gut metagenome | isolation source: Cow rumen | host: Bos taurus | place: Italy: Legnaro (PD) | collected 2014-07-09
CACCACCAGCCCCATTAGGAATACAGCACTCCAGATGTTGACAGGCAAGGTATTGGCTTCGACAATAGGTGTAAACATCAGCACAATGAGAAATGCTGTCAGCATGCATGGAAAAAAAGAAATACCGCCCAGTCTTGGGGTGGCGTTCTTGTGTACCTTTCGCTCGTTGGGTATGTCGTACAGCCTCTTTCGCTTGCAGAAATCAAGGATAAGAGGCGTGAACACCAGCCCGCATATTAAACTTACCAAAAATGCACCAAGTAGATATATCGTCATACGCAATTGCTCGTTATCTTATATATTTATAACTTACAATTGTTATAATTATTGTATGCTACGCATAAAAAATTTTCTTTCGGAGTAATTGACAATACTTTCGGAGTAATTTGAAATACTCCAAGAGTATTTTTCAATAACCCTGTCTTATTATGCCCACGATGAAAATTATGTTAATTTTGTTGTGTATTATTGTATAAATGTGTACCTTTGCACCATGAACCAAAAGTTTTTGTTGCTGTTTGGACTATCGGTGGTCAATTTGTTGTTTATGCACGGACAGTTGGCCATGACGGTGGAGTTTGAATACCCGTTCAAGCCGGATGCCATTTGGAGCAATGTGTTCTCGTGTCTGATTGNNGGGGTAGGGTAAAGGGCGCGCTGTTGCTGACATTCGTACTGACGGCATTGCTCTCGTTTTGCAATGTGCTGTACGCCCGATTCTTTGGCCATTACCTGCCTAATTTGGCTATTACCCAACTGGGCAATCTGAACGATGGGGACGTGATGCGGAGCATACTGACAGGTTTCCGTTGGCAGGATGTGTATTATGTCCTGATGCCGATATTCTTTGGATGGCTTTACAGACGCTATAATAAACAGGAATTGGCAGGGTGGCTGCGGACGCTGGGTTGGCTATGGGGGGCAATGCTGGCTTCCGTATTGGCCTTTATTATGGTGTTGGGGCTCTTTCATGACCATAACTTCGAGACATCGTTTATCCGATTCTCACCAATAAGAGTACAATATACCCAAGCACCAAATAACATGTTGTATCGCAGTGGCTTTGTGAGAAGAGCATTGGTGTGTTATGAGGACATCTTCCAAAAAGATGTTGTGTTGGATGGGAAACAACAGGGCGAGATTAGACGCACGTATAGGGATTATCGGGAACGGTCGACAGCGATGCCTACCGTGACGGACGCTAAGAACCTGATATTCATCATTGTAGAGTCGTATATGGCGGTGACTTCCGACTTGATAGTAGACGGCAAGGAGATTACGCCTTTCCTGAACCGTCTGAAGCGTGATAGCACGGTGTATTATAATGGACACGTACGCCCAAATATCACCATTGGAGAGTCATCCGACGGACAGCTGATCTACATGACGGGATTGTTGCCTATGAAGTGCGAAATAACCGTCAATATTGCCAAAGACAAACGACTTATCGGTCTGCCTGAACTGCTGAAGCAGGCTGGACGCATGAAGCAGGCGCAAATCATCGTACCTACATCGCCTACTTTTTGGGAACAAGACAAGATGAACGAACGGTATGGTATAGATACGATGTACTCTAAGTTTGACTGTCCTAAGGAACTGCACGGCTGTGAGGACTTGAACGATGAGCAGGTGTTTGAGCTGGCTGTGCGTGAGCAGGCAAAGGCGGCGCGTCCTTTCTTCTCACTCGTTGTAACGATGTCGATGCACAACCCCTACAACAAGTGTGTGGAACATGGATTCACCGTCAGCGACAAGAACTATACGGCGGAGTTCAGGAACTATCTCGTGGACTGTCACTATACCGACCAACAGATAGAGAAATACATCAATGAACTGAAGCGACAAGGCCTCTACGACAACAGTGTTATCGTCATTGCTGCCGACCATCATGCCCATGCCGTACATTTGGGTATGGCCGAAAGCAGGGTGAAAAAGGACCTGCCTNNAAAAAGGACCTGCCTCTATACATCATCAATGGTGGTGTGGATAATCATCGTGCGTGGACGGGTCCTTGCAACCAGCTGGATGTCTATACCACATTATTGGATATGTATGGCGTGCGTTCGGATTGGCGTGGACTGGGTCATACGCTCCTGAACGGGAATTATAAAAACTATCCTTTAGACAAACTGCATCTGCTGTCCGACTGGATTATCAGAAGCAATTACTTTAAGAAAGCGGGAGAATGAGCATTATTGATCGACAAGTTCAGTTAGTATCTTTTCGGCCTGCACATTCGAACGTTCGCTGGTAAACATTTGGATGATACGTTCCTTGCCAGCTGTGGCATATTTCATGTACAGGTCACGGTCGGATAGTAACTTGTCGACAGCTGCAGCATAGGCCTTCACATCGCCTAAGGGCACTTCTAAGCCTGTCTCGTTTTTGATGGATACCCAGTTGACGCCGGAGCCCTCGATGGTGAAGGTAACGGGCACACTGCCGCAATACATGGCTTCGGCAAGGGCTATGCCAAAGGCCTCCTGCTTGGTGCACGAGGTGAATCCGAAAATGTCGGAGGCATAGTAGTAGCAACGCAGATACTCGTTAGGGATACGCCCGATGAACTTGATACGGTCGGAGTTCGTCATTGCTTTCAGCCGTTCGGTTTCAGGGCCGCGTCCGCCAATGAGAATGATACAATCCGACTGGATGTATTTCTCAGCCTCAATGAGGTAGTTGATGCCTTTATAAGGAGCATGACGTCCAACAAAAAAGACAATCTTCTTGTTGTGGTATTTGTGCCGGATTTCCTCGATGATCTTCTCGTCGCCTGGTCGCCAAAGGAAATCTTTTCTGATGATGCCGTTGGGTACCACCTTCGCCTTGTCACGGTATTTGTAGATAGGGCTCGACGGGTGGATGTAGTTTGGGCTGGTAGCCAAAATCAGATCTGCCTTTTTGAGTATCACCTTTTCAAACATCTTGACCATTTTGTAGAGTATTCCTTTACCCAGGATATCGGAGTGCCATAGCAGTACAAGTTTGGCGTTTTTGGGCTTCAACTTGGCGGTGATGGGATAGAGGAAGGGGTTCGGACAGTGGAGCAGAATGATGTCCGGCTGTTCCTCGTAGATGATTTTCTTTAGGTAATAATAGTATGAGAACGCAATGTCCTGACTAGCAACGTTCAAGGATGAGGCTATGCGGTAGACTTTCACGCCGTTGACCATATCTACACGGGTGATTCCGTCCTGACTGAAGCATACAACAACATTCTCGAGCGCCGAAAGACCTTCGCCCATGTATTTGGTGACAGTTTCAATTCCCCCTTCAACGGGATAATAGTATTTCGCAATCTGGAGTATAGTTTTCTTCATTCGCTAACTTTTCTTATGAGTTGTATGACCAATTTGGCGGACTTCTCCCAAGAGAACCGCGTGATGTTTTCATAGCCTTTCTGGCGCATCTTTTCTTTTATAACGTCAGCGTCGTTTAAATATTGTGTGATGGTATGAAGAATTTCGCGAGGTTCGAATGGATTGAAATATCGGGCGGCATCACTGCACACTTCGCGGAGGACAGGAATGTCGGATACCAACACGGGGCAACCGCAGGCCATCGCCTCGAGGGGTGGGAGACCAAAACCCTCGTAGATAGACGGAAAAACAAAACATTCAGCCTGATTATATAGCTTGACAAGCTCGTTATCACTGATACGGCCGAGGAAGCGGATACGGTCAGACGTGTTCTGCAAACTCTTCTGGTCGTTGAAGACTCTATTGTGGTTTCCGACGATATATAGCTTGGCGTCTGTGATATCTTGGCAGGCTTCTATCAGGCGCGCAAAATTCTTTCTGGGGTCAATGGATGAGACGCAGAGTATGAAGGGGGCTTTTGGCTTTTGGCTTTTGGCTTTTGGCTGAGGTTTGAACAACTGCTGGTCAATGGCATTGTAGATAACGCTGATTTGCTCGCGCTTGAGGAAGGGATAGCATCGCAGTATTTCTTCCTTCGAGTAATTACTGACAGTAATGATGTGCTTAGATGTCCTTGCAGCGAGTGGAGTCATCAGTTTATAGAGACAATAATACGCTTTCGTATACCACGACGGATTTTTGATGAATGCCAAATCGTGAATGGTCATGATTTTGTTGGGAATGAGGACAGAACCTAAACCCATCAACCCCAGGACCAGATAATCTTTCTTGCCGATGAAGTAAAACGGAAGAACACATTGCTCCCACAGATGCGAGTTGCCCCATCCGAAACGCACGATATGGAAGCCCGTAATGTCGTAGTCCGCACGGAAAGGCTTGTTGGGACATATCAACGTATATGAATAGCCGAGTTCAAGCAGCGCCTTGCAGATGCTGTAGGCGTAGCGATCGACACCCGTCATGGGTTGAGTCAGAAACCGTCCGTTGATATATAATGTCATAAGTATTTATTTTAACTTGAATAAAAGCATATCGCCGCCACCTATCTTGTAACTGGACTTGATAGTCGTCTCTTTCAGTTGCTTGGTCAGCATGGTGACATTGCTTCTGGCAGAAATATAGAGTTTCATATCGCTTTCATAATCCTTGTTGACCACAGCCATATACAGGTGGCCAGCCTTCTTGAAGGTTGAGATGAGGGCCCCTTGACGGCCTACGACCTTCAGTTTCTTGATGTTTGTTGGAATGCGCTGCAGTTTTGTGGTGCCTTCGGGAATCTTTAGCATGTGGTTGACAGTCTGTACCTCGGCCTTGTCGAACAAGGGCAGCAGACCACGCAACTCCTGATTCATGCGCTTGACCACGTCGTAAGTCTTGGTACGTTGTCCGTCAATACTGATAGGTGCATCGTGGAAGTCCCACTCGTCGGTAGGCTTGGGTGTCCAGTAGGTAAAGTATTCGATGGCCTGAGCACCGTAGACCAAATCAGAATAAATTTGCAGACGGAGCGACTCGATGGTAGGTTGCGGATAGTCACAATGGGGTGTGCAAAGGGCAAAAGCCCAGAAAGGCTTGCTTGTTCGCAGGCTCTCCTGACGGATATCCTCCAGACAAGAATACCACGTGTCGCGAATGCCAGACTTCATGATAGGATAGAAATCAAAGGAGATGAACGGCAGTCCGATAGTGGATGTCTGTTGGAGGTACTGCTTGTACGGCGGCATCTTGATTTCCCTGGGCATGCCGTCGCCATAGTTGGGCAACAGATTGACGTATGTGGGCTTCTTTATATCCTGTTTTGCCATAGCCTGATAGCGTCGTATTGTCTCAGGTATGTCCTTGGGCCAAGGCTCGTCCTGCAGGAAGTAGCCATAGAGCGCAGGATGGCTCTTCAGTCTGGGAATGCCCACATGGGGCTGTACGGACACCCATCCACTGCTGATTAGGAGCCGGATATCGCTTTTCTGGGCATCATCCAGTATGCGGAGTAGCGTGTCGACAGGCGTGTCTTCGTAAAAACAGATAGACACGTCGAAGCCAGCCTCTTTGAACTCCTTGAAGCGGTTGACGTTTGAGTATTCCAAGGGGATGCCAAAGTAGGCCACGATGGGAATCTCAGCCTGAACTGGAAGAATGGAGAATATGAATATATTCAGAAATAACAGATGTAACTTTCTCATATTATTTTGTTCGTAATAGAGAGTAACGCTTCAGGCTCATTGGTTTTAATGAGGTAAGACTGTTTGCAACCTGCACTATTTCCGGCTGCAACATCTCTTTCACTATCGCCAATCATATAAGATTCGGACAGGTTGATGTTCCAGTCTTTGGCAGCTTGAAGGAATAGACCGGGTTTGGGTTTCCGGCAGTCGCAGTCAATCTTGTATTCTATACGCTCACCTTCAAAGCCTTTGTCAGGATGGTGAGGACAATAGTATATTGCATCAACAAATGCCCCTTCTTTTCCTAACAATGTTTCCATCTTGTCGTGGATGGCTTTCAAATCGTCGAAAGAACAATCACCACGGGCAATGACGGGTTGGTTGCTGACTACGATGCAAAGATAGCCAGACTTGTTAATTTTCCTAATAGCTTCTGCCACCCCTGGTAATAGTTCGAANNGCTGACTACGATGCAAAGATAGCCAGACTTGTTAATTTTCGTGATAGCTTCTGCCACCCCTGGTAATAGCTCGAAATCTTCCAGATGGGTAAGAAATCCCTTGTAGGCATTGATGGTGCCGTCGCGGTCTAAGAAAATGGCCTTCTGCCTGTTACTCAGATTACGGGCTGCTACCTTGCCGCTGAGCAGATCGTGTTCTACCTCATGGAAACGGTCTGGTGTTCCCATATCCTTAATATACTCTGGCGTATCGTAAGCGAAAATCTTTCCGCTGGCAATATTCGGTTTTAAGACATCGCGGTCCAGATCTATTTTATCTGGTTGTTCTGGATGACGGGGCGTGTAGCTCCTCATCGTCTCAGCCAGCAGTTGTGGTGAAATGATTTCTATGCCTGCATTAACACGGTTTTTGTAGTACGTGCGTTCCTCTTCTTTATTGAGCCAGCCCGTAACTCTATGTGTTTCTACAGGTAATCCTCCTCTTTCCTGAGGCGGTAGTATTTCTGTGATGAGTAGGCTGCTGTCGTAGGGATGTCCATTTGGATGAGCCATCAGACTGGCCCACGCGTGGCGTTCTTGATGAAAGCGAATAAAGCGGTTGAAATCGACATCAAGGATAACGTCACCACACAGCAGCAGGAAGTCGTCTGTCAGTTCCGGCATCTTGAATAAAGCTCCTGCCGTGCCCAGCGGATGGTCTTCTGTGAAATAAGAGATGTTGGCTCCAAGGGCGTGCCCGTCTTTAAAGTAATCCTTGATGATATGGCCCAAATGTCCGATTACCAAAGTGATATCTGTCAAACCACAGCGTTTCAGATTCTCTATCTGATATTCCAGGATGGGCTTGCCGCCAATACGAATCATTGGCTTTGGGATGTCGTTGGCAATAGATGCAATGCGTGTCCCCTTACCGCCTGCCATGATAATTACTTTCATAAGCTCCTATTGTTGGGTTCCAAAAAAATGTTCTTCTAACATCATACAAAGACAATGATAAACAGGCAGATGTAGTTCCTGTATCTTGTATGTATCCGTCTCTGGCACTTGTATGCACACATCGGCCAATTGAGCCAATTTGCAGGGCTTTTGACCAGTCAAGCCAATGACCTTTAATCCTTTCGCCTTGGCAGCCACTGCAGCAAACAACACATTACGACTGTTTCCTGAAGTGGAAATACCCAAGAAGATGTCACCAGATTTACCATAACCATTTACTTGTTGTGCAAAAATGAGTTCTGGATTACTATCGTTCATGAAAGCAGTTGTCAGCGATGAATGGCCTGTCAGTGCGATTGCAGGCAATGCTCCTTGCAGATGCTTAGCAAGAATGGCACCAAGTTCTGGGTCTATCAGTTTCATGGCTTCTGCCTGATTCTTATAGATTTCTCGCTTCATTTTGAATTCCTTCATCAATTCGCCGACAATATGCTCGCTGTCTGAGGCTGAACCGCCATTGCCGCATACTAACAGTTTGCACCCCTCGCAGTAAGCTTGCTTCAGCATGTCATAGGCGATCTGAATCTGTTCACGACAAACCGTTAGCATGGGATAACGTTCTGTNNTAGTGTTGGATAAATGTTATTAAACGTTGGATAATGCGTTCCCAGTCATACTCCTGCAATTGTTGTTGGTTAACAGTAGGGCGTTCATTCAGGACTTTCAGAACAGCCTGTTTCCAAACTTCTGGCTGATAACCTTCGATAGTTGTCGCACCACTTTTCCCTTGTGCAATTTCAATCATAGCTGTGTTGTGGGCCGTGACAATGGGGCATCCGCATTTGAGCGCTTCTAATTGAGGCATACCGAACCCTTCCATTAATGCAGCAGAAATAAAACAGTCTGCTGTATGATATAAGTCGGCAAGTTCCGAGTTGGTAATGAATCCACAAAAGACTGTAGATTCCTGAGGAAATTCCGGTGCTTCTATGATGGTTCGGATGGATGAGTTCTTCCATCCTTTTGCTCCCACCACGACTAACTGTATCTGATGCTCTTTGTATAGGCTCGGAATCACGTGGAGCAGGAATTCCAAATTCTTTCGCGGCTCTAAAGAACCCACAAAAAGCAGGAACCGATCTTTGATACCATATTTTAGCTTGATGTCTTTTCGTTCCGCTTCTGACAGATTCTTGGGGAAAAAGAAATGCTGGTCTACACTGTCCCCGACAAATACCGACTGACAGCGGCGTTTGGGGAAGTATTCGTCTACCTTCGCCTTAGTGTAATGCGAATTTGTCCACAATAGGTCTGCCTTCTTGATGGCTTGTGCGAAGAAGATGCTCGTTGCCAGACGGTTGGTCCACGACATGGTGTGTGCCATCTCGATATTGACGACATCGTGGACGGTCACCATCGTCTTCACCCTCGACGGAATGAAGTAGGGTAGGTGAGGCACTGGCGAGTAATAGAGGTCGATAGCCAGTTTGCGGCACAGACGGGGCACCAGCAACTGCAGGATGATGATGTTGGGCAATCTTTTGGGAAATCGCTTCGAGTAGTCTAAGAAAACGATATTGTTTGGCAAAGATGGCAGTTCATATCTAACGTCAAGACCTTTGGGTAGCAGAATGTAAAAAGTATCTTTTTCACATTGCCGTGCCCATTCCAAGATGGCACTGGTAAAGAATGTACCAACGCCAGCAGAGAAAATAGAGCAGATGCGACCGTCGACGAGTATATTCATATTCTTAGAGTTTGATAGAGACGAAAAGTTGTTTGACGAATGTCCATTTGTCGTGAAGCGATACGTTGGGATTCAACCAAACGGTCTGCCTCAATACAGGATGGACGATGCGATAGAGATAGTACTTCCAACGTGGTTCTGTCAGTTTGAAATAGATGAACAGACTCCTCTCTTGTCGATAGGTGTCGCGAATGAATTTCGACTTGTTGCCAGTCTTGCCGCCTTCCCCCTCAAGGTGAACAATCCGTGGACCATTCAGGAGAATATTGTCGTAGCCATGCAACTGGAAACGATGCTCCATCTCCGACTCTTCGTAATACATGAAGAAGGCAGGATTGAAAGCACCACATGTGTCAAGCACCTGGCGGCTGACAAAAAGGTCGGCTCCTGTGACATAGTCAACCTTCATCCACTGGTCAGGGTATTCGATGACAGGCTGATGATATAAACGTAATCCTTTCAGAATAGGAATCCAGAGAAACTTCTGGAAGTCGCCTCCCATCTTGGGGAACTGTCCGTATGAATGAATCCGATTGCCTTGACTGTCTTCCAAGATGCATCCTAAAGCCCCCAACTTCCCTTGATACTGCTTGGCAAAGTCGTAGAGCATCTTGATGGCATTGTTCTTGAGCAGTGTGTCTGAATTAAGGAAAAAAATATATTCTCCTTTCGCTAGTTCCACCCCCTTATTGTTAGCTCTGCCGAAACCAAGGTTTTCGCCAGTAGGAATAAAGGTTATGCGGCTGTCGCTGGATAATGCCTCTATAGAACCATCAGTGGAACCATTGTCAACGACAATAATCTCGTAATCAATACCGATGGTCTGTTCTATAATGCTATCAAGGCATGGTCTTAGAACATGCAGCGTATTGTAGTTGACGATGATGATAGATACATTCATAATTATGCAAAAGTATAAAATTCTATTTATTGCAGCAAAGAAAACGTTCTTTGTGAATAAGAATTTAAATAAAATTAACGTGAGTCCAACAGAATGTATAGAAATACTTCGTATCTTTGCATAATAATATAAATACGATGGTTAATAATATTCAATTTGATAACTCGGTATCCTTTGCTAAAGGCATCGGCATCATGCTAATGGTTTTAGGACATACATTCTTTTCTGTTTATGGCTATACTGTAATATATATGTTCCACATGCCTTTGTTTTTCTTTCTTTCTGGCTATTGTTTCAAAGTGAGCCATTTGGGGGATTTTAGGAATTATGCCAAGAAGCGCGTCAGTAGAATATATGTCCCATTTGTGAAGTGGGGACTGATATTCCTTTTATTGCATAACATCTTTTTTCATTTAAATATCTATAATGACTCTTTTGGATTCGAGGGAGAAGTCTCTCAATTATATGGGGTGTCTGATTATCTGAAAAAGATTTTCCTTATTTTCTTTTGCCTGAGCGGTAACGAACAATTATTAGGTGGCTATTGGTTCCTGCATACCATGTTCTTTGCCTCTTTTATTTTCTATGGACTATTAAAACTTAAAATACCCATTGTCGGAGGACTCATTGCTTTACTTGTGAGTACCTTGTTGTTTTTTAAGGGAATCCCAGTTATCAATATTTACTGCGGAGCAAAGGAATTTTTTGCAGTATCATGTATGATGGTTGGTTACCTTTATAAATCCTATTCGATGGATAAACTCGTAGATAAGTACAGCGTTTACGTCCTGCTTGTATGTACCTTGTTGTTAGTAATTGGAAGCCTGTACTGGCATGGTGAGGTGCTTGATATGAACTGGATTCATACTGTTCCATATTTCATATCAGCAATAGCAGGTTCAATCATCGTGATGAAGCTATCCAAATTATTTGCAGATAAAACACGCTGGTTTTCGAACTTAATCTCTAATATCGGAAACAAAACGATAGAAATATTGACTTGGCATTTCCTGTGTTTTAAAATAGTAAGTTTGATGATTATTGCCTATTATGGCCTCCCGATTGAACATTTGGCAGAATTCCCAGTAATGAAGCCCTACAATACTCAAGGTTGGTGGGTTTGTTATTTTATCATAGGCGTTGCCGTTCCTGTTATGGGAACGGTATACACTAGTAAGCTGAGCAAATTTATTTCATCCAAATACCATTTGCTTTGCCGTTAATCAGCTTATAGAACTGAATGCGGTTGACGATGAGACCTGGGATGTTCACCAAGCACATGACTATCATAAACCAGATGATGCTGTGTGTCCATTGTGTCGTCAAGTAAGCCAACGGAATAAAGATAACGGCTGCCACTGTGGTAAAGATGAGTTGCAGTCGCAACTTTCCTATACCGTTAATGAAATAGCTGTATCGCATACTATATATCAGTATGAAAATATAGGTTGCCATCACAATGCTCATACGGATATCTATGGTGACACTGTCTCCAATCCAGAAGGAATAGACCCATGGTGAAAGGATTACCATAAGAATCATGCATGCAATGATGCCGATGATCATTAACCGAAGTTTTCGGGTTGCGTTACGAATCCACTCTATGTCGCCTCGTTCGTAGGCATCGGTAGTAGCATTCCAGAAAGGCATGCAGATAACGGTAAACGCGACAAGCATAATACTGAAATAGCGATAGGTAATCTGATATGGAGTAACCAAAGCGGGTGTAAACAGATTGGATATCAGAAGATTGGAGGTCATAAACAGTATGACACTCGAAATCTGCATGATAAAGAACTGTACCCCCATATTGATAACCGCACGGGCTTCCTTGAAATTGATGAGTTTGAAAGACGGGCGCAGGTGTGGGTATTTATAGAAAAAGGTATAGGGGTAGGCTAGCAGATAGACAAGTAAGGGAGCAGCTGTATTCGCTAGAGCAATCAGCATCATCGAATGACTTCCTGAATAGAGCACGATATAGGTGCCGATAAGTGCCAACGTCTGTCCTAAGGCTATCAGCAGGTTGCTAACTGCAGGAAGTTGCATGCCCATATAGAAATTGCCAATCAGCTTGAAGATAAATGATGTGCATACGAGTGTTACCGTCACCATCAGTACTTGATCCAGATGGGCAACCTTCGACGGAGCAGCATTGAAAACCATATAGGGGTCACTAATAGCAATCAGTAATAACAGAATGAGCAGGACAGGGATGATGATACAGGTCAGCATGGCAAAGGTTGAGGATATGAGCGAACGGGTACGCTCATACTCTCCGTGTGCCATGTATTCTGCAATTTTGTTACGCAGACCATTACCCAGTCCGATGTCCATATTGTCTATCCACAGCAATAGACTGCTGATGGTCAGCCAGATACCGTTTTTGTAATCTCCCAAGCAATGCAGTGTGGCAGGTACCAAAAGTAGCACAATGAGTGCTGACCATCCTTTGATGAGAAAGGAGGCTAGAATGTTCTTCTGTAATAACGAAGAACGGCGGCTGCTAACACTTTTCTTGTTACTCATTCCATGGCAAAATCTAAGAGTTCCCAAATGAATAGGGTGAAGACCATTTCAATGGCACCGATGGCACAGACCGCAATCTTACCATAGTACTGCGGACGTATCGTATAACAGATACATGGGAATAGTGCCAGTTCAACAATACCAAGCAATTCGTGTAGTCGGCCAGCAACAACAGAAATAGATGACAGAGCAAAAAAACAGGCCATCGAATAGGCGGTAATCTTCAGTAATAACGGTAACGCAGGACATTTTTCCAGCATTGTGTCATAGAAATAGAGTGAATAGAGAATGATGGCGTACTGAATCCAGATGAATACATTCTTCAAGGTCAGTTCTTCGAAAATTCCTCTTTCCGTCAACGCTTTATACATTTCTATCTTGTCCTGAATATAAGGTATTGGAAGTGCAGAGAAGAAATCATAGTGAAGAAGGAACAGAACGACTCCTACAGGTAGGATTGCTATCAGCGCATATTTCCATATCTGCGACAGGTTATTACTGAAAAATAAAATGGGATAGAATGCAAATGACGAATAATGGAATACATTAGCAATGAGGAAAAAGATTACAGCTTTTTTCTTATTGCCTTCAGAGAGGGGCTTGATAGCCATTAGAAGCATGCCTGACGCTACAGCAGCTCTGATCTGTATGAAGTCGTGAAGAATGAAATAGTTGCCGAAATAGATGGCTAATGGCAGAAAAAACCAAGGCGAGAGTTGCCTGAGGGCATAAAACTTGATGGTGATGCCCAAAATGGCGTATATCAAGAACAGATAGTGGACGTCGTCAGTAAAACCCTTGACAATTTCTGAAAAAAACAAAAAAGAGGATTCTACCAAAAGTTTCGGATTATTTTCATTGCTCTTGAAAATCTCTTCATAAGCTTCAGAGTCAGGGTCAACACCTATCGTCCTAAAAGCAAAAAAGTATCAAAATAATACATAGTCCCCAATATGCATATTTATTATAGTCTCCGAGATATTCTTCCAGAAAGATCAGAGAGACGATAATAATAAATAGCAACAGGAAGGTATATATCATTGTCTACGCAATATATAGAAAGATGTACCTGCAAAAGTAAGCAATAATATGAATGCTACAAAAATCATACGTTTAGGTTCAGATGGCTTGATAGGCACAGAAGCACCTTTGATGACCGTAAATGCCGGTGTGCGTTCCTGGACTTTAGCTTTAGCTGCCTGCATCTGAGTGTTGACTGTGGTATATGCATTAAATCTTAATTGAAGATCATTCTCCATGTCTTCCAACTTCATCTCAAGGCTTTTTAAAGCGACCTTCGAATTTGCATCAGCCATACTTCCATATCGTTGCCGTGCCTTCTCGTAGTCCTGTTTGGCCTCCGTTGTCAGCTTTAGGTAATACTCATAATCGGTGCGAGCCTTGCTCGTACGATAGTTTGTAATGAAATCCTGAAGGCGTTCCTTGACAGAGTCGCCAATGGTCTTACAGATTAATGCGTCCTGATCTTTGATGCTGATACTGATAACAGCAGTCTTCTTGTCGAAATTAATCTTGATTTTATCCCTGATACTACCTGCGATATCATCCTCATCCTTTGAAAGATTGTAGGGATCAATGATACCAGCCTCTCCTTTTTGTTCTTTTTTGAAGAGATTCTTGACCCAACCCAAAGGAACATTCCATATAACAGGTTTCTGGAATTTCTCCAGGTAATCGTGGTATGTCGTATTGATGCTACCATCCTTACTTTTTACCTGTACATTGAAAAGACTGGTCACAAATCCGTTGTCTTCCATCAAGTCAGGATAAAGCAGAGGTGTAATG
>LXOW01169900.1_pt1 | contig 13917 bp, 4 predicted proteins | sample 1368591 | NCBI WGS metagenome assembly LXOW01 (sample SAMN04884650, study PRJNA319009) | bovine gut metagenome | isolation source: Cow rumen | host: Bos taurus | place: Italy: Legnaro (PD) | collected 2014-07-09
CCGCCGTGATCGTGAACAGATCCTTGCTGTCCTCGCCGGACAGGATCGGCAGGCGGGAAGCCGTGCCGCCGTTCACGCTCCAGCCGACGTAGACCGGGGCGCCGCTGCTGCGGTAAAAGTCGCCGGCGTTCAGCAGGCGGATCGTGGGATAGGAGTTCCCGTTCTTATACCACTGCGCGGCCCAGCCGCCGCTGCCGCTGACGATCGTACCGGTGGGGACGGTCGTGGCGGTCAGATCGGCCGCGCCGAGCTCAGGCAGCGGGGAAACGCTCTGCTGCAGGCTGACGGCGTACTCGCCGCTCTCCGCAGAGAGGCCGGCGCCGGAGGTCAGGCGGAAGCGCACGGGCGTGTTCCCGGCGCAGTCGCCGGAGAGCGTCAGCACCGTGCCGTTCCAGCTCGCGTGGATCGTCATCCCGCCGACGACGGTGTCGAAGCTGTCCACGCCGGTGAGCGGGAGCCAGCTCGTGTTTTCGCCGATCTGCACGGCGACGGAATAACCGGATGGGTTGGTCGCCGTGTTGGCGACAGTGAAGGTCACGTTCTGGTTCGTCCAGACGCCGGCGCCGACGTTGGACGAGGGCGTGACGGCGGGAACAGGCGTGACGGAGTCCTTCCGCACGGCGGGTGAGAACGTAAACGCAGGTCCCGCGACGCCCGTGTCGCTGACGCAGCGGAAGCGGAACTCCATCTCGCCGTTGCCGAGCGCGTCGTTATAGACGAGCGTCTCGCCCAGCGCGCCGTTGATCTCGGGCAGATTCTCCCAGGAGGTCCAGCTCGCGCCGCCGTTGGTGGAATAACAGTACTGATAGTGGTCGAAGACGGTATCGGTCGAGGCGCTGCCGCCCGAGACCGTAAAGGTCACGTTCTCCGGGCGCCAGATATCGGTCGGGCCGGTTACGGCGACAGTTGCTCCGCCGATGACGCGCGCCGCGCTCGCCGTCGGGGCGGCGGGCTCGTCGGAGTCCACATTGACGATGACGGCAGCGTTGGCGCTCACGTTTCCGGCGGAGTCCGTCGCTCTGGCGTACAGACTGCCGCGGAAGTTGTTCCCGAGCGGGCTGGCCCAGACGCCGTTCGCGCCGGCGTCCGTCCAGTTCGTGCCGTCCGTGGAGAAGGAGTAGCTCAGCGTGCCGGACTGTTCGCCGTACGCGGCATTGACGGAGGCGTCCGTTGCGGAGACGCCGCCGTAGACCGCGTCCGCTCCGGCGGCGGAAGAGAAGTACACCTCTCCCGTCGTGTTCTGGTGCAGCGGCGTATAGCCGGCCGCCTGCGCGGTGCCGGCGTTATCGGTATAGAACCGGATCGCGCCGAGCGCCGGTGGGGTGCTGTCGTGCTTGACGTACACCACGGCCGTGCCGCCGGTCGCGCCGGAGGCGTTCTTCACGCGGAAGGCGACGGTATAGAAGCCGTCCGCAGAGAATTTGGAGGCATTCAGCGTGCCGGTCAGCGCAGTGCCGGCCTCCGCAGCGGTCGCGTTCCACGCCTGCTGACTGCCCGCCGAGCCCGTAAGGTTCTGGAACGCGGCGCCGGACAGATCGGTCTGCAGGCCGCTCAAAATCGCGTATTCAAGATGCTCGGCAGCGCCAACGGTCGGGAAATAGCTGACGGCGACGTTCTCAGTGACGCTCTGCAGCCAGGGCTCGAAGCTCGCCGCGTTGGTGACGGTCGGCGTGTTCGGGGCCGTGGGGTCCAGGCCGCCCGACGTGCCGGAGGCCGACATCTGCAGCGTGACGGACGCGCCGTGGTGCGCCGCATCATAGGCGGCAAGGCTCGCCGCCGCGGCCTGTCCGAAGTTGCCGTGGTAGACCGTGAAGGTATAGGTGCCGCCGGCGCTCAGGCCGGCGCCGGGGTTGGGAACAGCGAAGCCCGTGCTGCTGCCGGTGATCGCCTGCCAGTAGGTATAGGTATGCCCGTCATCGGAGTTCAGCACGACCTTCAGCCAAAGCGGGGACTGCGGATTGCTCTTGCTCACGGAGACGGTCACCGTCTCGCCGACGGAAACGTAATTGCCGCTCCGGACGGTATAGCCGGACGAGACGCTGCCGGTCAGCTTGCTGCCGATCGCGAGGCTCGTGATGGAGGCAGGAAGGTTGTCCTTCTTGATCTGCGTCCAGCTCCGCGCAGGGTTGCCCGCACGGTCGACGGCCTCTACCACCAGCCAGCGGCTGCCGTTGGGGGTGTTGCTGCCGTCCTTGACGGTAAAGGTGTAGGACGTGTTCGGATTGCTGTTGCCGGCTCCGCGGCTGTAGAGCGTGTTGACGGTGCCGGGGCGCGCCGTCCCTTCCGTCGGCTCGCTTCCGGCGAGCCACCAGACGATCTCGTTCACGCCGGACTTGACGGTGCCGGGATCGTTAATGGCGGAAACGGTTGCGCTGACGTTTGCGGTCGTCCACACGTCGGCGTTCAGCTGCGCGGCGGAAGCCGCATCCAGCGCAAGCTGGAAGGACGGCGCACGGTGGTCGATGAAAACGTCCACGCCGGACTGCGTATAGGTCCCGACGTTTCCGGCGAAGTCCGTGGCGCGGATGGTCAGCACGCCGCTGAATTCAACGTTGTTCGGCACCACGAAGGTCACAAAGGTGTCGTTCGCGGACAGAGCGCCGCTCACGGCAACGTCGGCAATCTGGCTGGAGGATGCGTCCCAGCTCTCCGCTTCGTCCAGAAGCAGGACCGCGCTGTCGACACCGCTGTCAAGCTCCGAGATCGACGCCGTCACGGTGACGTCGTTGAAGAAGACGCTGCCGGTCAGGGTGCTGAGGATACTGGTGATCTGCGCGTTGTGGATCGTGACGTTCGAGATCTCGGGCGCCTTCTGGTCGATCCGGATCACCTTTTCTACCAGGGCGCTGCGCACGCCCGCCTCGCTCTCAAGATAGAAGCAGAACGTGCCGTCGACGGACTGGCTGTCGTCCAGCTGCACCGGGTAGTTCGGGAAGCCCGTGACGCCGTTGACGATCCAGCTGTCTTCGCCGGCCGCGTTGCCATAGAGCAGCGGCTCGTCTTCATGACCCGCGACGTAGCCGTAAAGCCTGGTCGCGCCCAGATTGTTCCCGCCGCCCGTGAAGGTCAGGACGACGTCTTCCGCGGTCCAGACGCCGAAGGGGTAACTGCCGCTCGCGGTCTGGCCGCTGACGGTCAGCGTCGGCACGGCGTTGTCCACCTTGGGGACGTCGATCGAGGCCGTGGCAACCAGGCGCGTGCTGTTGTTGTGCACGGTCTCTTTCTCCACGGTGATGTTGTAAACGACGCTGGCGCCGCATTTTGCGGTCTCGAAGGTGAACGTGGTGACGTTCCCCTCCGTTTGGGTCAGGATCGGGGTGAGCTCCATCGTCCCGTCGGCCGAAACGACGGTGATGGAGCGGACGCCGGAATAGCCGCCAGTATTGACGGCGACCTCAAAGCGCTTGGTCTGGGTATAACCGGGGTTCTGCGGCCAGAGCCCCGTGACTGTGATCATGGGCGCCGCGTCATCCTTGCGGACGACGACGGTCTTCGCCGTCGTGTGGCCGACCGCGTCGCGGGCGGTGATCACGACGGTGTGCTCCCCGTTCTGCAGGGTGCTGAGCGGGAGCGTATAGACGCCGTTCGAAAGCGTGCGTGCGGCGGCCTGCCCGTCGATTGTGCAGGTAACGGAGGCAACGCCCGTTCCGAACTCGCCGTCGGTCACGGTGAACGTAAGATTCGGCACGCCGCCGTCGTAAACGCGCCAGTTGCCGTAGCTGGCGGTGTTCGCAACGGTGATGATCGGCGCGGTCATATCGAGAACGAACCACGGCGAGTTCGCCACGGCGCTGCCGAAGGCGTGATACGCCACGACGCTGTGGTTTCCGGCGGCGTCCACCGCCCGGACGAAATAAGCACCGCGGGAGTCGCTGGTCACGGGGAACTCGGCAGAATAGCCGCCCCCGTCCTCAGTGGTGGGCATGGCATGCCAGACGGCGTTCCCAGCCGCTGTCAGCAGCGCGGCAGTCGTCGTCGCGGTGTTGTCCGTCACCAACGCGTATTCAAATTGCACAATGTCGCTGTGGACGCCGTTGCTCAGCGGATCGTTTCCGCTGACCGTCACCGTCATGGCGTCGAGATACGCCGCGCTGCCGCTGACGAGATTGAAGTACGGGCCGTCGCTGCTCGAATAGACCGCGGAGGCCACGGGCGCCGTCTTGTCGATGCGCACCTGCGTGGTGAACGGCTCCGTGATCCAGCCCATCGTGCTGCTCTTGAGCTGGAAGGTCGTCCAGCTGTCCTGCTCGCCGGTGTAGTCCAGCGCGGACGTCCAGTTGATCCCGTCCACGGAGATCAGGTCGTAGCTGCTCCCCTTGGGCTTGATGCGCAGATCCGCGTTGTACCAGGCGCCGGGCTCCTTGTTCGTCACGATGACGGTGTTTCCCTCGCCGTAGACCAGCTCGATGTCGTAGTCCCCGGGAGTGACCGTCCTGCGGACCACCTGCACGCGTCCGTGGTCGTAGCGGATGTTGTATCTCTCGAAGAAGCCGTTGTCCGTACCGGTGAGCGGATTGATGACAATGCTGTATCTCCCCACGGGGGCGGTGGAGATGTCGTTCAGCTCGGCGGGCACGGTGACCGTCGGTTCGTTCAGGCCAAGCGCGGCCCATTCGGCCGCCACGTCACTGTACGCCAGCGTTCCGGTCGTGCCGCGCAGGCCGGTGACGTAGATCGTGCCGAGCTGCGTCGGCTGCTCCGCCTGGCCGAAGTAGAAAGTCGCGCCCTCCACGCTCAGCACGAGCGTCGCCGGGGTCACGTCGAACTCCAGCGTTCTGGTGGTGGACTTGTAGGCGCTGTCCTCAGGCTTGATGACCTCGACCACGACGTGACCGACGCCGATGATGTTCAGCCTGGTCCGGTCGTTCGGGTCGACGCTCACGACCGTCCCCTCGCCCTGCAGGATGTTGTACCGCAGGATCGCGTCAGATGCGGGCACGCCGATCGAAGCGGGCACGCCGAAAGCGTCCGCGCCCGGATTCGGGTGGTTCGCGGGCTGGACGGAGAAATATGTGTCAGCGTATGTGATCCCCGCAAGCGCCGCGGCGTCGTACTGCAGGGTCGGGTAGTCCGCCTTGTCCACGGCAAGCGTGTAGGTCCTCATGTCGTGGATCACCGTGCCGTCGACCGTTGTCGCCGTGACCATCACGGTGAAATTGTACTCGCCGGCGCGCCGCGGGTATCCGCTCAGCGTGCCGTCCTCGGACAGGGTGACGCCCAGCGCCGCCGGCAGGACGGCAAGGTTGATCCCCGCCGCCTCCGTCAGGAGCGTATAGGTCATGCTGGCAAAGCCGTCGCCGTACGTGCCGCCGAGGGAAACGTTCAGATGCGCGTTGACCGTGGTGTGGATCGTGTCGTCGCCGTCCCAGACCACGCTGGTGTAGGGATCGTTGCCCGTGTAGATGAAATAGCCGTCCTGCGCATAGGGGCAGAGGGCTGCGTAATGATCGTCCGCGGAATCGACGGGAGACCCGTTCGAGCCCAGAATGGTCACGTTGGTCACATAGTCTTCCGGGAGGTTCACGAGCTGCACGGTGCCCGCCTCCGCGCGGCCGAGATAGCCGCCGACACAGGCGCCGTTCGCCTCGCCGTCCACGGTCACGTTCCATGTGCCGTCGACATAGACGTTGTCGAGCACGTTGTCGCCGCCCAGGGCGACGGCTGCCACGAGGCCGTTGTAGCTGCCTGCCGCCGGTGCGGTCACATTCAGGCCGTCCTCCTCGGTGGCAACGACCAGATTCCGGATCGTCGCGCCGCGGAGATAGCCGAACAGGCCGAAGTTCTGCACGCTCTTCGGCTCAAGCTCCGTGCTGAAATCGGACAGAATGACGCTGTGGCCGCGGCCGTCGAACACGCCGGAGAATGGATAGCTCACGCTTCCGACGCCCTTAAAGCCCACCAGCGTGCCGGTGTTGACGTCGCACTCGCTGAAGGTGGTGAAATCGACGTCCGCGATCATGCGGTAATGGGCAGAGGCCAGTTCGGAGGCGATCCTCTTTTTCCTGGCGATCGCCGCAGCCGCGCTTTCGCCGGCGACCTCGATGGTCTTGCCGTTCACGCTCTTGAGGATCGTGCCCAGCGTTTCGCCGCCGGTCTCAAGCACGCTCGCCAGCGCGTAGAGCTGCGCCGGGGAGTCGATGATGAAGGGATACTGCTCGGTGCCGTTGCCGCGGTCGAGCGCATTGCGCGTCGGGTTCACCACGACCTGCTCCGTGCTGCCCTCGCCCTCGCGCGGCATAACGCTGCTGTCCACCACGTAGGCGTGGACGTTCCGGTCGGTCATGCTGTCGTAGTAGTAATACGCAACGCCCTGCTCAAAGAGTCCGATGAAGGTCGCCTTGCCGAAATAGGCGATCGGCTCCGAAGCGTCTCCGGCGTCCGGGAACTCGATGCGCTGCATCTCAAGCAGCGTTTCGCCGGACACCCGTCCGATCAGCGCGTCCGCCATGGGCAGGCTCCCAGACGCGGGCAGGGTAATGCTGATATCGTGGACGCTGTGGCTGCCGCCGGAGATCGAGCCGATGAGAAGGCCCGTACCGTTATCGGAGGCGCCGGAGGGCCCGTTGACCGTCACGGCGTTCAGCGTGATGTAAGAAATCTCCAGGCGGCCGTCGGATACGGCGGTCACGCCGTCGTTGGGATTGCAGCCCGCAATCAGGGCGGCGGGAAAGTTGCTCCCGCCCACGGTACCGGAGATGGTAAAATCCCGGATCTCCAGCGTCGCGGTCCGGTCCACCGGCGTGACGGCGGTGAACAGGCCGCTGTGGCGGTCCATGGTGGGAGAATAGCGGTCGCAGGAGTCGCTGCCCGCCGCAAAGGTGACGGTCGTCGAGATCCCGCCGACGTAGCTGCCGCCGATGAGCGGCATCGGGTAATAATCCACGCCGGTCAGATCCAGCGCGTTGGGGAAAGAGAAATGCGCGGTGCGGACGTAGAACACCTTGTCCACGTCCGTCATATTGGCATATCCGTAAACGGAGGGCAGATCCGTGAAGCAGTCCAGCAGCATCCAGCTGATCGCCGGAGACAGGTACTGGAACACAGACAGCGTCTGCAGCTTGGCAGTCGTGTCGATCACAAAGGGATCCGCCTCCGTGCCCGTGCCGCTGATGGCGGCCGGGGTGAATCCGGTGTAGTGCCGGCCGGCCTTCGCATGGTCGAGCGCGGTGCGGACGTAGCCGCTGTCCGCGGCGAAGTTGATCAGGCCGCCCGCCTGCACCTCGACGCCCACGTAGAGCCCCGCGGCGGTTTCGTAGGTCAGGGGCGAGGCGTCCGCGAAGTCTCCCGCGCAGCTCACCCGCTCATCCGTCGCACAGGTCAGGTCGATGGATTCCACCTCGACCCATGCGTTTCTGGCATCCCTGAGCAGCATGCCGAACCCGGCGCTGCCCGCCGTGATCTGCGCCGTCTCCGCGAAGGTGTATTTTTCCACGGTGAGCTTGCCCACAGCGGCTCCCGCGATGCCGCCGCCGTTGTTTACGTTCAGGCTGCCGGACAGCACAAAGCCGGCGTCGCCGCCGAAGGTGGCGTCCACGCCCGTCATGTCGGCGGCATAGCCGCCCGATATCCCGCTGCAGGACAGGCTGCCGCCGATGTTCACGTCATCCGCGGAAAGCCTGACCGAGTTGTAAACGATCGCGTAGTCCTCGCCGCACAGCTCATTGACGGAGTTGGCGGAGGAATAGCTGTCCGGCGCAGTGATCGCGCCGAAGCAGCCGCCGAAATACGCGGCGCCGACGCTGCGGTCGACCGTGCCGGTGAAGCGGTAGCCGTCCGTAGAGAGATCAAGGCCGAACTGATCGCTGTACGGTTGGGCCTGGCTCGTGGTGACCAGTCTGCCGACCATGCCGCCCACGTAGTCGCCGCCGGCGGTGAGCCTGCCGCTGAAGCTGTTGTCGTCCAGCGTCANNTCCCGGTGGCGCGGAGCTCGGCGGAGCAGGAGACGCCCGTGATCGCCGCAGCGATCTCCGTCTCGCCCGCGAGCCCGATGGCGCCGACCGCCGCGCCGACGTGCCTGCCGCCGCGCACGGTACCGGCGAGGGTAAGATCCTCCAGAGAGCCGCCGTCCGTCATCAGCGCGACCAGTCCGACGTTGTCCTGTTCGGTGCTCATAGAGAGCGTCACCCGATTGCCGCCGCCGACAATGTGTCCGCCGAAGGCCGCGTAATGCGCGGCGTCGGCGTAGAAGCCCAGGCCGAGGAAGCCCCGGTCTGTCAGGTTCAGATCGTTGCGGAGCTCATACCAGGCGGTGCTGATGCTCTCGCGCGTCGCTCCGCTGCCGAAGCACGCGACCGCCGCCGGATCGCCGGTGTTGACGGCCGCCGCCAGCAGAAGCAGATCGTTCTCCTTGCCGATGTAATACGGCTCCGCCTCGGTACCGCTGCCGCTGACCGTTTCGGCCAGATCGAGCAGTCCGTAAACCGTGCCGCCGCCCACCAGCTCCGCGAAGGCGGTGCCGTTCTCGGGCAGCGCACTGATGCCGACGGATTCGCCGTTCTGCCGGAAGGCGGTGCTGCTGCTGTTGTAGATCAGGGCGCCGGTCGAGCGTCCGACCAAAAGGCCCACGTTTTCCGCCTCCAGCTCGTCTCTGACGGAGACGTCGGCGCTGCCGGAGAAGGCCACCCGGCAGGCGGCGTTCGCCGTGCCGACGTAGCCGCCCAGCACGCCGTCGGCGCGCTCGTTCTCCAGCATACCGTTCACGCCCACAGACCGCAGGGCAAGGCGGATGGGAGAATTATCCGTGTCGTAGGCGGCGCCGTTGCGCAGCGCGCCGATCATACCGCCCACGCTGGCGGCGGAGGCGCTGATATGGAAGCTCTGCCCCGGCTGCGCCTCGACGCGGACGGATTCGACGGTCACGCTCAGCGGGCTTCCCCCGTTGTTTTGATTTTCAACGACGCCGATCAGTCCGCCGACCGCCAGGTCGTCCGCCGCCGCGGCGGAGGACGCGAAATCGACCGTCACCGACAGATCGCTGATGGTGACGTTATTGGAGCCGACGGGATCGGAGGCTGCGACACGGCAGACCAGTCCGCCCCAGGCGGTCTGACCGTCGGTCAGGCTGTTGCCGTCCGCATCCGAGACACAGATGGTTCCGTAGGTGAGAACGGCTCTGTCGCCCACGGTGCCGAACAACGGGCCGAGGGTGTTGATGGTATAGCCGCCGAAGTCGATCTCGCCGCAGAAGTAATACGCCGGGTCGCTGCCCATCGCGCCGATCTGCACACGGTTTGCGCCCGTGCCCTGGAAGTCCAGGACCGTCTCGTCGCCGGTGCTGAGATCCACGCGGAATCTTTTGCCGACGCTGTAGTCTGCGATGTTCGCCACGTTGTCCGCAAGATGTTTGAAATCCGCCTCGCTTCTGAGGAGCAAAACGCCCTCTTCCGACTCAAAAACGTACTCCGTATAGCTGTTGTCCGCGTTTGCGGTCAGGACGGGATCCAGCCATCCCGTCAAAAGGCAAAACGACAGCAGCAGGCACAGCATACGCTTTGCCTGTTGCCGGAAAAGATTATAATTGTTCCAGATGAACCGTTTCATGCTTCCCCACTCCCTATGCGCCGAGTCCGCCCCCCTCCGGGAGCACATACCGGCTCACGCGGAGTTTGGTCCGTCACCAAGTTCGATTGCATACAGGTCGCCTTCCCGGTCGCTTCCGTTCTCCGTGACCGTTTCGCCGAACTTGATGTCCAAACTTGCGTCTGTTTTAAAAAATTGAAGCGTAACGCTGGAATAGGCTTCCAGCGGCAGGATCATGTAGCCGTGTCCGTCCCCGTCGTCAAGACACAGGTTGGCCGGAAGAATGGCTTTCAGATTCAGCACCGTGGCTTCATACTCGTTGATGTAAAGCTTTTCGTTGTCCCAGATCACCTTGATGTCCCGGGAACTGATCTCGCCCACCTGCTCTGTCTTGAGTGTATAGGTCACCAGCGAGTTGCCAACCGTCTGTGTACCCTGCTGGTAACTCAGAAAGGTGCTCGCCGCGGCGACCTGCAGGGTGAACTGCCCCCAAAGCTCCTGTCGGTAATCGTCGCTGACGGAGGTGCCGGCGTAGACCTTGAAGCAGATCTTGTCGTTGGCATTCAGCGCATAGCCGTTTGTGCTTGACGGATCCTGGTGCACCGTGATCCGGACGCCGAAGCTTTGCGACTTCTCCGCCGCAGTGTCGCCCGCGAGAACGTACGCGCTGCTGTTTCCGGGGTAATCAGTCCCCGCGTCCCACTCTGTCGGAAGCGTGAACTCGTTCCCGGTCGTAATCGTCTGCACGCTGGCCGGCGGGATGATCTCGATGTCGTAGTCGTCTTTGAACTCGCCTCCCGCCACCTTGACAGCGCGAAGGCGGTACTTGACGTCGATGCCGGTCGGATTGAAGAGCAGCTCGTTGGCGCTGTTGCGGATGGTCAGATCGACAAGATAGTTCCTGCCCTCCCAGCCCTGGATGAAGTAATCGGCTCCGTTCTCTTTGAGCACGTTGCTGCTGAGGTATCGCGACGCTGCGATCGCCGTCGTATATTCGTTTATTTTAGCACTATATTTCGCTGCTGTATAGAGGGGTGTTGCAGCAAGAAGGCTGATTGCCGCAAGAGATGCCATGATCCGAACGGCGCCGGGGCGTTTTTGCACCGTTTCGGTGTCCTCTACCAGCGCGGTCAGGCGGCTGAGCAGCGGACCCGCATAGAACAGCGCGAGGATCAGCAGGATACTCAGCGCCAGACTGAGCGGCGCCGTCAGCGCATCCAGCACCACGCCCCCGCGCGGGATGGAAAACAGCATCCGGGCGCAGTACTCGTCCGGCCCGATGGAGCGGTCTTCCGTCAGATTCGCGGTACCCTTGGTTACCAGCCGGGAACCGTCCCAGCGACGAAGCTCGTGCGTCACCAGTTCGGTTCCCTGATGGAAGGTAATGATGTCGCCCGCATTCAGCTTCTCATAGGGCGTCTCCCAGGAGACGATCAGATCCCCCTCGGAGAGCAGCGGCTCCATACTGCCGCTCCCGATCTCCAGAAGGGAAAGAGGAAGCAGGTTCTTCCCGCCGATGCCCTGACAGACCGCCGTTCCCACGTTCAGCAGGAGGATCAGCGAGAGCAGGATCAGCGCCGTGATCTTGGCGATCCGCTTCATCCCTGTACGCCCCCCGCCGTCTGCCTCGCGCGCACGACCAGCTCCAGCCTGTTGTCAACGGCGGTCTGATTGTCGATGAGGGCCTGCGCGCCCGTCAGCGCAATGCGGAACTCGTCGCTGTCTGCATAGTCGGCGGCGGAGTCCGCGCTCTTGTTGATCAGCCGGAACGGGCCGTTGAAGGTGTAGACCTTGTAAAGGCGCAGCGGCGAGTCCTCTCTGGACCATGCCGCGATGAGCGCCTGCTCTACCGCCGCCGTGTAGGTTGCGTTGTAGTTGCTCCCCAGCGTCACGGTGCAGTAGGTGCCGTAACCGCCCACCGTGTGGCTCGCCGTGTAGTCGACGCCGCCTGCGCTGACCTTGGTGTCAAACGTGTTGCTCACGGGGTCGCTGTTGTATTTCACGTTGTAGAGCCGGTATTCGGTGCCGGAGGCGGCGCAGATGTCGTAAGTGTCGCCGTCGCCGCGCCGGTAGAGCGTGTACGCATAGTCCTTCGTCGCCGCGGCGGTCTCATTCCCGTTTTCGTCCGTAACGCTCACGGTATAGGGCGTTTTCAGCTCCAGCACGTAGTCCGTGTAGGTCTCGTTCTGCGCGATGCCGAAAGCGGCGCCGTTGGAAAGCTCGAAATAATATGCTTTTGCGGTTCCTTCGCTGCGGAAGGCCCGCAGATCGATCTCATAGTTGTAATGATAGGGATAATCCGTATCGCTGCTGTCGATCCGGCTGCCGTCCCGATCCAGGATCACAACGCCCTTGCCGTAGAGGTCGCCGGCGCTGTAGGTGATGGTGGAAGACTCGCCGTCCAGGCTGTTTCTGGAGGACGCCGTGACAAGGACCTCCAGCAGGTCGATCTCCTTCATGTACTCCGCGGTGTTGCCGGTTGTCAGCGCAGCGCCGTTCACGGATTCAGAGGTGATCGGCCACTCCACGTAAAGCGTATGGCTGTTCTGGCAGAGGACGCCGCCGTCCAGAGAGAAGGTCGCCTCCGTGACGACCGGCATGTCGCCGCTTTCGTCCGTCACGACGAACTGCCATTCGTACCAGCCCAGTTCGCCGTCGGCGACGGTTTCGGACAGTGCGGTCGGGCCGACGGCGTCGTAGTAGGTGTGCGTAGTACCCTCGCCGGTCGTAACAGCGTGCTCCAGCTTGAAGTTCAGCGGAAGGTTGCGCGTTGTGCGCAGACGGATGGTGTAGTCCAGCGTGGCATCCGAGGCGTTGTCCGTGCCGTCGGCGAGGGCCACGCCGTTGGCCACGCTGAAGGGGATGGTTTTCGCGGTGTTGGTATCGTCGCTTGCAAAGGTCATGCCGGGCACACAGTCCCTGGCGGAGATCGTCTGGTCAAACGCCTGCATCTCGCCGCCGGACGTGTCGCCCAGGATCACGGCGTTGAAGCTGCCCGCGCCATAGCGGGTATAGGCCATGCGCCTGTCCGTAAACTTGGCAGTGCTGATACCGATCAGCAAGATCACCATCAGCACCAGATAGGCCAGGCTGAGCAGCAGCTTGGTTTTCAATTGTTCGAGGCTGCTGCTTTTCACTGCCGTTTCTCCTCTCCCGCCGTTTTTGTCGTGCTTCTCTTTCAGGCAGCCGGCGTCGGCTGCACGCCGCTGATGCGCAGCGTTGCGCCCATGTCGGCTTCGTACAGATCGGGGCGTTTCCCCACCTCGGTATCGAAGGCGTCAAAGCTTTCGGAATCCTCTTCTATCGGGGAAATGCCGCTGGGAATGTCTTCGTATTCATAGATCCACTTCCAGTAGATCTTCACCGTGCTCGTCCCGCCGTGCGGGATCGTGCCGGTCAGGTGATCCACCTGCGTTTCGGACGTTATCTCACCGGTGTTGACGATCATGTGCGTCATGGCGGCGTCGGAGTAGAAGAAGATCCGCTCCTGAAACTCCGGACTCATGGTGGATTTGTCTAAGGTGATGATATAGTTCACGTCGGTCTGCGACTGCTCGGCGCTGAGCCGCACCGGGATCTCTCCGGCCGTGCCGGGCGCCGCTTTGTTGTTGTTCACGTTGCTGTAGGTATAGACGTTCAGGATCAGGTCGTCCACAGAATAGTTGGCGGTGAAGTCCCACTGTGCCACGTCGTATTCCATGGCGGCCACGCTGGTCATCTTGGTGTACCAGCCGAAGGTCAGGTAGACACCGGCTGCGATCAACAGCAGCAGCGAGGCCGCCAGCAGCATGCCTTTTCGCTTTAATTGACTCAACGGTGTCCCCCCTTCCCGGTTTTTTCGGCGTCTTGTCAGCCTTCCGCCTGCGGCTCCCGCTCTTCCGGCGGTGCTCCGCACGCGTTCTGCTCCTGCGCCGCGCGTCTTTGCGCTTCCTCCTGAATCGCCTCTTTGTATTCTTTTGTAAGGCTGCGCATCAGGCAGGCGATGACCACCATGATCGGCAGGAAGATCATCGTTGCAAAGCCGAGCGGCGTGGTCAGCACGCCGATGAGGGTGCCGAGCCAGAGCGCCTTGCCCGTGTGCCACGTCACGCGTCCGTAGATCACGTCCGCCGTGACGGCTTCTCTGTCCTCCACGCTGTTGGCGTCGCCCTTCGTGACGTAGGCGCGGCTGCCGTTCACCTCTGTGACGGAAACGATCCGGTGGGTATTGGGATGTCCGGCGATGGCGGCGTCCGATGAAATAAAGGTGATCACGTCGCCGACCTCATAGGACGCCTCCTTGTGCACCAGCACCGCGGCGCCGGTCGGGATGGTCGGCTCCATACTGCCGGACACCAGGTAGAACACCCGGAATCCGAACGCGGAGCCGTCTCCGCTCGTGACCGTGCTCACGATCAC
>LXOW01090521.1_pt1 | contig 13915 bp, 6 predicted proteins | sample 1368591 | NCBI WGS metagenome assembly LXOW01 (sample SAMN04884650, study PRJNA319009) | bovine gut metagenome | isolation source: Cow rumen | host: Bos taurus | place: Italy: Legnaro (PD) | collected 2014-07-09
TGCGGCACCGCTGCCGTCATCAGCCCCATCTCGCGTATCGACGACCCCGAAACGGGCAAGTCATACCAGTTTGGCGACGGCAAACCCGGTCCGTGGAGCGAGAAGCTTTACAACAAGCTCCGTGGCATCCAATACGGCACCGAGCCTGACGATTTCGGTTGGATTACCATCATCGAAGGCATCTAATCAAGGCTCCGCTGGTAAAAAGAATGAAAAAAATGCGTCACAAAGTGGCGCATTTTTTTGATTAATATGTATTTTTGTGGCGGAAAACAATAATAATCAACAAATAGTGACACTATGAAAAAACTTACCCTTGCCATTATGGCTTTAATGGCTTTCACGTNNCAATAATAATCAACAAATAGTAACACTATGAAAAAACTTACCCTTGCCATTGTGGCTTTGATGGCTTTCTCTTTTTCAGTGAAAGCACAGATGTATGTTTCCACGACACCTGCCAATAGGAATGTCATCCTTGAAGAGTTCACGGGGCGCAACTGCCAATATTGTCCTGATGGACACGCCATCGCCAACCAGATTTCGGCTAACAATCCAGGCCGTTTTTGGGCGATCAACGTTCATGCAGGAGGTTATGCCCCGACATCGTACCCTAATTTTAACACCACTGACGGAACGGCATTGGCGGGCGGTTTCTCAATCGATGGCTATCCTACGGGTGTGGTCAACAGATCCACTCCAGCTGGACAGAGTCGTGGCGCATGGGAATCGCTTGCCAATCAACAGATGAATCAAGCGGCAGAGTGCAATGTTGCGGGCGTCGCCATTGTTAATCCTATGACGCGCTTGGCTACGATTACCGTCGAGGTGTATTATACTGGCAACAGTAGCGCTGACGAAAACTTCCTGACTGTCGCCATGTTGCAGGATAGCATCCTTGGGTCGCAATCGGGTGGCTCGACATGGAATCCCGATCAGATGATTGGCAACCAATACGTACACATGCACATCCTCCGCGATGTAATTACCAGCACATGGGGCGACGCCATTGCACCTACCACGCAAGGCACGCTGATTACTAGGACCTACGAATACCAGATTCCTGAAACGATCGGCAATCCTAATGGTGTTAATGTCGACTTCGACAACATCACTTTCCTCGCTTGGGTTTCCGAACGTTCACAAACTTATGAGGAGTTGTATCAAGGACAACATTATTATTATACCGCTACACGTCCCATTTTGAACGCATGTGAACTTGAATACATCCAAGGTGTCGATGAACCTATCTATCCTATCGTTGCAGGTGTTGAAATGGAAGGTTTGTATGAGTGCTCGCAGTCGAAAAAGGCAGACATCAGCATCCAAAACATTGGTACGTCAACCATCAACTCGATGACCATTGCCATGCAGTATGGTGACGAGACTTACACTGAAAATTGGGAAGGTGAGTTCCCGCCCTTCTCCAGGGAAAGAATCGCTATTCCGGTGACGGCACCATTCGGCATCAACGATTTGGTGATTTCAATTACGGAAGCCAACGGCGAGCCGTGCCCTTATACCTATACGGAAGCCATCAATTGCATAGAATGGTCTGACCTTGAGATTGAAGGCGAACAGGAAACACTGAAACTGTTGCTGACCCAAGACAAGTTTGGCAATCAAATTACATGGTCGTTTACGACTGCCGATGGCACGGTCTTGGCTTCTGGAGGCCCTTATCCACTGTTGGCTGGTAATAATGCAACACAAATCCATGTTGAGAACGTTGTGGTCCCCGTTAACGAATGCGTGAGGTTCACCATCCGCGATTCCATGGGTGATGGTATTTGCTGCACCAGTGGCAATGGCTATTATATTGTTAGGGACAGCCACAACCACGTGCTCTTTGGAGACAGCAACAATGGTGACTTCGGCGCAGAGGTTTCCCATCTGCTCTCCGTCAAATCAACGGTGGGTGTCATCGAGAACGAACAATCGGTGAAAATCTATCCTAACCCGACCATGGGTGTGCTGAACATCGAAGGCGAAGACATGGCGAGTGTCGAGGTTTACAACACTGTCGGACAACGCATCATGATGCGTGAAGTTAACGGCAATGCGGTGCAACTCAGCACCGAAAGCCTCAGCAACGGACTCTACATCGTCCGCATCCATGCCAACGACGGCACCATGGAGAACCACACCTTCTCAGTGGCTCGTTAAACGAGTCCGCTGAATGCAACGAAAAAGAAGGTGTGTCAAAATGAAAAAAACTTCTCCTTATGAAAAAGAGAACATTACTCCTTTGTTTATTGTTTGCGGCATTGTTTGTTGCAAATGCCAATCCTGTTGACCAGAATAGTGCCAAAGAAATCGGTGCTAAGTTTTTGACCGCTTCTGTCGGAATGAGAGCCTCTACCGCTGATTTGACGCTTGCCAAGACCTACCGCATGGACAATGGTGATGCTGCTTTCTATGTGTTCAGCACATTGAATGGCTTTGTCATCGTTTCCGCACAGGATGTGGCGACGCCTATTCTCGGCTATTCCGACGAGGGTCCGTTCAATGTCGACGACATCCCCGAAAACATGGAATGGTGGCTGCAGGACTATGCCAAGCAGATACAGTATTGTATCGAAAATAATGTTGTTCCTTTTGAAAAGACTGCACATGAATGGGACCTCGTGAAGAAAAGCGGAAAGCTGAGTGAGGATAGAGCCTTGACGGCCGTTGGGCCTCTATTGACAAGCACATGGCATCAGAACTGGCCTTACAACAAATTCTGCCCGGAAGCGGCAAATACAAGTCCTGATCTTAACGGACATAAATACGCCGGTTGTGTGGCATGTGCTATGTCGCAGGTGATGCGCAAATGGAATTATCCAACACAAGGATATGGTGAGCATACATATAACCCATCTGGCTCACCACAACAATCGGTCAACTTCGGGGAGACAACATATCAATGGGCTAATATGCCTGACAATATCACCAACGAGTCTCCTGTTGAAGAGATAGACGCTGTCGCAACTTTGATGTACCATGCCGGTGTCGCTGTTGATATGTATTATGCTGTTTCTGGCTCAAGCTGTAATGATGACAGCAAAGTCGCAAATGCTTTTAAGACATATTTCTTGTATTCGGATGAGTTGAGTCTTGAAGAACTTCATTCATATACTACAAGTGACTATGCTACTTGGAAGGTTAAATTGCGTTCGAGTCTTGACCACGGATTCCCGGTTTTCTATACAGCAGGTGATGATAATAGTCCTGCTGGTCACGCATTCGTTTTAGATGGATATAGCAACGATGGCGCTTTCCATATCAACTGGGGCTATAGTGGTGCTGGCAACGGTTATTTCCCTGTCGGTTCGTTTAACACCGGCGGTTATCATTACAATCATGCTCCATGTGCTATAGTTAATATGCATCCACAGACACAGGCTAACGGAGACCCGTGGCCGACAACGCAGTTCCAGATTGTTGTCTCGTCAAACGGAAATGGAACGGTCTCAGGTGGTAATGACTATGGATTTGGAGCTAGCGTAACAGTCTCGGCTACAGCTAACTCTGGCTATAGTTTCGCTTATTGGAAGGAAGAAAATGTAATCGTTTCAACTGATAAAGACTATACATTCACCGCGAAATACAACAGAAGCTTGGTGGCTTATTTTGAATCGCCAGGCACAATCACAGTCCTTCCAAATGATGCCGCTTATGGCACGGTTTCCGGTGGAGGCACTTACGGCGTTAATGAAAACGTTAGTTTATCCGCAACAGCAAATGCCGGTTATATCTTCGAAAACTGGACGAAAGACGGTATGATTGTGGCAACCGACAACCCATATTCGTTCAAGGCTAATGGAACGGCTACTTATGTTGCGAATTTTATGCCTTATGAAGGTGAATATATAGGTAATGAATCGACTAATGCATCAAATGGTAATGTTCCAAATGCTGTAATGTATAATTATTCAATATCTGAGCAGATTTATACAAAAGCTGAAGTAGGAGGAAGTGGTGATATTTATAGTATAGCATTCTTTAATGTAGGATCTACAGGTAATTTGAATGATGTAACTCGCACATTGGATATTTATATGAAACACACTGATAAGGCAGAATTTGGTGGCACGTCCGATTCTGATTGGATTACTGCTAATTATGATTATCTGGTGTTTAGTGGCGAGGTTGCGTTTGAATATGGAACATGGACAACTATTTATCTTGATACACCATTTTACTATGATGGTGAGAATAATCTTGTTGTGATTGTCAATGATGGCACAGGACACACCAACACCTCACACAATTTTAAGACTTATTATACTGGTAAATATCATAGCCTTTATAATAGAGGTAGCAGTAGCTATAATCCTGCAAACATGTCTGGAATTACAGGAAGCTTGAGAACGACAGAGAAAAATAAGATCATCATCAACAAAGGTACACATACTGGTAATTATACTGTTACAACAACAGAGATCCCTGAAGGTGCCGGCACTTTAACTGGAGCAGGATCATATGCTTATGGTGCCGAGTGTACGGTGACGGCTACACCTGGTAATGAAAGTTTTGTGTTCAGACATTGGACCAAAAACGGCAAGATAATGTCGACAAATCCAACTTACACATTCACTGTTAAAGGCAACGCCTCGATGGTGGCTGTGTTTGCTGGTCCAGGTACCGTTTTCACCTCAGTGAAGCCTGTCGGTACGGGTTATGTCACAGGTGATGGCTCATTCAACTACGGTACCGAGTGTACTCTTACAGCCACACCTGCCCCGGGTTACGCGTTTAGCAAATGGACGGTTAATGGAGAGATAGTCTCAACTGATCCGACTTATTCATTTACAGTCACTGAAGATATTTCAGTTGTCGCTAATTTCAGATCAATAGACATGATTGAGTTTATTGATAGTCGAGTTAAAGAGCTTTGTGTAGAAGAATGGGATACTAATGGTGATGGTGAGATTAGTATGACTGAAGCTGCTGCGGTAACAACTATTGGTGAGAAGTTTAAAGATCATATCGACATCACAACTTTCAATGAGTTTCAATACTTTACAAATTTGACAGAGATTCCTGCGGCAGCATTTAGAGGTTGTAATAGACTAACTGAAGTTACTATGCCGAATTCTATTATGACTATTGAGAATGCAGCATTCTCTGGATGCACTCAACTATCTTCAATTGTGATTCCTAATTCTGTTACCCAAATCAAAGCAAATGCATTTAACAATTGCGGTAGTTTGGATGGATTGCTTATTATCCCTAGTTCAGTAACATTCATTGGAACTGATGCATTTAGGAATTGTAGCGGCATTGATGTCATGATTGTCAAATGCCCCACACCACCAACAGTTAATAGTGTTTCTGCTTTTGAAGATTGGGATTTTTCCATTCCTGTTTATGTGGTGGGCAGAACGGCATATAGCGGTACGGCAGGATGGAGTCAATTTACAAATCTGATAGAGCAAAAACTAACCTCGAGTGTTAGCGCTTTGGCTGAAAATGATGTGCTTCGGGTGAATAGTAATTATACATTAAATACCAGTGCGTCATGCTATTATATGTATTTCTCAGATAATAGGGATGGCAATGTGTTTACTATTGATAAAGATGGTGTTCTGTCTGTAACGGAAGCAATAGAAACGACTTCAGCATCCCAACTTGTTGTGAAAGATGGTGCTCAACTCATCTGCAAAAACAATCCTGCTGTTACTGTTCAAAAGAATATTCAAGGATGGGAAAACGTTTATCCAGCCGATAGTTGGTATTTTATAGCTTCTCCTCTGAGCGACAATTATTCACCTTCTGGAATCATGCTTTCCAACACTTACGACTTATATCGTCTCAACCCAAGTAATACGATGTGGGAAAACTTCAAGGAAAGCACGGGTGGAACTCCTAATGCCGCCAGCGGTTTCGACCTTGTCAATGGTAGGGGATACCTTTACGCCAATAACAGTGAGACTAATCTGTTGTTTGAGGGTACTATCAAGCCTTTTGCATCTACGCAGAATGTGTCAGTGAGCACAGGCTGGAATCTTATTGGCAATCCGTTCACCTATGACGTTTATGCTAACCAAAACTATTACAAGATGAATAATGATGGTACGGGGATTGCTTCTGTTACCAAAGGCACCGAGACCATCGCTCCTTGCATGGGTATCGTGGTGAATTCCCCTGCAAATGGAAGCGTCACCTTCAGTAAGGAATTGCCATTGACTTCATCCAACGATCAAGGGGGTATCCTAATGGAACTGACTCAAACGGTTACCACTCGTGGCAACATAGAAAGAAAGACTATCGACAATGCTATCATTAGTTTCAACGTAGATTCACGGTTGCCTAAGTTCTACTTCGGCACAGCGAATGCCAATATCTACATCTCGCAAGGTAAAGAGGAATACGCCATTGTGAGCGCCCAAGCCCAAGGCGAAATGCCAATTTGTATTAAAACTAACCAAGACGGACAATACATCTTAACTGTTAAGGCCGAAGACGTTGAAATGGGCTACCTGCATCTGATTGATAACGTCACAGGTGCCAACATCGATCTCAAAGCTAACCCGAACTACACTTTCAATGCTAAGGCTGATAACTATGAAAGTCGCTTCCGCCTAGTGTTCAGCGCCAATACTGTCAATACTGAAACCAGTGACGACTTCGCCTTCATCAGCAACGGCCAGATCATCGTCAATGGTGAGGGAACCATTCAGGTGATCGACCTGACGGGACGTATCGTGATCAGTGAGGACAATGCTCGAACTGTTTCAACAACAGAGATGGTTCCCGGTGTTTATGTGATGCGCCTGATTGGTGCCAACGGGACGAAGATACAAAAAATAATGATCAAATAAAAGGCTTAGAGAAGCTTGGCCATCTTCTGTTGCAGTTTTTGCGCCTCTTCGGCAGCTCGATCAGCAAAATCGAGTCCCGTGGAGGCGTAAATTATGCCCCTCGACGAGTTGACCAGCAAACCGCATTCTTTGTTCAAGCCATACTTGGCTACAGCTTGAAGGTCACCGCCTTGAGCGCCTACGCCTGGGACCAAAAAGAAATAGTCAGGCAACATCTTGCGGATCTCTCCCAACTCTTCGGGATGGGTGGCACCAACTACAAACATCATCTTTTCAGATGAGGCCCAAGTGGTAGCAGTCTGTAGCACCTGCTGATGCAGCATCTGCTTGCCGACATTCAGATATTGGAAGTCCTGAGAGCCTTTGTTGGAAGTCAAAGCCAGAAGGATAACCCATTTGTCCTCGAAATTGAGGAAAGGCTCTACAGAGTCTTGGCCCATGTAAGGCGCCACCGTCAGGGCGTCGGCTTTCAAGGTGTTGAAGAAGGCCTTGGCATAGTTGGCCGAGGTGTTGCCGATGTCGCCGCGCTTGGCATCCGCTATAATGAAGATGTCAGGATGGTTCGACTTGATGTATTGGACGGTCTTTTCAAGACTTTGCCAGCCTTTGGCACCATACACCTCGTAGAAAGCTGTGTTGGGTTTGTAGGCCACGGCATAAGGGGCGGTCTTGTCGATGATTTGTTTGTTGAACTCAAAAACAGGGTCGTCCAAGGTTAATAGCTCTTGTGGAATCTTGTTGATGTCGGTGTCGAGGCCGACGCAGAGGAACGACTGCTTTTTCTTGATTTGTTCAAATAACTGGTGTTTATTCATAGTATTATAATTGACGCGGGACACGGGACTGCGGGACACGGGACAAAAAAGTCTCGCGTCTCGTGTCTCGAAGTCTCGTGTCAATGGTGTTCATGATTCTATGTTTTCTTTTAAGCGTTCAGCATTTTCCGCCATCTGCAAACGGTTGATGATCTCATCCAAGTCGCCATCCATGACAGCGGCGAGGTTGTAGACCGTCAAGCCTTCTACGCGGTGGTCGGTGACACGCCCTTGAGGGTAATTATAGGTGCGAATCTTCGCCGAGCGGTCGCCGGTCGAGACCATGGTTTTGCGCTTGGCAGAGATGTCGCTGATGTATTTCTCGTACTCCATGTCGTAGATTCGGGTGCGCAGTCGTGCCAAGGCGCGTTCACGGTTCTTGGGTTGGTCGCGGGTCTCGGTACACTCGATGAGGATCTCCTGCATCTCGCCTGTGTTGGGGTTCTTCCACATATAACGCAGGCGCACGCCCGATTCCACTTTGTTCACGTTCTGTCCGCCAGCGCCGCTCGAGCGGAAGGTGTCCCACTTGATTTCGCCCTCGTTGATTTCCACGTCAAACTCCTCGGCTTCGGGCAACACGGCCACCGAAGCGGCAGAGGTGTGGATGCGGCCTTGGGTCTCGGTCTTGGGCACACGCTGCACGCGGTGTACACCCGACTCGAATTTCAAGATGCCGTAGCAGCCATTGCCCGTCACGGTGAAGTCGATTTCCTTGTAGCCGCCGCTCGCGCCTTCGCTGACGGAGGTCACTTCGACCTTCCAGCCACGGTTTTCGCAGAATTTGCTGTACATGCGGAACAGGTCGCCGGCAAAGAGGCAGGCTTCGTCGCCGCCCGTGCCAGCACGGATTTCCATGATGGCGTTTTTGCTGTCCTGTGGGTCTTTGGGTATCATCATCACGCGGATGCCCTGTTCCAGCTGATCGATGCGCGTTTGGGCGGTGTCCAACTCCTCTTGAGCCATCTTGCGCATCTCCTCGTCCTTCTCCGTAGCTAGGATTTCCTTGGCTTCCTCGACGTTGGCTTTCAAGGTCTTGTATTCCTTGAAGGCCATGACGATAGGCTCCAAGTCCTTATAGTCCTTGTTGAGCTTCACGAACTTCTTCATGTCGGAAGCCACGGCAGGGTCGGCGAGTTGTTCGCCCATTTCCTCCCAGCGGTGCTTTATTGTTTCGAGTTTTTCGGTGATGTCCATGGTTCAATACTCAAACGTACCAAACTCGCTCTTAATCGTCAATCTCTTGGTTTCCGATGCCTCCACATGCCCAATAATCTGGCTGTCGATATTGAACTGTTTGGCAATAGCAATCATCTCATTGGCAGCCTTTTCGTTGGTGTAGATTTCCAAACGGTGGCCCATGTTGAAGACCTTGTACATCTCGTGCCAGTCGGTGCCCGAGGCGGCTTGAATCATCTTGAACAAGGGCGGCAAGGCCAGCATGTTGTCCTTCACAATGTGCAGTTTGTCAACGAAATGCAGCACTTTGGTCTGTGCACCACCGCTGCAATGGATGATACCGTGGATTTGCTTACGGAACTCCTTCAGAATCGGGATCATCAGCGGGGCATAGGTGCGGGTGGGTGAGAGGATGAGTTTGCCCACATCAACGCCAGGAACTTCTGTCGGGTCGGTCAGTTTGTGCGGACCAGAATAGACCAAGTCATTCGGGATGCTGTGGTCGTAGCTCTCGTCGTATTTCTCTGCCAAATAATGGTTCAGCATGTCGTGGCGAGCCGAGGTGAGGCCGTTGCTGCCCATGCCGCCGTTGTAGCTGTCCTCGTAGGTGGCTTGTCCGTAGGAGGCGAAGGCCACGATGACATCACCAGGTTGCAGGTTGTTTTCAATCACTTCGTCGCGGCGGATGCGTGTCGTCACGGTGCTGTCGACGATGACGGTGCGCACCAAGTCGCCCACATCGGCGGTCTCGCCACCTGTGAGGTAGATGCCGATGCCCAAGTCACGGAGTTTCTGCAAGAAATGCTCTGTTCCGTTAATCAAGGCGGAAATCACCTCGCCAGGAATCAGGCTCTTGTTGCGCCCGATGGTGGAGGAGAGCAGCATGTTGTCGGTCGCACCCACGCAGATGAGGTCGTCGGTGTTCATCACCACGGCGTCTTGTGCCACGCCTTCCCACACGCTCATGTCGCCGGTCTCTTTCCAATAGAGGTAGGCGAGCGACGACTTGGTTCCCGCGCCGTCGGCGTGCATGATGTTGCAATAATTCGGGTCACCACCGAGGATGTCGGGGATGATTTTGCAGAAAGCGTTGGGATACAAGCCCTTGTCGAGGTTCTTGATGGCGTTGTGGATGTCTTCTTTTTCGGCGGAAACGCCGCGTTGACTGTAACGATTGTCCATTGTATTATTGACTCGGGACGTGGGACTTCGGGACACGGGACTGTCTCGCGTCCCGCGTCTCATAGTCTCGCGTCACTTTATTATTTGAAGTTCAATTTTTGTGTCTTGGTGTCAAACTCGAAGTTGCCGAGTTGTTTCATCGTCTTTTGTCCGATGACCCATCTTTCAATCATTCTGCTCACCACCTTGCACTCCACGTTGTAGATCGAGTGGCCGGCGATTCTCACTTCCCTGATGGTGAAGATGGCATCGTTGGCAATGCCACCTGTGGTGAAGATCTTGTCCACGTCTCCCTTGAAGTTGTCGGCAGAGATACGCCCGTTCTTAAGCATATCCAGCGCGTAGGTTTCGGAGACGCAGAAGTCGGCGTTTTGGCTGTAGGTTACAGGCTCACTGTAGCCGTCAATGTTGGCGACGAAGTTGAAGTAACCCTTCTTGTCGACGGTGAAGGTCAGGCTCTGTTCCTCTTCCGGGTTGATGGCGATGTTGACGGTGCCGCCTTCGGCGATTTCGGTGCGTGGCACGAAGTCCTTGCTCAGGATGCGGAACTCGGTGCGGCGGTTCATCTGGTGGGCGGCTTCTTTCACTTCGGTGTTGGGCAGCGAGTTGATGAAGTCTTCGGTGAGTCTCGTGCCTGCCTTGAAGGTGTAGCCCTTCACGGTGATGTCGTTCGTGATGGTGCGCGGCACGTGCTCACCATAGCCCTTGGCGGTCAAGCGTAGCGGGTCGATGCCACGGATGATGAGGTAATCGACGACGCTTTGGGCACGTCTTTGCGACAAGATGTCGTTGTGCTCGTCGGTGTCGCGGCTGTCGGTATGTGAGGCCAATTCGATAGTGATGGTCGGGTTGATTTGCAGGGTTTCAATCAGGCCTTGCAGCGAGTCTTCAAACTGTGGCTTGAGGTCCCATTTGCCCAGGTCGTAGAGGATGTCGGGCAACATGATAGGCTCCTGTGGGATAGGCTCGATGTCGTAGTCCTTCACGATGTCTTTGCTGAACTCCAAGCCAACGGTGGTCTCTTGTGCAGCCAAGGTGAAATAGTTGTCCTTGTCAATGGTGATGTCGTAAGTCGTGTTCTTGTTCACCTGACTCTCGCTGAAGTTGAAGTAGCCACTTTCGTTGGTGCGGGTCGAGATGTTGGAGCCGTCGCTGCCGATGAGGCGCACGGTGGCGTTGTCGACGAGCTGCTTGGTCTTGGCGTCTTTGACGGTACCCGAGAAGGTGAACAGGATAGGCGGCTCCTCAAAGTAATAGATGTTGTCGAGGCCACGGGTGTTGCCACGGTTCGACGAGATGAAGCCACGTTCCTCGGTGGGGTGGAAGATGATGCCGAAGTCGTCGCCCGTCGAGTTGATGGGATATTTCAGGTTGCGCGGCTCGCCCCAGTTGCCGGCGGTGTCCATGGAGCTGACGAAAATGTCGAGGCCGCCCATGCCACCATGGCCGTCGGAGGCGAAATACAGTACGGTGTCGTATCTCAAGAAGGGGAACACCTCATTGCCGGCAGTGTTGATGCGATCGCCGAGGTTGAAGGGGAGCTTGAACGATTCATTGGCATTGTCGCGCATAGCCACCCAGATGTCTTTTTCGCCAAAGCCGCCTTTACGTTCGGCAGCGAAGTACATGATGCGCTCGTCGCTGGAGAGGGTGGGGTGGCCGACGATGTCCAAAGTATCGACACCTGCGATTTCAACGGGACGCGCTTCTGAGAAGTTGCCGCCGCTTTTGCCAGCCACCATGATTTGGCAGCCGTTTTTCTTGTGGGCACCGTTCTGGCAGCGGGTGAAGTAAATCTTGGTGTATTTCGAGTTCATGAAGGGCGTGCCTTCGCTGGCGACGGTGTTGATGTTCTCGTTCTCGTCGGCGAGGACGGGCGTGCTCCAGTCGCCTTTGCGGTCTTGCTTCGAGGTGAAGAAGTCGGCGAATTCCTGTCCTGTGATGCCGTCTTTTTCCTTACCGGTGGAGGCGTCGCGGGTGGAGGTGAAGATAATTTCGTTATAGTTGTTGCCCAGCCAGGCGGCGCAATAGTCGGAGTCCTTGGTGGAGTTCACCTTTTTCAGCTCGGTGAGCTGATATTTCGACGGGTTCTCTTTCCATTCCTGTATCAGCTGCGTGGTCTCAATGCCCAATGGCCCTCTCGGATCGTCTGGCACCTTTTGGGAATAAATCTCGAACATCTCGATGGCGTCCTTGTATTTCTCGTTTATCTTGTACGTCTCAGCGAGATTGAGGTAGACCTCGGGATGGGTGTTGGGATAATCGGACTTCAGTATGCGTTTGTAGTAAGGCTCGGCGCGCTTGGTGAGGCCGATAAGACGATAGCACTCGGCCATTTGGAAGCTGATGCGGTTGCGTTCGTCTTTGTTGCGGCGCACCTTGCGGTAGGCTTTCTTATAGCGGTCGGCGGCCTCGGTGTATTGCTTGCGGCCGAAGGCCAGGTCGGCGTTTTTGGCTGGATTTCTTCTTTGTGCGTAGAGGTCGCTGCCCATGAAGATGAACAGCGCTGACATCATGATAAGGAGGTATCTTTTCATAGACATAATTTCTCTTTGTTGTAAACGCAGAATGGGCGTTTTTATTGCAGTTTAAATCAAACTACAAAGATACAACAATTCCGTGAAACGGAGTCGGATTTGGAAACAAAAAAATCCCGCCGTTTCCAGCGGGATATTGCAGTAGGCATTTTTTTTGCCATCATCATTCGATTTTGATCACTTTTTTCGTTATGGCATTACGGTTGCCAAGAACTTGGAGGAAATAAGTTCCACTAGGCAAGTCGGACATATCAAGTTGGACTGAGTCTTTACCTTCGGTATCAAGAGACTCGACCAACACCCCGAGTGCGTTGTATAAACAGATTCTATTAGACTCCCCGCAGTTGACATTTAGGCATCCTTTGACGGGATTCGGATAGACGCAGACACTTGTTTCATCGAATTCGTCTATGCCTACCCCGACGGTAATTCCAATATTGAGCAGATAAGTGCCCATCTTGCCTTCAAAATAGGGTTTGACGCAGAAATACAAGGTGCTGCCTCCTGAAACTGATATGCTTGATGTCTCGTCATCGAAAAACTCCGACCAGTTTCTCCCATCGGTGGAGTAGGCGAACTGGGCGTCAACGGTATAATAGATGCCATTGTTGCTGTTGTATGAGTCGTTCAATCGTGGAGTGATAGTGTAATTTTTGCCTGGATTGAATTGGATCTTGTAATAGTCGATGTCGTTGCTGTCGTGGAGGTTGGATCCAGTCGTGCTGACCGAACCTGAATTTCCGGAGAAATTGCTAGGCAAGAGATAGGCAGTGCTGGCTGTATTGTTGGATTCATACGGATCCATGGAAACAGAGGGAGCCACCACTTCAACAATCACAGGATTTTGGTATCGTGATGCACCAGCGTAATACCATGAAGAAGAACCCGATTCTTGATAAGCCAATTCCAGGTAGTAGGTGCCTGGCTCTACTGTGATTTCTCCCGTGAAATCGAGTCCGTAAGTGTAGTGATAGTTGGCTTCCAAACCGTTGGTGCAGTTAAGTATCTGGATGTTCTGAGCCCACGAGCCATCTGCATTGGCCAAATTCACCCTGAATTTCCCATAAAAAGTTGTGTTTCCTGAGTTCAATAAATCGATATTGACTGTGGATGAAGTGCCATAATATAGGTAGTCTCCTGTTGTTATGGTGAAATTTGAGTTGGTCTCTATGGTGGTTGAGTAAACGATATCGAAGAAAGCGTCATGATACCCTCCTCCTTCGATAAAGTTCCATAAGTTACAGTCCATGCTATACAACATGGCAATACCGTAGGAGCCAGGGATGTATGGGGGACCCGCTTCGCAATCCAAAGTGCCGTATACATAGTAATTGGGGAGCACGGGATTTGAGGTTCGGTTCCAATACTGCATGACACGAAGGAAACGGAATTC
>LXOW01117795.1_pt1 | contig 13915 bp, 11 predicted proteins | sample 1368591 | NCBI WGS metagenome assembly LXOW01 (sample SAMN04884650, study PRJNA319009) | bovine gut metagenome | isolation source: Cow rumen | host: Bos taurus | place: Italy: Legnaro (PD) | collected 2014-07-09
GGATTAGTCATTGCGATTGGCGAAGGAGTATCCTTTGTCGTTGTTGTTCCTCAGTATGGAGTAGGACAGGCACAGTGCGAAGTGACAGTGACTACAGAGGATGCGATAACCGATATAGAGAACGATTGCCATCGCCAAAATGCTCCAGTCTATGACATGATGGGACGCAAGGTCACAACATTAGTGAAGGGCCGTTTGTACGTTTGCAACGGAAAGAAATTCATGGCAAAGTAGAAACTTTTTGGTCAGGAGAACCGCACACCCAACATTGAGCCAGCAGCCTTGTGTTGACTCATTGTTGGGTGCATCTATAAGAAAATACGATTGCTGTAAACAATAAAGTAACTGTCCGCAATATACCAAACAGGGGGAATAGCACAAGAAGCGACACCGTTGGGGGAAGCCATTTATAATGAAGTTATACCCTCAAATGTCAAACAATATTGGGAGAGCTTCTTGATACCATATTTAACCAAAGGGAAATAGCAACTACTGCCCATCATTCATTTGGTAGGCTTTTTCTTTCCCATTCCACTAGCTCCCTGTCAAGTGCGATTCTCCTAATCTCTCCCTTTTCTCCCATGATATATTCCTCACGGGGAGTTATCTGCCAGTATCCCTTGTTATCCATTCTTGCTACACCAATGCTATGATTTAGCTAAGATGTTATGGGGTTACACGTTATGGTTGTCACTCAAATTTCTTTTGCTAATTAGCTGTTCTATCGCCCGAATAAAGTCAGCGGCAATTATGATACCCTCTTCGATGTCCTGCTCCGACACATTGAAGAAACTGTTGTAGTCACTTTTCTCGCGTAGTCTCTGGAGGTTGTTGTAGAGGCGACCGTAATCTACAGGCAGCAAGCCGGTCTTAATGTAGTGCAAGCTGAAAAGAGAGTGGGATGTCTTATGACGGCCAGCCTCCAAGCCGTCGGTGATAAACAACGCATTGACGGCATGGAACACAGCATAATACAACCGATTTGCCGCACCGTTCCACCGTTTAGAAGCCTTCAATATTTCTATATCCTCATAGGCTTCGTGCGCTTTCTTTAGCTCACGTAGAACCAAGGTCTGCCTTTCTTCGTATGTCAGGCTCATACCAAAACTATTTTATCGTGTTCAACATTCTTGTAGAATGGGGTAAAACGGTAACTGTCCCATTCCTGTTTAGAATAGACCTGCGCATTGATTTCTTCACCCGTCTCCCAGCCCAGCTCACTGAAAGGGTAACCGTAGTCGTAGTCACGAAACGAAAGACTTGGTTTGTCGAGCAATATCAGCAAGTCCCAATCGCTGTCGGGGCGGTTGTCGCCGCGTGCCCTTGAGCCGTAAAGCAGCAGGGTGCTGCCAGCAGGCAGCGTCTTGCCGGCAATCGCCTTGATGCTGCTTATCACCGTTGCCTTGTTCATATCCTAAACTTACTATTAAGATTTATCGGTGCAAATATATGAAAAAAAAATCCAAACACTAAAGGGAAAGGTTGTTACTTAGTCAGGATTGTTTATGGTTAAAGGCTGTTGATGTCCTCAATAGTCAGCCCGGTGTACTTGGCAATCAGTTCTGCCGACATGCCATCGGCTTTCATGCTGCGGGCAGACTCCAGGGCCTTATTATGCTCACCTTCAGCACGNNAGGTCGTAATAGTTTTTCTCGCTCTCGAAATACTTGGCGTATTCCTCCTTTGACAGGTTGGCGGTCTCGGCCACATCGAAGAACTTCTTGAAGATGCGCTCCTGCAGGGCTGCCGGGCGCTCCAACAGGCGCGGCAGGTTCTTCAGCGCATAGAGCCACTTGTCGAAGAGCGACTCCAGCTCGTCCTCCGTCTTCTTGAACTTCGGCATCTCCAGGTAGATGTAGGTCAGGTTGTCGTAGAATACTTCCTTCTTTTCTACATCCATCAGTTTCACTACGTGGTGGTAGTATTCCTCGTCGTCCTTGTCCTCGTCGAACACAAAGTCTAGGATGCCTATGGTATAGACCGCTTTCAGCCCGAAGCGCCAGCGGCCCTTCGCTCCCTGCGAACGGATGGGGAACGACGAGTAATATACCGAGCGGTCCTTGAAGTACTGCTGGTCGGCCTTCTGCATCTCGATGATGATCTTCTCGCCGCGCTCATTCTCTGCATACACGTCGAACACGGCACGGCGGTCGTCCTTCGTGTCGCCGAGCTGCTCCGATGGTATCAGCGTCAGCGACTTGATGACCTCCTTTCCCCGCAGCAGCTCATTGACAAGCGCGAGCGTGAACTCCTTGTTGGGCTCCGTGCCGAAAAGATATTTGAACCCATAGTCGGTAAAGGGATTGATGTATCTGCCTCCTATCTCTTCCATAAGTAATACTGTATTTTTGTTGCAAAAATAACGTAATTCCGCGACATGGCCAAGAAAAATGCGGGAAAAGTTGCCGACTAAGAAAGAAAAAGATGGGGAAGAAGGCACCGCAGCTCCTAGAAGGGATAGCCGATGGCGATGTGCAGGGTGTGCATATCCTTGAAGCGGGCTATATTGAAATAGCCGCTCTTGCTGGTTTTGTAGGGCAGATGGAGACCGAAGCCCCAGTCCACGCGCAGCACGAGGAAATCGAGGTCGTAGCGCAGGCCGAAGCCGGTGCCGGTGGCCAGCTGGCTCAGGAGGTTCCTCGGCCTGAATTTGTTGTCGGTGAGCAGCAGGTTCCATGCCTCGATGATCTTTGGGATATCGGGGTCGTTGTCTTCCTCATCAAACATGTCTGCGGATATACTTCTGTCTTCGTCGCTCCACACGTTGCCCGCATCGAGGAACAGGGCACCGTAGAGATTTCCAAAGAGCCGCCGGCGCAGTTCCAGGTTCATCACCAGTTTCAGGTTTCCGTTCTGCATCAGGTATGATATCTGGTTGTCGAAGATGTTCCCCCTGAAACCGCCAGGTCCCAGGGAGCGCACGGGGAATGCACGGATAGTGTTGGCACCGCCGACATAGAACTGCTCGCTGAACGGTGCGGTGTTGGTGTTGCCATACACCCACATCATGCCAAGGTTCACATGGCCCACCAGCTTTGTCCGGGGATTGAGCGTCCAGGTCTTCGACAAATCGGTCTCCATCTTCAGGAACTGTGCGTAGGGGTTGCGGAACATGGTCTTGTCTATCTCATTCCAGTCTCTGCCCTGAACCAGCACATCGTAGAGGGCCGCTATGTTGCCTGCCTCCTCGAAGGTGGTCTCCCAGCGTATGGGGTGGCGATAGGAGGCAGGCGAGGCGTATGTATAGGTGTAGCGCATCTTGGGGATGAAATAGTCCATCATGGCGGCACTCAGATACGCGTTTTGAAGCAGCAGCGAGTCGAAGCGGGCGGTGTGGCTGTTCATGAACTGGTATTTCACCGTCAGGGGCGAGAACTCATGTCGACTGGTCTCCGACGGCTGCCAGCGGTAAGTCCATTCGCCGCTCACGATGTGCATCTTGTAATAATTCGGACGGCGCACCACGTCGCTCGACACCTTGGCAATGGTCCAGGGGGTAGCATAAAACCGATGGCGTCTGGCCCGGGCCATGAGTCTTGCCATTGCGGCAGAATCGGTAGGCACCGCCGTTCTCTGTTTCTTGAGCCTGAAGAAAAGGGTGCGGGGGAACTCGATGCTGGCATCGACGCCATACTGATAGCTGTTCATGTCGCTGCCTTTGCCGCTGGTCTCCCACTCGTAGGCGCCATGCAGGTTGACATCGAGCTTCTCGCCGCCACGAAAGGCGTTGCGGCGCGTAACGCCCACCTTCATCTCCGGACCCAGGCGACCGATGGTGCGGTTGACAAAGTTGGTCTCCACATAGAAGTCGTAGGGCTTGTCGAAAATACAGTCAACCAGCAGGTCGAGCGTGTCGGCAGCGTGGGGGGTGAACTGGAAGTCTACGGTACTGAACATGCCTGTGGCATTCACCTTTTGCATCGACTCTTGGTAGTTGTCGTAGCTGAACAGCTGTCGGGGGCGAAGCTTCATGTTGCGCAGGATGACGCGGGGACGTAGCGGTGCGTGCTTGCCGTGGAACATGATCTTCAGATAGCGGCGTTCCATGGTGGTGTCGGCCTGTTCGGAGCGTGTGCGCCGCATTCTCACGCTGGTGGTGCCGATATACCAGGGATGCAGGGCATCCTCGGGCAGCGAGTCGGCCATTTGAAGGCGCAGCAGTGCACGGTTGGCAATCGCGAACGTGTCGGCCAGATAAGAGGAATATGTCGGAGAATAATAGAAAAAGCCGTTGTTGCGGAAGAGCTTGTTCAGGCGGGAACGCTCAGCTTCGAGATGGTCAACACTGAAGGGGTCGCCGGCCTTGATATTAGCTTCGGTGCGGGTGGAGTCGATGAGGTGCTGCATGGCGGGCGGGAAGTTCACGTAGCTCATGGTGTCGACGCGGAACAGCGTGTCCATCTTCACGGTATAGGCTATCTTGGCCTTCTTCGGATTCCGCTGTTGCACCTCCTCATAGCTCACGTCGCCATGCAAATAGCCGTTGGTGTGCAGTACCTGCCGAGCCACCTGTGCCCGCAGCGCGGGGTTCACCTGGCTCATCAGCACGGGAGGCTTTCCCACAGCGTGGTTGAGCCATTTCTTGATGCGCCCGCCAGAGCCGGTGGTGGCATTCCAAATCCACAGGCCGTAGGGGAATGGCGTGCGGTAGTAGCTGGAGCCGAAGAGTGCTCCGTTGGGAGCCGTGGCAAGGGCGGCCTCCAGCTCTTCACGAGTCTGTTCGGCATGGCTGCCGGCCTCGTAGTCGGGGTAGGAAATCTTCTTCAGTCCGATGAACAGCTGGTCGTCGTCGGGGATGTGCTTCGTGGTGGAGCAGGCGGCAAGCACGATGCCCATGAGCAGTAAGCCATGGATGAAGGAAAGCTCCGTCAGCATCTGGTGCCATCTTGGCCGATATGTTCTTTTCTCCTTGTTCATGGGGTCTTGGTCGTTCTTGCAGAGTCGACTGTCTGTCTTGTTCTTGCAGAGTCGACTGTCTGTGTTGTTCTTGCAGAGTCTCTTGTCTGTGTCGTTGCCCTGTTCATTCTTTCTCTGTTGGTCACGGTCGATTGTCGGCGGAAGATGTCGAAGAGACTGTCCAGCTTGCGCTTCCAGAGATAACCGCCGCCGTATTCGCTGGTGTAGCCTTCCAGCCAGTCATAGACGTTCTGCCTGTAGAACGCCTTCACGTACTGGTTGGACGTGGGCGAGAGGCGGTACTCCATGGTGACGTTGTCGAAGAACGACTGGTTCTGTCCCTGAATTTCGGAACCTGTCGATACCTTGCCCCCAATCTGCACGTTTAGGCGGTTGTTCCAGAAGCGCTTCGAGAACTTGAATGAGTAGTCGGTGTGCATCTGTCCGCTGGCATCCGTCGAGTTGTCGAGTCCCAGCTCCAGGTCGATGGTCTTCAGCGCACCAGCGGTGATGTTGCTAATCTCGTTTTGCAGGAAGGAGCTAAGTGCCGAGTTCATGGAGAATCCGCCGGTGTTGCCGTCGGCCAGGTACATGCCGGTGGTGAGCATGGTGACGGCCACCTTGCCTCGCTCCTCTGTGTCCATCGCCGACAGCTCACTTTGTACTTGCGTGTCTTCGGGCGAGGAAATAATGAACTGCAGCCCCATGTTTTCCAGCGTCTGAGTGACCACCACACCGCACTCGAAGACGACGCTGCGGCTCTGGCTGCCCTCGTTTCCCACGGCAGCCCGCTTGCGCTCCGTGGCCGTGAGGCTCAGCGTGGGATTGCCAGGCGAACCGGTGAATTCCACATAGCTGCCCTGCTGGATTGTGAACGTCTTCAGCGGGATGACGGGCAGCGAGTATTTCATCGTGCCGCTCTCCACGGTATAGCGGCCTCTCAGGTCCAGCCCGTCGTCGCCCATGCGCATACGCAGCTCGCCGCCGCCCCGCAGGTCAACATAGTTGGTCTGTTCAGCATTGAGCAAACACTTCACGTGGGCACCCTGGTCGACGTTCAGCGTCACGTCGAGGTCCAGCGCATCGCTCTCCGGGCGCTGCACCACGGTCTGGGTGGTGTCGCTGAAGTCGGTGAAACGCACCAGCCCCTCCATCTGGTTGTCGGTGGAGAGGGGCGAGTCGAGCAGGATGTAGTTCAGGTCGGTGGTGCCCAGCACGTCGAGCCGTCCGCGCAGTTTCATCTGTGCCAGCGAGCCGGTGAGGCGGGCGAAGAAGTTGACGAACATCTTTCCGTAGGCCACCGACTCTTTCTTCTGCTTGGCATTGATGAGCTGGAAGTTGCGAGCCCCCAGCCGCAGGGCGATGGCCTGGTCGCCAATGCCGTTGAAATCGACGGTTCCGCTGATGTTGAGCGGGTTGTCGTTATAGGCATAGAGGGCGAAGTTGTCGAGCGTCAGCTTGGAGTTGTCAATCAGCACGGGCGTGTTGTCGAAGCGCATACGCATACCGTAGGGCGTACTCGTCAGATAGCCATCGGTCAGCCTTACCTCGCCGTTGGCTTCTAGTTTCGACAGTGCTCCCTTGATGCTGAGCGTGCCGTCGGCAAATCCCTCGAAGCCGAACAGCTGTTCGGGAATGAAACCGTTGGCGATAGACAGCGGCAGGCGGTCAAGCTCCATGGTGGCATCCAGTCGCTTGCCGCTCAGGTAGCTGCCCTGCAGTTGGCCTATCAGCTCGTCGGCAAGCGTCAGCGTGGCATCCACGACATGGGTGCCGTCATCGCGCAGCAGGTAGACGAATTCTGAACCGAGATTGCCGATGAAGCTGTTTTCGTAAGCCATGCTATCAATCTTGATGTCGCTGACCAGCGAGAGATTGCGGTCGGCATCCCTCATCAGGTGGAAGTCGCCGTTGAGCACGCCGTCAATGTCGGGCAGCAGGGGCATATTGTCGGTCAGCTTGGTCAGGCTTAGCTGGTGTACGCTGATGGTGAGGTCTTGCAGCAATGCTTCTTCAGTGCTTGTGTCATCGATAGAGTCGCCGATTTCTCCCGGATTTCCGGAATAGACGATGATGTGTGTGCCGTCGTCAGCTTTCAGGTCTACGTTGGCTTCCAATTTCAGATTCTGGTGCAGCAGTAGGAAGTTGTCGTCGTTCACCACGAACTCCCTGTAGCCCAGGGTGGGACGGGAGGGGATGAGCTGGAAGCGCAGGCCCTCGTCCACCATCTCGGCCTTGGTTCCTATTCTGATGTTGCGCTGTCCCTGTGCGTCGAAATAGCGCACTCCGATACTGGCTCCGTGTTCTTGCAACTGTCCGTCGAAGAGCGTGTTGAAGGTTCCAATGGGGTTCTTGCGGCTGTTGCTCACCTGTCCATTGAACGACAGGCCTTTGGCGCGCTCCACTAGCGACAGGCGGATGGTGTCGATGCGCACCGAGCCGTTGTTGACGGCAAAGAGGCGGGCATCGCCGTTCAGTCCGTTCTCAGGTGACGTGGTCAGGTCAATATGCAGGTCCTTGAAGTCCAGTCCCGCTGATGCCCGCAGCAGATTGGCCAGGGGGTTGTTGCGCTGGCTGGTCACGTAGAGCTTAGCCGTGGGCAGCATACGTTTCAGCAGTGGCTGGTCGATGGCCCGGTTTTTGATTTGCGAGCCGATGCTGTCGGCAATGGCATTGACGCTTGTCAGCAGCTGTTCGTAGTTCTCGCTGGCATCAAGCTTCATTATGAGGTCGCCACTTTGGATGCGAACGACGGTGGTGTCGATGCGGGTTTTTACCAGTACACCCAGCTTTTCGGGGCGATAGGTGTCTATACTGTCGCGGATATAGATGTTTTCTACCAGCCCCGAGAGATAGTGGGTCATCTTCAGGTCGCTCTCCACGCTGACCGTGCCGCTCAGTCCGATGGTCAGGGGGGCGGCATCAAAGCCCAGGGCCTGCAGGTCGATGGATGAGAGGTCGGTGGCTATTTTTGCCTGAATCCTGTCTTTTGCCAGTTGGGCATTCATGTCGATGCTTCCGGTCAGCAGGTTGTTGATGCTTTTCGCGCTGATCAGGGTATGTCCGTCGCTGAGTATCGCCGTGGCCATCATGCTGTCCAGTTGCAGGTGGCCGTATTGCAGCTGTAGCAGTCGGGCTTCAGCTTCCAGTTGAGTGGAGGGGGAGAAGAAGTCGGTGCCCTGTCCGCTTATCCGGACAGAGGCCGACAGGAGTCCCAGCGAATCGTGGGGCATGAAATGTCGAAGGTTCAGCCTGTCGATGGTCATGTCGGCAGTATAGCTGTTGTCGTGCGGGGAGAAAGACCCGCTCAGCCTGGCAGTGCCGCTGCCTTCGGCCATCAGCAGGTTGGCCGTATAGCGTTGGTTGCTGGCTTTGAGACTGCCCTTCAGTCTGATACCTGGCGGAATGCTGTAGTCAGACGACAGTCCTGAGAGCGGGCGGAGGAAATCTGTGTTGTAGGCATTGGCTTCCAGGTCGAGTTGTGCCGTCAGATAGTCGGGGTCTGTCAGGTTGCCCATCCTGCCGCTGGCTTCGGCGTGTAACACGGTAGGCAGGCTGATGTTCAATTGCTTTACTTCCAGCTGTGTCGTCGTCCCGTCTAAATGGCAGCGCAGCGTGAGCGGGAGGTCAGGCAGTTGTTCAAGAGCTGGTTGCTGGCCGACATCTGTCAGCAGCGGCGCAGCCAGGAGCAGGTCATGCTTGCCAATGTGGGCATCAAGCTGAAGGCTGATGTCATCGGCCAGGTTGAAGTCGGCATGGGCTTTCAGGGCAGAGTGTGGCGTGCTTACCTCCACATTGTGCAGGCTGACGGCATCACCGTTCATGGCCAGCGTCCCTTGCAGCGTTGTCAGTTGCAGCCTCAGTGAATCCTCGCATAAACTGCCGTGCCGGATGCCTGTCCGCAATTCTCCGCTGTAGGAATAGAGCGAGTCCAGCCCCAGCGAGACATGGCTTAGACTAAGCAACTGGTTGTAGCTCATTGAACCTTCCTGCCAGTCAATCGGGCCGAAGATGAAGCGCTTCAATCCTAAATCCAGGTCGGCATCTTTCAGACTGGCCTTGCCCATGTAAGCCTTGATGTGGGTGGCCGTGTCGGGGAACAGCGCTGCTGAGTCGATGACGATGCCCACTTGAGTGTGCTCCAGCCGGAACTGGTCGAAGCGGATGCGCCAGCCTGTGGTGGAGGTGTCAAGGGCGGCTGTGTCGCTCATGAAGACCATCAGGTCGGTATCGCTTATCCGGGGCTTACGAAGTTCAACCGTCATTTTCTCCAAATCTATGCCAGGCGAACTGAACGACAGGCTCCCGATGGTGCCGAGCAGCCGGAAATCGCCGATGAAATCGATGGTATTGAGCTTGGCATCGTGCAATTCCAATGCATTGAGCACCACGACTCCATCGAGCAAGGGCCAAAGTCTGACATCGGCCACTGCGCGGCGAATGTCGGCGATGGTGTCTTGGAGAGACAGGTCGGAAGGCTGAAGAGACTGGTCGGAGGATTGAGGTTCAAGACGTGGCTTTGTAATGAGAATGCCGTCGATGCCCAAGTCGAGTGGGAAGTCCATATCCACATGCTCCACCCTGATGTTCATGCCAGATGCTTCTGAGGCGTAGGCCGTCACTTGTTGAACCACCCAGTTCTGTATAGGTGGCACATAGATCAGGGCTGCAAGGATGATGAAAAGCACGACAGGACTGAGCAGCACAATGCCTATCCACTTGAACACCTTTTTCATCAGTCTGCAAAATTACGAAAAAAAAGAGTAATCCAAAAAGAATTTGCTTTTTTTCGCATTTATAATAAGAAAAACAAGCCCTTCACCGTAAGTCAATGAGCTATTCATTAATCCTTATAGTGAAGGGCTGTGCGAAAAAGAAATGAGCCTTGCAGGTTATGCAAAATGCAGACGACTGTTGTTATTATTTCTTTCTACAGAAACGGTATTCGCTGGGTGAAATGCCCAGATGCTTGCGCACATAGGAGCCGAAATGGCTCATGTTAGAGAATCCCATGTGGGCTGCAATCTCCTTGATGCTCATGTCGGTATTCTTCAGGTTGAAGCGTATCTCCTCCACCGTGTATTGTGCCACCCATTCCGAAGCCGTTTTGTTGCTATACTTCAGACATAGCATAGTAAGATACTTGGGCGTGATGGCCAGTTGCCCGGCATAGCGTGAGATGGGCTGACGCTTTATCGGGCTGTTGGCAATGAGACTCAGGAAACGGTTAAAGAGCACCTTGCCCTGTGATATTTTATACTCATGGTGTATGCCGTGGATGGTTTCCATCATCGTGCACAATTCCAGCAGCAATGCACGCAGCAGTGCCATCATGATCTCGTTGGGCGTGTAGGTCAATACGGAATTGTTGCGTTTCAGCTTTGAGCGTATGAGTGCAAAATACAGCCCGAATTCTTCTTTGCAACTGATGGGAGAGTTGATGATGTTGAGCTGGTCAACATAGACGGCCTTTTGCCACACGTCAATCTTGTCGCGCAGCAAACCCCGGATGAGATTATCGGATATGCAAATTACTTTGCACTCAAAATCCTCACTCGGCTTCTCGCCTGTCACCCTGACGTTGGGCGGGCAAAGCAAAATGTTTCCCTCTGAAAACTCAAAACTGTGGTCGTTGGCCGTTAGTCGCTGAGAGCCTTTGCAGCACATAGCTCCAAGTGTCGTCATGGGTTTTAGTGGATACAATGGTGAAATGTCATTCACATTGTCAAATACAAGCACGTCACCCTCGTTAAAATCAATGACGATATTTCCGAGTTCAATGTACCTTGTTTGTTCTTTCTTAGTTACGTAGGCCATAAGCATTCTTGATATTGGTGTGCAAATATCACCATTTTTTTTCATATATCGCTACACAATTAGTGACAAATGGTGTTTAGAAACACCAATACTTCCGATTTTAGTTAAACATTCTATCTTTTTGAACATATTTGCCCTGTTCAGGGGCTGCACTAAGAAGCAAGTTCTTAGTCGTATTCCGCCACTTCGCGCTGCCCGCGCAGCACTGCAAGGGCGTTNNCCATATTCGCGGATTCGCATTTCTATCTCTTTTACATTGGCTGTACCCAGATGAGCGTTCAGTCCTGCTTTTCCGGCAATACGCTTCAGCAGCTGCTTCTCCGTGTACTTGCCGCTGAAGCACAATCGGATGAGGTCGGCTGCGGGAAGGCTGCCGGCACGCTCTGGCGAGAACGGCCCCTCACCGTCGAGTGCATTGTTGGCATCGACGGCACGGCCATGATCATGGGCAGCCACGCTGATGCCTCCGCCAAGGTGGCATATAATAAGGTTAAGGTCTTCATATTTCTTGCCGATCTCCTGTGCAAAGCGACGTGCAATGGCCCGCTGGTTCAGGGCGTGCCAGATGCAGATGCGGTTCATCAGCGGCGAACCGCTGATGCGGGCATAGTCGTTCAGCTCGTCAACAACGCCCGGGTCGGCGATGAAAGAGCGGCAGCCGGGAATGCTGGAGGCAATGTCGTGGGCGATGAGGCAGCCCAGATTGCAGGCGTGGTTGTGCATGGCAATGCCCGAGTGGGTGTCGTCGAGCATCTTCTGGTTGATTTCGTAAACGCCGCCGGCGATGGGCTTCACCAGTCCGCCGCGCCCGATGACGGCATCAAACTCCAGCGGCACGTTCACACGTTCCAGTTCGTCGAGCACCAGCTGCTTGCGGTAGTCCAGCTGCTCGATGACATCGTCGAAACGCGACAGTTCCTCATTGTCATGGCTGATGCTTCGCAGAACCATTGGCTTCTCATCCTCGTAGACGGCCATCTTCGTCGAGGTGGAGCCAGGGTTAATGACCAATATCATCATAGGCTTAAACGCAGGCTAATGCGAGACTGTAGAACTTCGATTCCAGTGCATCGGCACGCGATGTCAGCACCACGGGCACCTGTGGGCCGGCCAATATGGCAGCCGTGCGGGCAGCGCAGAACAGGGTGATGCTCTTGTAGAACACGTTGCCGGCCTGGATGTCGGGGAAAATCAGTCCGTCGGCCTGTCCCTCCAGCGGTGACTGCAGCCCTTTCTTGTGCAATGCCTGTGCCGACAGCGAGGTCTTCAGGTCCAGCGGCCCATCGACGATGCAGCGGCCGTAGTCGCCGGCTTTCGTCTGCGCTATCAGCTCCAGGTATTCCTCCGTGAAGGGGAAGTGCTTGCCGTTCACCTTCTCCGAGCAGTTGATGAGTGCCACACGCGGCTCCTCGACTCCCATCTTGCGGCACAGGTCAAGCAGATAGCGCAACTGCTCCTGCCGCTGTTCGCGGGTGGGATAGGGGATGACGGCCACGTCGGTCATGAACAGCAGCTTGTCGTATTGAGGAACTTGGGCACATGTCAGATGGGTGAGCACGCGACCCTTGGGCAGGATGCCCGTCTCCTTGTTCAGCAGGGCACGCAGCAGGTTGTCGGTGTTCAGCAGACCTTTCATCACCACGTCGGCCTGTCCCTGGCGCACCAGTGCCACGGCCTTGGCGGCAGCGTCATCATCGTCGGCAGCTTCTATGCGGGGTGCGTCGGGCAGACCGCCGGCCAGCTTCTGAGGTTCGCCCACCAGGATGGGGGAGACGAATCCACTATCTACAGCCTTCTTCACGGCTCCCATCGTTGAGTCGTCGTAAGGGCACACAATGGCAACGCGCCGTTTCTGTCCAATGCAGGAAAGATGGCTGATTAGTTCTTCGAAATTGCGTATGGCATTCATAGTAATCAAGGTTTTTAGTTTATTTCTGGTTCCCCCGGGGGATTAATAGTTTTCCTTGTAGATGACTTTTGCGGCACCGCTGGTTATTCTCATGGCCTCAGGATGCTCACGGATGAAAGAGTCGATATGGCGCACGCGCTTGTCTTCCAGTATTTCGTCCATGGCGATGAGAATGCCTGTCTCTTCTACGTCACCGAAACCATAGTTGATGGCCGTTCCGAACAGTTTCATGGTTGGCGACAGGCTCATGTAGGCGTTCACCAGCGGGGGGATGTTGTAGCCCAGCCGGCGCACTTCGCGGTTCAGGATGCGGTAGTCGTCCTTGAAGTCTTTGCCTGAGAACAGCTTTTCCAGCTTGTTCTCGTCGGTCTCAATTTTCAGCGGTTTCATCGGTATCACGAGGTTCTCCTTGTCATCGAAATACTTTCGGAGGAAATAGAGAATCATGTCGCGCCCCTCGCGGATATAGCTGGGGTACATGGTCATCTTTCCGAAGAAATAGCGCACGTTGGGCATGATGACGGTCAGTGCTCCAAGTCCGTCCCAAAGGTTGTCGAGTGCGAACAGGCTTTTCGCCCCCATGCGTGAGCTTTGGTAGGGGAGGCTTACAAACGAGCGGCCCAGCTCGATGGTGTAAGGCGTGTAGTCGCGCAGGAATTTCTCTGAGAAGTGGAACATGTGGCTGGTGGCCAACCGTGGCTGCCCGTCGTCGTTGAAGTCCCACTTGGTGCCTTCCAGATAACGGTAGCCGCCGATAATCTCCTCTGCCTCCGGATTCCACACGATGAGCTGTTTGTAGCAGTTGTCGCAGATGTCGAACTCGTCGATGTCGCAATCCTTGCCTGTGCCTCCACCGGCCTCACGAAAAGCTATTTCGCGCAGTCGGCCTATCTCACGCATCACATTGGGTGCATTATGAGCAGTAACGATGTAGATTTCGTTGTTGCTCTTGTTGGTCATGCGCAGTTGGTGCTCTATGGTAAGCTCGCTCTTGAGCACGTCTACGGGAATGGGGTCGATGATAGGTTGTTCCATATTATTCTGAGGGTAATAGATAGACTTGTTCTTTGACGTATTCTGCCCATTCGGCAGGAGTCTTCGATTTGTCGGTGAAAGTCTGCCAGGGAATGGGTTTCCCGATGCTGACGGGAAATGTGTTGCCTGTGTTCTTGAACATCTCGTCGACAAGGAAGAGCATGGCAATGTTGACTTTCTTCACATAGCGGTCGCTGATGTTCGACAGGCGGTAGAAGAAATTGCTGTTGCGACCTCCGAAATGGATGGGTACCACAT
>LXOW01255172.1_pt1 | contig 13899 bp, 21 predicted proteins | sample 1368591 | NCBI WGS metagenome assembly LXOW01 (sample SAMN04884650, study PRJNA319009) | bovine gut metagenome | isolation source: Cow rumen | host: Bos taurus | place: Italy: Legnaro (PD) | collected 2014-07-09
GCTATTTACTTTCTTAGCCATTTCAAGAACTTCTTTAAGGTCTTTCTTGGTTTTCTGGGGAAGCGCCTTTTCTGCAGCAGCCTTCTTTGCATCCCTTGCTTTCATTTCGAGGATGATTTTGTCACCCATCTCCCTGGAAACAATGTGTTTTTCACCAGAAGCCATGTGGAGTTCGTAATTCAATTCGTCTATGGGAAACACAGATTCGACAAATTCTGTGTTCAGGTAGAAACCTCTAATCTTTCTTAGCATCTTTCGTTCCTTGGATAGATTTCGGATAACTTTCGGTCAAGTCTTTTAGCAGAACCTTGAAGGTATTCAGGTCTACTTGGTTATACATCCAACAGTGTCTCAGGTTCGTGTCTACGACGCTCGCAGTGACATTGAACCCGAGCACTGTGTAAGTGCCGAATTCCATGTCACCGAACATTACCTTTCCATCTTCAACGGTGCATCCAGCCTTTTCACAGGCCTTTATGAACTCGTTTCTGGTCATCGGATTAACCCTTGATGATTGGGCTTTCTGCCTGCGGAGCTGCCTGCGGAGCCTGTGCCTTCATACCCTGGAACGGGTCCTGCAAGTCGGTCTTTTCGATATCAGTGAGGAGGCCACCTACGTTACGGGCACGGCAGATAGTCTTTCCGTCCTGGTCACGGATGTAGCGGATGCCAGCATCCCATTCCTGACGCTTGAAGCTGTAAGTGCTTTCGTTGAGCATCATGATGAACGGGTCGTTGAGGTCAACGTGCTTGTCCTTCTTCAAGACTTCCATAGCCTCTTCGTGCTTCTTCATAATCATTTCCATCTGCTTCTTGGCCATGTCGGCCTGCTGCTGCATGAAATTGATTACCTTGTCGATAAGCACCTTGGCTTCGTCCTTCTTGTCCGCATCGATAAGGGTTTTTGCCTGAGTGAGGTCACCTGCGATTGCGGTGGGGATTGCGATGGCCTGTTCGAGTTGACTGATATTGTTCATGGTTTCTCCATTGTGTTGATGTTAAAGCTTGATTGAACCTTGCGGTTCACGAACGGTGTTAAGGATTTTTCCCATAGCCTCGATATACTCGGCCTCGGTGATTTCCTTTCGGTTGAACTGTTCCTTCAACTTGAGCAAATCCTTGTATTCCGAGGTCTGCTTCATTTCCTTTCGGACTCTGGCGATATTCGCCCTTTCCTTCTTGTTGAAAATCGACATGGCTAGCTCCTAGAAGAGGGTAAGACCGTCTGGTGTCACTTTGGGAGGGTCCATCGGGATATGGGCAATGGGAAATTCCTCGTTCCACGGGAAGAAGAAAATTTTCTTGTACTTTGTCTTTGCGTACTCTATCGTGTCGAACGTGCCGCCAACAGGGTTTCCATCCCAGACTGCAAGCACGATGTCGCAGTTGTCCACCATCCACTTGTCACGGGTGGTGTAGCAACTGGGCTGGTACTTCTGGAAGGCGATGTAGTTCACTTCCGCATAGTCGTGATACTTCTGCTCCACAGGATGAAGCTTGCGCTTATAAGGCCAAGCACAGATAAGAGGAATATTCTTTTCATAAGCGACCTCGGCAAAAATCTGGTCTGCACCCTGAGCCATGCCCGAGATGCAATCACTAGGCTTCAGTTCCTCGACCTGCTTCGTCAGCCAGTCCTTGATTTCCTGTTCCCTGCCCGTTATTCTCTCTGGCCTGTGGCCCGTTACCATTACCTTCATCATTGTTCTTCCTTGCTATTCTCGGCACTACTGCAAGTCCTCTTGCCTTGGTGTCGTCATAAATTCGGTTTGCACTCCTGATTGCACTGATGACGTTGTTGTAGTACGCAGGGGTGCGAGTTATCTGCTGCGTAACACCCGTCTTACGGTTGCTTGCGAAAAGGCTGACGTACTTGCGGTCATCAGCTTCTTCGGAATACGTGATGAGCATGAATACGTCCTCAGTCACGTTGAGGATTGCACAGTACAATCCCATCGCATCATCGGATGATTTCTCGACTTCAAGACGGTACTTTTCACATACCGACTTGAATGCGTCGAGCGATATTTCTCCTGCACAAAGACTACTCATTAGTTATTACCCGCCAAATACGTAAGCATGTTTGATAACGACGGTGTATAATGGTCAATGTTGACAATCTTGTTCTTGAACTGTCCAATTTTGTAACCGTGAATGAGACGCTGAACATCGCACTTGCTGAACGAGTGCGGCAACCCACGGATGAACTTGTCAAATTCTTCGTAAGTGAAATTCTTGACGCCAGACAGTTCGGAAATACGGTCTTCATCAGACTTTCCGCACATGCCGTCATTCGGAGTTTTCCAAACCAAGTCATGCGGAAGACCGAGGTATTCGCCAATCATGCGGACTTCTGTCTTGGTGAAACCCTGCAAACATGCGTAACAACCTGCGTTGTCGCCGAACAGCGTGGAGAAGTTACCCCAGGCACAGTCTTCGGAAAGGTTGCAGGTGTTGATGACAACAGCTCCTACGAGTGGAGCCAGACCGAAAAGCATGGTCATACGGAGACGGGCAGGGCTATTGCTCCTGTATGCGTCATTAAGCTCGAAACCAGCTTGGGTAAACTGGGTGTTCATTGCGGTGAACATTTCGCCGATGTTGAGCGTCGATTCGTTGCATCCGCAGATTTCGATAACCTTGCGGGCATCAGCAATGTCAGACTGCTTGCCGTTAGGCATGCTGACGGCATAGACATTGGAGGGACCGAGGACATCGCAAGCAAGCTGACAGCAAACGGTGGAATCAGCACCGCCAGAAACACCGACGATAGCCTTCTTGAAGCCACGGCTGCTAAACCATTTGAACATGTGTGCTTTCAGCATGTCACATTCATGTTCGACTTTGAAAATTGATGTGTAATTCGTATCCATAAGGATAATCCTTTTTGAGAGTTAAGTATCGAAAATTTCAACCGTCGGCTGTTCAAACGGAGGTTTTTCAAAAAGCTTGAGTTCCATCATATTATTGTACACAGGCGTATCAAACACACTCTTGATAATCGCCGTGGCGACATCTAAATTGGCTCCACCCTTGACACAACCAATCTTTGCAGGCATCCATACTTTGATAGGACGGCAACGCTTTTCATACAAGCGTTCAACGATAACGTCTCTAACATGAATCAATCCGTCATGCAGTGCGTCATAGCTGGTGAACCTGCCATCAGGATATAACGATGCGTTTTCAGAACAACTGTTCTGTGCAAACACATCGACAAACTTGACGACATTATCCCCAATTCGGACATTGGTTTCAAACACCTGTCCAAGCAGGTTGTTTTCACCGTTAAAACGCTTTCGTGCAAGGAATTCAAGGTATTCCACATATACCTGAGGGAACTTTTCCTTGATGGACTTGGCGACACCGCCGCCCATTCTTCCTTCGCAGTTGGTCTGGTGGATAATCATGTCGGGCATATCGACGCTAAAATCGAGCATGTCGGCTGTGACGTATTTAATCATAATCTAGTCCTTTCTTTGGAAATATAGTAAACTTAAACCCTCATGGCAAGGTCTATGAGCTTTTTTCCGATATTTTCACTGTTCGGCGTAACGGGGACAAACCCAACTCCGTTATAGACAGAGTAGGTCTTTCCGACCATGGACTTGTCGATTACGGTATATCGGTTCCAGTTTTCAGCCTGCTTGTTGGTTTCGTTGTAGTAGTTCACGTTGTTTTCAAACGGTTCTACAACAACTTCGAGCATTCCAACATCACAACCGTCGTCAACATCGACGATTTTAAGACGCTTGTCTGAACCAGCAATACGTACGCACACTAGGTCATCCTTGATATGCTGTTTCAATAATTCTGTCAACTGAGCGTTAATCATAAAACCTCCAATGAAAAAAGTGACGGAACAATCCGTCACTTAATATAACTAATTAAACCAACTCTGTCAAGGGGTTTTAATTATTTTATTACCCGTGGGTCAGGCGCCAGTCGAGGGTGCGTTTCAGCCATTCGACATACTCGGCATCACGGCACATGAGCTTTCCTTCGGTGTCGGAAATCTTTGCGACAGGACGGCCATTGCATTCGATGAGCTTCATGACCTGGTTGAGCGGTTCCAGACCGCAGTCGTTGGAGAGGAACGTTCCGATACCGAACCCGACCTTGGCACGTTCTCTGAAACGAATGTAAAGGTCTGTCGCACGTTCGAAATCGAGGGAGTCGGAGAAGAGCAATGTCTTCTGCATCGGGTCTCCACCGAGACGCTGGATTGCGGCAATCATCTTTTCGCCCCATTCATACGGGTCTCCAGAGTCATGACGGAAACCATCCCAGACACGGACATCGTTGCGGGTGAGGTCCATGAGGAAGAGGTCGGTACGGACGCAGTCGGTGAGGTAGATACCGTTGCATCCCTTGTACTGTTTCTGCCATGCGTCCATCATGAGACGGTTGGAGTATGCGGGGTTGTACATCGGGTTGCCCTGTCCGATTGCTTCGACCGCTTCATGGGCGATGGTTCCGATAGGCTTCACGTCATACTTCAACGCCAGGTACACATTCGATGTGCCAAGGAATATGGAATTGCCGAGAACACCGCTCTTCTGGGCCTTCGTAAATGCACGGACGAGATAGTCCTGAACCTTGCGGGAGAAACGACGGCGGAGACCGAATTCGGAGAACGGGCCGATACAGTATTCTCCACGAGCAAGCATGTCAATCTTCTGGTCGATTCGACGGATAGCTTCCGCTTCGAGTTCGGCATGGTTCTTGTTGTGATGGTAGAAGTAAACTTCGTTCACAATGGCGAGAACGTAGATTTCGAAGTAAGTGTTTCGCATCAACGGGTCGAGGTCGCCACCAGCTTCGATTGCCATGTTGGACTCGATGCTTTCGTCATAAGTCACACGGATTTCGTCACGGTCAAGACGGAACATGCTCAGGAAATGCATGAACGAGGGGGTGAGCCACGTAGCTTTGGAGAAGAGCAGGTTAAGCTCTTCACGGCTGAACGTGAGTGTGCAGAGGTGGTCAATCTGGCGGTTGATTTCCGCCACATCTTCCTTAGTGAACTGCACGACGCTGCCATCCTTGCGGTTGCGGCACTTGTAGGCCCACTTAGCGGTGTAGTCGCTGTACTGGGTGAAGTAGAGGTTGTCCATGTTGAACTTGTAAAGGTCTGTCTCAAGCAGACTTTCTATGCACCAATGGTCGAGCATATTGTTACCTTCCTTTTAGAATCTCGGTTCAAGTCCGAGCATATTTAAGATGATTTTCTTGTGGTCTGCGTGGAACAGATTTTCGGCAGAGCTGCACACCTCGCTCAATTTGAGCCAAGTTGCACTTGCAGCATCGTCCTGACCGACAACCTTTGGGAGTCTCGGGTACTGAACGCCGTCAGTTCCGAGCACATACTTCGGGTTGATACGGTACAGGAACGCCGTAGTTTCCGCATTGACACGGTCGCTAGAACGGGGGTCACGGAACGGTGCGTCGAAATTCTTCGATGCTGCGGGTGTCCAGTCGGACGAATCCAATCCAGTTTCCTCCATCAGTTCACGCTCGGCTGCCTTCTGTGCAGAAAGGTCGGTCGGGTCTTGGAAACCGCCAGGGAGGGCGTACTTGCCGTTATCCTTGCGGACAACGAACAGGATGTGACCAGCGCAAAGAACGATGTTGTCCACGGTCTTGTAGACAGAAGAATACTTCGGGTTCAAATCCTTGATATACTTCTGCTGCAGATTGTAGGTACTTACAATTTCATCCTTGATTTTGTCAAACAATTCCTCGTTGGCAAAAATACCTGCGGGAAGGTTCGCTTTCAGGAACTCGGTATCATTTTCCGCAAAAGCCCGACGGATGTCTGTCGCATGGACATGGACATTTTCCGTCGCCTGCCAATACGGGCAGCCAACAAGGTTTGCGTAATCCTTGATATACTCCATTCCGCAGAGGATGTTGTTTTCCATGTTGGCAGAATAGGAGTTCAGGGAAGCCTGAAGCCATTTGCCGAACATCGTCCAGTTGTACGGGGAATCTCGGAGGGTTTCAATAAAGATGTGAGTGCGGACACCAGCCTTGTTAACAACTTCGTCGTTATCAAGGATGTTCTGAATCATGTCGTAACGGCTTGCCGAGTCAATCGGGTTTCTGGGGCTTCCAGAACCCGTGGAGCCGAGAACGAGGATGATACGGTCATACGTCTTGTCCATCTTGTCGATAATCTGATGGAGAACGTCGAGGTGTCCATTGTGGAACGGCTGGAACCTGCCGATGTAGACCCAATTCTTCATTACTTGCCTGCCTTTGCGAGCAACGCCTTGATGACAAGCTGGCTTGCGGCCTTGCCGTCGAAACGACCCTTGATGATGGGGGTAAGGATTTTCATGACCTTGCCCATATCCTTCTGTTCGCAAGCGCCAGTTGCGTCGATAGCCTTTGCGATTTCGGCGACAACTTCGTCTTCGGACATCTGTGCGGGCATGTACTGCTTGTAGAGTTCGAGCGTCTTCTTTTCTTCGTCGGCACGGTCGGTCTTTCCAGCCTTGACATAGCCTTCGATGGTTTCATTCTTCTGCTTGATAGCCTTGTCGAGAACGGCAATGCACATTGCGTCGTCAACAGGTTTCTGTGCCGATATTGCGGCATTCTTGATGTCGGACACGAGCGTACGGAGGGCAGTCAAAGCCACTGTGTCGTGAGCCTTCATCAGTTCGGTGATTTTTGTATTTAGTGTATCTAGCAGCATAATGCTTCCTTGTTAGATGATTTTGATTTGCTTTGCTTCCATTGCGAGGAGGGCTGCGTTGTGATGCTGTTCGTCAAGGTCGAGGCAGCAATCCCTGTACACGCCGACGATGGCTTCTGGGAATGCAGTCTTGACACCGTTGGCATTGCTATCCACGCAGATGCTCGTCACGGTTCCTGCGAGGTAAACTTCGGTCGGCGGAATTTCGATGCCACCATAGGTTTCGTGGTCGCCCAAAACTGCTGCCCAGTACGGGAAGCCAAAAGTGTTCTTGTCGATTACGTTGTTTTCGGTAACGTAGTCACGGAGTTCGGGGATAATTTCCCAACCAGGAGTTCCCTTGATGCCGTGCGGAACAGGCAAGTTCTTGCCTTCCTGTGTTTCCATGTAGTTTGCGGAATGCGTGTCACGGGTGAACCAGATTTTTCCGTCAAATTCCTTGATGAGCTTGAGAATGTTCTGGATGACCTTCTTGGTCCATTCCTTGTTCGGGTTTGCGAGGGCGCCTGTAATGAAATCGACCTGCATATCGACGATGATTAGGTTCTTATTTTTCATAAAGAAATCTCCTGTATTGGTTGTACAGGAGAAAATATAGAACATTAAACCAAAGCTGTCAAGACCGATTTTTCCATTTTTTGAAATTAGATGCCATCCAAGAGAAAAATCTGCAAACTAATTTAAATAAGCAGTTCAATCCAGCAGTACACAAAAGTACGATAATAGCACCGATAACACCAAGAACAATGGAAAAAATCAAACCGCTAACTGAAACTACCATCCAAATTACCCTCCATTTCCTTCAACTGGATTTCGTGAAGAACCACCTTCCCCTCGACAATACTCTTCGGAACGTCGATAATACGCTGATTGGACGAACCCCTGAATGTCAGGCTCAAATCCCGCAAATCCTTCAAATACGGGCCGTCAATCAAGATATCGGTGTAGGTCAGAAGCTCCTTCATAGCAGGATGGGCAAACTTGGACATCAGCATTTCGTAACGGTAGCCAGTGAAGACCACGAGGTGCAGTCTGCGCATCTTGACACCAAGTACGAAAGGCAGAAGCTGAACCGCCTGTTCCATCGGGTCGCCACCACTGAGGGTAACGCCGCTCAACAGAGGGTTCGCATCGACCATTTTCAACAGGCTGTCTGCAGTCTCGACTTGCCCCTTCCCGAAAGCATGAGTCTCGGGATTTTGACATTCGGGGCAATGATGGGTGCAACCCTGAGTGAACACAACGAAGCGGATACCAGGCCCGTCAACGAACGACTCCTGCTCGATACCAGCTATTCTCAAATTTTCGTCTTCACTCATGTACATAATCAATAACCATTAAAGTGGGTTGAAACGCTGCAAAAGTTTCGCCACATACCCTTCCCAGTTTATCGGTTCAAAGATGACGCTCTTATCGTCAATGTAGTGGTCAGCGCTGATTTTCCTGCCATAAAGGGTTCCTTCCTCGCCATCCTGCTCCCCGATGTTCTTGTTTACAGCGTCAAAGTTCAGTCCGTACTGTTCGCAGAACTTGACCGCATCGATGAGATACGGGCCGTCCTCATAGTGCTTTCCGCCGTAGTTTTCACGGCAAGTCCAGAGGACTATCTGGTGACCCATGCTCTGCAAATGGTTGAGGGCACGGATTAGAACCGTGTTCGGGGTGGCGTTGTTAACGTCTGGGAAGCTGTCTCCAAGGGCCAGCGTTCCGTCAAAGTCTACTGCTATTACTGCCATATAAAAACCTTCGGTTGAAGTACCGAAGGTTAAAATAGATAAATTTTGGTGAATTGTCAAGCGAGGTTCATCCAACCCCTGCTATCGAACGTTACCTCGCTCTCTGGCGGGTTGCCCTTCAATGCTTCAACCAAGTCACTCACGACACCAATGAGGCGGCGTTCGGTAGGTTTTGCCTTGCGGTCTTCTACACGCCATCCATTGCTCGTGAACGTGACAACGGCATCGGTGCCGTATGTGTGCATCCTTCCAGCAAGGTCGGTAAACAGGTCAATTAGACGATATTTCGCAGTTTCACCTACGATAGTTCCCTTATCGGTATTCATTATTCCTCCATATTGAGTTACCAATAGTTTATGTATGGCAATCACAACGCCATACATAGCAGTCATCAGGGATGCCTTTCCATACTTCCATCCAAGTCTTGTTGAAATCCTTGTCTTCATCCCAGGTTACAGCCCACCAGCCCATGTGGCCATGTTCAATCCATTGGCCGGACGGAATGACCAATGCCCAGAACGGTGCAGCTTCACGAAGGTTCCCATCAACGAACTCCTTTTCGGTCATAGCAGCAATATCGTCCACCTTGATATTCCATCTAAGATTGAACAGTTCGTCTGAGGAGATTGCCGCCTCCATGTCCTTGATGCTCTGCTGTCCGTTGTAGATTTCCCTTGCTTTCTTGATGTCCCCGTCAACGCTGTCTCGTGCCTGTTGCCAGCTAATGAAATCAGGTTTGAAATATGGCTTGAGCCTGTTATAGACACCAGTGAAGTAATCTCTCTTGCCCGCCATGAAAGCGTCAAGGTCAATTTGCGATTTTTTAACAACCTTAACATCAGCGTTGACAACGTCCTTGGTAAGGAACGGGCATTTTTCCCAAGAATACGGGGTATAGTAATCCCATTTGTGATTAGGATTGGTAAACTGATAACTCTGTACGATATGGCCATCCTTTACGACGGCATATGATTCGGTCGGCCTTACCTTCGGCTCTTCGGAATAGATATACTCGGAATGAATACCGTACCAATCTGCCAAGAATTGTTCTGGAGATTCGTAGTCCGATTTATTCTCGTTATATTCCTTGATTGACTCTTCCAACCTGTCAACATAAACACAGTAATCGGTACGACCCGTGCATTCGTATTCGTGATACGGAAGCATCAGCCTATCGAGTTCTTCCTTTTGGTCGGTCTTGGTAATCACATAGGTGGTAAAGTGGCTCATATTAGTCCTTTTGTTGAAGTGTTGGGGTTAAGTCCGTTATACCATCATTGCAGGTATCTTCCATACCACGAGGAACGTGAAGATAATTTGGGACAGGTGAAGCAACTGGTCCTCGACGAGGCCGATTGCCAGACGGTTGCATTTCAAGTCATCCACGAAGAAGTGGACGGCACAGTTGAGCAGGAACAATGCGACCACGAGGACAACTGGTGCATCCATGAAGAGAACGCACGGGAGCATGACCATAATGGTCCAGCTGATGACGTGGGCTACAAGTGCAGGAATCCAGTCATACTTGTACTTTGGGTCTGGTGCGTTCTTTGCCCACCAGGACTTCTGTTTCAGGTTCGCAAGACAACCCTGGAGGTGAAAATCGTCCAGGATATGAAGGAACAGCATCATGAGCAGAACATAAATCGGATTCATTTTTCCCCCATATTCATCATCGCCATCGCATACATGTCTTGGCGGGTCGGCTTGTACGGGTCAAGTACAGACATAGTACCCATCGTCCGTTCGAGATAACGTTTCTTTACAAAGGTGCAATACAGCGTGTCGTAATCGTCGTTGGAATCGGCATCGAGAATCGGCCATGAAAACCTGATGTCATGAACGTCGGTTCCGACCTGCAGCCATTCCTTCGTCCAGCACTCCGCAGGGAACTTGACAGTTCCTTCAACCTTCGCACATACAATGGTAAGGTACAGCTTGTCGGCATAAGGCATTGCCGCACGGTACGCAGAGGCTCCACCTATTACGAAAAGCTCGGTTTCGCCAGCATTTTCTGCAATCCTGATTGCTTCCTCGATGGATGCAACCGTGGTGCAACCATCAGCCTTGAAATCAGGGTCACGGGTAAGGATGATGTTGGTACGGTTCGGGAGGGGTCTGCCGATATCCTCGTAGTTCACCCTGCCCATAACGACATGGTGGCCAGAAGTAATCGTCTTAAACCTAATCAAATCAGATTTGATGTGCCACGGAAGGTGGCCTTCCTTCCCGATTACCATTTCGGGGGTCATTGCTACAATCATCGAAACAATCATACTGCTATCGGTGCCTTGATTGAAGGATACGGGTCATAATTTTCAAGTTCGAAGTCTTCGTAATGGAAGCCGAAGATGGCCTTGACATCTGGGTTAATCTTCATCGTCGGCAACTTCCTCGGGGTTCGTGACAATTGTTCATGAACCTGGTCGAAATGGTTGTGGTAGATGTGGGCGTCACCCAATGTATGGACGAATTCGTAAGCCTCGTAACCGCAGACCTGTGCCAGCATCATCGTCAGCAGGGAGTACGAAGCGATGTTGAACGGGACTCCTAGGAACGTATCGGCGCTTCTCTGGTAGAGCTGGCAACTGAGCTTACGCTTACCAGAGTTGCCAACATCCCCTACATAGAACTGGAAAAGGCAGTGACAAGGCGGCAAGGCCATCTTGTCAACATCGGCGACATTCCAGGCGCACACTACATGTCGGCGTGAGTCGGGGTTGTTCTTGAGGCTATCGACAAGGTTCTTAATCTGGTCGATGTGGCCACCATCGGGAGTGGGCCACGAACGCCACTGGTGTCCGTAAACGGGCCCCAAATCCCCGTTTTCATCAGCCCATTCATCCCAGATGGTAACCTTGTTGTCTCGGAGGTACTTGATATTCGTGTCTCCCTTCAGGAACCACAGAAGTTCATGGATGATTGAACGTAGATGAAGCTTCTTGGTTGTCAAGCAGGGGAAACCCTTGGTGAGGTCATAACGGCTCTGGCGTCCAAAAACGGAACGGGTTCCAGTACCAGTACGGTCGGAACGGTCAATGCCGTTCGCCATGATGTTGTAAAGTAAATCTAAATATTGTTGCATGCTACAAATATAAGCAATTCAAAAACGTTTGGCAAGAGTTTAGGGTCAAAAATATATTTTAATTGCGATTAAAGGAGTTAAAAATGCCAAAAGCGATAGCCGTCATGACGGTACATGAAAGTGAATTGAGTTCATGTCGCAAGACAATCAACTCGATACTGAACAGGAACCCAGAAATAAACGTGCTTGTATGCATCCAGTCTGAAACGGAAGGGTTTACACNNAAGGGTTTACACCGCCCGTGATGAACAGGGTCGAAACCCATGTTATGAATCCGACGCACAACCCGCTGGAACCGATTTCCATTGCAATGAAGAGGTACGAAAAGTTACCTATCATTTCTGTCCAGCCGAACATCAACTATGATTCAAACTGCCTTGAAGAACTGTACAGGATGCACGAGCAGTTCCCAAACAGCATCTGCACGGCAGCGTTCAACATCATCAAGGTGTCACGAAAGGATGACAAGGTTGTCGCAACACTTTCCAGCCTTGCCGAAAGAAGGAAAGACACCAACTTGGCGAACAAGTATTACGAACTCGTATGCGCTCAGGAGACAATCTATCCAGCCGCAAACTCTGGTTCTGGATTTACGTTCATGTACGATTGCGAACTTCGTGATTTCTCTCTCGAACTCCGTGAGTACCATCTTGATGAAAACAATGCCCACATCTTCATGTCGATTCTCTGTCAGGACAATGGTATCGCAATCAGGCATCTTACCCCTGCGATGGAACTTCCTGCCCCGCCGTACATGGAACAGCTCAAAAATGCGGTGGAGGATTACTACGACAAGCTTATCCCGCCCGTTTCTCACGCATTGCCATTGAAGGAAGACCGTGGTAGTGACGAAGACATGGAAATCACCGTCGTGACTTCCACCAAGAATCGGGTATTGACAATGCAGGAGAAAGATATTTCCAGAAAGTTCTTCTTCGTTGACGAGGAACACGAGCAGCCGAACATCGACAAGTTCAATCCTTGGTTCTGCGAGCTGACTGCTCTGTACTATCTCCACAAGCACAGCACGGCAAAGTATGTCGGTCTTGAACATTACCGCAGATGCTTCGTAATGCAGGACAACGGAAGTTACGACCCAAATGCGTACAANNATTACACGAAGATGTTCAACGCTTGGCTTGATATCGTCGAGGAAGGAACCCCAGGTTTCAAGAAGTTCTGTCTCGACTGGTTGCATCACGACATGCTCATCTGCTGCAACATGTTCATTGCAAGGAAGGAGCTGATAGACAAGTATTGTGAATGGCTGTTCGCAAACACGAGGGCATTCATGCGGAAGTACCCCCTGTCTGAAAAGCGGTATCGCCACATCGGCTATCTCGGGGAATTTACCTTCGGCTCATGGCTGCTGTTCAACAAGTACCGCCTGAAACTTCAACCGCATATCCGTTTTAACAAGACTCTTACGGAGCTTGAAGAAACCGAAAGGACGACAATTTGCAGGGAGGAAATCTAATGCTTATTCTTATTTGTGGAACAGACAGCAAGGATGTGCCTATCAGCGTAGGCCGTCCCCGTGCATTCTATAACTTGAAGAACTGTTATCTTGGCCACACATATTTCTGCGAACTTGGCGGCATGTACAAGCTATGGAAACAGGTGAACACGGACATCGTTGGACTGGAACATTACCGCCGTTTCTTCACTGACAGCAATGCTGCCCCTGGAACGCTACTCACCGAAAATCAAATCAGGGACATTCTGTCATCTCACGATATCATCATGTCTCCTAACCATCTTTATGCACCGAACGTAATGACATGGATGGCACAGGAGAAGCACAACCCGAACGCAAGCACTGACACAATCGTGAAGGAAATGCTGTTCAAGTGGTTCATGTATTTGAGGGACAACTATTCAGCCGAACTGGTTGACTACACTTTCCACAGGATGCTTACCACCCGTGGCTACTACGGTTGCAACATGTTCATCGGAAACAAGCGGGTAACGGACGATTACGCCCAGTTCCTTTTCCCTATGCTGGAAAAGTTCACCGTGGACGTGATGCACGGCAAGTATGAACAGCGTCTGTACGGATATCTTTCTGAATATACGATGGGCTTCTGGATGGAATGGCGAGGATACGATATCCATTCTAACTCGAAGGTCACATATCCTGCACCAAACAGAAACTAGCCCTTGATGAACTTAACCACTTCGTCACCGATGCGGTTAAATTCTTCATCCCAGATATGGATAATCTCGTCTTTAAGTGACAGGTTATCCATTTTGTATTTCTTCTTAACCTTCGGGGAAACTTCGTACACATTTTCCTTGCCGAGGTTTGCCTGTGCTTCGAAGAGGTCGCTCTTTCCAGCCCTTGCAACCCAGTTGTCAAGGATGTACTCGCCCCA
>LXOW01166366.1_pt1 | contig 13896 bp, 12 predicted proteins | sample 1368591 | NCBI WGS metagenome assembly LXOW01 (sample SAMN04884650, study PRJNA319009) | bovine gut metagenome | isolation source: Cow rumen | host: Bos taurus | place: Italy: Legnaro (PD) | collected 2014-07-09
TACGAAGCAAGACAAATCAAGAGGCTTTGAACCGCCTCCTGTTTTTTCATCTCTTCTATATGCCATGCTGCTCATATGCGAACAGTATCGGCAGGCAAGTCTGTATCGAGGATAAGGATCCTTCCCCCGGAACCAAATCGGCACTATATGGAAATATTGTAACGTAATGGACAATATGAACGGAAAAGCATCATGCTTTGGTTGCGAAAAAGCAGCGGCATACCGGTTTCGGTGTGCCGCTGTAAAGATTTGGTTTCTCATTTATATGGGACAGTAACACTGTAAAAAACTTTTAAGCAAGAGGGTTCCTTGGATTATTATATCTCAGCACCATGATTAATAATCACTAAAACACTGTATTGTTGCCTCTATTGATACGGTTAATTCATTTTTTCCTGCCGATATGCTTGTTCAAATCCTTGCTTTTGCAGCGTCCCTGTTATTCGAGATTCCCATACTGCTCATCATCGACCGGCTCGCACCATTCGGTTTTGGCACTCTCTCCGGGGATCTCCTGAGCGATATGCTGGAACCAGCTGTCCTTTGCCGCCCCGTGCCAGTGCTTGACGTTTGCCGGAATATTGACCACATCCCCGGGATGCAGCTCTCTCGGTTCTTTGCCCCACTCCTGATACCAGCCGTGTCCATAGACGCAGATCAGCAGCTGTCCCCCGCCCTTGTCAGCGTGATGGATATGCCAGTTGTTGCGGCACCCTGGCTCGAACGTCACGTTGAAGGTCGGTACCTGCTCCATTGTCAGTGGCATAAGATAGCTCTGGCCTATGAAATACTGAGCAAAGCCGGTATTCGGCTCCCCGATGGGAAATGCAAGCTTCGGCGTTGTCTCTTCATCACCCCATCTTTCCGCGATCATCGGGAAAGTGCTCCACGCTTTCGGCCAGCCGCAGTAGAAGGCCAGCTGCGTGGCGATCTCGATCGCTTCTTCCTTCGTCACGCCGTGCTCTTTGCCGAGTGCGAAATGGCTTTTCAGCTGAGGATAGAGCCCGGCGGAAAAGAGTGCCGCGATCGTGATCATGCTGCGGTCACGAAGCGACAGCTGTGATTCACGTGCCCACACTTCTCCGAACAAAACATCGTCATTCAGTTCCGCGAATTTCGGGGCCAGATCACCGAGACGATCCCTGCCCGCCGTTTGCTTTTTCATAATACTTCCTCCTTATTTTACAGATTTGCCCATATCATACGCCTCCACGCAGGCGGGACTGTTCCTGATCTCACCGGGCTTATAAACGCCGGTGCCGTAAATGATACCTTTTTCCATTGCTCCCTCCACGCAATCCGCGAACCCGCGGAAGCAGGCGATCGTTGTTTCCTGAGAAGCTTTTGCATCATCGGCGCAGGTCACGATGTAGTAGAATTCTTTGTTTTTGATTTCTGTCCATCGCGCCACCGTCCGGTCGATGACCGTTTTGAGCTGCGCGTCGATGGAATAGAAGTAGACGGGGCTTGAAAGGACGATCACGTCCGCGTCGATCATCTTTTGCAGGACCTCCGCCATATCGTCCTTCCTGGCGCACACGCCGCCGGACTGTCTGCAGTAATAGCAGGCGCTGCAGAAGCCGATCTTCTTTTCGGCAATGCGAATCTTCTCGACGCGATTGCCCGCTTCGACGGCGCCGCGCAGGAATTCGTCGCAAAGCAGGTCGGAATTGCCGCCCTTACGGGGACTTCCGGAAAGAATCAACACGTTTTTCATGGTGTTCTCCTCCGTTACTTATTTGGAATAGCCCAAGCCCTTGACCCATGCGCGAACGTCCGATTCGGAAGCGGAGACCTTGCTTCCGCGAATCGACAGCGCGCTGTCGGTTTTGACCGTTGCGCCGACTGCCAGCGTTTCAAGCGTGGACAGGCTGTTTGCGCCGTCGGAGCTTCCCTCGTGGGAGAAGAACGGGATCACCGTCTTGCCCGACAGATCGGCGCCCTCGAGAAACGTCCACATGGGCATGGGCAGATCGTACCACCACACGGGATAGCCGAAAAAGATCGTGTCATATTTTGCAAGCTCCTTCTCGGAAAGCGAAAGTGTGATCGCCGGACGCACACCGCTGTCCTTTTCCTTCTTGGCACGGTCGGCGGTTTCGTTGTAGCTTTCGGGGTATTCCTCCGTCGCCAGCACCCGAACGATGTCGCCGCCCGTTTCGTCGGCGATCCAATGGGACATGCTGTCCAGATGCCCCGACCATGAGAAGTAGACCACCAGCACCTTAGTGTCTTTGCTGAGGTCTTTCACCTCGTTTTGTGCCGCGCGATCCCTTGCCGCGCAGCCGAACAGAAGCGTCAGCGCGATCAACAGCGCAAAGAGAATTGTCCGTTTTTTCATGTTGTCCTCCGTTTATTGCATATTTCGTTCCCAAAATGTCGCGGCACGATCGATCCAGCCCTCGGCGACGGTGCCTGTGCCAAGCCCGAAGCCGTGAGAAAGCCCCGAAAACACCTCGATCATGGCGTCGGTGCCGTTTGCCTGAATTGCCTGGATACGCCGTTCCATCGTCCTGTAGGAAGCAATGCCGTCGCTTGTTCCGACCGCGCTGTAGGTAGGTGGCTCATAGCCTGTCACCTCTGAAAGGCCGGTATAGTTAACGATCACCGCTGCCGGGCGGGGATAAGCGTCTTCGCCGAAGCTCTCCGTTCCGTAACTGCCAAGCCACGCCGCCATCCGCGCTCCTGCCGAACCTCCCCAAAGGGAATAGTCAGAGGTGTCGACTTCCAGCTCGTCTGCATGCTCAAAGATGAAGGCTATTGCCCTGGCGAGATCCTCACAGGCTGTCCGCGCACCCGGACGGTAGATCAGAGCGAATGCGTTGTAGCCCATCTTTGAGAGCTCCAGAGCATGCGGAAAGCTGTCATGCATGGCCCCCACATAGGCAAAGCCGCCGCCGGCGTTCACGATGGCAAACTTCGCACCGGGATCGCCCTTGAAGAAGAACAGGCCGGTATCTCTTTTGGCGGGATCAGCGGCCTTTTCCGCGTCGGTGTATATATCGTAAAAAACCGTTTCTCCGGCTTCGGCATGGTTCTTCAGGTAATTCACGATCTCCACCGTCTTGTCCGGATCGATGTAGTTGTACCAGGTAAGACGAAGACTCCCCAGTGTATCACCGCTCATATATCCGCTGTTTACTGGGAAGATCAGCCTGCCGTAATCACCGAAAACGGGATCGTTCTGTACGTCACGGATCAACGTCTCTGTGCTGTAAGACGCATCGGTTTCTTTGCCGCTGACAAAACTGTCATTTCCGTCCCGGAAGAACAGCGGCAGCGCGTTGTACAGGTATTCCTGCACGGCGTCAAAGTCGTGATAGCCACCGTCCTTCTGGTAGAACACATAATGCTCCGGTGTGAAGATGTCGCGGCTGAGCATCTCATTGGCCATGTCGATAGACTGGCTCTTCACCGCGTCGTTGGTGCCGACGGCGTGATAGATGAAATAGCCGCGCTCGTCCAGGTCGTTATCCTTCACCAGCTGCTCGATAAAGTCCACGTTCCTCTCGATCTGGAAATCTCCATAGGTGCCGTAATACCAGCAGGAGCCGCTCATGGGCAGGAAGTAACGGATATAATCCGTGTCATAACAGAACTGCAGCCAGGTCGTAACGGAGCCCAGCGAGAAACCGCCGAAGGCCCTGTGATCCCGGGAAGCTTTCAGATCCTCATCTGACACAGACTTCGCGTAGGTGTGAAATCTCCCTTCCACCGCCGGCATCAGGTTCTCCTCAAAATCCCGGTGGAACTGGCGGAACTCGGCGATGGAGCTGCTGAAATCCGTATTGCTGTTCTTGTTGTAGAACGTGGCAGAAACGATGATGACCGGCGGGATCTCTCCGTTTTCGATCAGATGATCAAACATGTTTTTTGTGGAGGAATATTCAAAGTATTCGCCTGCGTGTCCGCCCCAGCCGTGCATCAGATAAACGATGTTGTATCGGGTTTCTTCATCGTTTTCGTCATAGCCGTAAGGGGTATAGACATAGGCTGTTTTGGTGATTGCTGCTCCGTCTCTGACATAATCCTTCGAAGCATAATCCAGCCGGGTGACATTGCCGGGATAGTCAGATTCGGTCTTATAGGAAGACGGGACCGCCGTCGTGTATCCTGTTTGTTCCATAGGTTCCTTATTCTCCGGTAATGCGACATCAGAGGGCTCTTCCGTTCCCTCGGATGACACTTTGATTTCATTCTGATTTGTCTGCCCCTGTGTTTGGCTTGTAACTCTTGCACAGGACGTCAGTATCCCGGCAAGCACCAGCACGCACAGCAGCAGTATGATTCTTCTCATTTACTGCCTCCTCTCTTATCCAGCCTTTTCAACCATCCAGCCAGATAGTGACCGATCAAGACGAACAGCCCCATGATCGCCAGATAGTCGATAAAGAAAAAGATCAACGGTTCGCTGTCATCAAGGAACACAAAATGAGTCCGCAGGAAAAGATATTCTCCGATCTGACGTCTGAAAAAGGCATAGATGCCATAGCCCGCAATGCCTGCCGCCAGAAGTTTCGGGATCCATCTGCCTGCCGAAATTTCTTCCTTTCGGTCTTTTCGCATGGCGGCGATCATCGTATTCCAATGCAGTCCCAGGTGCAGAGACATCAGGATGTAATTCAGATAGGCACAGACCAGATGGACGCTTCGGGCAATCGATGCCCCTTTGCTGATCTTTAAAAACCGGTAGAGATGCTGCGACAGGACGATCCCGCTGACAGCCGATGCAATCACGGAGACGACCATCAGCAAGACGACAGCCGTCTGAAAGATGCGAAAGGCTCTGTATTTGCCCTTGAAAAGCACGCCAAACCAGCGCCTGTTCAGCACATGATGCGCCGTAAACAAGACGATCATGGCTGTGCCGAGGATCTCATGCGTCAGTTCTCCGATCAGTGAATAAGCCATCAGGCCGAGGAGAACTGCTGTCATCCCGATGTCAATAATTACGCGCCATTTTTTCATAGGCAGTCCTTTTTAAATCATGTGTCGATTCTCAGTGTTCTCCGAACAGCCAGCTCATGATATCTGCTTCATGGGCAAAGTATCCTCCGCCGCCGTGCTGATCCCGGATGCCGCGTGCGTCGAACCACGCTTGGTCTTTCAGGTCTAAAACGACCAGCTTCTCGATCTGATCATCCGTGAGGCCTTTGTCCCGGTAAAGCTGAACGAGCTTATCATAGGTCTCCCGCACAGAAGAGCTGCCGTAATAGCTGTCGTTCTCACCGGTCACCATATAGATGGGCGTTCCGGCTTTTGCCAGGGGATCCAGGTCACCGTCCCACTGAGAAGAGCAGTGAAGGAAGGCTGTGTACAGCTCCGGAGCGATCTCCATGACCAGGGATCCAGTCTCGCCTCCACCCGAATAGCCATTCAGGTAAACCTTCTCAGGATCAATGTTGTAATGGCTGATCAAGTATCGGGTCAATGCCACCGTCTGTCTGGCCGAGGTCTCTTTCCAGTCGTTTAGCTGCGGTGCAACAATGATCATTCTCTCGTTGTATTTCTGCGCTTCGATTCCGTAGTCTTCGGCGCGGATATTGACTCCTACGCCCTGGAAGTACAGGCCTTCGTAACCAGGTAATGTAACGTACAGTGCATAAGGTTCGGAGCCGTCATAGCTTTCTGGGATGTACAGTCCGAAGTGGATATCTCCATTGCCTTCGCTGTGCAGGACATTGCCAAAGAGGAAACCGCGGATATACACGTCTCCAAAGTCGATCTCCGTCGGCGCGGGTATATCATTCTCCGTGCCGGCCGCGCCGTTCGGCACGGAGCCGGTTATTCCAAGTCCAGACCCCGCACCCATTCCCGGACGCTGTTCTCACTCGGATTCTCATTGAACCGTTTGCCTTCCAGCCAGGCGCCGGTTCCAGCCATCTTTTCCAGATTGGTTCCGCTGTCTCCCAGACCGGAGCTGGTGGAGGTACAGAAGGGGATCACGGTCTTCCCGGTGAAATCATTGTTCTTGATGAAGTTGTTCACGACCCAGGAGGCTTCTCGCCACCAAATCGGGTAGCCAAACAAAATCACGTCATAATCGTCCCAGTTCAGTACTTCCGTGGAAACCAGTGCGATGTCCTGAAGAGAAGCGTCATCATGCTCCTTGTTGACACGGCTTGAGCGATCCCTCCAGTTCAGATCAGCGTCCGAATACGGTTCAACAGGAACAAGCTCAAAGGTATCCGCGTTCAGCTCGTCCGCAACGAAGCCTGCGACTCTTCCTGTATTGCCCGAAGCAGAGTAATAGACCACGAGGGCCTTTCCAGACGCTGCAGGCTCATTCTGAGGAGCTTCAGCAGTCTTTTGATATCCCAAGCCCTGCACCCACGCGCGGACGTCGCTTTCCGAGCCGTCCACTTTGCCGCCACGAATGGATAAAGCATCGTCGCTTTTTACTGTTGCTCCCTCCGCCAGCTTTTCGATGGTAGGCAGAGCTCCGGCACCGTTCGAGCTGCCCTCATGAGAGAAGAACGGGATGATCGTCTTACCCGAGAAATCATAGCTTTCCAGGAAGGTCCACATGGACATGGGAAGGTCATACCACCAAACCGGGAATCCGAAGAAAACGGTGTCGTACTGCGCCATCTGCTCTTCTGTGATGTCAATCACGATCTCCGGCCGGACGTCGTTATCCTGTTCGGACTTGGCACGGTCAGCGGTCTGATTATAGTCTGTGGGGTAAGGATCTTTTGCGGTTACACGATAAAGATCTCCGCCGGTCTCATCGGCGACCCAGTGGGCCATGCTGTCCAGATGGCCGGACCAGGAGAAGTAAACGACAAGGATGCTGTTCCCGGTCGCCTCATTGCCCTTATCCGCGGAAGACTCCGTCGGACTCGAAGGCGTTGTGTTTTCAGGCTGAACCGTATTCGACAGCTCATTGGTATTCGCATTAATCTCTGTATTCTGTGTATTGTTTCCGGAGCTTCCGCAGGCTGCCAGAGACAGTATCAGAATCACCGCAAGCAGCGAAGCCAGGATCTTTTTCATATTTCTGTGAATTCTCATCTGCATTCCAAAAGTACCTCCAGCAGTTCTTCTTTCGTAAACTTCTTCGCGCATCCAACCGTCAGGGCCGTGGAATCCGCGATCGCCTTATAGTCTGTATCAGCAGGGATGTTCATCTCCGCAAAAGTGGTCGGTAAGCCGATCTCCCTGATAAAGTCTGCGAGAGCATCGACGAAATCTGCCGCCAGTTCTGCTTCAGTCTTCCCTGAAGGATCGATCCCCCAGACTTCAGTCGCAAGTCTGGCAAACTGGTGATTTGCATCCGGCATCATATGCCTGTAAAGCACCGGGTGCAGCACCGCCAGCCCCTGTCCATGGTTACAATCGGTGTAGGCACCGAGCTGGTGTTCCAGCATGTGGCACTGGAAATCTGTGGCTTTGCCGATCTTCAGAATGCCGTTTTCCGCCATAGCCGCAGCCCAGATCAGCTCGCTTCTGGCCTGGATATCCTGCGGATCCTTCAGTGTCGCCCGGATGTTTCGAATGATGTTCCGCTGCGTTGCCTCGTTGATCTCGTCAGAGAGATTCACTTCCCTGGGAGAGCCCATGTAGGTCTCCATGCTGTGGGAGAGGGAATCGAACGCACCGGAGATCACCTGCTTCATGGGCATAGTCATCGTGTAGGCGGGATCCAGGATCGCGAAGCTATAGAATGCACCCCAGAGAGCAGACTTCAGCATTTTCTCTTCATTGGTGATGACTGCGCCGTTGTTCATCTCAGCTCCGGTTCCGAATGCGGTAACCACTGCGCCCATGGGGATGAATTCTGTCGGTTGCTTGTGATCGGTATACTCCAGCTCCCAGATATCTTTGCCCAGCTTTGCCTGGGCGGAGATGATCTTGCAGCAATCGATGACGGAGCCGCCGCCCACTGCCAGAATGAAGTCGATGTTCTTTTCCTTTGCCAGAACAGCGCCTTCCTGCGCTTTGGCATAAGTCGGGTTTGACATGATCCCGGTGAACTCCGTCACGGTCTTTCCGGCGCCCTTCAAGATTCCGATCAACTCATCATAGACGCCGTTCTTCTTTATGGAACCGCCGCCGTAAGCCAAAAGAACGTTCGGGCCAACCTTGGCCAATTCCAATGCCAGATTGTTTGCCGCGGCCTTCTCCCCGAAGTAAACCTTGACGGGATAGCTGTATGTAAATGGATTCATAAGTCCCTCCTGTTTGGTAAAACGCCCAAAAGTCTGCCGGATTATAAACCATGGCGGACATTGGGGGATCGTTATCTGAGGCTCTTCAGCCACTTTTCCACGGCCTTTGCCGGACCGTTTTCCGCGTCCCGCATCTCCACCGGCAGGCCGGTCAGGACCTTTGCCTTCGGCTCCAACTTACGGATCGTATCGTACGTGCCGCCGTCTCCGGAGCCCATATGGGTGTTGAAGGGGATGATCGTCTTGCCACTGAGATCGTATTTATCAAAGAAAGTGTAAATGATCATCGGGAAAGTATACCACCACATGGGATAACCGATGTAGATCGTATCATATGCATCGACATTGATCTCATTTTTGATTGCCGGGCGCTGATCCTCGTCATGTTCCTTCTTTGCGAGTCTTGCAAGCGCGTTATAATGATCCCGATTGCTGTCATAGGGTACGGCAGACTCGATTTCTGCGATATCTGCGCCGGTCTGCTTCGCGATCTCCTCTGCCACGATCCTTGCAGTGCCGTAGACACTGAAATAAACCACCAGTTCTTTTACCATCTCTTTTGCCTCCTGCCCATTAAAGGTCCGTGCCAAGCTCCATCTTCGCATACTGCGCGAGCATTTCCGGAGTTCCGTTGTAGTAGCGTACGCCCTTGTCCACCTTTGCGATCTCAGCCATCTCTTCACCGGTCAGGGCAAAGTCGAAAATGTCGAAGTTGTCGCGGATGTGCTCCGGATTCCGGGAGCCGGGGAAGACGACGTTACCGCTCTGCACGTGCCAGCGCAGGATGATCTGGGCATTGGACTTGCCGTACTTGGCCGCCAGTTTGGCAAACACAGGCTCGTTGATCAGGTTCTTGTCGCCGTGTCCCAGGGGATACCAGGCCATGAGCCCCATACCGGTCTCGGCAAGAAATGCCTTCAGCGCTGTCTGCGGGAAGTAGGGATGGGCTTCCACCTGCACCACATGGGGTTTGATATCCATGGTCTCGATGGCTTCTTTCAGAAGGTCTTCCGGGAAGTTGGACAGGCCGATGGCCTTGACCTTGCCTTCTTTATAGGCCTTCTCGATGTTCCTGTAGCCCTCGCGCCAGTTGGCGGTGGGCTGATGGAGGAAGAGGAGATCGATATAGTCGGTACCGAGGCGTGCCAGGGTCTCGTCGATCGCCGTTTCTTTTTCATAGACCGTAGGCCAGAGTTTGGTAACGAGGAAGATCTCTTCTCTGGCAACGCCGCTCTTCTTGATGCCCCTGCCCGTGCCGGATTCGTTCATATACCCGTTTGCGGTATCGATGAGCCGCACACCGCTCTTTAAAGCGCTCTCCACTGCTGCTTCCGCCTCTGCCGGGGACATCATAAATACGCCGATTCCTGCCATAGGCATTTTGTTTCCGTTGCTGAGAGTGAAGTATTCCATGATTTGATCTCCTTTCGCTTTCGCATCATTTATAGGTTGTTCCTTCTTTCTGTGCCAATTATATGCATAAATCTATTGCAAGTCTACTGCTTCTTGTATATAATTGTATACGTGACACGAATACACAAGGAGGGCAAAACATGATCGAGACCTATCTTCTGGAACAGTTCGCGGCGTTTGCAAGGTGCGGGACCCTGCTGAAAGCATCGGAAGAGTTGCACATTACGCAGCCCACACTATCCCGTTCCATGAAAAAGCTGGAGGAAGAACTGGGCGTATCGATCTTTCACCGTGAAAACAGCAAGCTCTCCCTGAATGAGACCGGCAAGGTGGCTGCCGAATATGCGGAGAAAGCCCTTCAGGCCAATCAGGATCTGATCGACCATGTACTGGCACACGACCGGAGCCTCAGGACCGTCAGTATCGGGTCGAGCTCTCCATTCCCGATCAACGAGCTGATGCCGACGCTGCAGGAATATCTTACCGAGAAAACGATCCTGACGGAGCTGGTCGATACGGACGAGCATCTGCTTACGGGGCTGAAGAACCGAAGGTATGACATTATCATCCTGCATTCCCTTCCGGAAGACAAAGCGCTTTACTGCCAGCGCTACATGGATGAGCAGATCTATCTTACCGTGGACGAAAACCACCCCTTCGCAAAAAAGAAAAGCATCTCCTTTGCGGAGATGCGCGGAATGCGAATTCTGGTTTCCGGAAGGATCGGTTTCTGGATGGACATCTGCAAAAAGCATCTTTCCGAGTCCGACCTGCTTATTCAGACCAGTTCGGAGGCGCTGGGGGAACTGATAGAAGCATCGACCCTTCCGTTTTTCAACTCTGACCGCATGATTGAGATGGGTTATCAGACACCTGGGAGAGTGTCCATTCCGATCAACGACGAAGACGCTCACGCCACCTATTGGGCGGCCTGCCGGACCTCCGACCAGAACAAGTATAGGGCGATCTTTAACGCGGTACGCAGCTATACGCTGAGACATGAAACAAGGAATAGTCGTTAATAATCTATACAACAGATAATAAATAATCACTAAAACACTGTATTCAAAACCGATTTGCCCCTTATTTCTGCGTAAGCAAGGAAACCCCCGCATCCTATATACAGCAGTTGCATAAATTCATGCAATAAAACGAGTTCATCGGTCAAAGTGCAGGCTGTCTTCAAATCATCGATAAATAGGCGCCTTTTGCGTCAAAAGTGCCTTTTCTGCCAAGCAAAAAAGGAAACCGCTCATCTGTGTAGTGAATGAAAATCTCCCCCGCAACCATAGAAAAACAGTCCACTTATGGTCGGCTGCTTTTCTATACGTTGAGTTCGGAGAAGGACTTGAAGGGGGCGGTAGTGAATTGGGCCCCAGTGGGGCCCAAGAGCCGCACCCTGTCCGAGCCCGCAGGCGGGCCCGAAGGGCCGGGGACAGTAGTAAATGGAACCCCTGTGGGGTTCCAGAGCTGTCCCCTGAGCAAACTCGCAGACGAGAGAGCAAGTCCTTTCCCCAGAACCAAATTGGCACTGTATGGATCTATTGTCACACAATGGATAGTATGAACATTAAACAGCGTGTTTGGGTTGCGAGCGGCACACCGGGTTTCGGTGTGCCGCAAATTGTTTTCTCCCATTGCAACAAAGCCAACTGAGATTACGGGTTCTCTTCGCCAGCGAGCATGCACAGCGCGTCGGGATCGGAAAGCGTGATCTGTCCTCTGCCGAGACGGATCAGAGATTGACGCTCCATGTCCTTCAGGATGCGGGAGACGGCTTCGCGCGTCGAGTTGATCTCGCCGGCCAGCTGTTCGTGGGTGATCCGTACGGTCGTGCTGCCGCGTGAAAGAAGCGCTTGCGCGATCCGTTGGTCCAGCCGCGTAAACAGGATCGCCTGCATCTTCAGCATCACGTCGGAGAACCGTGCGCCAAGCTTTTCGAACAGGAAGCAGCGGACGTGCAGGTTGTTTTCCTTGAAGGTTTTAAGACAGACCGCCGGCACGATCAGAAGCCTGCAGTCGGTATCCGCGACCATCTGCGTTTCGAAGGCGATCTGGTTCATTACGCACGATGCAGAGAGCACGTCCGTGTCGTTTTCATTCACGTGATAGAGCCGCACTTCCCTGCCCTCGTCGGACAGCATGAACGTGCGCACCGTGCCCGAAAGCACGAGGATGAGCCCGAGGCACTCCTGCTCTTTGGAGTAGATCAGCTCGCCCTTACCATAGCTTCTGATCTGGGCGCAGGATTGCATGATCTCCTTTTCACGCGCCGTCAGCGCTCCCCAGAAAGGGAGCGCCGACAGACCGTTTCTGACGTCAGATGAAGAGGTTGACATCGGATTCCTCCGCGTCGCCCAGGTACGTGCCCACACCGCCGATCTCCACGCCGTCGATCAGTTCCTCGGGGCGGATGCCCATGACGTCCATGCTCATGGAGCAGGCGATGATCTTGACGCCGTTCTCCATGGCTTTCTTCATCATGGTTTCGAGCGAGTCGATGTTCTTGTCCTTCATGATGCCCTTCATCATGGCGGTGCCCATGCCACCCATGTTCATCTTGGACAGCTTGAGCTTCCCTGCGCCCCGAGGCAGCATGAACCCGAACATCTTCTCGATCAAAGACTTCTTTACCGGCACCTTCTCCGTCTTACGAAGGGCGGTCAAGCCCCAGAAGGTGAAGAACATGGTCACCGGCCGGCCCATGGCGAGCGCGCCGTTGGCGATGACGAAACTTGCCAGCACCTTGTCCATATCGCCGTCGAACACGATGATGGTCTTGCCCTTCGGCGCGGCGTCGACCGCAGCTGCCTTCTGCACGGCGGGCGCGTTCGTTCCGCGGCGGATGGTGGCGACGTATGCGCCGTCACGCTCCTCATTGGAAACCAGGGTGTTGCCGGTGCGCTTGCACCAGGAAACGATATCCTTCGCAAAGCCCGGATCGGACGCGGAGACCTCCAAAAGTTCGCCGTCCTTCATCTCTTTGACGGATCTGAACACCTCCATGATCGGACCGGGGCACTGCATGCCGCAGCAATCCAGGCGGATCTTGTTCGTAACGGTTGCCTGTTCCATGGGGACCTCCTTCACTGCGTCCATGATCGGTTCCTCCTCGGTTTCGGGATAGTTAGCCTGATACAGACGAACGCCGCCCGGGTAGACTTCCACGTTGTTGAATCCATTCTGATCCAGGATGCGCGCAGCCGTATAGGCGCGGACGCCGATGCCGCAGAACACGATGATGCGCTTTTCAGGATCGAGCTCGTTCATTCTTACGCGAAGCTTGCCGAGCGGGATGTTGATCGCGTTTGGCACGGCGTACGCCATGACCTCCGCCTCCTCGCGCACATCCAGAAGCGTTGCCTCTGGATCGGTCATCGGCGCGTCGTAGGGGGCGATCCTGACGAGACCCGTGCGGATGTTTTCCGCCACGTACCCCGCCATATTGACCGGATCCTTCGCCGACGAATAGGGCGGCGCATAGGCAAGCTCCAGATCCTTGAGGTCCGAGACCGTGCCGCCCAGCCGCATGGTGACGCCGATGGTGTCGATGCGCTTGTCCGCGCCCTCGCGGCCCACGATCTGGGCGCCGAAGATGCGCCCAGTATCGGGTGCGAACAAAAGCTTCAGCGTCATGGGCGTGGCGCCGGGATAGTAGCCCGCGTGGGAATTCTGGGTGATGATCAGGCTTTCGTAATCCCTGCCCTTCTCCATACCGCGCTTTTTGAGCGTCTTCTCGTTAGCGCCGGTGGACGCGACGGTAAGGTCGAAGACCTTGGCGACTGAGGAGCCCTGCGTGCCCTTGTACGTGGAATCCCTGCCCGCCAGCACGTCCGCCACGATCCTGCCCTGCTTGTTGGCAGGACCCGCCAGCGGTACCATGGTGCGGCCTTTGAACACAAAGTCCTCCACCTCGATCACGTCGCCCACGGCGTAGACAGACGGATCATTGGTGCGCATGTGTTCGTCCACGACGATCCCTCCGCGTTCATTGAGCTTAAGCCCTGCGTCCCTTGCAAGCGCGCTGTTCGGCCGCACGCCGATGGACAGGATCACCAGATCCGCCGTGACTTCCGTGCCGCTTTTCAGGGTGACGACCACCTGCTCGCCCTGCTCTTTGAAGCTGTCCACGCCGTCGGAAAGGTGCAGCTTCACGCCGTGGCTGCGGATGTTCTCGTGGAGCATCTGCGCCATCTCAAAGTCAACCGGCGCCATGACCTGATCGAGAGCTTCGATAAGCGACACCTGAAGGCCCGCGTGATGCAGGTTCTCCGCCATCTCGAGGCCGATGAACCCGCCGCCGATCACCGCC
>LXOW01080297.1_pt1 | contig 13886 bp, 11 predicted proteins | sample 1368591 | NCBI WGS metagenome assembly LXOW01 (sample SAMN04884650, study PRJNA319009) | bovine gut metagenome | isolation source: Cow rumen | host: Bos taurus | place: Italy: Legnaro (PD) | collected 2014-07-09
CTGCCCGACGGCGTGGTGAACTTCATCCCGGGCCAGGGTTCGGTCATCGGCAAGGAGATCTTCGCCTCGAAGCATCTGGCCGGCGTCCACTTCACCGGTTCTTCCGCCACCTTCAACACGCTCTGGCGCCAGGTGGGCGAGAACATCGACAACTACGTGAACTACCCGCGCCTCGTGGGCGAGACGGGCGGCAAGGACTTCATCTTCGTCACCCCGACCGCCGTGGCGGAAGACGTGGCCACCGCCGCTTTCTGCGGCGCCTTCGAGTTCCAGGGCCAGAAATGCTCCGCGGCTTCCCGGATGTATGTTCCCAAATCGCTCTGGCCGAAGATCCTGGAGGGTATGAAAGCTTTCGCGGCCGAGGCGAAGATGGGCGATGTCTGCGACCCGGACAACTTCATCAATGCCGTGATCGACGAGGCTTCGTTCGACAACATCGCCGCCAATATCGCCTATGCGAAGAACAGTCCGGATGCCGAGATCGTCATCGGAGGCGGCTGCAACAAGAGCAAAGGCTATTTCGTCGAGCCGACCGTCATCGTGGCCAAGGATCCGCACTTCAAGACGATGGAAGAGGAGATCTTCGGGCCCGTTCTCACGGTTTACGTGTATGAAGACGCCGATATGGATGCCGCCGTCGAACTCTGCGACACCACTTCGCCGTACGGCCTGACGGGCGCCGTGTTCGGACAGGACCGTCTGCTGGTGCAGAAAGTCGCCGACAGGTTGCGCTATGCGGCCGGCAACTTCTATGTGAACGACAAGCCTACGGGTGCCGTAGTCGGTCTGCAGCCGTTCGGCGGCAGCCGCAAGTCGGGCACGAACGACAAGGCCGGCGGAGAGTTCAACCTCATCCGCTGGGCTATCCCGCGTGCCATCAAGGAGACGCTGGTCCCGGCCCGCGGCTACAAGTATCCGTATATGAAATAACGGCCCGTGGCGGACAACCGGTCGTTGAGGAATTCGCTGCTGCTCACGCTGACGGCCTTGATCTGGGGCGTCGCGTTCGTGGCACAGAGCGAGGGGAGCCGGTATATGGGCTCCTGCACCTTTACGGGACTGCGTTTCCTCATCGCCGCGGCGGCTTTGTGGCCGGTTATCCGTCTTACGCGCCGGAACAATTCCGTTGAAACCCCCGCTTCCCGACAAAAGCTCTGGAAAGCGGGGGCTCTCTGCGGAACGTTGCTCTGCCTGGCCAGTCTGCTCCAGCAGGAGGGCATCGAACTGGGAACCGGCGCCGGCAAGGCCGGTTTCATCACGGCTACCTACATCGTACTGGTCCCGATCCTGAATCTTCTGGTTTTCCGCCGTCGTACGGGTTGGGGGCTCTGGCTGGGTGTCGCAATCGCCCTGGCCGGACTCTACCTGCTCTGTATGGATACGTCGTTCACCATCCAGCTCAGCGACGGACTGGTCCTGCTTTGTGCGGTAGCTTTCTCTCTCCAGATTCTGGCGGTCGACCGGTACTCGCCTTCCTGTGACGCCTTGAAACTGGCGGCGATCCAGTTCCTGACGTGCGGCGTGCTGGCTTCCGTGCTGATGGTGGTCCGTGACATCGTGCCTGTCGGCCTGTCGGCGTGGTCGGCGCCTTTGGCAACGCGGGAGGCCTGGATTCCGCTGCTGTATGCCGCCATCCTTTCGAGTGCCGTGGGCTACACGCTCCAGATCATCGGTCAGAAGGGCCTCAATCCCACGCTCGCGTCCCTTTTGATGAGCCTCGAATCGTTATTTGCCGTCCTTGCAGGTTGGCTCATTCTCCACCAGCGCCTGACGCCCCGAGAGCTCCTCGGTGCCGGCCTGATGGCCGTCGCCATTGTCCTGGCGCAACTCGCTCCCCCGACTGACCGGCCGGTCAAATAGAGAAGAACGGCGCCCTGCGGTCTTTTTCGGAAAGGATGACCTCATCGGGCGAGATGCCCCAATCGATGTTGAAGTAAGGATCGTTCCACCGGTAGGAACCCTCAGTTTCCGGTGCATAATAATTGTCGCATTTGTACTGGAACAGCGTGTCGTCTTCCAGCACCAGGAAACCGTGCGCAAACCCGCGCGGGATGAAAAACTGACGCTTGTTCTCTCCGCTCAGCTCCACCTTTACGTGCTTTCCGAAGGTCGGCGATCCGGGCCGGATGTCCACGGCCACGTCGAGCACACGGCCCCGAACTACGCGCAGGAGCTTGGCCTGTGCCGCATCGCCTTTCTGGAAATGCAGGCCCCGAAGCACGCCGCGCCGGGCGGAATACGACTCGTTGTCCTGGACGAAATCAACCGGCCCCACGTTCGCCTCGAAATCGCGAAGCGAAAACGATTCGAAGAAATACCCGCGATGGTCGCCGAAAACGCGCGGTTCGATGATCAGGGGACCTTCGATGTCAGTTTTTATGCAATTCATGGGTTTTCGCTTTATAACTGTACAAAGATACGGTTATTTTCGTAACTTTGTTGAGATACACAATAAAACCCTATGCACAAGATAACCTCCCATCCGATTCTGGATATCCCGCAGGAAGACCTGCACGAATTTCTCTTTGAAGGACAGCCGGTTCGCGGCCAGAAAGGCCAGACCATCGCCGCCGCCCTGCATCAGGCCGGATTCCCGGTCCATCACCACAGCCTGAAGGACCGCAAACGCACGATGGAGTGCGGTATCGGAAAATGCGGCGCCTGCGAAATGCTCGTGGACGGACACATCCGCCGTATCTGCATCACGAAGGTGGACGGCGTGCACGACGTCCGCAGGGTCGGTAAGGAGAGTTTCACCGCCGTGGACAGCACGACCACCCGTCAGTCCGGGAGCAAGAAGGTCTATCGCACTGCCGTAGCCATTGTCGGTGCGGGGCCGGCCGGCCTGGCTGTGCGGGAGGAACTGAACAGGGCGGGTATCGATTGCCTGGTGCTCGACAACAACGACTCCATCGGCGGCCAGTTCCAGATGCAGACGCATCAGTTCTTCTTCTTCGAGAAGGAACAGAAGTTCGGCGGTATGCGCGGTTTCGACATCGCCAAGACCCTGGCCGGCGATTCGCTTGAAGGCATTATGCTCAACTGCGTGGTCTGGGACATTCTGGAAGGCAAGCGGCTGGCCGTCAAGAATGTGGTGTCACAGGAAATCTTTTATGTGGATGCCCAGCAACTTGTCGTTGCGGCGGGTGCGCTTCCCTTTATGCCGGCATTCAAGAACGACGACCTGCCGGGCGTTTTCACGGCCGCCGTCGTGCAGCGGATGATGAACAAGGAGTTCACCCTGCTCGGCAAGAATATCCTGACCGTGGGTGCCGGCAATATCGGCTATCTTACGTCCTACCAGGCTATGCAGGCGGGCGCCAAAGTAAAGGCCATCATCGAGGCGATGCCTTTCGAGGGCGGTTTTCCGGTGCAGGCCAACCGTCTCCGCCGCCTGGGTGTGCCCATCATGACGGGATACACGCTGGTGGAAGCCATCCCCAATGAGGATTGGAGCGGAGTGACCGGCGCCATCATCGCCAAGTGCGAGAACTTCAAGGCCATTCCCGGCACGGAAGTCCGTATCGACGGCATCGACTGCATCAATATCTGTACGGGCCTGCTGCCTGACAACCAGTTGCTCCGCAAGGGCGCGGAGGTGTTCGGGCGTGCCTGCCACGGCGTTGGCGACGCTGTCCGCATCGGTGAGGGTACTTCAGCCGTGTTGCGGGGCCGCCAGTGTGCCTATGAAATCCAGCAGGAACTCGGCCGCCGTATCGATTACAATGCCTATCTGACGCTTTCCAAGGAATATATCGACTCGCAGCAGCGGCCTCACCGCGTGCTCGACGAGCCGCGTATACCTTCGCCAGAACGCCAGCGGAAGGGTGGTTTCGTCATCGCCGACTGCCTCTATGGCTTTGCCTGCAACCCGTGTTCATTCTCCTGCAAGCAGGGCGCCATCACGAAAAGTTCCACGTCCGTCACGCCGACCATCGACTATGACAAATGCATCGGCTGTATGGAATGCGTGGTGCATTGTCCGGGCCTGGCCATCTTCGGCTACCGTCCCGACAAGCGGGAACTGTTCCTGCCCATCGAGTTCAACGTGGCCAAGGGGGCTGACGTATTCCTGGTCGATGACGACGGCAAGAAAGTGGGGGAAGGCACTGTCGAACGCATCATCGTCAAACCCAACAAGACAAACATCGCCGTCGTGAAAGCGGACAAACTGTATGACGCGTCCGGTGACGGAGCGCTGCTGCAGGCCCGCGGCTTTATCGTCAAGGAGAACTATCCCGAGCCGCTCACCCTCACGCCTACCGAACTCAACGACGACTTTACCTATATCTGCCACTGCGAAGATGTGCGCCTGCGTGACCTGCTTGCCCTGCTGAAGGGACGCACGAGCATCACCGCCCAGGAACTCAAGCACATTTCCCGTCTCGGGATGGGACCGTGCCGCGGCACCCGATGCCTCCCCCGTGCCAAGCAGGCACTCCGTGCATACGGCATTGAAATTACGGGCGACTTTACGCCGCGCGGCCCGATGGCCAATCTCGTGGAGATCGGCAACGTCATCAACCCCGAACGGAAGATCGAACTGATCACCAATCCCAAGTGCACAGATGTGGAAATCAAGCGCGTCGGCGCTTTTGTAGCCGGCGGAGGAATGGCCGGAACGGCCCTGTTCCGCTACCTGGCCGAAGCCGGTTTCAAGCCGGTCCTGGCCAACAACGAACATGGCAGTTCGTGGCGCTGCATCGCCGGCGGCCGCCCTGCCTTCTCGTTGCCTGCCCTGGCCGACATCGCCACGCATAACCTCGAAATCTTCCGGGAGGTGCAGGCCTTGCGCAACATCGACCTGAAGATGACGCGTTACGTGAACTTCGTCCACGACGAGGCTACGTACCGCTCGCTCGATGCCTCACGCGCCTGGTCGAATGCCTATATGGTTGACAGGAAGGACTTTGCCAAAGAGATTTCACCTTATATCAATCCTTCGCTCGACCTCTACAGCCACGCCCTGATTTCACTCGACTGCTGGCAGGCCACGCCGGGCAAGACGGTCGACACCGTCCGTCAGATCGGCATCAGGGCCGGCGGTCAGGTGTTCGAAGATACTGAGGTGATCCACGTCGAGAAGAACGGCGGGCTGTACCGCATTACCGTCCGCGACCGGAACGGGCGCTACGTCCGCTATGAGACGGAAATCTTCGTCAATGCGATGGGCGCCGGCGCCGAGAAATTCGCCCGCCAGCTGGGCATCGAGACTGGCCTTTATCCGGTGCGCCACCAGGCTTTCATTACCAAGCGCCTGCCGCTCATCGGCAAGGACGGCGACTCGCTCGATATGCTCATCGACCGTCGCCATTACAAGGGCTTCTCGGCCGTGTATGGCCAGCAACTCGCGGAGACCGGCCAGATCATTGGCTGCGCCTCTCCGGCACAGGATGCGACCGATGCGGGCAAGAATTTGAAAGTCAATACGCAGGAGTTCCTCGAGATTTGCTCGGAGGTGTTCACGGAATGGATCCCGCAGTTGAAGGGAATGAGTTTCCAGGCTACGTGGAGCGGCTACTATACGGAGCCGCGTTACATCATCGACCCGTCGCTCGGTCTTTTCGTGGGTATGCGCGGCCACGGCTTTATGCTGTCGCAGTACATTGCGAAACTCTATGTGGATGCATTGCTGGGACGGCCCGTGCCCGATTACTTCAAGGACCTGGCCCTCAGCGGACCCGGCCTCAGCGAGCAGGCGTTCAAATAAGCCGTCGGCAACTCAGGACAGCCGCCTGAGGCAGTCGCGGAGGGATTCCTCCCACGGCTTGAGCGTGATGCCGAACTCGCGGCAAATCTTTTCCTTGGAAAGGATGGAACAGGCCGGACGCACGGCGGGAGTCGGGTATTCCGCCGTGGTGATGGGCTTGACGGTGCAGGAGAGTCCCGCTTCCTGCATAATGGCTGCGGCGAAACCGGCCCAGGAACACACGCCATCGTTGGTAAAGTGATAGACAGCTGCGTGGCGCTCTCCGATCTGCGGAAGAATCGTCAGCACGACCTCCGCCAGATCCCGGGCATAGGTCGGACTGCCTACCTGGTCGTCCACGACGCCCACCTCCGGCTTCTCTGCGCCGAGTTTGAGCATCGTTTTGACGAAGTTCTTGCCGAAGGGCGAATAGAGCCAGGAGGTGCGGATAATCACACTGCGGCAACCGCTGTAGCGCACATTGTCTTCCCCGTCGCGTTTGCTGCGCCCGTAGAAGGAGAGGGGATGGCGCCGGGCATTCTCGGTATAGCCCTTGGGGTTTCGTCCGTCAAATACGTATTCGGTGGAGATGTGAATCAAAGATGCGTTTTTCCGGATGGCCACGCGTCCCAGGACGCCCGGACCATCGGCATTGATGGCCTGGCAGAGGTCCCGGTCGGTCTCGGCACGGTTCACGTCGGTGTAGGCGGCGCAGTTGATGATGGTGCCGACCGATTCTTCGTCGACCATCCGCGCCACCGCACGCGGGTCCAGGATGTCGAGCCGCTGCACCCGGTCTTCCGTCCGGATGTCGGTGAAAATGAATTCCGGCCGGTCTGCCGTAAGCAGCCGCAGCTCCGTTCCGAGCTGTCCCAGGGCCCCTGTGACCAATACTTTCTTCATAGAATCATTTTATTTCTACAAATATAACCAATAAAAAGTATCTTTGTAAGTTAAACAAAAATAACCTGTTCCTTTCTAGACCGTCTGTGTCCGTGCAGATGTGCGTGGAAAAGACCCGCGAAACGCAAGGAAAGAAACAGTTTATTGTCAGACAATCATTTAGTTATGGATTATAATACGCAGAGGGAGAAACTGGTATTGCCCGAATATGGCCGGCACGTCCAGAAAATGATCGAACAGGTGAAAGCCATCGAGGACAAGGAGAAGCGCAGCGAACAGATGCGCGCCGTGGTGCAGGTGATGGGCATCCTCAATCCGCAGATCCGCGAATTCAACGACTATAAGCATAAACTGTGGGACCACGCCCAGGTGATCGGCGGCTTCGACCTCGACATCGATGCCCCGTATCCGGCTCCCACGCCCCAGCAGTTCGAGGAAAAACCCGATGTGATCCGTCTCCCGGAGAAACCGATCAAGGCTGCCTGCTATGGCCGCAACATCGAGAATATGATCGCCCTGATCGCCGACCGCGAGGACGACGAGGTCAAAAAGGAAATGATCCGGGTACTGGCCCTCTATATGCGGCAGCAGTACCTCATTTGGAATAAGGACAACGTAGCCGAAGAAACCATCTTCGCCGACATCGAGCGTCTCTCCGACGGCAAGTTGAAAGTTCCGGAAGACGTGCATCTCGGCGCCATCGCCCAGAATGCCAGCTTCGCCCGTCCGAGCATCGGCGTGGGCCAGGGCGGCGGCAATTACGGAAACAAGAAGAACCGCAACTGGAAACGGAAGAAATAAATGGCAGAAAAGACCGGAAAGGGCAGTTCCAAGCCCAAGACCAAGCCGAAAAAGAAACCGTCCGCCTCGAAAAAACGGACGACGCAGCGCGAACCCCTGCTTTCTGAAGAACGACGCCGGATTGTCCGGATCGTGCTGGGTGTCTTGTGCGGCATCCTGACCCTTTATACGCTGGCGGCCCTGCTCTCGTATGTCTNNCGACGCAGCGCCAGCCGCTGCTTTCTGAAGAGAAGCGCCGGATCGTCCGGATCGTGCTGGGCGTGCTGTTCGGCATCCTGACCCTCTATACGCTGGCAGCCCTGCTCTCGTATGTCTTTACCTGGAACGCCGACCAGAGCCTGTCGTATCATCCGCAGCCGTTCTCCCTCGACGCTTCGGCGGAGAATGCCGGCGGCAAGATCGGTTTCCTATGGGCCGATCTCCTCATATCCCGGTGGTTCGGCTTCGGCGCCTTTGCGCTTCCCGTCTTCCTGGCCGCCCTGACCGTCTATTGTTTCCGCATCAAGAAAGTCAACCTTCTCCGTATCTTCATCCTTTGCGCCCTCGGAGCCGTGATTTTCTCGGTGCTGTTGGCCTACATCTTCAGTTTCACACCCTATGAATCGCTCCTGGGAAGCGGCGCGGGCGGTTCGTATGGCCATTACGCTAACCGCTGGATGTGCGACAAACTGGGCAGGCTGGGTATGGCTGGCGTGTTGCTGGTCGTATTGTTCCTCTATGCGTGCCTGCTGACGCCCAAGGTGGCCTTCTGGCTCGACGACCTGGTCTATGGCTTTTCGCACCGTGAGCGTGGCGAAGGCGATGGCTCCGACACCGACGAGGATGACGGAGACGGGGAAGACAATCCGGAAACGGATGTTTACGGCTCCGGCCTGGTGGTCGAAGGAGCCGAGGAGGCGGATACCGATCCGACGGACGACTGGCTGGATTATGCGGATACCGACGATGCCGGAACCGGGGAGCCCGCTCCGGACCATACGGGCAATGATCCCGGGGAAGGGGCCGTCAAGCCGGATGACGTTACGCTTACCATCGAGAAGGGTGAGAATGAAATCGTGGCGGGCCTTTCGGACGAAGAGTGGCTCAAGCGCTACGATCCCCGGCTCGACCTGCCCAAGTACAAGATGCCGCCGATGTCGCTTCTGAACGACTACAAGGATATGTGGTACGAGGTGTCGCGGCAGGAACTCGAAAACAACAAGCAGCGCATCGTCAACGCGCTCAACAGCTACAAGATCCGGGTCAAGGGCATCACGGCCAAGATGGGCCCGACCGTCACCCTCTATAAGATCCAGCTCGACGACGGCATCCGGGTGTCCCAGGTGCGCAGCCTGGAGGAAGATATCGCGATTTCGCTGGGTGCCAAGGGCGTCCGCGTGGTGACCCTGTTCGACTCCGTCGGCATCGAGGTCGCCAACGTCAAACCGAGCGTCGTGGCGCTCAAGTCCGTGCTGGGCTGCCAGCAGTACCAGGAGGCTTCGAAGAAGATGGAACTCCCGATGGCACTGGGCATCACCGTGACCAACGAACCGTTCTTCCTCGACCTGGCCAAGATGCCGCACCTGCTGGTAGCGGGCGCTACGGGACAGGGCAAGTCGGTGGGACTCAATGTGATGATCACCTCGCTCCTGTATTCGAAGCATCCGGCCGAGATGAAACTCGTGCTGGTCGATCCGAAGAAGGTGGAATTCTCGCTCTACGAGCGGTTGGACAAGCACTATCTGGCGATGCTGCCTGGCGGCGACGAGGCCATCATCACCGACACCAAGAAGGTGATTTACACCCTCAATTCGCTCTGTATCGAGATGGACGCCCGTTACGACCTGCTCAAGAAGGCCGATGTCCGCCAACTGAAGGAGTACAACGAGAAGTTCCTGAACCGGCAGCTCAATCCCAATAACGGACACAAGTTCCTGCCTTATATCGTCGTGGTTATCGACGAGTTCGGCGACCTGCTGATGACGGCCGGCAGGGAGATCGAGAACCCGATCGCCCGCCTTGCCCAGAAGGCCCGTGCCGTGGGCATCCACCTGATCATCGCCACGCAGCGGCCGACGGTCAACATCATCACCGGTTCCATCAAGGCCAACTTCAACTCGCGCGTGGCCTTCAAGGTCAACACGGGCACCGATTCCAAGGTCATCATCGACGCCCCCGGCGCCAACCGGCTCATCGGCCGCGGCGATATGCTCGTGGTGTATCCGGGACACGACCTGACCCGCGTGCAGTGCGCCCTGGTCGATACGCCCGAAATCATCGATATCGTGAAATTCGTGAGTGAGCAGCGAGGCTATGCAGGACCGTTCGAACTGCCCGAATATGTAGATCCCAGCGACGAGGACGCCGGCATCGGCGACGTCGACCTTCACCGGCGCGACCAGCTCTTCGAGGAGTGCGCCCGGATGGTGGTCCAGTACCAGCAGGGATCGACTTCGATGCTGCAGCGCAAGCTGAACGTGGGCTATGCCCGCGCAGGCCGCATTATGGACCAGCTGGAGGCCGCCGGCATCGTCGGGCCGCAGGAAGGAAGCAAGGCCCGTGCGGTTTTGGTGACCGATCTGGACAGTTTGGACCGAATTTTGGAATCACTCAATCACATTTAAACGATTGGGCGATGAAAAGGTTGATGCTTTTGCTGACGATCCTGCTCTGCACCGCGGCCGGTGCGCAGCAGCGCTTTTCCTGCAAATTCAAGATGGTCGAGACCGCTTCCGGCCGGGAAATCGCCTCCGGAACGGGATACGTCCAGGGCGATTGCTACCGTCTGGAGACCGACTGGATGCAAGTCTATTGCAATGGAAAGGACCGGTGGATCTATTCGCCGGGCAGCGACGAACTCGTCATCGAGCACAACGACGTGTCGTTCCTCAAGGATATTTCCATCGACAAGGCGGAAGGTACGAAGGCCGTGGTTACCTATGGTGACTACACGATCAGCCTGACGGATATAAAACAAGTCGCCGAACCCTGGTCGGCGACCTTCTTCATCATCGATCCCGAGAGCTTCGGCGACGACACGATCATAACAGACCTGCGCTGACGAATACCTCGACGATCGAGGGATAGGTGCCTTCCAGATAGTCCGGGAGGCACTCTTTTTCTACCCACCTGGCGCCGGTGATGTCTTCTTCCTCCTGCGGGAGCAGGTTCTCTTCCGCATCGTCGTACATCCGGTACCAATATGTGTGCTTGAGGACTTTTTCGCCGAAGACCTGATAGGTGTGATGGGTGATGCAGATGCGCTCGCCGAGCCGCAGGTTGTGAAGGCCGGTCTCTTCCTCTACCTCGCGGAGCGCACAGTCCTCGATGGTTTCGCCGGGCTCCTGCTTGCCTTTGGGAAGGTCCCAGAGCTTGTGGCGGTAGATAAGCAGATATTTACCTTCCTTGTTTCGGACGAGTCCTCCGCCGGCGGGTATTTCACGGAAATGGGAACAGAATTCCGGGAAATCGTCATCGTTGACCGTGATGCGTTCCCGTTCGAAGTATACGTTCTGCATTTTTTGCTATCTTTGTTTTTCAGCGGATGCAAAAGTAATGTTTCCTGCGGAATTTATCAATGATTTGCGCGAAAGTCTCGGTCCGGAAAGGGCGGAGCGGATTGTCGCGGCGTTGGATGAGGCACCGGAGGTGTCGGTGCGCGTCAATCCGTTCAAGCTGACGCTGACGGCCTTGCGGGATCATTTCGGCAAGATGGCCGGCGAGCCGGTTCCCTGGGCGCCGGAAGAGGCGTTCTATCTCCGGGAGCGTCCGTCCTTCACGCTCGATCCGCTTTTTCACGCGGGCGCATACTATGTGCAGGAAGCATCCTCGATGTATGCGGGCCGCCTCTTCGAGTGTGCCCTGGACGGGCTGGGACGTCGGACGGGCCTGCGGGTGCTGGACTTGTGTGCCGCTCCCGGGGGAAAGACCACGCAGCTGCTTTCCCATCTGGATGAAACGTCACTGCTGGTGGCCAACGAGGTGGTGCCGGCCAGGGCCACGGTTCTGGCGGAGAACGTGGCGCGCTGGGGCTGTTCCAACGTGGCCGTCACGCAGTCCGATCCTTCCGCCTTCACGGCGCTGCGCGGCTGGTTCGACGGGGTGGTGACCGACGTGCCCTGTTCGGGCGAGGGGATGTTCCGCAAAGACGAACGGGCTGTCGCCGAGTGGTCTCCGGATACCGTGCGGCTCTGCGCGGCGCGGCAGCGTCGTATCGTGGGCGATGTCTGGCCCGCGTTGGCGCCGGGAGGATATCTCATCTACTCGACCTGCACGTTCAACCGGCAGGAGGACGAGGACAATGTGGACTGGATATGCCGCGAACTCGGCGGTACCTGTCTGGAAATGCGGCATTTTTATCCCGGAGAAGACCGCGGCGAAGGCTTTTTCGCCGCCCTGATCCACAAACACGGAAACCGATGAAGACGCAGGAAAAAGCAGACCGTGTCAAGCAACTGGCCGAACCACTGGCCGTGGCGTTGCCGCAGCTGGAGAAACACCTGAAGGTGATCGCTTCCGGGACTTCCGTGGCACTCCGCAAGGGCCGCGACCTCGTGCCCGATGCTGATTTCGCCCTGGCAGCCGAACGCATACGGCTGGAAGGCCTGTCCTATGAGACAGTCTCACTTTCGCGCGAGGAGGCCCTGCGCTTTCTTTCCAAGGAGCCCCTCATCCTGCCCGACGCCCCCCGGGGCTATCTGCTCCTGACCTATGAAGGCCTGGGCCTGGGCTTCGTCAAGAATCTCGGCAACCGTACCAACTCTTTGCTTCCCACTTCCCGGCGGATTCTCCATTTACGATAAAATGCAACAACCGTTTCGGTAACGATCGTTGCATTTTGAATTTTCAATGGGCGGTTCCCGTAAGGAGGAGCCGCCCATCTACTAACCTAAACTTAAACTTAAACTATGAAAAACTTCGAACGAATAATTGCAAAACCTATGCCATTATTTGCGGAGAAAATAGGCTAGATGATGCGAAGTTTAGCAAATTTTAGCAGAAGTGTCTTCTGTCCGCTGTTTTCGAAATCCACGACAGCCTTGAGATTGGGGCCGTCTCCCTCCATTGATAGGATTTTTCCGTACCCGAAACGGTCGTGTTCCACATGCTGTCCGATCCGGAGATCGGCGACGGGGGAGGGCGCGAAGCCCGGACTTGGCGTGTAAGTGGCGGTGGCGTTGAGGGCCGCACGGGTACGGGTGTCGGCGCGGGCTTCTGTGCCGGCCGCTGCCAGGAGCGTGCCTGCTCCGCCGGCCTGCGGTATGTCTCGAAATCCGACTGGCGGAACCGTGTCTGCGGGAACGGGTCGTAGCGGTTGTTGTCGGTGTCGGGCTCCACGGCGTAATACTGACGGTCGATTTCTCGGAGGAAGCGTGAGGGACGGGTCGTTTCTGTGCTGCCCCATTTGCGGCGGTTCTGTGCATAGGACACGGTCACGGCTTTCTCGGCTCGGGTCAGGGCTACGTAGAAAAGGCGCCGTTCCTCTTCGATCTTGTCGGGCGTGTCGTTCATACTTTCCGAGGGGAAGAGATCCTCTTCCATTCCGGCGATGTAAACGTAGGGAAATTCCAGACCCTTGGCGGCGTGGACCGTCATCAGCACGATCTTGTTGGTCTGGTCGCGGTCGGGGTCCTGCGTGTCGTCTTTCTCCGCCTCGCTGAGCATATAGATGTTCTCGAGGTAGTCGTTCATCGTCACGACACTGTCGACCGGCTCTTCTCCGTCGTCCGACAGGATCTGCCGCATCTCCGTCTCTTCCTCACTGTATTCCTTGATGCTGCTGAAGAGTTCTTCCACGTTCTCGAAGCGTCCGATGCCCTCGGGCGACGTGTCGGCTTTCAGGGCGGACAGATAGCCGCTCGCATTTCCGATCTCCAGCGCGATTGCATAACAGTCTTCTCGTCCGACTTTTTCTGCGACGGGCTCCATCAGGGCGGTAAAGGCCCGCAGTTTCTTGATGGCCGCGTCTTTCAGTCCGGCGGCCTGCAACTTGCCGTCTTCCAGGAACGTGGCGGCATAGAGCGGGCAGCCGGCCTCAGCCGCTGCGGCAGCAAGGTGCTCGAGGCTCGTTTCGCCGATGCCGCGGGCAGGTACATTGACCACGCGACGGAACGATTCGTCGTCCTGCGGATTGACCGCAAGCTTGAAATAGGCCAGCATATCTTTGATTTCGGTCCGGTCGTAAAAGGCGTGGCCGCCGTAGATGCGGAAAGGAAGATTGCGTTTGCGCAGGGCTTCTTCGAAGGCGCGGGACTGTGCGTTGGTGCGGTACAGGATGGCGAACGAGTCGTACGAGGCCTTCGCGGAATAGATGCGCTCGACGATGGAAGAGGCGATCAGGTGGGCTTCCTCGCTGTCGGTAAAAGCCTTGATGACACCGATTTTCTCGCCGGGACCGGCCTTCGAGAAACACTCCTTCCGGAGCCGCCGTTCGTTGTGGGCGATCAGGCTGTTGGCGGCTGCCACGATGTTCTGGGTGGAGCGGTAGTTCTGTTCCAGCCGGAATTCCTTTGCC